>Ga0306898_1000289_pt1 | contig 20609 bp, 38 predicted proteins | sample AntRauMFilla1564_FD_190424 | JGI IMG/M metagenome (GOLD analysis project Ga0306898, IMG submission 190424) | Saline lake microbial communities from Rauer Islands, Antarctica - Metagenome Filla 1 #564 (v2) (version 2) | ecosystem: Environmental > Aquatic > Non-marine Saline and Alkaline > Saline ...
ATAATCGTTTTCATTCATACTCCTATTATTAGACTAGTAAGCGGTAACACAAACTCCAGGAGTAAGTGAGGTATATTTATTTCCTCTACACTCTTTGGTTTATTACTCATGGTCTGGTGTGGTTATATGTTTGATAAGTCTTTTTGTTACATCTTGTGCAGAATGACCATCCCACTTATCTGCCTTTCTTCTTTCTTCGCAAGTAAACAAAGCCCAGTCACTATTTTTATAATGGTTTGTTATTTGTCCTGCTGGAAGTGTTGCTTGTACGACAAACCAGCCCCCTCCAAAACATTCTTCACCATCACTATGTTTGTAACTTTTATGTACATTGTACTTTCCCTGTTTGTACCACTCATTAAAAAGACAAGCGTTATATAGTTTTCTAAACTCGTAAAGCTCTTTGAAAGTGTGGTAGCCATCTGATGTATCTTCTACACTCTTTTTTTGTATGTTGACTTCTACTAGCGGTTCATTCATATATTTACTTTTTTCGTGATGTGTACCTCCTGCAATACATTTGCCATTTTCATCATCTGATACAGGAAAATGTATTTTATTCCCACAGTCACAGCACCATTTCTCCCTATCCTCATCACGCAACTTCTCCGGAGCGTCTAATGCTCCCTTGCTGTTGCCGTGTTCTAGGTGGTCTAAGTCAATAATAGTTGGTGGACTCTTAGGTGTAACTAGTTCAAACCAGTCATTATTGTGAAAATGTATATCTTTCCATTCTTCAATGTTTAATATTTTACCGTCTCCGTTTACTTCTAACACTGTTACGATAGAGTCAACATACCTATCTTTGCGATAGGATACAGGTGATTCAATACACTTCACCTTATCTCCTTTTTTGAATTTAGTCATAATATTATAAATTATTAACCAACTCTTCAACTTCTTCTAGTGCGTCCATCATCAGCAATTTACAATCCTCTTCTCTTTCACCAAAAGTTTTCTCTCTGTCTGTATGTTCTTCATACAGTGCGACTTTTACATCGTGTATAAAGTCTTCAAACAAAGGCTTAACTATCTGTAGTCTAATTATTTCTTTTTGTGTTTGTTCTTCAGTCATACTATTCTTCGTTATCGCTCTCTTGTAAAACATACTCAGTTCTCTTGTTGAGCTCTAGTTCTCTCTTCTCTACTTCTTTCCAACAAGCACTCTCACGATACATGTCACTTCGTCCTATTGAGCCGTACTCCATGAAGTTTGTTATGTCGTTGAGCTCGTCTAAAAGCTCTTTGTTGGTCATGTCTTTTATTTCTTTTGGTTTTTCAGCCATGTTAGTTAATGCTAAATGGATAAGCTAGTAAATACTGATAAATAACGAGTACTGTAAACACAGCAATACATGTTGCTATGCCCATAAGTGATACTGTTCCAATAAGTCGCTTGAAACGCTCGTCACGTCGCTTGGTTTTAAGTTCGTGGTACTGTCTACTTCTTTTTGTGTAGTTGTTCATAACTAGTATTTTATTTGTGCTACACCATTTTCTTTCTCTTCTAAAAAGCCTGATGTTGTTTGTTGCTGATTAAGTGGTTTAACTAAAAACTTCTCAGCTCTAGCTTCTGGTGAAAATTTACTATCTTTAGTGTAAACACCATGTGTACGTGCCTTATGGATTGATAGCCCACGCTGTCCCTTACACTTAGCTCCACATATGTCACAAGTCTTTGTGAATACATGTTTCTTACGTGTTTCTTTTCGTTTTTTAATTACTTTGACTGCTTTTTTTTTCAATCTTTTCCACTTCCTTAACTGCTACTGCTTTGCTTCTGTACTCTTCTCCTATTTTAAGTAGTGCATAGCTTTCTTCTGTTGTTTCAGCTTCTGCTACTATTATGTTTTTGTTTGTTAGTGTTATTTTCATGTTATTTTTAATTGCTTCTAACTAATAATGTTACTACTACTATCATTACGATTATCAAAACGATAATCACTCCGTCCGAAAACAGCATTACGTTGTCTCTCTGTCAAATTTGTCTGCAAGTAGCCCTGCAAGTACCTCTGCTTGCTCCACAGCCATTCCAAGGGCATCTTCCATGGTTCCAGTACATAAACCTCTGTCAAAACCATTTGGGTCTTCCTCAAGGGTATCTGGCTCTCCGTTGTGAATGGTGTACATGTATCCCTCGTTGCAATCGCTGTAATTGATAGCAATAGTCATCGCGGGTACTTTGAGGTGGTCTTTCACTGTACTTGCTTCTGGTACATACCTTTTTATCTCATCTCTTTCGATGGTGTACTCTTCTCCGTCAGGGAATACAAAATTACTGGAGTAGTACCAATTATAGTCACTTTGTTTTTGTTGTAACATGGTTTAATAAATCTTTAAGCTTTAATAAGTCTTCGGGGTCATTTTCTCCTCGGTGATTGTTGTACTGGTCATGTAAGGTAAAGCGTATAGCTTCTTTATATCCCTCACATATATCATAGGTGCCACAGTAGTAGTTCATAGCTTTTTCAAGCACCGGTAAGTCTTCGTCGTCGTTTTCGATGTCGTCAAGTAATTTGTATATTTCAGCTAGTGTTTTTTCTTCGTTAGTCATATTATTCTGCTTTACTGCAATCACACATGTGTTCGCACTCTGTACATACTCCGCACTCTTTGCAACAGCTTGGTACTTCTTCACCTGCTATTCTCTCTCCGTTCTCACCGTCGTAGTCTTCTATGCATCGTGGACAAAAAGTATGCTCTGGTACTCCTGCCCATTCGAGCAGTAGCACGTCATCTTTTTGTATGTGTTCTTTAAGTGAACACAGCTCTGCTATTTCTCCGTATGAGATACGCTCTGCTTGTATCTCACCTCGTAGGTAGTCCAGTCGTTTTTCTATATATGTTTTGTTCATACGCGGTTAAATAATCTGATAAAGAATATCGCTAGTTTGTTTCTCGCCCATATGTGACTACAGTCGTAGCATAGGTATGTAGCGTCTTGGTATTTCTTTTTGACAATTTCTATTTCGTCAAAGTAGTCAAGCTGTATTTGCTCGTCAGTCCCTACAAGTGTGCCATAGCAGTCGTCACACATTCCACGTCCACAACATTGACTTTCAAAGTGTGGGTCGTCGCTCGTTAGATTGTCACAGTAGATACATTTTTTCATACCGTCATATTTATTTTTTAACTTGTAATATTGTCCCTTGGTGTTCTTGTACGTCACCGTCAAATGTCATCCAGTAGCTATCACTTTCTTTGTTCATAATTAAACATTACGTTGTAAACTACTGTGTCACATTTGAAACATTTACTATTGATATCTAAATCGCTTGATACTTCTCGTCCAAACATTTCTTCGTTGTCTTTGTCCTCTTCTATTTTGTGGTACAGCGTTTCACCTATGATAGTTGTAAAATCAGTACTCCCACACTTCTTGCACTTGTAGTGCGTGTCTTTTTCTTCGGGCATGATTATTTTTTAACTTGTAATATTGTCCCTTGGTGTTCTTGTACGTCACCGTCAAATGTCATCCAATAGCTATCACTTTCTTTGTGACGAACGTGTATCAGCTCTTCTACATCCTCACTCTGCCACCCCTCAAACATTGAAAGATTATAGACATGTGTTGTCCCGCTTGAGTAGTCTAGTACTATTACTTGAATTGTTTCCATATTAGTTTTCTCTTACATTTATAATGTCTTCTGCTCTCACTGCTTCTTGAGTCCACGCTATGTCAATTGCTTTGTTGATGTTCGGTGCGTGTACTATCACAGCTCCCTTGTACGTCACCACGTACTCTTTTAGCTTTTCGGTCTCGTTCCTTGGGTCTCCAAGTGAAAATACTTTTTCTTTATTCATAATATTATTTACATTTATCTAATAATATATTTGCTTGTGTTGTGTATGTGTCTTTAATCTCATTATCGTCTTGCAGTTGCTCCAGTACATCGTTCAAGTACTCTTCACTTTTCATGTACTTTTTCAAGTTGTGTATACGTTTTTCTACAAGCTGTGCTACTTCACTTTCTAAATTGTTAAGCTCTTTGGCACTGTTGTACACGTCGTCTACATCATCCATATGACTGTCCATTGTTATATCCTCGTCAATAGAATTGTATGTAACCTCGCACCACCCTCCAGAACGTCCAGAAAAAATGACTTCTAGTGTATCGTCAATCATTTTTATATCCTCAATCAGTGCTTCACGCTCCATGTTTAGATAATTGTAGTATCCAATGTCATTTAGTACCTCATCATTGTAGTAGTCATTCTGTAACTTGCTCATTTTCTTGCGTAGCTCGTCAATATCTAACCACTCGTACAGCTTCACGTTGTACGCGATAGTGTACGGTGTTGGGTACCACCAACTATTCCCATTGTTCCCGTGGTTCGGTGCTTCTCCTATCCGTTTTAAAACCTCGTCGATGTATTCTACTTTTTCTGTCTTTTTCATAATATTATTGCTTAGTGATTGAAAAACTGTTAACTAGCCAGCCTTTAGTTTTGCTCAAGTATTCTGCTACTTCGTATTTTTCTTCTATTATGTAGCTTGGTAGTTCTATTTCACTTGGTAAGTCAACATCGTGCCCGTCAGTCTCCCATTTTATATTAACTGCTTTGTATTTTTTAGTGGTCATGTTTAGCTTGCTATTCTCATACCGTCCTCATAATCTTTTACAGTGCCGTCACGGTCGTCGTGTACGTACCATTCAAATTGCTTTTGTTCAATCCACACGCCTCGCGGTAGATACTCGTTCATACGGTCTTTAGTGGTTACTGTCTTCCATCCGCCTGTGTTCAAAATCACAAAGTCACACTCATACGTTAGTATGTCCGTGTCATGTAGTCGTATTGCTTCCATGTCGTCGGTATCTATTTTGTACGTGTTATTTTCAAGCTTTCTCATTCGTGACTTGCGTACTTTCTTAAACAATCCAACGTACACTTGGAACATTCCAACTCCTGTTATCTTGGCGGTGAGCGCGCCATGCTCTTCTAGTAGTGTTGCTACTTTTTTGTTGTACTGGTCGGGTGTATCTGCGGGTTCGTTCTCCATTCCAAAACCACTTGAATCTACAAGCGTCTCATCTACAAGTTCGTAGCCTTTTAACTCCATGGTCTCTACTGTGCACTGTTTAGCACGGTAGAGTTTCTGGATAGTTGTTGGTGTTATTTTCATAGTTCAAGTGTTTTTAAAATATGGTTAATTGTTGAATCAAGGATATAACTTGATACAACTGCGGTTTTAGCTTGCTCTTTTAGTGTTTTAGTAGTCATGTTATTTATTGCTTTTAGTTTGTTTGTCTTCTTGTGGTTTGCACTTCCCGTGAGTCTTCCAGTTCCACAGTGTCACCACTCCCGCAGGGTGACGTACTCCACACACTTTGCATGTGTGTGCGTGTTGTAGGCAGTGAGTACTAGCGTGGCACTTCCATGTATGGTTACTACTCATGGTCAGGTGTTTTATTGTTCTTGGTCTGTTCCATAAAATCCGCCAGTGCTTCACGTGTTCCACAGTCTCCGCATATCTCCGTTGTGTTGTCTCTTCGTGATAGTGCGGGTTCATTGTCTCCCATGTCTCCAAAACATACGGGGCAAATACATGTCTCCCGTTCGTGCTCGGGTACTTCCTCAAAGTACGCTAGTTCCATGATAGGTACTTGCGTGGTTGTCTCTCCCGTTCGCGTGTCTCTAAATAGTGTGCTCTTCATGTTGTTGTCTCCCTTTTTAAGTATTAAGAAGCAAAAGCGGTTGCTTTCTGCTTGGTGGATTACTACTATTGTATCAGATGTGGCGGTGTCGGTCAAGGATACTTTATCCACTTATCCACTGTTTTATCCCCACATTATGAGGGCGGGCGTGCTGTTATCGGGTGCAATTGGTCGGGTATGTCGCTGTCGTGCAGTGGCGGGGCTTGTGTGGCTTCATTATGTGGCTCAACTGTGTAGTGTGGCACTATTGGGGCGGGCGTGGGGCGGGCTGTATATGTGGGGCTTGTTGGGGCTTGCTTATAGTGAACAGCAAACAGCGTTGCTGTTCTGCTTGGGTGCGGGTCTGGTCGGGGTACTCTGGGGGGTATGGTGCGGGTGGGGGGTTACTCGCGCAAAATGCACACACACACACACACACACACACACACACACACACACACACACTCGCGCGCGCTACTCATGGCATGCAGTGCATGGCATGCTCTCTGTTTTTTACTGGCGACGACGCGGTAGTGGGGGGTTTGGTTGGCTTGGTTTAAAAATCGCGCTCTTTTATATATAGCAAAGGGGTTTACCCCTTACCTTATGGGGTGGGGTCTTTAGTTTAAAAAAGGGGTCCCACCTTCAACCGAACACCCCGATTCCACACAGTTTTAATACTGTTCTCCTAATTTTTTTATTTTTTTTTATTTAAAAAATGGCGTATTTAAACAAACCAACGTATAAAGAAATATTACGTTGGTTTCTATATAGCTTAAACAAAGGATTTAAAAGTGAAACCAACGTAGTACGTTTTCTTGATTTCTTTATACGTTGGTTTCGATATGGCTTAAACAAAGGCTGTAACCTATACAACCAACGTATTAACTAAAATTTAAGGAAAGTCTGTATATATAAAAAAAAGAGTATATATAAATACGCACAGAGTACCCTCCAAAACACCTTTATACGTTGGTTGGCTTTGTTGTTGCCTGGTTCTGGACCTATATGATGTTGGTTGGTGTACCTATTGCCATTTAAAACCAACCTAATAAGAAATCGAGCTTTTATCACGTTGGTTTCATTTCATAGGTAAGTTACTGTTGACAAGCTAACCCACATCATATATAATGGATTTATGATAAAAAAAGAAAAAAAGTCCCCAACGTGTCTATATCACGAAAAAGGTGTTTATTGTAAAAAAAGTATTCGAAATGGGGGTAGAGGGATGTGTCACTCACATTATATAAATGCCCGTTATCATGTTAAAAAAGGACACGTTACTTGGGATGAACTTGTTGAGAAAGGTCTGTGTAGAAAATTGCTTTCGCAAGAGGAAAAGAACATCAATCAGATGCACCCACACAAGACTTATAAGAAGAGAAAAAAAGAGTTAGACTTTTAATATGAACTACTACACAAAATGGAAAAAGGGTGATTGGAAATATTTTTGCGGAGTGTACTTCGTTTATTTCCCAGTGATGTTAGCAGTTTATTGGTTCTTATTTGGATAAAAATAATACTATGAAATGTACCACTAAGGATTGTTTCAACGAGAGAGATTACCAGCGAGCATACTGTGTGAGTTGTTTGATAAAGAGGATTGCAAATAGGGAGAAGAAGGAACTCACTATTATACCGAGGAAAAAGGACCTGTCTAAAAGTGAAAGGACACGAAAGATATATGGTGTAGAATAAATATATGTTTACTTTAATTGTAGCAGTAGTTGCAGCAGAGGTTCTAACAAGTGTAGTTGTTTGTACATCGGATTGTCCGTTGATTGTAACTGATGTAGTTACTTCTACTTTAGAGACACAGGATATATGGCATACGATGTGCCCAATGTTGAATTTTGTGAGCCCCTATTTTCTGATATTGATGTAGTATAGATATAGTATTGTTCTTTGAAAAGATTGAGTGGTTACTCCAGTCGGGAAAATAATGTACCTACAATACCTGAGAAGCTGTTTCGCAATAATGGTGCAGTGGAGGGTTGTACTCAGATAGCGTCATATATGCGTTCCATGAGGGCTGGCGTAACTACTCAATCAAATAGGAGACACAATGACACCTATAGAGAATCTCATCAAAGCATACAAAGAGGCACTCAAAGAAATAGTCATACTAAAAATAGAGATACAAATACTGAAAGGAGAAATCCATGTCAAAGAAACGGAAGAAGATAGACAAAAGCCTGAACGAACTAGCGTGGAAGATGGCTCGAGCAATGACTCAAGCAGATAGACCACGAGAGAACGTGAACAGGAAAGTGTACTGTCCTAAGTGTAAGAAGCACTACTGCTTAGGGTTTGACTACAAAGACCTGTACTGCAAAAGGGAATGTTTTTATTCAGAGTGTTGTACTAAGAAAACAAATGGCAATAGAGTATGCCAAAAATGCAAAGGAGGTACGTAATGTTGGTATGTAATATCTGCGGTAGAGTCTATGGATGTATCACAGGCTACGAGAAAGAGCCACGCATCTGCGTAACAAGTTGCAGTAGGAGCAAATGCTTTTACTACAAGAACTTCAAAAACATCAAGGACATATTGCAAGTAGATGATACGAATATCTGTCCACAATGCGAGGTGGAAACATGAAACCAGAAAGAGGAATGATAGAGGTAACCAAGGACAGTGTATTCTGTACAAACTGTGACAAGCTCACATACAAAAAGTATCCGCCTATTGGTGAGAACAAGTACTTCTGTAGCGTGATATGCTTTTCAGAATGGTGTACTAAACAACGACCAAAGAGGAAATGGTGATTTGTGCCCTACAATACAAAAGCACCTCGACATGAGGTGCTTTACTAACTAGACAGCACCTAACCTTTGAGATACTCTTATGTCATGGTATACGTTAAAAAACGGCACTATACAATGAAGCAGATGGCTTACGCTCGTAGGTTGTTTGGAGGAGATGGAACAAATAAGAAGCAAATTGCCCTCGACTGCGGGTATTCTCCAAATGTCGCTGATAGTGTTTCTTCACATATTGAAAGCAAACCTGGTTTTAATAATGCGATGTCTGCTCTTGCGATTGACTCTAATAATATTGCACTTGCTGCGATGAGTGAATTTAAGGCACGAGGTTTCAAAGACTTCTCAAACAAGGAACTGACTGGAGCCCTCAATGCGATTGGAAATGCTTGGAGTAAATTTAATGCTCCGCTACTGAAGAACCCAGATGAAGGAAATAAGAGTACGAACAAGCTTCGAACTGTAATTTTGCAGCAGGTTGAAAATCAAACGATAAGCCCTGGCGGGGAGATACAGAAGGAGCCAAAGATACACGAAGCGGAGGTGGAAACTGAGTTTTAGTGCATTATGAGACTGAAAACCTTTTATCAAAAATTTGAAGCTACACCTAAGGACGAACGATTTAAGGTTTTTAACCCTACCACGAAGCCTATGAGTTTGTTTGTGATCTTCCAGCAGTTGACTGTTGTACGAGCTCAGAAGAAATACTTTGAGGAAAAGGAAGCACAGTTGCTGGCTATGGCAGAGGAGGAATATAAAAAAAGAGATGTCTAAAACTTACAACAAAACAACTATAAAATACAAAGATCACAACAACAAGATTGTTGAAATGTTGACAGCAAACCCTGCACTGATAAAGAATCAGACATGGCGTTTGGCGAACTTGTACTGGATTATTACCAAGGATGGAGACAAGGCTGTGTTCAAGATGAACAGGGCTCAGAAACATTTCTACGATAACTACCTGGCAATAGTGAAGCCATACCATCGTCATGTGATATTGAAGAGTAGGCAGTTGGGTTTCACTACATTTATAGATCTGTATATATTGGATTCGATACTATTTAACACGAACAAAGAGGGACTTGTTATTGCTCACAAAGTTGATGACGCTACAACTATATTCGATAAAAAAATTGAGTTCGCTATTCGTAATATGGCATCCGATGTAAAGGGTGCTTTTTTCAAAATCAATCAGAAGTCCTCGAAGAAGATCCAGGTGGTTATAGATTATGGACCGGAAGCAGGTTCCACATCGTCTATTGCAGTATCAGTTTCAGGACGTTCAGGAACATACCATCTTGTTCACATATCTGAGTTTGCAAAGATGTGTGCAGCATATCCGAAGAGAGCTGAAGAGGTAGAGAGAGGAACATTCCCGACTGTTCCTTTTGATGGGTTCATTTTTGTTGAGAGTACTGCAGAGGGTATGGCAGGTAGGTTCTATGAGATGTTCCAACAGAACTGGTTGACACGGGAGAAGATTACACCTCAACTTTCACAGGTTGAGTTTCTGCCTCACTTCTATAACTGGCAGTACGATGACATGGAGATGAAGAAGATATACGAGCCTATTCCTGTTACAGAGATGTTGGTTTGTGAAATTGATTGGGGGTCTTATCAGATCGAACACAAGCTGACAGATATTGAAATCACATACTATTATATGAAATGGCTGCAGTTCGGAGGAAAGAATAGCCCCGATGCGATCAAATCGCTGATGCAGGAGTACCCAACTACACAGGAGGAAGCGTTTCTTTCTACGGGTCAGACTTATTTCTCTACTGCGAAAGTTGCGAAGCTCCTGGCGGTTGTTGAAAAAGGAACGAAAGGGGAAATGGGGTATAGTGGGAAGGAGGTTATTTTCAACGAGGTGTCTTCAGGATCTTTAGAGATATTCAAACAACCAGAAGCTGGAGTGAGATATATTATTGGAGGGGATACAGCGGAGGGTCTTGCTGACGGTGACTTCCAAGTACTATATGTAATAAACCATAAGACGCAGAAGTGCGATGCTATATATAGATCTCACGTTCCTCCCGATGAGCTGGCAACTGAAGCCTACAAGCTTGGAAAATATTATAACTGGGCTCTAGTTGGTATTGAGGTGAACAAAGATGGACTGTGGGTAAACGATGCACTGGAGAAGCTGGGGTATCTGAACTTGTACTACAGGAAATCGTTTGATGACATTACTCAGAAAGTAACAAAATTTTTCGGCTGGAAGACTACCTCTGCGACAAGACCATTTGCACTTGCTGCACTAAAAGCTGTGTTCTTTAAAATGGAAGAGGGGTTCCCTGCGGTGATGTTGAATGAGATGCTTACATTCATACGAAATGAGAAGGGTAAACCTGAAGCTATGGCGAAGAAACATGACGATGTGATCATGGCGGGGAGTATTGGCTATGCAATCCTACAGGAGCAGGGAGAATATGAAGAAGGTTCAACTGAGGTGGAAGGATTTTCACACATGAAAGCAATATTTTCAGAGGACCAACCAGGTGTTACAACAATTGAACATTAATCAGTTTGCGTTTTTGTAAAAAAGGATACATACTTGAAGGATAATCTTCATTTTTAATAAATATGGCAAAAGAACAAACAAAATTGGATAAAGCGACTCTAAATTTCATCGAAGAGAAGAAAAAAGAGATGAAGAAAAGCCAATATAGAGAAAAATTTGATGCTTTAGCCGCAGAAATACAACAAAATCTCATTTCAACAGCTGTAAGCTATGGTCAAAAACTTTATGAGAAGTCTGGGTGGGGATCTATGGTCCTATACAATAAGATGGCGAATGGATCATACGATATTAATGTATACCCTCAGAAAATTACAGATCGGGACCAAAATAACTCAGGAGTTCCAGTATCTCAGGAACCAATAGCATTTTCTAAAATAATGATTGCTACTTCTGTACTTGCGGGGAAACTTCCTGACGCAACAGTGATTGCTGACGATAAGGTTTACGGGAAAGCGATGTACGAACTGTGGAAGAGGAACTGGTCTATGACTGGAGGTAATGGGGGTAATACTCTAATGCTCACATATCAAAATCTATTTACATACGGATGGGCAGCGTGGAGAGTATACCCACGTAGGGTACAAGTTCCACGAAACGGAACAACTAAAATTTTATTTGATGACATCTACCGAGAACCATTAGATAACAAACGAACCTGGCTCGGTGTGGGGTTCAATAATGGAGATGTGTGGTCACAAACCGAAATTTACTATGAGAAGGACATGCCGAAGGAAGAGTTCTTTGTAATGTATCCTGAAGCAAAGAAAAGTAAAAAGAAACTTGACTACGTTTCTGTTTCAGAAGAAGCAAAAGATGAGAATAATGAGAAAGCTCATACTAGCGTAACTATTGGTTACTACGAGAACGAACTGCTAAACAGGTACGTTGTTGTTTGTGGAAAAATGGTTATCTACGATGGTGAGTTACCTAACGATGGTTCACATGGGTCTGTTATAACTGCGCGTTGTTTTGTAAAAGATTTGAATGACCCACATGGCGCAGGTCTTTACGAAATGATGAGAGGAAACACAGCACTCTACACTTATATAAACTCACTGAACGCACAACAAGTTGAAGCGGAGATATTCCCACTACTGTTTGGAGCCCAAGTGCAGAATGGTACAGCTACATATAAGCGTGGACCGAATGTAATCAACCCGAAACACCCAGGATCAGATATAGATGTTGTAAAAACATCTGGGAATGTACAGCAAGGTGTTATTTTTGCGGACAAACAAAAAGCTTCTATTGAAGAGAATACTGGGGTAAACAATATTGTTGCTGGTACACAATCAGAAACAACCCTTGGTTCTACAGTTATTTTGAAAGAAGCTGCATACAACAGACTTACTCCTCCTAAAAATTCTATGATCACAGGATTGGAGAGGGATGCACATATTGCAAACACTTGGATGATGCAGATATACCCAGTTGATAAAATCTTTATGATTGACTCTGAAGACCAGTTGGCTGAGTTTGCTAAACAAAATCCTGACTACTTCGTTGAGTCTAAAGAAGTACTTGATGACTTTGGTATTCCAAAAAGTATAGTTGCAGCCGCTTCCAAGAACTTGAGATTAAACTTTGACTTCACACAGGAGGGAGATGTTATGGAGAATGTAGACACACGGCAGATCTCAACAAAGGGACTATTTGATGAAATGAAATCTACAGGTCACATGAGCGACTACATAGAGTTCATTATTGACCCTGACTCAATGCTTCTTCCGTCACTTGAAATTCAGAAACAGACATACATGGCTTTGTTCCCAGTTATCACAAACCAAATCACACTTATTTACTCAATGAGAAACCAGGACCCAGAAGCAGCCGCTTCTCAGTTGATGGCTTTGGAGAAACTTCTTGATATTCAGAACGGAGACATCTATGATTACATTGGTAAAGCTGACTACGATGCGATAATCTCAAAGAAACCTTCAGAAGTACAGAAACAAATGCAACAGGAGGAAATGCAGAGACAGGCTCAAGAAACTGCGATGCAAGATATGGCTGGAGGAGGTGGAGCTTCTGGAGGCGGTTCAGCACCGATGGGACAACAGATGGCAGGTGATGGAATGGACCCAATGCAACCTCAGAACCCTAATGAAGTTCCACGACCACAATCCCCAATGGGCAGTGCTGTAGATGCAAGCATTGGTAGGGCTGGAGCACAACAAGGATAATACTATGGGAATATCAAGTATATATAACTCAATAAAAGGTGGAATAAATAAAGCTGGTAATTCTCTATCCTCAATGTTTGAAAGTAAGCCAACTACTATATACAGAAGACCTGAACAGGGGAATCTACAAGCTTCTGTACAAGAAGATATGTCTCAACCACAACAGGCACCTGTTCAGCAACCAAAAATTCCAAATAGAGATTTCCAAGTAACTGATGATGATATTCAGAAAATGAGACCTCTTATATATGGAGAGGTGAGTAACCGTGACTATGGTAAAAAGCAAATGGAAGCAGATGTTATTTTTAACACTGCACTCAATCGGCAACTTGAATATAGAAAATATAACCAAGACAGATCAATTTCTGACATTGTGGCGATGCCAAATCAGTATCAGGCGTATGGGGGAGATCAGTATCAAACATACTACAATCCTAAAAACCCCGTTGACGTTGCAAAGAAAAAGGAAGTTGATGCAATTGTTGATGCAATTGCAGAAAAAATAAGGAAAGGTGAATATGTAGATAATACCGAAGGTGCTTTCTACTATATACACGAGGATGATGGAAAAATTAAATACGATAATATCAAAAAATTATTTAAATAAAAAAATATGTCAGAAGAAAACGAACAAAGTTTAATCCAAAAGAAAATGGCTCTAGCTGCAAGCGAACACGCTCCAGTGGTTATTGAGCTAATGAAAGACTGTATGAGTCAAACTCCAATTGTTGCCAAGACTGAGTGGGAAACTATTGTGAACGCAATAACACTTGAAGTTCAAGGGACAATGTTGAGAACAATGGTTGATCATCTTGAAGCTATAAGGAAGGGGGTATTACACGAATCAAAATAAATAAAAATTATGTCCGCAAAAGAATCAAAACATAAGGGCTTCACAGTCCAGGTTGGGTACTCAAAGGAAGCAATTGAAAAGAAGCTTATAAAGTTTATCACAACAAAAAATGGTGATGAGTTTGAAATTAGTGCAGAAGAGATGTCCTCTATGCTGATCGGAGGAGTAAATTCAAATACTTTGGAAGCTACATTCGTTGAATCCGACAGGATCAGCGTTGTCGAGGTCGGTAGACAACTAGAATGTGTGCTTGATAAAGATATGAAGAAAGATGAAAAAATAAACCTTAATTACACACATCCGTACCCACTAGAGTTTGCACTGATAGAAGAAGCGTACAAGATTGCAAAAGTGGATATGGATATACCAAAGATAGAATTAACTCCAGAATACATAGCAACCGTGAGGGAGAAAGTAAGCCCTGAACAGGAGAGTTATACAAACAAGTTTTACAAGTCGTTTAAAAATTTAAAATTAAAATAATTATAATGGAAAATGAAATTGAAAAAACTGAAGCACAAGATGCTTCATCAGAAGAGGTCACTGAAGCACAAACTGAAGAGACAAGCGAAGAACCTCAAGTTGAGGTTACAGAAGTTAGTGAAGAAACAGAATTAGATGATTCGACGGATGGTGTAGAAGAGGAAGGGGTGGTTCCAGAAGAAGAAAAAGAAGAAGATTTTGGTACTCAGGATGTACCAGAAGAAGAAACTACAGGTAATATGCAGGATGCAGAAGCAGTCCTAAAGATTGATGTAGGTGATGAAATTGAAGGAGATGAGGAAGTAGCAACACAGACAGAAGCACCTATACAGGACCCTGTACCATCATTCATGTAAGAGTTGTTTATTAAAATAAAACCTCTAGCGGTAGGATAACCGTAAAATTATGACAGCAAAAAAAACACCAGAACAAATAGCCGCAACAAAAGCAGCGAAAGAAGCGAAAGAAGCAACAAAAGCAGCAACTCCACCAGCAACCCCGCCAGCTGATCCAGCTAAACCAGGTCCAACAATAACTCTCACACAAACTGAACCGACTCCAGTGATTGAGGGTGTTGAGGACGTTAAGATGTTTAATACTTCTGGTAAGGAGGTGAAGAAAGAAGATTACTTCTTCGGGGGTATCATGCTTCCTAGTTTTGAAAAGACTTGTGGGAACCCAGTTGACCGAGAGGATTTATTGGATGTTTTCAACAAAGTGTTCAAACCTGAAGACAATATATTGTTCTACAGGCAGGCTGATAAGGAGGTATACATTATTATTATTCCTATAAAGTACTCAACAGCAATTGGTGAGAATAATAACTCTATCGTAGGAGACTTCCAGAAGCATGCTCTTTCGTTTTTGAATGAGGGGTCAGTAAACTTGGAATCACTACGAGGAAAACTAGAAAGGATACAGACTTTTGTAAAGTATAACGATAGATAGTTTGCTTTTATTTTTTATTAGCTATACACTTTAATTAACCATCGGATACTTTCACGATACGAAAGGAAATAATATGGAAGACATAAAAAAGGAAGCAGAAGAAGTAGTAGAAGAGATAAAACCGGTAATAGAAGATGACGAAACAGAGTTAGATAAAGCTCTCGAAGAGTCAATAGAATCGGTTAAAGCTGGAAATGAACTTGTTCCTGAAAAGAAGGAAGAAGTCAAGGTGGAAGAGGGGAAGGAGGAGACTCCTGAAACTCCAGCACTGGAGGACCCCAGCAAACCTCCTGAAGTTGAGCCAGAGGTCAAAGAAGGCGAATACGATTATCGTATACCAAATAAGGGTAAGTTTGAGTCAGATGAATCTTTCGAGAAACGTACTGAACTCATGGATTTGGTTAAAAGACGTAAGCTCGCTACGACTGAAGAACAGAAAAACCAGATAACTCAAGAAATCCAAACTACAAAAGGGCAATTAAAAAACCTGAACGGAACGGATAAATTTATAAACCCGCTCAACGCAAAGAGTGATGTAGTCCCTGAAAAACCAGAAGTGGTTGAAGACCCAGCTTTAGAAGCTGACAAGGAACGATTGAAAGAACTAGGTGGTGCGACCAAGGAGGACATTCAAGCGATTGTTCAACAGGAAAGACTAGCTAGTGAGGTCAAACAAACCCTTAATACCTTCGTTGATAGACATACTGAACTTAAAGATGTAGACGCTCGTGAAGTATTCTTTGATTTCGTTGACTCAAACTATAATTGGCAGAACAAGTCTGGCAAGGAGTTGATGACAGTCTTAGAACTTGCTCGTGAAAGCATGTTTAAACCCTCAGAAACTATCACCGAAAGAGTATTAAAAGGTGCGGATGTTCAGAATAAAGTTAATGCTATGCAGTTCCCAGGTGGAACAATAGCAAAAACTGATTATTCTCCAGAAGTGAAAGCATCTATTGCAGAACTTGTAGCAACTGGAATGACAGAAGAAAAAGCTCTTGAACTTCTCTCTGACGATTAGGACTACTTAACCTAAATCTTATATGGCAACTGTTAAACAATCGGCTATTAAGAACACACGGGAACTAAAGGAGACCAACAAGGAATCAGCAACCGTAATCGTAAAAGATGAAATTCTTGCGATGACAGCAGGTTATGCTGTACCAGCAGACAGTGGAACTGTCGTTGCTGACCTTCTTGGTGTAAGTAACGAAGCTATCGCAGCTGCTGACGCTAAGTTACGTGTTCTATATATAGAGCCGTCTGATGAAGATACATTTATCTTCCCTGTCACTAATAACTCTGATGCTACCCACAACGGGCAAGCTATGGTTCTTACTGACTCAACTCACGTAAATAATACTGGTACTACTTCAGCTACTGGTATCGTAAAACAGGTCGAACCTTACGGAGCAGCTTCTGACAAACTTATTGTTGGACGATTTATCACACTATAGTAACTATTAATTTAATATAAATATTATGAACGGAACAATTAATGATTATGCAGTAATCGTGAACAATGTGTTAAAACACATTGCACCAAAGGTTTCACCTACGGTTAGGGCTGAATACCTTGATTTCATGCATAAAGTAGACAATAGTGAGCGAATCTACACAGATGTAGGTGTTACTGGGCTTGGAATGGCTCAGATAATCCCAGATGGAGGTATAGGAGCATCTGATGCACCGATACAAGGTTACTCAAAGAACTATACGCAAATGCACTTCACTAAGAAAGTTCGTCTAACATTCCAGACAAACTTTTTCTTATTTGAATCAGCTGCGGCTAAGATCAAAGGATCTGTTAAGTCTAAAGTTCTTGAAGGTAAGAACGCAATTGAGCATGCTAAGAATTATCTTTCGCAGTCTCTTTTGTCACAAGGTTTTACTACTTCATTCACATGGACACCTATAAACGGTGTAGGGCAAAACCAAACAATCTCTACGATTGGTGCTGATGCTGTTGAGTACTGGTCACAGGCTCATCCTCGTGAAGATGGTGGTACAGCTTGGTCAAACGTGATTGTAGACGGTGCTACAAGCTCACCTCAATTTACTTACTCTTCTTTATTGGCTGCACGTAGACTGCACTCAACAAAGAAGGACGGACGAGGTATGCCAATGATTTCTGACCTAGATACTTTAGTATGTCGCAAGGGTTCAACCACTGCTCAATATGCTAAGACTATCAAAGGCACAATTGATAAGGGTCTTGCTCCACAGCAAACCAATGTATTTAACAACACTCCAGCTACTGACACGTTCAAGGTTGTAGAGTTGTCTCCATACCAAAATCTTGCTATGGATGGTCTTATGTGGGGAATGTTTGATTCTAAGATGATGAATGCAGACTACGGATTCCTTTACATTGAAGCTCTTCCTACACGGGCAGAGCCAGCTGTAATTGACCTTCTTGGAAACCAAGATCTAGTATTGAACTTCAACTCTCTCGCAGTTATGGGTGCTTCTGACCTTCGAGGTTGGATGTGGTCAGACGGTGATGGATCAACTGTTTAAGCTAACCTTTCCACTCTACCTCCGAACATCGGGGGTAGAACTGGGTAGGGTAACTACTCTTTAACAATTTAATAAAACACTATGACATTACAAGACGCACACACAAGAAAAAAATCAATCCCAGTTGAAGTGGAGGTTGGAACTGAAACAGTGATTGCCGCTGTTGATGGAGCTTGGATATACGTCCACGAACTTATGGGCGATTTAGCAGTAGGAGGAGATCTTACAGTACTTTCAGGGTCAACTATACTAGGAAAGTTTTCACTTGATGCAGGTCAAGGTATTACGCTCCAAGATGAGTCAGGAGAAGACAACCGACCAAGGTTTGAATGTAAGCCTGGAGATGATTTTGTACTAACTGTTACAGGAGGCACTTTCACAGGAACCTGTCATTACTCACTAAGATATTAGGAATATGGATCAAGAATTAACTAAAGAACAAAAAGACCAGTTAGTTACTTGGTCTGGACAGAGAGATGCAATGCTTTCTGAAATTTCTAATCTTGAGTTGGCTAGGGAAAAAATAAAAGAAGGAAATGAAGGACTAACTGCTTCATATACTGATATACATAATGAAATGAATGTAATCAAAGGCAGGGTTATTGAGTTGAAAAAAAAAGAAGCAGAGTTACCCCTGCTTATCTCCAAGGAAGTTGCTAAACTACAAGCAAGTAAAACAAAATTAGAGTCAGAAACAACTCATTTAAAAGGAATGATTGTTGTTCTCAACAATCAGAAAGCATCTATTGAAAAAGATGTTCTTTTTGAGTTGTCTGCACTAAAAAAATTGAAAGAAGGTACTTTAGATATTGAAAAGATCATTGGAAGTGTTACTAAAGTTGGTGAAGTAAGTGTCAGGAACATGGATGCTTTAGTGAGTGGAGTTTCTGTAAGCTTAGAAAGACTTGTTGAGATCAACAATGAGAACGTGTCTAAAACAAATATAGTTTTAGAAAAACTGCCAGGTATGCTAATGGAAGTACAGAAGGCTCAGAAACCAAAACTTGTGGTAAACAAAGATGTTATAAAAAAAATTAACGACTAAGCACCATGACTTACTTAGCTAATAAACTCGGAGACCCATACAACCTTGGATTTTTCCTTGATGAAGCTGCACTTGTAGCCGCATATCCAACTGGGGCTGAAGGTTACTTTGCTTTAGTAGGTTCAACAGACTCTTTCTGGGTTTGGGATACCAACACGAGTGCATGGGTAGATAGTACAGCTACTGGGAACATTGGTCCGACAGGTCCGACAGGTCCGACTGGTTACACAGGATACACAGGTCCAACAGGTCCAGAAATTACAGGTCCAACTGGAGCTGACTCAACAGTTACTGGTCCAACTGGAGCAGATGGAACAGATGGAGCAACTGGTCCAACAGGTCCAACAGGCTATACTGGTCCAGAAGGTTTTGCTACAAACACAGGAGCAACTGGTCCAACAGGAGACACTGGTCCAACTTCAACAGTACCAGGAGCAACTGGTCCAACAGGAGACACTGGTCCAACTTCAACAGTACCAGGTCCAACAGGAGCAACTGGTCCAACAGGAGACACTGGTCCAACTTCAACAGTACCAGGTCCAACAGGAGCAACTGGTCCAACAGGAGACACTGGTCCAGCTTCAACAGTTACAGGACCAACAGGATATACTGGTCCAACAGGACCAACAGGATATACAGGGTATACAGGTTTAGCCTCAACAGTTACAGGACCAACGGGTCCAACAGGGGCAAATGGTGGCACAGATATAGTAAATGACACAACACCTCAACTTGGTGGTAACTTAGATGTAAGTGGGAAATACATTGTTTCAGTTTCAAACGGAAATATTATACTTGCACCTAATGGTACAGGAATTGTTGAAATAGAGGGTAATGCTAAAGTTGAGGGTGGACTTGAAATGTTAGGTGATATTTCCCTTGGTACAGCAGTTACAGAGAAGTCTAGTATTATTCTCAACGACTCCGCACTCAATGATGAGTCATGGAGCGGTACTACAATCAAAGCTACAGCAGGTGCGACACTTGCAGTAGGTGACTTGTGTTATTTAAAGACAGCAGACAGTCAGTGGTATCCAACAGATGGTATCTTAGACGGTACAGACGTTTCATTCGGTATGAAGTTAGGTATTTGTGTACTTGCTTCAACAGATAATAACGCTACAGAGATGTTACTTGACGGTGTAATTGCGAGTGCTTCATTCCCAACACTTACAGTAGGAGCACCAGTCTATATGAGTGATACTTCTGGAGATATGGTCGTAGCTCAGCCGAGTACGACGAACTTTGCAATCAGGATAATCGGTGAAGCAGTGTCAGCAACGGTACTGCACTTTAGCCCTAGTAGAGACTTCATGGTTCACGTTTAATAATTAAATAATAATAATATGACAAAGACAGAATTAAGAGACAGTTACATAACAAAAGGGTGGACAGTACAACCAGTAGCAGACTGGAGGTTAGTTTCACAAGTAGAAGATGTTGAGAAGTATGACGTAAACGTAGTGTCACCAGATGATAACTTCCAAACAGCACAAGTAAAGGTAGTTGGTATGGTAGCCACAGCTCTTGGTGCTTTCAAAGAAGTACCATCTACATTCTCTGAACGACTACGTACATTCCTAGATACTATCGAAGTAAGTGCAGGTGTGTTTGCAGTAGTAGTATCAGATACAAAAGAAAGTGATGAAGT
>Ga0306898_1000292_pt1 | contig 20452 bp, 17 predicted proteins | sample AntRauMFilla1564_FD_190424 | JGI IMG/M metagenome (GOLD analysis project Ga0306898, IMG submission 190424) | Saline lake microbial communities from Rauer Islands, Antarctica - Metagenome Filla 1 #564 (v2) (version 2) | ecosystem: Environmental > Aquatic > Non-marine Saline and Alkaline > Saline ...
ACGTCACGGAAACAAGGGAGTTATTTCTCGAATTCTTCCTGAAGAAGATATGCCATATACCGCAGACGGAACGCCAGTAGATATCCTACTAACACCACTGGGAGTACCTTCACGTATGAACTTGGGACAGATTCTTGAACTGCACCTAGGAATGGCAGCACACACACTTGGCTACCAAGCTATCGTGCCTCCATTTGCTGGCGCATCAGAAACCGACGTAAAGGCCGAGCTTACTGAAGCCGGGTTCCCAACTGACGGAAAGATTCAACTACGCGATGGTCTTACTGGTGAAGAATTTGCCCAAAAAACAGCGGTTGGATACATGTACATCTTGAAGCTACACCACATGGTGGAGGACAAGATTCACATGCGTTCTATCGGACCCTACTCTCTTATTACACAGCAGCCACTGGGCGGTAAAGCACAGATTGGTGGACAGCGGTTTGGAGAAATGGAGGTGTGGGCACTTCTTGGATATGGAGCAGCCTATACACTTCGAGAAATGCTTACCATCAAGTCCGACGATATCGTAGGACGAAGTGCAGCCTTTGACGCAATTGTGCGCGGAGAAAAAATCTCTCATCCACATACTCCAGCTGCCTTCAACGTATTGCTCAATCAACTTCGAGGCCTTGCCTTGGATGTGCGACTAGAGAAGGACGAGATCAAACGTAATTATGAGTCTGCTTAATTTTTCTGCTTATGTCTAACGAATCAACATTCAAAAAAACAGAGTTCAAGAAGCCAGCACCAATCCCGACAAACTACACTAGTGTGAGCTTGAAGCTAGCGTCGCCAGAAACTATCCTTGACTGGTCATGGGGAGAAGTAACTAAGCCAGAAACCATCAACTATCGAACGCAGCGTCCGGAAAAGCACGGTCTATTCGACGAGCGAATCTTTGGTCCGGTAGAAGATTACGAGTGTTCGTGTAAGAAATACCGAGGCATCAGATACAAAGGAATCACTTGTGAAAAGTGTGGAGTAGAAGTTACTCGAGCTATTGTACGACGAGAACGAATGGGTCATATCGACCTGTGCGTACCCGTGTCGCACATTTGGTTCTTGCGCGGAGTACCATCACGAATCGCTATGATTCTTGGTATTACTGCTTCTTCAGTAGAGAAGGTGATTTACTTCGCTGGTTACATTGTCACCAAGGTAAGCGAGGGCGACCGAGCTCGAATCCTAGGTGAACTCGATACGGAATTTAAAACGAAGGTGAAAAGTCTGCAAAACGAAGACGCAAAAGACGCAATCAAGACTCGAGCCGATGAAACAAAGAAAGAAATTGAAAGCATCAAGCTTGGTGTGGTATTGGATGAAGCTACCTTCCATAAGTTCTCAATCAAATATAGTACGTTGTTTGAAGCAAAAATTGGTGCTGAATCAATCTACGAACTATTCAAAAACATCGACCTCAAGAAGCTAGCAGTAGAGCTAGAAGAGCGATATACCAAGGCAGGTGCAATGGAGCGAGCAAAGCTCGACAAGCGACTCGCACTTATCCGGGGTATGTCCAACGCGGGCGTATTGCCAGAATGGCTATTCCTTACTCGTATTCCAGTGGTACCACCAGCTATTCGACCGATGGTGGCACTTGAAGGGGGGCGACACGCTAGTTCTGACCTCAACGACCTGTATCGGCGAGTAATCAACCGCAACAACCGACTCAAGAAACTAATCGATATTCAAGCACCAGACGTGATTCTCCGAAACGAAAAGCGAATCATGCAGGAGGCAGTAGATGCGCTTATTGACAACTCAATCCGTCACGGTGGAGGTGCGTACTCAGTAATGAGTCAGGCACAACGTCGACCATTGAAGTCACTTTCTGATTACCTAAAAAGTAAGCAAGGATACTTTCGACAAAACCTACTTGGTAAACGAGTAGACTACTCAGGACGTTCAGTGATTGTGGTTGGACCAGATCTGCTACTGGACCAGTGTGGACTACCCAAGCACATGGCACTGGAACTCTTCCGACCATTTGTAATTGCGCAACTACTAGAACAAGAACTGGCTTACAACATCCGTGGAGCTGGACGTCTGATTGAAGACGGAGTTCCAGAAGTATGGGCGATTCTTGAGGATATTATTGAAAAGAAATACGTACTACTCAACCGAGCGCCGACACTTCACCGTCAGGGTATCCAGGCGTTCCGCCCGGTACTAATTGAAGGAAATGCGATTCAGGTGCACCCACTTGTATGTCGAGCGTTCAACGCCGACTTCGACGGTGACCAAATGGCGGTACACGTGCCGCTTTCAGATGAAGCACAGATGGAAGCTCGAGAATTTATCTCAGCCAACAAAAACATCCTCAAGCCAGGTTCTAGTGAACCGGTGGTGTCTGAAAAGCTACTGGACATGGCACTAGGAGCCTACTGGATGACCAAGGTCTCAGAAAAGGCTAAGGGCGAAGGGAAGTATTTCTCATCACCAAACGACGCCATCAACGCCTACGATTACGACGTCGTGGACTTCCGAGCCAAGATCCAGGTTCTCGCTACAGATACGCCAAAGTATGCACAATACGAAGGTCAACTGTTCGAAACAACGGTCGGACGATTGCTGTTTAACTCAGTATTACCAAGCGATCATCCATTTATCAATGACGTCGTCGTACAAAAAGTACTCTTCCAAATCATTATTGATATCATTGATGACCGAGGTGCAGATGCTGTCCCAGAAATCGTCGACAAGCTAAAGAAATTTGGTTTCAAATACGCGACTAAGTCAGGAGTAACTTGGGGAATTGACGACGTAATCGTGCCTAAGCAAAAGCCAGCTATTATTGAAGCGTCACGGGCCAAAGTACTTGAGATTGTTGGACAATTCGAAGAAGGTCTTCTTTCACGAGATGAGCGACGCCGAATGGTGATCGAAATCTGGCACAAGGCCAAGAGTGATATTGAAGCCGTGCTTCCAGAAACACTCAGCGAGACTGGTTCTGCTTACGAAATGTGGAAGTCCGGAGCTCGAGGTTCGCTCGGACAAATCGCTCAGATGGCCGGAATGAAGGGATTGATCGTTAACACCCGGGGGGAAACACTAGAATTCCCAGTACTTTCTTCAATGAAAGAAGGAATGACTCCAATCGAATACTTCAACACCACTCACGGTTCACGAAAGGGACTAGCCGATACCGCGCTTCAAACCGCCAAGGCTGGATACCTAACTCGTCGACTCTTTGTGGTTGCTCAAGATGCGATTATAACTGAAGCAAACTGTAAGACAAAAGCTGGTACGACTATCAGTAGAATCTCAGCCTCAGGTATCGAAATTGCTTTCTCAAAGGCAATCAAGGGACGAATCTTGGCCGAAGATGCTGTTGATGCAAAAGGTAACGTCATCTTCAAGAAAGGACATCTCTTGTCTCGTCGAGACGCAATTGCAGTTGAAGAAACTACGTGTGAATCAGCAGTATTGCGATCACCAATGACCTGTAAGACACTCCGAGGTGTATGTCAGAAGTGTTACGGAATCGACCTTACAACTAACGCACTGGTAGACATCGGAGAAGCGGTAGGAACAGTGGCTGCTCAAGCGATTGGCGAGCCAGGAACGCAGCTTACGATGAACACCAAGCACGCCGGAGGAGCCGCTTCAGTCGGAGGAGACCTTACCCAAGGACTTCCACGAGTAGAAGAAGTCTTCGAAAAACGACAACCAAAGATTCCGGCAGTTATCTGTAAGTATGCTGGTCTAGTAACTGACGTACGTACGGAAGGACGAGAAAAATTCATCGTCGTTGCGCCAGACATGAGCGCCGAAGGAGCTCCAAAGAAGAAGGATGCTACTGAGTACGAAGTGCACTATCGACGAGTCACTGCCATCTCAAAGGGAGATACAGTGGTGCCAGGACAGATGTTAACAGACGGCTCCGCCTTGCTTCCAGAACTCTTCAAATTTGGTGGGCAGGAAGTGACACAAAATTACATTATTGCCGAAGTGAATAAGATTTATGAACTACAGGGAGTAACTATTTCTCGAAAGCACATCGAACTTATTGTGAAGCAGATGATGTCACGAGTAAAGATTAATCACCGTGGTGATAGTAAGTTTACAATCGGGGAAGTGGTAGAAGAATGGATTTTGGTAGAAGCCAACGCTAAGCTCAAAGAAGAAGGGAAAGAGCTCGCCAAGGGTGATCGACTGATTATGGGAATCACCGAAACATCTCTTTCACGAAAGAGCTTCCTCTCAGCCGCGTCATTCCAAAATACTACACGCGTACTTATCAACGCTGCAGTTAAAGGAAACCAAGACGACCTTTCTGGCCTCATGGAAAACGTTATCATCGGAAAACTAATCCCAGCTGGATCAGGATTTAAAGGAAGTCAGAAGTACGAAATGATCAAGGAGTTGCAAGCGAATCAGTAAGCAATTATTGTGTACAAAAAAACACCCAATTGGGTGTTTTTTTATAAGTACGTAAAATACTTACGTTTCATTTGGGTATGAAAAAATCCCACAACGAAAGTGGGATTCAATGGTTTAAGCGAGCTATAAATCATTCTATTATCCTGTCTAGGTTCTGGTCCTTTCATTTGATGCGATGGCTAAGAGTAGACTAAAAAACATTACGACTAGCATCGTTGCTACTGTTAATGCGTTTTCAGTTAAACTGCGGCCCGTGAATGACGTTATAGCATCGATTTGAGCTAGAGCAATCACTACAGTACAAAGTATCAATATAAGAACGTATACTTCTTCTCCCAACCAAAGTAACGGTGTAATAAGAAAATTAAATAATTTCATTTTGATATCCTTGGCAATATACGAATTTCCTTTCTAAAAGTAGCATAGTTACATCTTGCTGCCAACTGATCATACACGTGTTTGTAATTCATGATGCTGTCGCATTGCATATGGTAATATGTTGAAGATATGTTTGAAGAACTTTTACAGTATTTTATTCCCGTCCTAGTTGCTGCTGTTGCAGGAGGGTTGGTAGGTATCGAGCGCGAATACCATGACAAGAGTGCAGGATTCCGCACAATGATTCTGATTGCCGTTGGCTCAGCCATGTTCACTATTTTTTCCAACCTCCTAGGTTCGGGTGATGAATCTACCCGCATAGCAGCAGCTATTGTGACTGGAGTTGGATTTTTAGGGGCAGGAGTGGTGATACGAAACGGGGCGACCATTGGTGGTATTACCACCGCAGCCTCTATCTGGCTGGTAGCGTCCTTGGGAATGGGTGCTGGAGCCGGAGAGTACGAGTTGGTAGGCGCTGTGACGTTACTGGTCTTGATTGTGCTATGGGCGTTACCGCCATTTGAGCGCTGGATTGATAGACTACACGAGTTCTTAGAGTTTAAAATAGTCATCAAAAATACCGACGCAGCGGAAGACAATATATTGGATATATTTGACGAGTGTAACATCAAGGTTGTTGAGCTAACTCATACCAGGGAAACCAAAACCGAACGCATTCTACACATCAAAGCCAAGCTGACCGCAAAGAAAAGAAAAGCATTGAGCGAGATACTAGTTGCCGAAAAAGAAATAATTTCTTTTTCGGATCAGCATAGTCGGTAGTACACATCAAAAGACCTGGCGTACTGCGGGGTCTTTTTTTTATATATCAAATATATCGTTCAAGAAGCAAAATATTTGACGTGTATAAGCCTAGATAACAATACTTGGCTCATATGACAAAACTCAGGTAGAATAGCTGTATTCATGTCAGATTCAGTGCAGCAAATCAAAGAAAAGCTCAACATTATAGATGTGGTGTCTCCCTACGTAGAGCTACACAAAGCTGGCAAAAACTTTAAAGGGAAATCACCCTTTGCCGCAGAAAAAACCCCGTCTTTTTATGTCTCTCCAGACCGGGGTATGTATTATTGTTTTTCCACCAGTCAGGGCGGGGACATTTTTAATTTTGTGCAGGCAATGGAAGGGGTGGACTTCAAGGAGGCTCTAAAGGTGCTGGCCCTAAAAGCTGGTGTGGAACTAGTGCCAGAAGATCCTAAGAAAAAATCACAACGGGAACGACAATATGCAGCCATAGAAGCGGCCACTGCCTTTTACAGTGAGCGCCTAAGTACCGAATCTAAAGCAATGGCCTATCTGAAAGAACGGGGAATCAAGACCGAAACGATAGCTAAGTGGCGAATTGGCTACGCACCTGGTCCACCAAATCACGGCTGGAGAGAAGCTAGGGATTATTTGCAAGAAAAAGGCTTCTCAAGTGCAGAATTATTACGCGTTGGTTTAGTCAAAGTGGCAGCTGAAGGGAAGGATGCTTTTGATATGTTTCGCGATCGAATCGTATTTCCGATGGCAGAACCAAATGGTAAGAATGTGGCTTTTTCTGGCCGCATCCTCCACCCTAACGAAAAAGCGCCCAAGTACGTGAACTCCCCAGAAACAGATTTGTACAAAAAATCAGACCTTCTCTATGGCTACGATAAAGCTAAAACGGGTATCCGTAATTTGAATTTCTCTCTTATCGTCGAGGGTCAGTTCGATGTGGTGATGTGCCATCAGGCCGGATACAGCAACACGGTGGCAGTGTCAGGTACGGCACTGACAGTTCACCACGTACAACTGCTTGAGCGAATGTCCGAGAAAGTCGTGTTGGCGTTAGATGCTGACCGAGCAGGAATAGCTGCGATGAAAAAGGCGGCAGATGTTATGTTGCGTCGAGGTCTTGATGTGAAGGTAGCTGAACTACCGTCAGGCAAAGACCCGGCCGATATTATTTTGGAGAATCCTGCACAATTTAAAAAGTACATTGGTACGTCAGTCCACGTAATTGAATTTTTGCTCAATGTATTACGGAGAGAAATAAAAGATGAAAGATCTTTTAAGTTGAAAGCTAGAGAGGACGTTTTGCCGTTTATCCTATTGTTGCCCAGCCGGATAGATCAAGAACATTTTGTAGACAAAGTTGCCGAAGCTATCGGTACGACCAAAGATGCTATTAGATACGAACTCGATCGCTTGCGTGAACAAGAAGAAGCAGCAGCCAAGAAAACAGTTACTATCAACAATCGAGAAGTAATAAAAAGTTCAACAGCAGCTCAACACATCGCGTCAAACGCACCACAAAAAACCTACACATATCTTATAGCAGCTGAAAAGGTAATAGTGCAAAACGCAGCCTTGGCATTAAGACAAGAACTTGAGGCTTTGTTGCAAATAGTGCCGTTACCTATGCCAGAGGAGTCTGAATGTGCCGGAGTAATGTTCATCTTAGAGCAAGAATTTTCGGTTATTCCCGCGCAGGCCGTACTAGAAGAGGTGGTCTCCAAATTAAATCAATTAAAAACTAGCCTAATCAGGAAAAGACTATCCGAGTACCGTATGTTGCTGCTCGAAGCAGAGCGGACGGGGCAGGATACAGAGTTCATCCAGACGCTTAATAACATCAAGACGTTTGAAACCAAATTGCGCGAACCAGCTTATCAAGTAGATCACCTATTGGGGCAAAAAGACTAGACATTTCACTGTTTTTCTGTATAGTGTTGAACATCATGGCTACCAAAGACGCCACAAAAAAAGTTGCAAAAAAAGCGGTCAAAAAAACCGTTAAAACAATCAAAAAATTGGCCCCAAAAAAAGCTACAACAAAAAAAGCTACGGCCGCAAAAACAGTGACAAAAAAAGTTATCGCCAAGAAAACCACTGCAGTCAAGAAAAAAGCGGTCAAAAAAACCGCTGAACAGACGGCTTCTTCTCTGAATCGGGCAAAAACAGAAAGTCTTAAGAAAAAACCAGTTCCTAAACTGGTACCTAAAGTGCCTGCCAAAAAGCTGACCAAAGCTGAAAAACTACTAGCTGCAAAGTCAGCAGCCTTAATGAAATTAGGTCGTGAGCGTGGATATGTAACCTACGACGAACTTCTGCGCTCATTCCCCGAAGTAGAAAAAGACATTGAATTTTTGGATACTCTCTACGAACGATTTTCTGTATCAGGAATCGACGTACTACAAAGTGGCGGAATGCTGGGGGATGACCCGAGTGTTGATGTGATTGCCAAAAAGAACGCCTTTAAACGAAGCGATAGCGGGTATGACTCCATTCAGATGTACTTGCGAGAAATCGGACAATACCCACTACTCAATGCTCATGAAGAACGAGTGTTAGCTAAGCGGATTGTTGATGGAGATGATGAGGCGCGAAACTTGTTGGCACGAGCGAACCTTCGATTGGTAGTATCGATCGCCAAGAAATATGTCGGACGATCACCAGACCTGACATTGCTTGACCTTATTCAAGAAGGAAACCTTGGTCTCTTTAAGGCGGTAGATAAGTTTGACTTTACCAAGGGATTCAAATTCTCTACCTATGCGACCTGGTGGATTAGACAAGCAATCACCCGTGCACTTGCTGACCAGTCACGAACGATTCGTATTCCGGTGCACATGGTTGAAACGATGGCTAAATATAAGCAGGTGTCACGACGCCTCGCTCAAGACCTCGGCCGGGACCCAATGTCTGAAGAAATCGCAACTGAAATGAACGTGGAGGTAGAAAAGATTTATCAGATCGAGAAGATTAGCCAGGACACTATTTCACTAGAACTTCCAGTGGGGGACGATGATGACCGATCACGTCTTTCAGACTTTATCTCAGACGATAAAATTACTTCTCCAGATCAAGAAGTGTCACACAGTATCCTGACCGACCAGATTACCGAAATCCTCGATACGCTGTCAGATAAGGAGCGAAAAATTCTAGAAATGCGCCACGGACTACTCGATGGTACGTATCATACACTCGAAGAAGTGGGTCGTGAGTTTGGAGTAACCCGAGAACGAATTCGACAAATCGAAGCCAAGGCTTTAGAAAAAATCCGACAACACGAAAAGGCGAGGAGACTAAAATCATACTAACGGATAATTTCTTTTGAATAGAAGTATCTAAAAAAGCACCCTAGGGTGCTTTTTGTTTACCCAACCAGGTAAGAGAATATGGCTTGTCCTTGAATAATGATATAGAGCCAGAATACTGTCCACGCGAAAGCGATAAGTACTTCGTAGAGCAAAAATCGCTTGGCGCTAATTCCTAAGCTGCCTAGTAATAATGCGTAGAGAGGCCTTGTAACAGCTATAAACCGACAGACCAGGATATACACAAATAGTCCGCGGGTCTTGAGGAAGGCTCGAGCTTTTATCGCTTTTGGGTGTTTGAGATTTTTCGATACTATTTTACGGGTATTGAACATCCGCCCAAAATAATAATTAAGTGTATTACCAAAAAGTGTACCGGCGAAAGAAGCAATTAGTAGCGCTTCTACCGTCATAACACCGGTGCTATACATGATAGCGGTAAGGCTCATCATCGCTATGCCGTACAAAAACAACCCAGTGACAAAAAAGATGTCCAGGGTTGCTGCCACAAAGATAATCAGCGGGGCATATTGTGATGATTGTAGAATACCTTCAAACATATCGTGTCACCAATCATACACATATTTTTGCATGTGTCATCCGACTATAATGATGCGGTAATTTTAAGTTTGTGCCTGATTTATTTTCTGGTACATAAATACTGCTAGGAAGATAAGTCCTTGGGTTAGTACGATTGATCCACCGGTTTCGACATCAAAGTACCAGCTAGCGTAAACACCAATAATTGAGCTGATTACGCTGATGGAAACCGCAATTTTGAGCATGGTCGGAAACCGCTTGGTAATCAGGAAGGCGGTTGAACCTGGCGTAATTAACATAGCAATAACTAAGATAATTCCGACCGTTTGAATTGAGCCAGTGATTGTGATAGCTAAGAGAGCCAGAAACGCGTAGTTGATGAAAGTCATCGGCAAGCCAACTGATTGGGCGTGAGTAGGGTCAAAACAAAACACTAAAAATATTTTTCTAAAGATTAGAATGATTGCTGAGGTTAAGCCGAGAATGATTGCGGTAAACCAAGCTGATGAGTCTGATATGCCTAATACTTCACCGAACAAAATATGTGTCAGGTCGATGGAACTCACAATCTTAGATATGACCACTAGTCCAAGAGCAAATAAAGTCGTAAAGACAATACCCATGATGGCATCTTCTTTTATTTTTGAGTTTGTTCTAATAAACCCAATGAGAAATACTGCAATCATGGCGAACACAAAGGCACCTAGCCCTAGTGGTACGCCGAGAATGTATGCGAAAACTACTCCTGGTAGTACGGCATGTGAGACGGCGTCACCTAAGAGAGCCCATCCCTTGAGGATAAGATAACAAGACAAAATCGCGCACGTCATGCCGACAATGATCGACACGATCAGTGCCTTGACCATGAACTGATACTGCAACGGCTCGATTAAGAAGCCAATAATTTGGATATCACTAAGGGTATTAATGATGGCTGAGAAATCCATACTTAATCAAATTTAATATGGTGCAACAGACCATCGAACGTCTGGGAGACCAGTTCCTTGGTAAATACTTCTTTGATTGGACCGTGTGCAACGATACCAAATTTGACCAGTGCAACTTGATCACAAGTGTCAGGTAAAGACATCAAGTCGTGTGTGGCCAGAATAACGGTCTTGCCATTTTCCTTTAGAGATATAAGTAAGGCAATCAGTGATTTCTCACTCGTAGCGTCTAGTCCAGCAAATGGTTCATCTAGCAGCAGGATATCTGCTCCTTGGGCCAAGGCGCGAGCAACAAATACTCGCTTCTTTTGCCCGCCGGATAGCTCGCCAATTTGTCGATCTTTGAAGTCGAGCATTTTTACTTGCTTGAGTGCATTGGTGACAAATTCGCCGTCTGCCTTTGAGGCTGTTTTGAAGATGTTTTGTAGACCAATCCGACCCATCATCACTACTTCATACACAGAGACAGGGAAGTCCCAATCGACTTGTTCAGCCTGTGGCACGTAGGCCACATGGCCATGTTTTTGAGCGGTCTTGGTATCGTCACCACACACAGTGACTGTACCCGACTGAGGCTTTACCAATCCCATAATTACTTTAAAGAGGGTTGATTTGCCAGCACCATTCATACCAATCACACCGGTAAAGGTGTGATAAGGAATTTGTATGGATGTGTCGGTCAGTGCTCGTTTGTCTCCGTAGCTGACGGTTACGTCTTGTATGTCGATAGCTATATTATTCACTTTGTACAGTTCTGGTTAGGCCAGCATTAATAGTGTCTGCAGTGTGCTGCAAAAGACTTAGGTACGTTGAAGCCGGACCATCTTCGTCTGAGAGTGAGTCCACAAAGAGAATGCCGCCAAATTCTGCGTCCGTTGCATCGACAACTTCGCGTTGGATTCGTGGTTCAACTGTACTTTCACAAAATACGGTTGGAATATTTCGAGCGTTTACTTCTTCAATGACGCTAGCAACTTGTTGCGGTGAGCCAAGTGATTCTGCATTGATTGCCCACAGATATACTTCTTCTAAATTGTAATCAGCTGCGAGATACGAGAATGCTCCTTCACAGGTAACGAGTACTCGATTGTTTGCAGGGAGTGGGCCGAGGGTGGTTGAAAGACTGACGTCTACTGCCCTAATTTCTTCTGAGTAAGCTGCAGCTCGTTCAGCAAAATAGTCTGCGTGTTGTGGTGCGACTTCGGTCAGTGCTTTGCGAATATTTTCTACATACACCAGTCCTTGCTTTGGAGACATCCACGCGTGCGGGTTTGGCTTGCCAGCATACGCATCAGAACTAATATCAATCACTTCTACATTCTCACTCACGGTATAAGCAGGTACGTCTGGGATGGCAGCGCGTAACTTTTCCGTCCAGAGTTCCAAATTCATCCCGTTTTCAAAAATAAGGTCGGCCTCTGAGGCACGCACGAGGTCACTTGGCGTCGGTTGGTAGCCGTGAATTTCTGCACCGGGCTTGGTCAGAGAGACAGACTCGATTTTGTCACCACCGACGTTGGCTACCATATCAGCGATAATAGTGAAGGTGCTCAAAGCAACGATTTTTTCCTCAGTTTGCGTTTCTGTTACTGCGGCGGGGACATCTTGTCCATTGTTTAGGGTGGTAACAATAACAAAAGCTGCAATAGCGACAACTCCAGTAATAATTAGATTTCTTTTCATGGTTTTATAGGTTAATTTTTAATGGTTACCAATTGGTAGGTTTTATGATGGCTGATCCATGTGGATCTGCAGTCGGGTGCTTTAGGAATACAGCTAGTCGTTTTATAGCGTCGTCACTAAAGGCGTGTTCGAGTTTTTCTGCTTCAGCGTGCACTGCTTCAGCCGGCATATCTAGAACTGAGTAAAGAAACACTTCAATCAGTCTATGTTTGTAATTTAGTTCTTCAGCAACCTGGATACCGGCTTTAGACAGACTGATACCGGCATAAGGGGCAGTGTCAACCAATCCGTCTGCTACCAAGTCTTTCACTCGTTCAGAAACAGTAGATTTACTTAGATGCAATCTTTCTGCGATTTCAGTAACTCCTGTTGAATCAGCGGTTTTTTGTTGTAGCAAATAAATGGCGCGCACGTAATCTTCTTTGGTGGCGCTAATTGTTATAGAATTATTGCGATTTGTTCGCATGTACGAACTTTATCAAAGAATTATTTTCTATGCAAGCTCCCTGCGTGATTAGCTGTTAATTATTGTTTTGTTATACTATCGGTATGAGTACAAAATCTAAAAATGAAAACGTTGCCTTCGAAGAAGCATATGCAACCTTAAATAAAGACCAAAAAAAAGCAGTCGATACGATTGAAGGCCCAGTGATGGTGGTGGCTGGACCAGGGACCGGAAAAACTCAAGTATTAACCCTTCGTATCGCCAATATTCTCCTGAAGACCGACACCCCGCCTAACGGAATCCTAGCATTAACCTTTACCGAATCTGGAGCAAAAGCGATGCGTGAACGGCTACGTAGGTATGTCGGTGCGACTGCGTACCAAGTGCCAATCTATACCTTCCACGGCTTTGCGCAGATACTCATTTCTAATTATCCAGATTCATATGACAGGGTAATCGGTGGACGGCCGGTGAGCGATATCGAAAAAATATCACTAATAGAATCCGTCATCAACGACGGACAAGTGACGTTGTTGCGCCCAATGGGAAATCCTTCTTATTACGTCTATCACGTCCTTAGAATTATCGGACAGCTCAAGCAGGAGTACATTACACCAAACGATTTAGTAGGTATTGTCGACCAGCAAGAAACTGCGCTGCAAGAAATCGAGCAGTATCACACCAAGGGGGCACACAAAGGCAAGCAACGAGGTGACTATACCAAGCTAGAAAAGAACCTTGGAAAAAACCGCGAACTGATTTATATCTACCGCAGGTTTGAAGCTTTATTGTCTGAGAACAAACTGTACGATTTTGAAGACATGATTGTAGAGACAGTGCAGGCCTTGGAGAAAAACCAAGACATGCTACGTGACCTCCAGGAGCAGTATTTGTATGTGCTGGCTGACGAACATCAAGATGTTAATGGTTCACAAAACAAAATCTTAGAACTCTTGGCTTCATTTCATGACCGACCAAACATTTTTGCGGTTGGTGACGAAAAGCAAGCTATTTATCGTTTCCAAGGTGCGTCTTTAGAGAACTTCTTGTATTTTACTGAGCAATTTACCGGAACAGAAGTAATCACTCTGACCGAAAACTACCGCTCTGGACAAACTATTTTGGATAGTGCCCATAGCTTGGTAAAAGTAGAGGACGGTCCGTTGGCTGAGTTGCGAGTACCACTACATGCGGCAGCAGTTGAAAAGTCACAGCTCGCTTTGCGATCTTTCTCGCATCAGGCAGTCGAAGATGAGTGGATGGTTGAAGCAGTGCGGGCAGAAATTAGCGACGGCACAAAACCCCAAGAAATAGCCGTCATTGTCCGCACCAACCGGGAAGTTGAAGTGGCTGCAACAGCATTAAGAAAAGCAGGTATCGCAGTGACGGCTTCAGCCGATGGAGATATATTGCGACATCCAATCACACAGGCAGTGAGAGGAATCATTGATGCCGTGATAAACGATCGAAGTGAAGCTGCTTTATTCACCGTTCTTCACGGTGCGTACTGGGGTATTCAAGGTGATGACTTATTGCGACTTTTTTCAGCTCGGTCATACAAGCAGTCTCTTTGGAGTCTGCTTCAAAGTAAGGAAACGTTGCAAGAGCTTGGCGTGTCTGATGTAGAGAAGATTCATCGAGTATATGAGGTGTTTGTCGAGGCACGATTACGCGAAGTGCACGAAGCACCGCACCGAGTACTTGAATACGTGTTACAAAAAAGCGGATTTCTTGATCATCTGGTACAACATGATCCACTGGAAGGAACCCGAGTTATTCGTCGGTTGTATGACGAAATTGAAGAATTAGTGTTACGAGACGGCGTCAGTAATTTGCGTTCAGTTGGCGATATATTCAAAACCCGTCTCGAATACGGTTTGCCATTAAACGCTCCTTTTATTTCAACCGACACAGCGTCGGTACAAGTAATGACAGCCCACAAATCAAAAGGTCTAGAGTTCGACGTGGTGTTTGTACCGCATCTGACCGATAAGAGTTGGAGTGGTGCTTCCAAAAAACAGTATTTTAATGTTCCGCTTGCGATGCACGAGGGTGTTAGCGACCATGACTTCTTAGAAGATGAGCGGCGCTTATTATATGTGGCACTCACACGAGCCAGGCGTCAGCTTCATTTGTCTTCGTCTGAAACTAACGCTGACGGTCGGGTACTAACGCCGACGAGATTATTGGAAGATATTGATGCATCATACATAACAGCCACGGACACGACTGAGCAGGAAAAACAATTTGATCCGATTACCGCCCTACAGACGAGTGTCAAAAAAATTGCCATCGATAGTGAGTTGCTGCGTGCGTTGCTGGCAGAAAGAGGTTTTTCGGCGACGTCCTTAAATAACTATCTGCGTAGTCCATGGGATTACTTATATCGAAACGTGCTCCGTATCCCTGAAGTGCAGCCAGCGCATATGCAGTATGGTACCGCCATTCACAACACTTTGGAGTTTATGACGCGGACACATACAGCTAGTAGTAAGCTTCCAAGTGACACTGCTATCAAAAGCAGACTGGAAGTTGAGCTAGGCCGATTGCCGTTAACTACCGAGGAATTCACTAGATTATTAGAGAAAGGCCTATCAGAAATATTTGTCTATAAAGAACACTTAAGGACGACGTTGCCAAAATCGACAAAAGAGGAATTTGCCTTTCGGGTAGTGTTGCCAACCGGAATTCCCGAGCTACCAGAACTGCCGCTGACAGGTAAGTTAGACAGACTAGATTTAGACGAAGCTGGCAATTTGCTACGTGTGGTCGACTACAAAACTGGTAAGCCAAAATCGAGAAACGTCATAGAAGGAAACACAAAAAATGCCGATGGTGGATACAAGCGCCAGTTGGTGTTTTACGCACTATTAATGGAGCTGTATGATGACCAGCGGTATAAATGTAGTGAGGGAGTGCTGTCTTTTGTTCAACCAGACACGCATGGAGTAATTAAAGAAGAAGTATTTAGTATCTCCAAAGAAGAAGTGGTTGAGCTAAAACAAACTATTATTAACGCAGTGCAAGAAATCATATCTGGTACATTTCTCACCCAGCCTTGTGACTATACAGTGAGTGACTATTGCGACCTGGTAGCGCTGTTGCGTCGGTAGTAGCGTCCACTTATAAAATCAGCCGGAGCATGCTCCGGCTGATTTTATATCACTGGGTCAGGTGTACTGTTTTCTTGAGGATTCGTCACCCCTTCTAATTGATCAATCAAACTCTGAATTATTCCTCTGACTACCTCGTACGGTTGTGCTCCGTCGATGACGGCTGTTTGATCTCCGACCATAATCACGGTATATGGTGTACCTCTTGCTCCAAGATTGAATGCTTCTTCAGCACTAGCTAGTACATCATCTTGCATTTTACCTGAGTTAACACATGAAGTGTATTCGTTGCCCGGCACTCCAGCGTCTACGGCGAACTGAAGTAATTTAGTCATGTTTGTCGGAGCGGTCATTTCTCGTTCCTCAAATATACGGTCAGAAAATTTCCAAAAAGCGCTGTTTCCACCGATTGATCCAACACAAAGTGCGGCCTCAGATATTTTTGGTGCGTTGGGGTGCAGTTGGGCGAGAGGAAACTGGCGGTATACCCACGCTACTTGACCATTGACCCCTACGTCATCCATAACTCGGTGTAGCGTACTGTGAAATCTTTTACAAAACGGGCAGTCATAATCTGAGTATTCAATAATGACAATTGGTGCGTTGGGGTTACCGAGCACATAATCTGTTCCGTCGATTGGTCTAGGAACATCAGTGAACACTCTTTCGGCAGCAGTATCTTCTTGCACAATCTGCATTGTCGACGATTCAGAACCATTTCTACTGTTAAAAAAGACAGCAACGGCAATCATGGCAAAGCCCGCGACAATAGCGATGGGTACAGCCAGATTATTTGTTTGAGATGTTGGTTCCATACGCAACTAATGTAGTTGTTTATAAATAATAATAAAAGTATACCACAACAAATCGCGTGCTATAATCTCCTAATATGGAATGGTTGGATGCAATAGTACTTGGCCTGGTCCAAGGAATCACCGAATTTTTACCAGTCTCTTCATCTGGTCACCTAGCACTTGTACATGAGTGGTTGGTAGTTGAGTCAACAAACGCCATGGCCTTTGATGCGGTACTTCATTTAGCAACCACTGCAGCGGTCATATTATATTTTTGGTCTGATCTCTGGGTGCTTATCCAAGTTGCATTAAGGAAACTCGGTCGACTGCCAGTCAACAAAAAAGACATAACCATGCTCTATGCACTGGTAGTAGCTACTATTCCTGCGGTAGTGCTCGGTCTATTGTTTGGTGACATAATCAGCGAATATTTACGTAGCCCGTTGATAGTGGCCGGAGTATTGGCAGCGACGTCGGTTTTGTTCTTGTACGCTGAGTGGAGATACCACCTAAAGTCTTCACACGATAGTATCAGTATTAAAAATGGATTCCTGATTGGTTTGTTTCAAGCGTTAGCACTGTTGCCCGGTATGTCACGTTCCGGTTCAACCATCGCTGGAGGTATGTTACTTGGACTGACTCGCTACGAGGCGACCCGCTTTTCATTTTTGATGGCGATACCAATAACGCTCGGTGTTGGTATAAAAATGAGTATTACTTTGTTGCAGGAAGGGGCAGTGGTTGATTGGACTATGCTGGCGGTTAGCGGAGTAATTTCGTTTGTAACGGCTTTGATTGTGATTCATTTCTTCCTGCAATTTGTTCGTAAGTACACTCTATGGCCATTTGTTTGGTACGGTCTAATCCTGGCCAGTATGGTCTGGTACGTATCGTTTATTTCATAAAAACCATAGTCATGATGATTATGGTTTTTCTTAAAAAAGCAGTGAGTGAGTCATCACTGAATCCTCTTTGACCTCCCAGTGGGCCGTATCTAGAGGAATCTCTCGTTTGCGATGCCCGTCTTTAAATTTAACGTGTCCATGTTTCATGGCGTATTCAAATATTTCCTTGGTCACCTTCACGTCTTGCTCGCAGTATTTTTTGATGTCTGCAATATTACCCTCACGCCACCATCGTACCGCCTGGAGCCCGTCGGCAGATTTTTTGGCTCCGATAGTCGCTTGGGCAACACTGTCTAAGCGCAGCCGTCGACCGAGCGAAGCTTTAATGTCTACCAGCAAGTCAATGCTTTTGATTTGGGTCAAATCACCTGGATAATATTTGTTCAGGAGAGGGATGTCAAAATGATCGCTATTGTAACCCACCAAAGCATCGGCTTTTTCTATAATCGGCCAGAGTTGGTCAATTTCATCGACCGTAACGGTAGTGTATTTTTCGGTATAACTGTCATACACAGTGGCAACCGAAATATCTAAAGCCGCAGCATCGCTGGAGTTGACCTCTTGAAAGAGATTTTGAGTCTCGAGGTCAAAGACAATGTATCGCATGGGTGTGATTGTATCATATTGAGTTTGATTGAATCTAAAAGCGACCCTTGTGAGTAAGAGTCGCTGTTGATTGCGGGTATATTTTATACATGGCTTTTTTAACTGCATAATGTCCTTGTCAAAACACTTGTTTTAATATTAACCTTTTCACGAAAATATAAGTTTGACATTTCTTGTATCGCAATTATGAAGAGCCGATGGTTTTTTGTGAAATATCACCTAATATCTAATATACGTACTAATGGCCGACCAATGTACCCGTTTTCTTTTATCATTTTCCCCGATGAACTGCTGGACCCAATTTCGTCTTGTACCTTGAATACAGTTAATCCTGTCGTTAATTCAATTGCATGCAATACAGACAGTGCTTCGAGCATAACAGTATCACCAAGGGTCTGTTCTCCGATAAAGATGTCTAATACTTTTTCATCTCTCTTAAAAAACACGAAGTTGGTAGCTGCGTTAACGAAATAGTAGTCTCCATCGCACAGATTAGCCAGCTGTCCACCATTGCTATATAGGTTGTGATAGGTGCTAGCTTCGTATCCTTTACTGGTAAGAGTAAACGTAATAGTGCTACTTTCATTAAATGTTCCAAACTGATCAAGGTTTAGACCAGAAGCCAAGGTGACACCATTTAAGAATGAAAAAAGATGCCCATCTAGAATGTTCTCACATGAACCAAGCAAGTGACTATCCCGATAGAAAGACAGTTTGATTGAGTGCTCACCATCTTTTTCGCATTCTATGACGTCACGTTTACTTAACGTCGTCGCATCACCAGACGAGTCAATTAGTTGTCTCATTTTATTCTCCTTAAGTAACAAATCAAGCCTGACTATACGATATCTACTGTAAAAAGCAATAATGTACATTGACAAGATACGCAGGTATTCTATTATTGAAAAGTACCAGTCACGTACCTAGGAGCATAGAATGAAAAAGTGGTTTTGGCAGTTATTTGAAGAAAAAAATTCTCATGAAGCAATAGATGGCATGCCTGAATTGTCAGCCGTTGAGAAAGTAATACTCGTTGTAATTATTTGCGCTGTATTGTTAATAGCATTTCTCTAGCATACTGTAGAGAACGAATATTTTACTATATAGAAAAGAGTACGCCGCTCATCAGCCGGCGTACTCTTTTATTTATGAGACGACGGACGTTTCTGCTGAGCGTGGATTATTATGTAAAACGGCCAAGCGTTTATCCATCGCATTTTGTATTATTGATTGTATCCCTCGTGGGTCCGGTAAGCCGGCAGTCTTAAAATTACTTTCAAAAGCACTAGCAGTTTGAGCTTTGACTGTTCCAAAATTTAGCAACGTCGCTATAATGCCATTGATAGAGAATTCAATATCTTGCAATCGTTCTAACCGGAAAATACTGACATTACGACTAAAGAAGCGAAGTTGATCAATAAGGATAACTCGTCTATCAGTTATTACCCATAAGTCTAAATAGTAGTGTGTCCAGATAGCAAATGCACCCATTAAGGTAATAGCCGTCCAGGCGGCAATGACAAACGTTAACAAAACGGTGTACTGCGCAATATTTATATCTGCCAATAAAAGTTCATTGGGAATAATAGCTATCAAAAATAAGATAAAAAAGGGAAGTAGGAGCATTAAAAAAGAGCCCAATAGTTCTGTCGCGATGATGAACCAATGTTTGCGCACTGTTGCCAATATTTGCTCCCCAGGTTCGAGTTTTATTTTTTCGAATAACATAAGTCAAGATTACACAATAAAAGCCAGGATACCCATAATGACAAATAGGGGAAAAGTTGTGCCAGCGTATACCACAAGCGTGTAAGTAGTCATTTTGATGTCGGTGCTGTAGGCGGTCCAGTGGTAATACAGAATGCCGCTGAATATCGCGTAGATTCCAAGAATAAAATAAAAGACTGCCTGCACTATGGTGTCTATAGATAATTGAAGTGTGCCTAGTTGCGTAAAATCCAACATATACGACTATTGTAGCACTAAGATTGAGTAGCGTTCTACGCCAAACTGGTCTAACTGCGTGCTGGTGGTGAATCCATACCTTAAACCAATTTCCTGTATGTCCCGAGACTGTTCGGGTTCGTGTTCTATCCATAATTGTCCACCTGGCGCAAGATGTTTGGGTGCACCGGTGATAAGTTGAATGATTATCTCTAAGCCGTCTTTGCCACCAAAGAGAGCCACGTATGGTTCGTGAGCTTTGACTGATGTCTCGGCGCGGCCGAGTGACTCGTCGATGTACGGTGGATTACAAAGGATGTAGTCGTAGGCGTCAGGCAGCTTAGAAAAGAGATTTGACTGGGTCACTGTATGACGATTTTCGTCGATGCCGTTTTCTTTAAGATTTTTTGTAATGGTATCAATAAGATTGGCATCGATTTCTCCAAAATCAACCTGGGCTTGAGGAACAGCTTTTGCGATTGCTATACCAATACAACCGCTGCCAGCACAGAGATCCAAAATCCGCGGGGACTGCTTTCCTAAACCAAGTGAAAGTGTGTTGCTGCCATGAATTACTTTAATTGCTTCTTCAACCCAGAATTCCGTTTCAGGGCGAGGAATAAGCG
>Ga0306898_1000297_pt1 | contig 20215 bp, 14 predicted proteins | sample AntRauMFilla1564_FD_190424 | JGI IMG/M metagenome (GOLD analysis project Ga0306898, IMG submission 190424) | Saline lake microbial communities from Rauer Islands, Antarctica - Metagenome Filla 1 #564 (v2) (version 2) | ecosystem: Environmental > Aquatic > Non-marine Saline and Alkaline > Saline ...
ACAGCCATGTAAGCACCATCGGCAGAGAAAGCAACACCTTGGCCAGTACTTGTAGGCAAACTGCTAGGATCTGCTAGCTTTGAAAACGTATCTATATCTTGCCCGTATACTGTAACGTAGGGTGAGCTACTGTGTGCTACAGCTAGAAAAGCAGGTACAGAATAATTATACTTCTTAACAAACTTCGCACCCCCCACTACCCCGAATAGAACGTAATCCCCTTTGCTATCGAGAGAATACGAAGTATCCGCTACCACGGTAGCACTACCTGCATACAGGACTTCTATTTCGGTACCGTCAGGTGCACCGCTTACATCTAAAGTTAAAGCGATGGGATTAGTATTGGTGCACACATATCGTGTATCACCCGTTGGTGCAAGTGTACTTGTAGCTGTAACATATACTACCTCTATCCCACTTTTAATTGGAATAGCTGAAACTATTACATCAAAAGTCTCAGTGGCTACCCCATCATTTGTAAAACTAAAAGAATTATCATCTACTTTTACAACAGTGAACCCTGCCTTTATTCTAACTTTATTTACATAAACAAAGAACTCTACCTCATCCATATTAAAATTATGTATAACCGTAGCTGTTCCGTCGCTCTCTAAGTCAGTAAGTGTTACCCATTTAGTAGGCATGTTGTCACTTAAGAACTTAAATAAATCTTCTATCTTTCCATGTAGTTCAGTACCATAAGAGGAACCGTACACGGGATGTTGTAGTTTCGAACGTCCAATTTCATTAAAATCCATTTCTATATACTCCTATAGAAAGTTTTCCCTGTTTTAGCATCGCAAAATATTTCATTACCTTCTGCCTCTAGCACAAGTGCAACGTTATGTTCGCACGCTCCATATTGTTTAGCAATACTTACCCAAGAGAACTTTTTAAATAGCTGTGCAGGAGATTTTGCAATAGTTCTTATTACATTGTCTTGCAACCACTCCACCGATGCTTCAACCATACCCTCCATAGGAATTTGCATAGTCTCACACTCACATCTACTAGCTCCCCAACCACCTAAAACACTTCTTCCGTCCTCAAACTTAAACACCCATCTAATCATTATGCCGTATACCTATAAGCACAAGCCAATTCACATTGGTAATTGCCCCCTTCTTCCCAAGCAGTTGGCAAATATATTCTAAATTTTAAATGTGCATTATCCCCTTTAACCGTATCTCCAGATACCCCGATACTTCCAGCCACAGGAGTTGTTGCGATTTGTTCTCCACTAGAATCGTAAACTAATGAATCTGCTCCTATTTGTATACCGTTAAGGAGGTCTGAACCTGCATCAGCTTTACCAAATATTTTAACGAGTGAGGGAAAGTTAGCATGATCAAATTGATTAACTGTACTAGCATCGGCATCCATATCACACCAAAGCCCGCCACTTAACCCATCCAAGTTATTTTTATAAGAACCAGAAACATTACCCAAAGCAAGAAATTGAGTAAAATCACTAACAGCACTCCTTTGTCCACCATATGTAAACCCCGTAGATGTACCATAAGATTGTAAAAATAACACTACGTTATTTACAGGTTCGGTTACAGCATTATGATGTAAGTATACATCCATGTGCCCCGTATTATTTATCTTGCTAGTCATGGGAGCGAATTCACCATTAACTACATTGCCGAAAGAAATTCCTTGTCCTCCACCTTCTAAAGCGTTTGCATATGAAACACCTGAGATTGTAGGACTAAATATTAAAGTTACTGCCATTTTTTATTTCCTTTTTACTACTTGTAAACAAATACCCTAATCTAAATATAACACACATCACACATCTTTTACAATAACGGACGCTAGTCCTCCAATACTTCCAGCTCCCCCACTCCACCCTGTAAATGGTATTTGATGGAGGCACCAAAGTACAACCGTTATACTATAATCTTTATTATAACTTATTGAGCGAACTACAGCAGGACTCCCGTTGTACACTAACTGACTAACTTCATAAGTCTGAAAAGTGAAATTCCCTAAATCTTGTAACATATGCCTCCACGTCAATCCCACGGAAACTTCCTCAAAGAAAGAAGAGGCTAGTTTTAAAGTCTGTACTGCATGGTATGTAACCTGATCTTTAAGATAAAGGTTAGGATACTTTAAAGTTGGTCCTGTTATCGTTAAAGAACTTGCATCTATAGACAAAGTATTTTTATAAGGATCTAAATAATAATAGTTTTCCCTTCTCTTAGGGTAATAAAAATAACTAGTTCTTATCTTATTGAATACAAAACTATCCCTAAAATAAATCCTTAAAGAGTCTTTTACCATATCATTTTTTTTAACAACCGCCTGTTCCACTTCATATTTAAAGTCCTCAATATCTAAACTAAACAAATCTATTTTACCTTGTAAATTGGTAAACATCTGTAATTGTACTTGCTCTAAAAGTGTTGTACAATATTTATAGATTGATACAGGGTCTAGTATTGATATTCTACTTTTAGTTTCCCTAGCCCCTCCAGCCGCAAACAGTGCAATAAATGTATCCCACTTAGCAGTAAAATCTGTATCAACAAACCCACCGTAAGTTTTCATTAGTTCTCTAGCTTGGGAAACAGGATCTTCTAAAGTTCCACGAGTGCAAGCACAATAATATATATCATCTTCCTCATAAAAATAGCCAACATCTAAATACTCACCTATCATAGTGTTACCAGACTTTTGAACTATCTTAACTCCTGTAGGTGTAATGATTGTATCTAAAGGAGATATTGCATAAAGTTCATCAAATTTCTCTAAGATAATAGGAAGGGTAATATTGATAGGACTATCTGAAAACACAATTTCAACATCTACATTGAAAGTATTTTCACAGGCTAAACCGTTTACAACATACCCCACCGTACCCATCTTGTGTAGTCCATCGTTTCTTGTCCTAGCATTAATGACTGTAGTCGACCAATCCCCATAAATCATAGGGACACCAACACCGACTATAGGGTTAGCAATATTAGGATACGTTTCTTTATTGAAAGAAGTTGGAGGGAGGAGACTAAACAATCTAGATAGTTTATCTGTAAATGTAAGAGTAAAAGAATAAGGGTTCCTAACCATGCCTTTATTCTCACTAACAAATCCTTCGTATATAGTCAAGTAACTACTCTCAACACTTCTCAACCCTAACTTTAAAGTTATTCGATTACCAACCCATAAAGTATAAGAAGCACCACCTGTTAACAAATGTGTGAACTTTCCATCGGCATTTGAAATCTCCAATTCCAAGGTTGACTCTTCAGGTGAGTTGTTAAGGAAATCTATTATCTTACGTTGAATGGTAGGGAACGTTGTACGAGCTTCATAGAAATTAGAACCTACATAAAAGTTTCTATCTGAAACCCGTATAATCCCCTCGGGTGTTTCTATATCTGCAATCATCCTTAAATCAATAGTTGTATTAGCATGACACAAGTTTAACAAAGCTTGATCAAGGACGTTTGCAGTAGTGTGAGGAAATCTAACAGTCATATTGTACTAACTCCTTATAAACTCTCATTTAGTGTAAGATTAAAATCTACCAAGGCTTCACCTTCTTGAGAGTGATTCTCTATTGGAAGGTCTTCCAGTTTTGCAAACACACTAAATCTTTGAGGTGCCGCAGGGTAAGGAATAACACAAAGCTTGTGTGTTGTCATATATTTTTCAAATATATCAGACATCATCCTATAATTACTTCCATCAACCCTTAAATCTTTAAACCTTAGAGATAAGACATTACATCTATTCCTAATGTTTTCTACGTTAGTAAATCCTTCAGTGGCTACCTTATCAGTATACACTCTTTTCTCAAAAACTACCCTACCATCAAAATTTTCTTTTAAAGAAAATAGGTCGCAACTTCCAAACACTATAGCACCAATTTGTATGTAACCATCAGGGTTTGTTGCATCTTGTATCTCAAATCTCCAGTACCTAAGGAGGGGAAAACTAGCTTGACTAGGTAGAGGGATGCAATGAAATATATTGTTATTAAACACTTCTATCTCACTATAATGCCCCAATATAGAAAAGTCTTCAGTATTAGAACCTCTTAAATAAAGCCTAGCTCCTCTTGTCATATTGTGATTAATTATTGCAACTGTATCAACTATAACTCCTTGAGGAACTTGAGTATCACAATCTAAGGTTACAAGAGTCTCCGCGTCACTCCTCCATACATGTTCTACAATATCAGAATTTAAGTTGTTAGCCTCAAAATCTCCAGAGGCTGTAGAAGATACAACCCAATTATCTACGGAAGTTAATCCTCTAGATTTGAAGTCATGTAATATTCTTAACTGCCTAACATTATATGTAAAAGCTCTAAACTGAATCCCTACCATCTGCCTTCTAATAGATGTAAAGCTGATTCCTAAAACGTTGGCTTTATCTATAAACGCTCTAGTACCTATTCCAGTATAAAGATAATCTCTAATAAATACTTTACTACTAATACCACAAGCAGTAATTTTATTAATGAATCCCTTAACTCCAACCCCTTCAACAGTTGTCTTGTCGATGTAACTTTTTACACCAAAACTAGTATCGGCATACCCCATAAGGTATACTTTAACTCCAAGCCCTGTATAATTGATTGTATCAACAAAACCCTTACACTGGAACCCTTCTGTAACAGGTCTATATATATAACTTTTTACACCAAAACTAGTATCAGCATAACCTCTAAGAAAAAATTTAACTCCAATACCTTCATACACTATAGTGTCTACTGCTAAATTAGCTTGAACAGGAAGAGAAAGAATATCACGAAAAGTATTCTCCCCCTCCATGTAGTTACCTAAGCAATAATCACTACCACAATAAGTGCCTGCCATTATTATATCCTCGCTCCCAATGGGTCTATAATTCTTCTACCTCTTTTTGAATCAGAAAGGAGAGCTTCTTTTATTGCAGGAATTATCCTGCTTTTTATCTCTCTTTCATCTAATTTATCAGTTTTAACGTTCAAAGTAACGTTAAAAGTATTATTAACTGGTTTGTCATCTTCAGAACCTCCAGAACTTCTATTGTTGAAAGAGGTTTCACTTCTTTCAGGAGCTACATTTTCATTCATCATTCCGCCAATAAAAGCTTTTAAGAATGAAGGGTCTTGTTGGAATACACTCATTGGGCTTTCACCTAAAACCGTACTTGCAAATCTAATAACTCCAGAAAGTCCTTCAGCCATGAAAGAGCGAGGAATAACCATTTCCCCAGGGCTTAACATTACAGGAATCGTGTCATTAGCTAAAGAGTCACCAGCTTTAACAGCTTGTCCTTCTACTACACCTCCAGCACTCATAGCTGGAATAATTCCACCATATGCAAACCAATTAAGAGGATTTATTGTTGCCAAAGCCGCGTTAATAGCATCTTTAATACCATTTGCCAATTTTCCTGCAAGCCCAGAAAGTCCATTAGTAACCCAAGTGGCTATTCCAGAAAAAGCACCACTTACAGTTGCACCTATATTTTTAAAACCATTAGCAACCCAAGTGGGTATTCCCTTAAAAGCGTCACTTATAGTTGGACCTATATTTCTAAAACCATTAGTAACCCAAGTGGTTATTCCTTTAAAAGCGTCACTCACAAAAGTACCAATCTTTGCAAAACCTGTAGCAACCCAAGTAGCTATACCCTTAAAAGCGTCACTCACCAAAGTACCAATCTTTGCAAAACCTGTAGCAACCCAAGTAGCTATACCCTTAAAAGCATCACTCACAAAAGTGCCAATCTTTGCAAAACCTGTAGCAACCCAAGTAGCCATATCAGTAAAAGCGTCACTCACTAAAGTACCAATCTTTGCAAAACCTGTAGCAACCCAAGTGGCCATTCCAGTAAAAGCATCACTCACCAAAGTACCAATCTTTGCAAAACCTGTAGCAACCCAAGTGGCCATTCCAGTAAAAGCATCACTCACCAAAGTACCAATCTTTGCAAAACCTGTAGCAACCCAATCAGCCATACCAGTAAAAGCATCACTCACCAAAGTACCAATCTTTGCAAAACCTGTAGCAACCCAATCAGCCATACCAGTAAAAGCATCACTCACCAAAGTACCAATCTTTGCAAAACCTGTAGCAACCCAAGTAGCTATTCCAGTAAAAGCATCACTCACCAAAGTACCAATCTTTGCAAAACCTGTAGCAACCCAAGTAGCTATACCTGTGAAAGCGTCACTCACAAATTTATCAATCTGATTAAATCCCTTCTTAACCCAATCACCCATATCATCGAAAGCTTTTTTTACCGTAGCACCAAGTTCTTTAAATCCTGTATCAACCCAAGTAGCTATACCTGTGAAAGCGTCACTCACAAATTTATCAATCTGATTAAATCCCTTCTTAACCCAATCACCCATATCATCGAAAGCATCTTTAACTAAAGTACCAATCTTTTCAAACCCTGTATCAACCCAAGTAGCTATACCTGTGAAAGCGTCACTCACAAATTTATCAATCTGATTAAATCCCTTCTTAACCCAATCACCCATATCATCGAAAGATTCTTTAAGAAAAGTATCAACCTTAGAAAACCCTGTATCAACCCAGTCACCCATATCATCGAAAGCATCACTCACAAATTTATCAATCTGATTAAATCCCTTCTTAACCCAATCACCCATATCATCGAAAGATTCTTTAAGAAAAGTATCAACCTTAGAAAACCCTGTATCAACCCAGTCACCCATATCATCGAAAGATTCTTTAAGAAAAGTATCAACCTTTGAGAACCCTGTATCAACCCAGTCACCCATATCATCGAAAGATTCTTTAAGAAAAGCACCAACATTAGAAAACCCTGTATCAACCCAGTCACCCATATCATCAAAAGGTTTTTTAAGAAAATCCCCTATTCCTCTGAAAGCATCTCCTATTAAATTTGGCAATGTTACTATAAAGAATTCAAATATTGGTACAAGTAACATTTCAGCTAAAGGAGCCATTGCATAAAGAAGCATGAATACAAATGCAAGAATAATTTCAGGTATTTTTTCAATGATTGCAGCAATAACAAAAGGAAGTTGTTTATAATATTCTCCAAATAACTTTCCTATAAACATGATAATAGCAGGAAGATTGTCTAATACTAAATGTAACAAACCTAGAAAAAAAGGCATAAGTGCTTCAAATAGTGCAGGACCTTCTTCAAGTATAAAATCCATAAGTTGTTGAACAAGATCAATGATAGCAGGGACTAAAATAGGGAGTGCTAAAATAAGAGCATCTATTATCGCTGGAAGTTGTGCAATAACCCCTTTAACTATTTCAACAAAAGTCATTACCAATTGAGGGAGTATTGCTAGAATACCATCTAATAATAACTTAATAGCTTGTGAAATTCCCTCCATAATAGCAGGAAGGTTGTCGGTTATAGCCGTAAGAACTTTAGGGATAGCAAGAACTAAAGCGTCTATAATGGTAGGAAGAGCGTCCACTATTGCAGTAATTATTGTAGGAATCTCTGCTATTAAATCAGGAAGAACCTCTCCCAGTCCTTCAATTATACTAGCAAAGGAAGAAGCAAACGAGTTTAAAATATCGGGCAAAGCTTTTGTAATACCAGCTATTATCGCTGGAAGTTGTGCAACTATAGAATCTATTATTACAGGAATCTTTGATGCAATAGTTTCGAATACTCTAGGCAGTTGCTCTATTAATTTAGGAACAATCTCTAGGAAAGCATCTACTAAAGTTATAATTATATCTCCTAATCCCTGAATCAAATAATTAATACCGTTACCCAAAGACTCTATTATTTTATCAGAATTATCAAATAAATCCTCAATTAAAGAAAATATAGAAGTAGATATACTTGATATAATATCAGGGACACCCTTCACTATTGTTTCTAACAAAACAGGTACTTGGTCAATTATGGATTCGAGTATAGGCACTAAGCTAGCAACCATACTAGGTAGAGAAGTAAGTAAAGTATTTAGTAAAGTGTCTATAATACTCCCAGCACCTTCCACAGCTGAAATCATACCTTCAACTATCAATGGTAGAGTGTTTTGTAGAACAAGACTAAAGTTATTAGCAATCTCCATAACTCCAGCATCCAAAGAAGCAAATACAGTAGGCAGATACCCTATGAATGTTTCAAGTAGCCTAGGAACTTCATTTATTAAAGCATTTATTATTAAAGGTAGTTTTTCAATAACCATTGGAAGGAGTTCCATAACTTTATTAGTTAAGATATTTGCAATATCTGCAAACCCTTCAATAGCTATCAATATACCATCTGTTAGAATGTTAAATATTGAAGGAGCTTTTTCAAGGAAATGTGAAAGAGTGTCTTCAAGTGCTACCGATACACTATCCATTACAGCAGGAAGCCCGTTAACTATTGTGGATAGCAACATAGGTATTTGGTCTATTATGGTATTTAATACTTTAGGGAGATTTTCAAATACAGTAGGTAACACGTCCATAAGAGTATACACCAATGTATCTATAATATTTGCCACACCTGATATTATCATTACCAGTCCATCAGCAAGAACAGGTATCACTTCTTTAAAAGTTTCTGAAAGTTTTTCAGATATAGAAGTAACTGCCCATTCTAAAGAACTTATTATTGGAGGAAGTCCATTAACTATAGTATTTATTAATCTAGGAAGTTCATCTAAAAAAGCATTAACAATAATTGGTATTTGAGATATTATAAGAGGAAGTATCTCCATAATCCCACTAATGAATATATCTGCAATCTCAGCAAACCCTTGTATACCGTAAACAATTCCTTCAGTTATTAAGCTAAACATATCCATTGAATTATCAATAAAATACCTTATTGTATCTTTTAACGCTTCAGCCACTTCTTTCATAACTTCAGGTATCATACTAACTATAGATTTAAGTACTGAAGGTATTTGGTCAATAAACGTTTTGAATACCCCTGGAAGATGTTTAAGAGCTTCAGGTACTACCACTCCAGCAGTATCAATAGCAGTTACAGCCATCCCGCCAACTCCTTCAATAGCTCCAGATAAACCTTTAGCAATATCGGGAAGAGCTTTAACAAAATTTACAGCAAAATTTGATGCTACTGATTTAAATCCTACATCCAGTGAGTTAAGTATTGACGGCATGTTGTTAACTATAGAGGCTATGAACCTAGGAACTTCATTTATTAGAGCATTTATAACCATAGGCATTTTGTCTATGATTGCAGGGAGAACTTCTAGGAAACCATCGAATAAAACAGAAGCTACATTTGCAACCCCTTTTATACCTTTTACCAGTCCTTCGCCAAGTAAATCAAGTATAGTTGAAGAGTTAGAAATAAGGTAGTCAACAACTTCTTTTAGAGACTCTGTAAGACTATCTAGTAAAGTAGGTAACCCATTAACTATTGATTCCAATACTTTAGGTATTTGATCTATTACTTTATTTAATACGGAAGGAAGGCTTTCAAGAACTTTTGGAAGTACATCAAAAGCCGTGTCTAGGATAGTAACAACCATCTCACCCAATCCATCCACAACAGTTTTCATACCTTCAGCTATTAAAGGAATCACTGCCTTAATACGAGTAGCAAAGTTAGAAGCCACCGACTTAAGTCCAGTATTCAAAGACTGTATAATCAAAGGTAGTTGCTCAACTATTGCCTCTATGAATCTAGGTACTTCATTGATTAAAGCGTTTATAATTAAAGGAGCTCTATCTATAATCTTTGGAAGTATTTCAAGAACACCGTCCAGTACTACATATAAAATATCGCCAACCCCTTTAATCCCTTTTAATAATCCTTCAGTAAGGATATCAAATATGTTAGAAGAGTTCTCAATAAAATAATCAAGAGTGTCTTCAAGAGCCGACGAAATGCTTGCCAGTACAGTAGGCAACCCGTTAACCACAGATTGGAGAATTATAGGTATTTGGTTTATTATAGCTTTAATAACTTTTGGAAGGTTTTCAAATACTTTTGGTAATATATCGGAAGCCATATCTATAGCAGTAACCAGTAAGCCACCGACACCCTCAACAATTTCAACCATACCTTCGGCAATTACTGGAAGGATGTTTTTTAAATTTCTTGCAAAGTTATCAGCTATTTTTTTAAACCCTATATTTAAAGATGTAAAAACTTCAGGCAAGTAAGTTACAAAAGTGCTTATCAGTCTAGGAATTTCATCTATTATAGCATTTATTATTAAAGGCATTTTGTCTATAACTTTTGGTAAAATTTCCATAACACCTTTTAACAACAAGTTTATAACTCCACCAGCTCCTTGAACTAAATCAACAAACCCTGTAGTTACAGTATCTAGCAAACCACTAGACATTGAAAATATTTTATTCATGACAGGGTTTAAACTATCTTCAAGAGCTTTTGAGATTAAAGGTATTTTCGTTGTTATTCCAGAAATAAGTGCAGGAGCTAAATCCAGTTTATCCATTGCAAGGTTAGACATATCCAACATTCTTCTAGGAATGGAATTAGCTATTTTTACTGCATTAGATATAGGACCCATTATATTATCTTCAGCCCACTGTTCCATACTAATAGAACCTTCAACCTCTAATGCAAATATTTTACCAAATGTTTTTCCTAACCCTAATGCACTTTTAAATCCGCTATAAATAGAACTACTAATATCCCTTGTAAAATCTACAACACTTTTAAACCCTGTATAGAATATTTCACCAGCTCTTATACCTACTGATTTTATTTTTCCAATTCCAGAACTTACGGAAGAAACAAGGAATTTACCAAAGTCGATAACTTTGCCTGCAAGTTCCATTCCCTTCTTAGCTCCCTTAACCAACCCATCAGCAACTGATAAAATAATGAAAGAGCCAAAATTTATTACTTTTGTTACAACATCCATCCCTTTAAAGAACCCTTGAACTAAGGCATCGGCTACGGAGGTTACAATTTTCTTACCAAAGTCTACTACTCTTCCAGCTAGTGCAACACCCTGTATAACACCATTAGCTATCCCAGATATTAACATCCTACTTATATCTACTACTTTAACGGCAAGCTCAAACCCTTGTTTGAATCCATTAATAATACCACTAACCAAAAATTTACCTATATCAATAACTTTACCAGCTATTTCAAACCCAAGCTTTACACCCTCAATTATCCATTCAGCTACTACCCTTAAAACATCTTTACCAAAATTAAGAGACTTCATTGCTATATCAAACCCAAGTTTAACACCTGCCACTATGTTTTTAACTAAAAACTTAACATAATTTACCGATGCAAAAGCTAGTTCTATCATAATTTGAAGTAATTTTACGTAAGCTTTAAAAAATTTAGCAACCCCCTCCAGAACTTTAGCAAGCGTTTTCAAGGTACCAGTAGACATACCTTTTAAAGCTTCTTTCAATTTCTTTCCTAAGAAATCTTTCAGGAAAGAGTCATATAAAGTTTTTAATATAAACCCGCCAGCTTTAGCAACTCCAGCAAATACAGCTGTTACCTCAGCAGGCAACACTCCAAAAAGGTTTACTGCATCATTCATAAAAGAGGAAGCCGTTTCACCTAATGATTGTAAACTATCATGAATAGAGGCAATTGATTTTTCTCGTGAAACCTTATCCGTCTCTATCTCAGCTTCCTTAGCTTTTTTAATTGCTTCAATAGCATCTTTATTTTTAGTAATTTCATACTCAGTATACATATCTACCATGAGCTTACTAGCTTCTAAAGTCTTACCTTCGGAAGTCAACCTGTTTATTTGTGCAGTGGCTAACGCTGTTTTTTCCAACCCCATTCTATCAGCTATTTCTTTTAAGTTCTTATTATTGTTTATTTCATCTACTGCTAAAAGTGCATTCTTCCAATCCTTTTCCTTTTCATACATTGCATCAATTTCAGCATTTATTTTTTTTCTATAGGCTTCAACTTCCTCAAGCCTTTTTAATTCAGCTTTTTTAATTTCCTCTATAGTTTTTCGTTCTTCTTTTTCCCTGTTAAATATTCTTTCAACATCAGCCGTAGCAACTAGTTTAGACATGAGGAGTTCAGCTTTTTCCACTTCTCCCACTGTCTTCAATCTTTCAATTTCCATTACTTCACGGGCAACTTTTTCATAACCCATAACATCTGCTATAGCTTTTAACTCAGCATCGGTATCAATTAATTTTAAAATTGACTCTGCTACACCTGCTTGATACTGTAACTTTTCTATTTCTTTAGCAAGGTCTATCAATGATTCTGCATACTTCTTAGTGGCCTTCTCTTGTTCCGTTAGTGAAACTTTCTTAGCCTTATCAGTATCAATAGATTTATTAACCATAGCATCAAGACCTGCCATAGTAGTTTTTAGTTTATTGGATATATTTATTTCATCAGCTGTACCCATTGCCAAATCTTTAGAACCCTTTAAAGCTTCTCTTTGTGCATCTCTTTGCTGTTTCATTGTGTCTAGGACTGTTACAAGACTTAGGTGTTTTTCATCTAGTCTTTGTTTCTCTAAAGTGTAAGCTTTATTTGCCTCTCCTGTAGCAGTAAGGCTTTCAAAAGTTTTAGCTGTCATTTCAGCCATATCTTTAGACAACCCATTGACACTATTACTCATTGAGGATAATGAACCACTAGCATCATTTGCCATATTTCCAAAATTCTTATTTATCTTACCGCCAACATTCCCAACAACTTCTAACATCTTACTTAAAACAGCAGTAACACCACCTACAGTTTTCTCTACCAAAAATAGAATCCCAGTAGTAAGTGCTTGTACGGTAACAAGTAGTCCTTGACCTAACTTAGTAAAAACCATATAAACCCAAGCAATGAAGTCCTCTAGCATGATCTGTATAGCAATCATTACTGTTTCAATCATCAACCCGTTAGTCTTAATATCATAAGCCATTAAAGCTAGTACAGCTACAAAGGATGTAACAAGTACAATGATAAGTGAAAGAGTTCCACCTAGGAAAGCTATAGCGGCTTTAAATACAGTTGTTGCTGTAGTCGCTAATGTTGTTGCTGTAGTATAAGCAAACATTACACCCTTAAAAGCAATCAGCCCTAAAGAAGCTCCTGCAAGTATAGGGACTAAAGCTTCCATAAAACCATGTAAATATTTGGTTGATTTGGCTACCCCTTCTAACCTTCCTTCGACAATTTCCGTAGAACCAGTAAGATTATTAAATTGTTCAACTAAAAATTCTACTACATAGGCTAAACCCATAAGCATCTTAACCATCTCTTCGACAACTTTTAGGATGTAGGAGAAAGCAGGTGCCAAAATATCTTTAAGTGCTTTACCAAAATCTGTAATATTATTAACTACTTTAATTATTTCATCCCTGTTCTTCCTTAACAAATCTACAAAATCAGTTATTACATTGAACAGGTGATCCATTGCTGATTTTAAGGTGACCAAAAGGACGTCGGTTAAGGTAACTCTTAACACAACAAACGCTTGACCTAAAGAATCCAAAGAAAATTTAGAAGTTTTAGCAATTTTTTGAAACGCTTCCTCTGAAACTTGTCCAGCATTTTTAGCAGACTTTGCCATGGCATCTAATATTGTTAAATATTTAGTACCTATCGAGTCCGATGTTAAAGCCACTACGGCTTGTCCAGCTTGAACTGAACCCCATAAAGCTTGTACAGCTTCCACCGACCCATCAGTTGTAGCTTGTAACTTTCTTAAAGTTCCTATAAATCCATCAGTTTTTATCGATGCCGTAACGGAAGATATACCCGCGGCGTCCAAGTGCCTTTGTAATTCTTTGGTAGGTTTAACTAAGTTTACGAACGCCATTTTAATTTGATTCAGGGCGTAAGAAGTTGTAATACCTCCAGTAGTTAAAGCAGAAGTCATCGCAATAAGGTCACCAAATTCAATACCTAGTCCAGCCGCCAAAGGGGCAGCGATACCAATATTTCTAGATAATTCCTCTATAGTTGTTTTACCATACTTCATACCTATGAATAAAGCATCACTCATTTCATAAGCTGACTTAACCCCAGTACCATAAGAGTTTATTAAAGTTGTTAACCCATCAACGGAAGTTGCTACGTCTGTAATACCTCCAATGGCTAATTTACTTGCAATAGTCATTAGTTCCGTAGCAGTTGTAGCATCCACAGCACCTGATGAAATCGCTCCATAGTATGCACTAGCCATTGTTCTACTACTGATACCGTAGCTCATTTGTAGGTCTTGGACTTCATCAGACAAAGTCCTAATCTGATTCCCAGACAATTCAGTTAAAGTTGTGATCTCAGCAATCTGATATTCGAACTCCATTGAAGCTTTTGCAGTAGCTTCAAAAGCTCCCTGTACCAACCTCATAATATGGTTTACACTATCCATTGCATGATCAAAGAATTTTACTGCATCACTCAACCCATTGAATGCCGAACGCCCTCGAACTCCTGTATTGGTAAATGCATCACCCAATCCAGTTACTGGAGCCTGTGCATTTGTTGCCGATGTCCCAATGGCTGTAATTGCTTGAGTTGTTTGAGCAACTGCCTCGGTTCCCTCTTGATTAACTCGAATATTTATATCTAAATTAATAGCCATTTTTATCCCTCTTCTATATGCCTCTTATAATAGCTCTTCTCTTTATATAATAGCACAATAGCGGGATAAAAAGCACTATTTCTTACCACCTATCATTTTTCCTACAGTTTTCCAAAACAAAGCTTGCTTCTTGTTATCCCACTGCAACCCAAAATAATGGAAGTCCATATAGTCATCCTCCGAAAGATTTTCTTGAAGGGTAGTTGTAGGGGTACCAGTTTTAAACCAATAATATAAACCTATACAATATTTTAATGAAAGACTTTTATATACATTTGATATCTTGTCCATATCAATAGAATCTTCACCCTCTTCAATACTTTCCCCGTCATCCTCATAAGTAACTTTAATGGCTTTAGTTGAGGGGTCGAAGGTAGTTATTTTTTTTCTTTTTATTATGGTAGTGGTGGATTCTAAATGGATTGTTGGGAGAGGTGGATTAAAAGGCTTATTATCAAAGATATAAGCCATATAAGAATCAATAATTTTACACCTTTGAGAAAAATCAAGCTTATTTTTTTTCCCTCTCGTCCACTAGGTTCGATATAACGCTTGCGAATTCATCTAAAATTCCAGCGTTACTAAATGCTTGAAGATAGTGAGGTGCTATATTGCCATTAGCAACTTGATATACAGTGGTTCCATCGATACCCTCACGGTAAGAATCAAAACAAGCAGTCCAAAGAACTCTTTTCAAAGAGCCAGGGTTTGCTTTTTCTTTAGGGTTCAAAGTAACAAAAGCTTGAGTCCTTGCAGAATCAATTTTTTCTTTGTTCGCTAAAATTTTAGGGTTCTTAAAACGGAATACTGTCGGAAGTTTACCAGCTGTAAAAGCTAGTCCTGATGCTAAATAATTATCTTTGTAAAATAATTTCTTAGCCTCATCCCCTGTAATCATCTCCCCGTTGTCAGGGTTTTCAACTTGTGCAGTTTCAGGAAATGAATTACCCCAATCAATTGCATCATCATTGATTGATACTAAATCTATATAAGCTTTTTGAATGCTGTTAGGCACAATCGCTATTGCCATAAAAAATCTCTCCTTGTTTAAATATATTTAACAATGTACAGGTGTAGTCACCTACATTATAAAGGATAGTACAATCACTACCACTTGTCAACACTTCTAATTGTCTCTTAAGGGGTTTGGTATTGTGGGATAAGGGATTGGCATGCCATACACCTGACATTCCACGTTTAAATTTCTCATATCGTCCAACGTAAGGTCTAACATTTCTTCACCCTCCGCTGAACCATCACCACCATGATAATCAATCCTGCCCTCAAATGTATTAATAGTGAACCCCGTATTGTATCCACCAAATTCATTTTCTAAAGCCCAAACCCCTTGTATCATAGAACAAACTGTATCATCATGCTCCCCCTCAGGAGCTGAATAGCTTATTGTTCCAATGGCATTAACTTTTACCTCAAAAGAAGTGGCTTCAGCAAGTAACACTTGCCAGTAGGGGAGGATCATTTCTTTTTTTTCAAAAGCTATGATAGTCCTATTTACCATCTCTGTTTTCCTTTGATTAGTAAAAATATTTGAAACCACAGTGGAGCCCGTATACCTAGCTTCCATCAAGTCCACTAGTCCACCACCAACCCCTGTTGCATCATGGATAACAATACTTACAGATTTAAACTTGCTGTAGAATTTAAAAAGATGGATAGATAAAGCTTCCGTATAAGCTACCCTTCTAAATCTCATAAACCCTGACAACAATATCTCATTATTTTCCCCGTAACACCACATAGTAGCTACCGTAAAGTCTCCAGTCTTACCCCAGTCAATAGACATGATTGTAGGTTTCTCTAGTAACTCACTATTAAACCACGTCTCAAACCTGCCTTCGAACTCTAGTTTATCTCCATGAATGCAACCAGTTATGTTACCAAACACTGAACCATCATCGGTAAACTCAGCAAGAACGTATTGGCGGAATAAGCGTTCAGGCATGTTCCTTCTCATCTCCTCTATTACCACTTGTGAGACTAAAGGGTTGGAAGTTGTGGGAGCGGTATAAGCTACTTTCGTGGGTTTCTTACCGTTCGCAATACACCATTCCATTTCATCTTTGGCACTCTTCCATAAGTGATAAAAATAGTTACCCTTTGACAACGGTGTAGAAAAACCTATTATCTTACCCCTAGTCATCGTCGTTGTGGTTCTAACGGAATTTATAAACTCTTCCAACCTCTTGTACTTTGCTATTTCATCTAGTAAATTCAAAGACGTAGCAAATCCCTCAATGGCTGAAGGATTGAGAGCGTGTAAGAATTCTATGTAAGAATCATTGCTCGAGCTAAGGATTCGAGGAGGGTCACTTTCTACGAGACGGAAAAGGTTACGTATTTTCTTATTAGGGTGGTCTAAGGGTACAAATTTCTTAATGTAATTCATACCAATTTTAGATTGGTTGTACCGTGGTGCTATCCATCGTATATGTTCTTGATACCCCGTATACATCCTAGACACTGCACCCACGGAAGATATTAAAGATTTTCCACCCTTGGTCCCCACAGCAACATAACATTCACGGCACAAGGGGTCAGGGTTGGTAATAAAATCCAACATTTGTTTTTGAACATCATGAATTGGTGGAGGGAGGTGAAATCTTATTTTCATATATATACTATACCTTTATAATAGCATTGGCACAAGAATCTTTAACCCCTCGTGCAAACACACAAGAGTGCTTAGCAGTAACCTCAACACTAACCTCAGTATCTAAAACCTCTTCCAGCTTCTTTTTTATATCCACTGCAAGTTGTTCTTGGATTGTTGGACGCGATGCACACCACTGTACTAACCTAGAGTACTTACTTAAACCTAAAATCCAGCCATTGGACTTGTAACTTATGGAGACGTTGCCGAAGAAGGGTAGAAGGTGGTGGAGGCAAGTGCTACAGAATTCTATATCTTTAACTACTACTTCAATTTTTTCAGAGGATTCAAATCTAGTAAGTTTTGGCATATCCTCAACCAACCCCCGCCACATCTCACTATAAGCTTTACTAACTCTTGCGGGAGTGTTCTTTAGGCACTCTTCATCTTGAATATCGTACAACTTAAGTATATTTGAAATACTGTTTGTAATATCGTGCGTTGTCATACCTTATTTTAACCCCCATTCAACGTGTAGTCTAGGACTAATCCTGTACTCATTACTAATAGCATAGTCCACCAAACTAGGTGTGATCTCTTCCAGTTCTTCACGGGTAGCACCCAAGGGCATTAGCATGATGTTCTTTTTATGTATACCACACTCTTGCAACTTATATAGAATATCTTCAAACCCATCCATCCCATATATCACTTTAACAACGTAATCTCTTACATGTACAATGTTCATCGCAACCTGCTTACAGTCCTTAAGCTCCTTCGGTGAAAAAGTCCAGTGCATGTTAAGACTATGTTTGAAAACGGGGTTGAGTGGAAGACTTCCATTAGATTCCACATGTAATGAAAGAGTCCTATACTTACTCCTGATATCCATTATGACGTCTTGGTATAGGAGAGGTTCACCACCAGTAAACACTAATGTACTTATTCCGCTATTCAACACAATACCCATCACAGAATCTTCATTCACATAAGTACTATCACCTTCTAAATCAGTGTCGCAAAATTTACACTTCTTGTTACACTTCTTAAATCGAATAAACCAACATGGAACCCCAACATACTTTCCCTCTCCTTGGATAGAAATGAATGGAGGTTCAGCAAGTTCCAGCTTACCCTTCATCACATCCCCGCCATCTCTTCTATAAGAATTAGTAATCATCCCTCATACTTCCTTCTAATAATTCCATCATTACCTACAGAAACTTCAATATCCACCGTATCATCACCTAATGATTCATCAACGGAATTAAGTCCAGCCATACCAAGAGAAAGAGAAACTTTATCTCGTATAACATTTCCCTCCTCCTTGGTAAACCCGCAAATAGCCAAAGCTTTATCGAAGGGTACACCAAGGCGGACTAGATAGGTGAGGTTGTCTTTTTTCTTAGACATCTTAGAAGGGAATATGAATTTGTTCTTAGATTCCATATAAGCCATAATAATTTACCTACTATTTCTTAAGTTTCTTACTCTTAGCAAGTTCTTTCTTCTTACCTTCCTCAATAGCCTCAGCAGAAGTGTTCTTGTAGGCTCTGAAGGTAAATACTTCGTGGGCAGGTTTTACAAAAAGTTTACCCTCTTGCCCTTTAAGTGCACAAGTGTACTTGCGTTCAGGGATCTGTCTTTTGAAAACTCTACCTACGCCAAGCCACAAAAAGCAACCTCCAGCGTTGATCTCTTTAACTAGTTCAGCTAAAAAGTCATTTAAAATATCCTTAACCACTGCCTTGTTCAAATGCACACCATGTTTTTCTGCAACCTTTTGCAGTATATCTGTTTGTACATTCTTAGTTATGTTACTCATTAGTAACCTCCTTGTTAGTTGTCTATTAATATAGCCTACTTTAACCTTACCCCAATCAATCCAGTAAAGCAACTATTTTCATCGGTCCTTGATTACAATAGGGTGATTTTTATTTTCCAGCGTGGCTTGAAGCTCTAATAACATTTTGGTAGCCATTAAAGCAGTCCTACCATCCTCACTCATAGCATGATTAAAAGTATTTCCCAACAACGTTGCAAGTGCTCTATTGAAGTAGGCATCTATCATTTCCAACTGTAAAGCTTCCTCTCCCGTAGTAAAAGCCTCAGCCTTCCCCTTCATGAAAAGATAATGATTTAATTTCCCTTTAGCCCTCATGGCTATTTCGGGAGGGACGCCTTTTGTACACATCTTTAAAACACTTAAAAACTCTGTCTTGGTAAAATCCCTATCCGAAAACTTTAAAAGAGTTAAATCGGAAGCCATCGAGTCGACTAGAGAGGTTTCTTTTTTATCAATTTTTTTCATAAAGATTCTCCCGAAACAACTTGACAAATGTTTCTGCAATATTGTATACTACTTCTTGAGAGTACACCTCGACATACTCTGATACCACATCAGATATTGTTTGGTTTGCTACCTTCAAACATGCCTCTTTTGAAACATACTTTCCAAGAGCAACTTGAAGTTCAAGCATATCCTTTTGAGTTCTCAAATCTTCCCTAGTCATTTTCATAAAAATTCCCTTTCATCCAAAAAACAGAGATATATATATATTATCTGCCATTCCTCATAAAACTCTAAAAACATGTTAAACCCCTTACAAGAATTAACCTTAAAATTAAAGCTTCCAGTAAATTATTTTAAGCCATTCACTTACCTTATTAATCTAAGTTTACCTCATAGTGTTTGAAAAGGCAACCTTCGTATGCTAAAGTTAAGGTAGAGTGGAGGTGTAGCAATCTTTACTCATCTCTCTCAACCTTTTAATCTCTAGAAAGTGAGAACCTTATAAATGGAAAAGATGAAAAAATACAGGAAGCAGGCAATGCTAACTAAGAACACGCACATAATCATACCCGCTACGTCGGAAAGGAATCGTGGTGGTTATTGCTTTATGCCTTATTGGCACTACGTCCGATTAAAACATACAGGGAATAATGTTACTCTTCATGAAATGGTTGTACCTAGCCACTACTACGATATGGAATGCCTACAAGATGAATACTACTTAATCGATATCAGTGATGAAAGCCAGATTGCAGGGGCATTGGATTTTTTAGATTATCTTACTAGAGAACTTAAAGTACCTAAGCGT
>Ga0306898_1000298_pt1 | contig 20206 bp, 14 predicted proteins | sample AntRauMFilla1564_FD_190424 | JGI IMG/M metagenome (GOLD analysis project Ga0306898, IMG submission 190424) | Saline lake microbial communities from Rauer Islands, Antarctica - Metagenome Filla 1 #564 (v2) (version 2) | ecosystem: Environmental > Aquatic > Non-marine Saline and Alkaline > Saline ...
GCCGCGAAAGCTCCGGCTGCGCCCGCTCAGAAGGCCCCCGCAGCGAAGAAAGCTCCTGCCGCTGAGACAGAGGCCGCAACTGAGACCGACGCCGCAACTGAGGCCGACGCCTCGGTCGCCGAGACTAAGTAAGGGCCCCGGGATGGCGAACGTCAGCCTGCAAGACATCAAGACCCTGCGCGAGCGCCTCGGCACTGGCATGGTCGACACGAAGAACGCGCTCGTTGAAGCCGAGGGCGACCTGGAGAAGGCCACCGAGATCTTGCGCCTGAAGGGTGCCAAGGGCAACGCGAAGCGTGCGGACCGTTCAACGAGTGAGGGCCTGATTGCCGCGCACGAGGGTGTCAGCGCCACCACGATGATCGAACTCGCATGCGAGACCGACTTCGTTGCGAAGGGCGACAAGTTCGTAGCGCTCGGCGACCAGGTGTTGGCTGCCGTTGTCGCTGCGAACGCGTCGACACCTGAGGAGGCGCTTGGCGCCGCGCTCGACGGCGGCACGGTTGCCGAGGCAATCGACGCTGCTGCGGCCATCATCGGCGAGAAGTTCGAGCTGCGTCGCGTTGTGCGTTTGGAAGGTTCGCAGTTCGCTGTCTACCTGCACCGCACGAACAAAGACCTGCCGCCGCAGGTTGGCGTGGTTGTGGCCTACGACGGTTCAGACGCCGAGACGGCGCGCAGCATCGCGCAGCACATCTCATTCGCTGACCCGCAGTACCTGACACGCGAGGAGGTTCCGGTCGCCACGGTCGACAACGAGCGTCGCATCGTCGAAGAGATTTCGCGCAACGAGGGCAAGCCTGACGCCGCGTTACCGAAAATTGTCGAGGGTCGAGTCGGCGCGTTTTTCAAGCAGGTCGCGCTGCTTGAGCAGGACTACGCACGTGACAACAAACTCACGGTGTCTAACGTTCTGAAAGATGCTGGCCTCACTGTGACGGGCTTCGCCCGTTTCAAGGTTGGCGCTTGAATTTAGTGTGACGATTGAATGTCACGACGGGGCCCAAGACGCACACGCGACTTGGGCCCCGTTTTTTCTGTCGTGCCGCCACTACGCTGAAACCGACCCCGAGATGAATGGATTCGCTGCCATGACCCACCCACGCCGACGCCGCGTCATGCTCAAACTGTCGGGAGAGGCGTTCGGTGCCGGCTCTCTGGGCGTAAACCCCGACGTCGTCAGCGGTATTGCCCGCGAGATTGCCGAGGCGGCTAAAGACGTCGACGTAGCGATCGTGGTTGGTGGCGGTAACTTCTTCCGCGGCGCGGAGCTCAGCCAGCGCGGAATGGATCGCGGCCGCGCCGACTACATGGGCATGCTGGGCACGGTCATGAACGCCCTGGCGCTGCAAGACTTTCTTGAGCAGGCCGGTGCGCAAGTGCGCGTGCAGTCAGCGATTCAAATGACTCAGGTGGCCGAGCCGTACATTCCGTTGCGTGCCGAACGGCACCTTGAGAAGGGGCGCGTCGTGATCTTCGGAGCGGGTGCGGGGCTGCCGTATTTTTCGACCGACACGGTCGCCGCACAGCGTGCCCTTGAGATCGGAGCCATCGAGGTACTGGTGGCGAAAAACGGCGTTGATGGTGTTTACAGCGATGATCCCCGCCGCAACCCCGACGCCCGCAAACTCGACGCGATCACCTACCAAGAAGCGCTGGTGAAAGGTCTCAAAGTGGTTGATTCCACGGCTTTCTCGCTCTGCATGGACAACAGCATGCCCATGGTCGTGTTCGGGATGGAACCGGCCGGAAACATCGCTCGGGCGATCCGCGGCGAGACGATCGGCACCCGCGTCTCAAACTAGAGGTGCGCGCGCTCACGGCCGTAGGCTGACCACGTGATTGCCGCGCTTCTCATCGCTGGCGCCGCATTCGCCCACGCTACGTGGAACATTGCGATGAAACGCGCCGGAACGAGTGGCACGCCGTTCATTGCCGCAACTGTGCTCGTGGGCGTTGTCGTGTTCGCCCCGATTGGTGTGCCGGCGCTCCTTGCTGCACCGCCGGTCGGATCCCTTTGGCTTCCGCTGGTGCTGGGCAGTGCGCTGTTGCAGGTGGTGTATTTCTTGGTCGTGCAGCGTGCGTATCGGCGAGCTGATGTCGGGGTGGTGTATCCACTTGCTCGTGGCACGGGACCGTTGCTCAGTGTTGCCGGCGCCGTCTTGCTGCTGGGCGAGCGACCGAGTGCCGTGGTGCTGGCGGGGGTTGTCTTGGTAGTCGCTGGTGTCGTGGTCATCGGTGTGGCGGGGGCGGCTGCGGGTGCGGCTGCCGGTGAAGGTGCGGCTGCTGACGCAGGCGCACGGGGCAGTGGCCATAATTCACGGCCGGATGCCGGCGTGCGGCGCTGGCGCGGCATCCGATACGGCGCACTAGTGGGCGTCATCATTGCGGCGTACACACTGTGGGATGCGGCCGCTGTCACCCGCGCGGGGTTGGAGCCGGTGGGGTACTACTGGGCGAGCATGGTTGTGCAGCTGGCACTGCTTTTGCCGGCGGCGCTGCGTCAGCGTGGTTCTCTCGCTCGTGTCGCGCGTGCGCATCCGGTGGCGGTAACGCTCGTGGGGGTATTGTCGCCCCTTGCCTACGTGGCAGTGCTGATCGCGTATCAGTGGGCGCCCGTGTCAGTGGTGGCACCGGCTCGCGAGGTGAGCGTGGTGCTCATTGCGCTCGCCAGTTGGTTGCTGCTGCGCGAGCCGCACCCCGCCGGTCGACTTGTGGGCAGCGTGGTCGTCGTTGCGGGCATTGCTCTCCTCGCCCTCGGGTGAACGGCCACTAGGGTTGAGGAAGACCTACTGAAGGAGTCGCTGTGATTGCCGACGTTCTGGCCGATGCCACTGAAAAGATGACCAAGGCCGTGGAGGTCGCAAAAGAAGATTTTGCGATTGTGCGCACAGGCCGTGCTAACCCTCTGCTTTTTCAGAAGATTTTGGTCGAGTACTACGGCACACCCACGCCGCTGGCGCAGCTCGCCAGCCTGCAGAACCCCGAAGCTCGCACCATTCTCATCACGCCCTACGACAAGAGCGCTTTGAAAGACATCGAGAAAGCTATCGTGGCCTACCCGAACCTGGGCGCCAGCCCCAACAATGACGGCGAGATCATTCGCGTGACGATGCCTGAATTGACTGAAGAGCGTCGCAAAGAGTACGTGAAGATCGTGAAAGCTAAGGCCGAAGACTGCAAGGTGTCGATTCGCAACATTCGCCGCAAAGCTAAAGATGACCTCGACGGTCTCAAAAGCGACGTAGGCGACGACGAGGTGGCTCGGGCTGAAAAAGAGCTCGAGTCGATCACTAAGCGTGCCACCGATGCCGCTGATGAAGCCCTCAAGAAGAAGGAAGCCGAGCTGCTCGAGGTCTAGATGGCCGACTTCTCTGCACCTTCTGAGCCTGAGGATCCTCCTGTCGCACCGGGAGCCCCCGTGCAGGGTTCTCGGCCCTCACGCTGGCCCCGCCGCGGCAGGGCTGCAGCGGCCCGCGTTGAGGTCGAAGCGGCGCTGCACGAACTCGAGACCAAAGTGCACGACCTCGAGGCCAAAGCTCGCGAGATAGATGCGCGCATCGAAGCTCGCGCCGGCCGCAACCTGACCAAAGCCATTTTCTTCGGTCTGGTGTTGGCGCTGAGCCTCATCGTCAGCCTGGTGGTGTTCAAGCAGCTGTTCATGCTTTTCGTGGCGGTGCTCGTCGCCTTTACCGTCTACGAACTTGCCAGCGCTCTGCGATTTGCCGGCCGTGACATTCCGCGCATCCCGCTGGTGATTGCCGCTCTTGGCGTCGTGCCCTCCGCGTTCTACCTGGGGGCCCCCGGCTTGTGGTGGTCGTTTCTGGCCGGAATCGCTTTCGTGAGTCTCTGGCGAATAGCCGAAACCGCCAGCGCTGCCATGCGTGCGCCATCGGTGTCGTTGCGCACCGACCTTGCCGCGGGCGTGTTCGTGCTGAGCTACGTGCCGTTGCTGGGTGGGTTTGCCGTGGTGATGTCGGCGCAGCCCGGGGGCGAGTGGTGGGTGCTGGCGTATCTTCTCATCGTCGTTGCAATCGACACCGGCGCCTACGCGGCGGGGATCCTCTTCGGCAAACACCCGATGGCGCCCCGCATTAGCCCGAAGAAAACATGGGAGGGCTTCGCTGGCGCCGTCGTGGCCGCGGGTGTCACCGGAATTCTGCTGGCAGTGTTTATGATTCAGACCGATTGGTGGGTGGGGGTCGTGCTCGCCGTCACCCTGGTGGGGGTAGCCACCCTCGGCGACCTGATTGAATCACTGATCAAGCGCGACCTGGGCGTCAAAGACATCTCCACCTGGCTGCCCGGACACGGCGGTTTCCTTGACCGGCTTGATTCCATCTTGCCGTCGACCGTTGCCGCCTACGTACTGTTTACCCTGCTGGGTTGAGCGAGGTGCCTGCTCGCACTCGCTTCAAGCACTCGCGCGGCTCAAGACTGCGGCAGACTGAGAGCGTGACATCGACTTTTCCGCTTGCCCGATCGGGCAAACCTGGTTATGACGTGGGCGAGGTTGACGCTTTTCTCGAACGTGCTCGATTGGCATTCTCTGACGAGAGCGTCGATGAAGCACCCCTGAAGAGCGATGACATTCGGCATACGGCGTTTCGTGTGGTGCGATCGCGCGGGTACTCCGTTCGACGCGTGGATGCTGCGCTCGAGCGCCTCGAAGAAGCCTTTGCCACGCGTGAGCACGACGCGGCGCTCGAGCGTCACGGTTCGTCCGTCTTCGATGCTGACGCCCGCGCGGCAGCGCAAGAGATCATTGACCGCCTCGCCCGCCCGGCCGGGGTCAAGTTTCGCCGAGTGAGTTTTGCGACGCGCGGTTATCACCCCGCCGACGTCGACCTGTTCAGCACCCGAATTGCCGCCTACGTTCAGACGGGGCAGCAGTTGCCCGTTGAAACGGTGCGCTCGATCGCCTTTCGCCCGCGATTTCGGGGGTACGACGAAGTTCAGGTTGATGCCGTGTTAGACGCAGTAATTCGCATCATGCTGGCTGTTCGCTGACTTTGGTCAGCGGCATCCGTTAGAATCGAAGCACTGTGGCAAGGCATGTGGCGTTAAGAGTGCGCTCGACCGGAGTGTCAGACCGGGGGAGCGGCGCTGGCCGGCGACCCCTTTCACCCCCGCTTGAGCGCCACGTTCGCACTGCGTGGTCGCTTCCCGTTTTCGCCTCCATCGTGTCGCTCGCTTTTGTGCTGGTCGCGATCACCGACCACTCGCCCGTCGAGGCGGTACCGGCGGGTGACCCAGCGTTCACCGGTGAAACGCAGGCGCTCACCGCCGCGAGTGATTACACCGGCACCATTGAGTGGGGCCAGTGGAAAACTTCGCGAGTAGTCACGTACGGCACCGCGCCAGCAGCCGGAACCCCTGACCCGGGGAGTGCCAAAGCGATCGCTTTGACGATGGTCGAAGCCCGCGGCTGGTCGACCGAGCAGTATGACTGCCTGGTCTCACTGTGGAGCAAAGAGTCCGGTTGGAATGTGTACGCCAATAATCAGTCGTCGGGTGCATACGGTATTCCGCAGTCTTTGCCGGGGTCGAAGATGGCCTCGGCCGGTGCAGACTGGGCGACGAACCCGGCCACCCAAATCACCTGGGGCTTGGGATACATTCAAGCTCGCTACGGCGACCCGTGCGGCGCGTGGGCGTTCAGCCAGCGCGTGGGTTGGTATTGATTCGCCGAGCTTGCCGTGCCTCGCAGTAACCGCCCACGAGGCCGCCAACCCGATGCCGAGCCCGACGGCGAATTGAACCTTGACCGTATTGTGGCAGGTATTCGGCGCACCGAGTCGAAACGCTCGGGGCTGTGGAACGTGCAACGCATCTCTGCACCTGCAGCGCGCAAGATTTACGTGTGCCCGGGGTGCCGGCTCGATGTACCGCTTGGCCAGGCGCACGTCGTCGCCTGGCGTGCTGACGGACTGATGGGTGAAGATGACGACTTGGCGGGGCGCCGGCACTGGCACGCTCACTGCTGGAGGGTGGAGCCGTGAGTGAAACGATTCGCAGTGCCACCATGTTGCCCGCAGTGCGCACTGACATTGAGTTGCACACTGCCGATGGCCTCACGCTGGTGGGTGAACTCGCCACCCCGGTGGGAGTCGACCCGGTGGCAACGCTGGTGTGCCTGCACCCGCTTCCCACCGCCGGTGGGTTCATGGATTCGCACGTGCTGCGCAAAGCCGCTCTCCGCTTGCCGGCAATGGCAGGTATCGCGGTGCTGCGCTTCAACTTTCGCGGGGTGACTTCATCGCGCGGCACCAGTGAGGGTGTGTTCGGTCACGGCGACGACGAGCGCCTAGATCTCGACGCAGCCATGGCTTTTGTGGCCGCGCACGACCTGCCGAATCCGTGGCTAGTGGGCTGGTCATTCGGCACCGAGGTGGCGCTAAAACACGGGCGCGAGCATCCGATCATCGGCGCGGTTCTGCTGTCACCGCCCCTGCATCGCACCACGGCAGCAGAGGTTGCTGCCTGGGGCGGTAGCGGTAAGCGACTGGTCGTCGTAGTTCCTGAGCTCGATGACTATCTGAGGCCCGCCGAAGCACTGCAACGTTTTGAGGCCGTGCCAGAGCGTGAATTCGTTGCCGTCGAGGGCGGTAAACACCTGTGGGTCGGTGAAAGCCAGACAACCCGCGTGCTCAGCGAGATTGTGGCGCGACTCAACCCAGGGGCGTTGCCGTTGCCGAGCCACTGGCCGGCGTAGCTGCCCCAGCCCGTACGCCCTGGTTTGCTCGTGTCACTTTTCGTCGAGCTGAGGTGCAATGACTTGATCAAGGATGATCAAGATCGATGCCGCCACGGGAATGGCAATGAGTGCCCCGAGAATGCCGAGCAGGGTGCCGCCGATGAGTGCGGCGATAACGACGATCACGCCCGGCACCTTAACCGCACGGTTCATGACCTTGGGGCTCAGCAGGTATGCCTCGACCTGCATGTACACGAGGTAGTAAATGGCGGCCACGACGACCGTCAGCCACGAGTCGGGGTTGACCAGCAACTGGGTTGCGACGATGAGGATAGAGCCCGAGATGGTGCCCACCAGGGGTACGAGCGAGAACAAGAAGGCGATGAATGCGAACAGCGCTGGGTATGCCGCCCCAATGATGCTCAGAAACACAAAGCTCAAGATTCCGTTGATCAGGGCGAGGGTAACCTGCCCCACCACGTAGCGACCTACCGCCTGTGCGACCTGCTCTGAGATGCCGATGAACGTTTCGCGCCGTGAGCGCGGAACGAGCCGGTACAGAGCGCGTTTCATGTTGCTCAGCGAGGCTGTGAAGTACAGGGTGAGGATGAGGATGATGAGCGCACCAAAAATGCCGGTCGCGATGGTGACGCCCACCGAGAGCACCCCGCCGCCGATCTGAGCCAGGTTGTTGGGGTCGGTGACATAAATTAAGCCGTTTTCTGCCGCGGTACGCACGTCGACAACCTCGACCGGAATGACACTCTGAATCTGCGCGAATAGCTCTTCCAGCGACGCGGGGTTCGTGACGTATCTGGTGATTTGGTTGATGAGTTTCGTTGACTGTTCAACGATGACCGGGATGATGGCGAAAACGAGCCCTGCGACGAGGCCTAAAACCCCCGCGAACACGGTGAGTATGGCCGTCCACCGCGGCCATTTTCGTGACTCTAGCCACGAGACCAGGGGGTCGAGACCGAGGGTGATGAAGAGGGCGGCGCCGATGTAGGTCAAAATGGTCGCCAGCGAGGCGAAGGCGGCTCCGATGACGAGCGCAATAAGCACGCCGAGGCCACCAAAAATACCCAGCCGAACAGCGTTGTGAATCTTCATCGGTCTCCTGGGCGGCTGATGGAAATCAACTCATCGTGAGTCACGGGTGCCTCTGCTTGCGCGGGTGCCCGTGTTTACGAGGGCGCTCCTACCTACTTGAGGGCTCCGGTTATTTGAGAGCTTCTGCTTGCGAGAGTACCCCCCGCAAGCCCTCGAGGTAGCTTGCCACGGCGTCACGCTCTACTCGGATATCTGACAGTCGAGCCTCAGCGTCAGCGACCACTGCGGCCGCACGTTCCTCCGAGGTTGCCGTCAACTCTGCGGCACGGCTCTCCGCGCGCTCCAGCACCGTTCGCGCGCTCACCTCTGCTCGCTGGCGAAGTGTCTCGGCGTCATCCTTCGCTTGCCGCTGCAGCGTCTCAGCTTCCATTCGCACGGTTGCGGCCCGGTCTTGAGCAGCGGCAAGTTGAGCCGTTGCTTCATCGAGGTATTTCTGGGTTTGAGAGGTGGCCTCATGGTGCAGGGCGAGGTACTCCCGTTCGGCTTCGTCCTGGCGCGCCGTGAGTTCAACGCTGAGGTTCACGCGGGCCTGCTCGGCATCGAGGGTCAGGCGCGAGCGTTGCTCATCGCTCTCATGTTGCAGTTGTGCCCGCACCGTCGCGGATTCGTGCGCAAGTTGTACCCGCTGTTGTTCAGCCTCATGGTCAAAAGCAGTGCGGGCCGCAGTGAGCAGGGCCTCCGACGTGGTTGCTGCCTCGGTGGCGTCACGTTCAGCCGTCGCACGAGCGTCAGCAATTTCGCGTTCGGCGGCTGCGCGGGCGTGAGCCGTGTCGTGTTCGGCCCTTATCCGGGTGCGTGTCACATCACGTGCAGCTGTGTCGCGGGCTTCGGCGATGTCTCGTTCGGCTGTCGTGCGGGCTTCGGCGATGTCTCGTTCGGCTGTGTCGCGGGCTTCGGCAATGTCTCGTTCGGCTTCTGCGCGAGCTACAGCGAGCTCTTCGGTTAGGGCCGCGCGCGAGCTCGCTTCCTCGTCTTCGAAGTGTGAGCGCTTTCGTTGCTCATCGGTCTGCCGTGTCTGCTCGCGTTGCTCCTGATCAGCCTCGGCCGCGCCTCGAAGGCGAGTGAGCTCAGCATCGAAATCAGAGCGGCGCTCACGCATCTCAGCCTCGAGCAGCGCGCGGCGTGTGGTCTCTTCGCTGTCGAAAGCGGCGAGGGCCTGGGCGGTGTCACGGGCAAGGACTCCCGCGGCCTCGCGGGCCTCAGCGAGCTCTCGGTCAACAACTGCGTGCAATTCTGCGTTCACGCGCTCGGTTTCGGCACGCGACGCAGCGGCCTCGCGCTTTGCGGTTGAGCGAGCTTCGGCCCCTTCGGTCGCAGCGGCGCCACGAGTGGCTGCGGCGTCGCGCGTTGCCTCCGTGACGAGAGAGTCAGCTTCAACCCGCGCCCGAGCGAGAGTGTTCTCAGCCTCGCTCGCGGCAGTGTCGATGAGCTGATTGGCGCGCGCGGTAGCGTCGGTGAGTAGCTGTTCGCTGCGCTGAGTTGCCTCCGCATGCAGTTGCTGCGACGCGCGCTGCGCACTCGTGCGCACCTTTTCGGCCTCGAGGTCGGCTTCACTGATGAGCCGCGTTGACTGCTCTTCGGCGAGACGAAGTGTCTGTTCGAGCTTTGAGCCTAAGCCGGTGTACGTGGGTCGACCCACTTCGTCAAGCTCTGCCTGCAAATCATCGACGACCGCGTGAAGCCGAGTCAGTTCTTTGACGCTGTCGGCGCGGCCAGTATTCGCGGCGATCAGTTCGCGGCGTAGTTCTTGCAGCGCGCGGTCGACGGCGTCTCGTCGGTAGCCGCGCATCTCGCTGCCGAAGTCATACTCAGTCTCTGCCACTGTGTGTCTCCCGACGTTGGTCCGGTGGTCGCTTTCACTCTAGCCGCCGGGGATCCGCGTGAAAATGGCGGCCTAGCGGCGAGGACACGAGCGAAAAGCTGGGTTGCCGTCTCGCGTGTGAAGCCGCACCAGTGGTCTTTACACGCGAATCCGCTAGTCTGCACTGTCTTTGTTTTGCTGGAGAACCCTCGCCGTAGGCGGGGAGGGTTCGGAAGACACGCTCCGGGGTTTCATGCTGGAGGCATCGCGAGATGCCTGCTCTTCAGCGTGAGATAGCTGCTTCATCGCAGGGTATCTACTGTGTTGCGAGGTATCAGTGCTTCCCGAGTTTGCGGTTAGCGATCGACCTCGATCGTGTCGAGCCAGCACGAAAGGAGAAATGCCGTGCGATTTATCGCAGCGATCGTCTTTTTTGTTGTCGCCGTTGCAGGGGTTGGCCTCGGGGTTGCTCAGCGCACCATCTGGGCTCCGCCCGATCGCATCGTGTCAACGATTGAACTCGATTCAGTAGCCCCGGTCACCATCATTGACGGTAGTGCGCTGAATGCCTTCGATGGGCGACAGACGATCGACATCGTGGGCGGAGTAACAGCTGCCCCGGCGCCAGCCTCAGGGTCTGCGCCCGAGTCTGAGCTGTCTGAGACCCCCGACCTGTCGCCTTCGCCGCAGGTCGACCCTGAGGCGCCCGAAGCGGCCACTGAGGCGGCCGCTGAGACGGCTACTGAAACTCTGGCCATTGCGGCTGCGTACGGGCGTACGGCCGACGTGATTGCCTGGGTCAAACCTGCCAGCTACACCCTGGTGACCTTTGATGCCGAGCTCGGTGAGCTGATCAGCGAGACGGTCACCGGTTCAGAAGCAACGGTGCCGAGCCTGTTCGGCAGTGATCTGTGGTTCTCTGACTACCAGGCGGAATCGCAACTGGGTATCACCCTCAACGTGCCCGACAGCGTGTCTATGCTCATTGTCTCTGATGGTGTTCTGCCGGCACCGCAGCAGTTCTCCATTACCTGGCCACTCGACAACAGCACCCCCTTTTCGACCACCCTTATTTTGGTCGGAGGGGTCGCCCTCATCGTGGGATTAGTGCTGCTCTTGTGGGCGTTACTGCACCTGCGCAACCAACACGGACCCCGCCGGAAAACCCCCAAAATGCCCCGGGTTCCGAAACCTTCGCGGTATCGCCCCGTGTCACCGCGAGCCGTGCTCGGTCGGCCCAAGGGGCGGCGCGCGGTTCAGCGGAGCGTTTTCGTTCCGGCGTTGCTGCTCGGGTCAACGCTGCTCGTGGCGTGCACGGGGGGCGGGGCAAGCGTTGTCGCACCCCCGACGCCTGAACCGACCGTCGCTGCTGAGACACCGGCGGTAGCGGTTAGTGAAAACCAGTTGAAACGCATCGTCTCACGCATCAGTGCGACGGTAAACGAGGCCGATGCAGCGCGGGATCCGGCACTAGCCGCAACCCGGCTCACAGGGCCCGCACTCGAATTGCGCACCGCCAGCTACCTCATTCAGGCCAGTGATGCGGCCTTCGTTATAGCGCCACCCATTCCAGAGGGAGAGGTACAACTCACACTGCCAGAGCGCTTACCCGACGAAGGAAACACCTGGCCTCGCCGCGTGTTCACCATTGTTCAAGCACCGCCTATCGTCGACGACGCCGGGGTCGAGACGCCCAGCCCGCCGCGAGCTCTACTCCTCGTTCAAGACGATCCGAGAAGCCAGTACCGCGTTTACTATGCGATCACTGTCAGCCTGCCTGATGACGCAGAACGACCCGAGGTAGCACCCGCGACGCTGGGTGCTCCGCTACTGCCCAAGACCACGCCGCTACTTGCGGTAAGCCCTGAAAGTGTCGCGGCGGGGTACGCCGATCTTCTCCTGCGGGGTGAACAGAGTGAAACCTTTGCCCTGTTCCAGCCAGAAAACGACACTCTCGCCGGGCAAATCGGCGTTGCGGCAAAGGCGGCACGCCAGTCAGCTTTGCCCTCAACAGCTGCGATCGCGTTCACCAACGCGGTCGGAAACGCCGAGGTGTACTCGTTCGTCACGAACGACGGCGGCGCTCTCGTCATGCTCTACCTCACAGAGTCAGAGACCGTGACGCCGACGCAGGCTGGAGCCGCCGTGAACGCGCCGGCAACTGTGGCGGCTCTCTCTGGCCGTACGCAAAGTGACAGCGGTATCGTCGCTACCTACGGCATTCAAATTCTGTTTTCTGTACCGCCCGTCGGTAGCGACGCGCAGGTTGTTTTGCTCGGGTACACCCAGGGCCTTATTTCTGCAGGAGAACTGTGATGCCTGAATCGCCACTGTCAGCATCGGCCGTGCGAGGTGCGGTTGACCTTTCGGGGCTCGTGCGCGCTGCTCAAAACCCGACTGGCGGGGGCGCGCAGCCTGCGGGCCCCGGCACAGGGAGAGGCACAGGTTCAGGTGCCAGTGCCGGCGCCAGTGCCAGTGCCAGTGCCGTCGGCTCTGCGGTGGTGCGCGACGTCGATGAATCGACTTTTAATGACGTCGTAGAGCTCTCGCGTACGGTGCCCGTCGTGGTCGAGTTTTACGCCGACGGTATCGCCCCTGTACTGGGCGGCGTTGTTGCGTCATACGGGGGGCGCTTGATGCTGGCGACCGTCGACGGCAACCGTAATCCGCAGATCGCGCAGGCTTTTCAGATTCAGCAGGTGCCGGCAGTGGTGGCGTTGGTGGGCGGTCGGCCGGTGCCGCTGTTCGTCGGCATTCCGGGTGAGGCCGAGGTGCGCCAAGTGTTCGACCAACTCTTGGAGGTGGCCGCACAAAACGGTGTCACGGGCACCATTACTGCCGGCGGAAACCCTGCCAACGGCGCTGCCGACGGCACTGCCGCTGGTGTTGGCGGCGACGCGGCCGGAGTCAACGGTGCCGGAGGCAACGCTGCGGGCGCCAACAGCGTTGAGCCGGTCGAGGCGCCCCTGCCGCCCCTGCACCAAGACGCCTATGATGCCATCACGGCCGGCGATTATGGCGCAGCCGCAGTGGCCTACCGCACCGCGATCACGCAAAACCCGCGCGATCAGCTCGCTGTCGCCGGCCTGGCGCAGGTGTCGTTGCTGATGCGACTCGAGAACCTCGACGCCGTCGAGGTGCGCGGTGCCGCCGCGGCACAGCCTGACAGTGCGGATATTCAGCTCACCGTCGCTGACCTCGACCTGAGCAGGGGGCACGTCGATGACGCGTTCGCTCGTCTGTTGCGCGTGTTCGCGGGGCAGACAGCTGAGGGTAAGACGCTTATCCGCACTCGGCTGCTGGATTTCTTCGAGATAGTTGGCGGCGACGATCCGCGCACCGTCGCCGCACGCCGCGCACTCACCGCTCTGCTGTACTGACCTACAAGCACCCGCCCGTGAGTACTGGTTCGCGATTTGTGGCTCACCAGCGCTCGCTCGGCCCCGCCGGGTGCGGCGTTACTCGGGCCGCAGGTACAGCGCGGCCAGCGGCGGCAGTGTGAGCTCGACTGAGGCGGGGCGGCCACCCCAGGCAGCGTCGGTTGCCTGCACGCGACCGTAGTTGCCGACTCCTGAGCCGCCGAATTCGGTAGCGTCGGTGTTGATCACTTCGTGCCAGGTTCCCGCTGATGGAAGCGGAAGGCGGTAGGCGTCAACGGTGCTGCCGCTGAAATTGAACACACAGACCAGGGGTGCGCCGTGCGCGTCGCGCCGCTCAAAGGCGATGACACTGTTGCTGGCATCGTTGCTCATATCGCCGCCCTCGAGCAGCGTGAATCCGGTCGGGGAGTTGTCGAGTTCCCACAGTGCCGGTGTGGCGCGGTAGACGCTGTTGAGTTGGCTCACCAGTCGGTGCAGGCCGCGGTGTACAGGTTGGTCGAGAATCCACCAGTCGAGCCCCCGTTCTTCACTCCACTCGCTGGGCTGCCCGAACTCTTGCCCCATGAACAGCAGTTGCTTGCCCGGGTGGGCCCACATGAAAGCTAGGTACGCGCGAGCGTTAGCGAGTTTCTGCCACTGATCACCGGGCATTTTGGTCAGCAGTGACCCTTTGCCGTGCACGACTTCGTCATGGCTGATCGGCAGCATGAAGTTTTCACTAAACGCGTACACAAACGAGAAAGTGACCTCGCCGTGGTGGTGTGACCGCCACATCGGGTCGCGCGCGAAATAGCTGAGGGTGTCGTGCATCCAGCCCATATTCCACTTCATGCCGAAACCGAGCCCGCCCTCGCTGGTGGGCTTGGTGACCCCCGGCCACGACGTCGACTCTTCGGCAATCATGACGATGCCCGGCACTCGCTTGTACGCGGTGGCGGTCGTCTCTTGCAGAAACGCTATTGCTTCGAGATTCTCTCGACCCCCCAACACGTTGGGTAGCCATTCGCCGTCTGCCCGCGAGTAGTCGAGGTAGAGCATGCTGGCGACGGCATCGACCCGCAGGCCGTCAATGTGAAACTCTTCCAGCCAGTACAGCGCGTTCGCGACCAGAAAGTTGCGCACCTGGCTGCGGCCCAGGTCGAAAACGTAGGTACCCCAGTCAGGGTGCTCACCACGACGTGGGTCAGCGTGCTCGTACAGCGCCTGCCCATCGAAACGCCCCAGTGCCCACTCGTCTTTGGGGAAATGTGCCGGCACCCAGTCCATAATCACGCCGATACCGGCCTGGTGGAGACGGTCGATGAGGTGGCGCAGGTCATCCGGATTCCCGAAACGCGATGTGGGGGCGAAATAGCCGGTGACCTGGTAACCCCAGGACGGGCCGTACGGATGCTCCGCGAGCGGCATGAACTCGATGTGCGTGAATCCCAGTTCAGTGACGTAGTCGATGAGTGGGTCGGCGATGTCTCGATAGCCGAGCCCGGGGCGCCACGAGCCGAGATGCATCTCGTAGACGCTCATCGCGCCGTCGTGTGGGTTGCGAGCCGCACGGCTCGTCATCCACTCATCGTCGCCCCACGCGTAGTGCGTGTCGGTGACGATCGACGCGGTCGCGGGTGGAACCTCCGCGTACCGCGCCATCGGATCAGCCCGCGTAACCCAGGCGCCGTTAGTGGTGAGTAGTTCGAACTTATAGGTCGAGCCAGTGCCCAGGTCGGGCACGAAAAGTTCCCACACGCCGTTGTCGTCGAGGCGCCGCATGGTGTGAGAGGCACCGCTCCAGCCGTTGAAATCGCCGACCACGCGCGCGGCCTGAGCGTGAGGAGCCCACACGCTGAAACTGGTGCCGACAACGCCCTCGTGCGGTCGGTAGTGGGCGCCGAGCACCTGCCAGAGCTGCTCGTGTCGGCCTTCGCCCCACAGGTAGAGGTCGACTTCGCCGACACTGGAAACAAAACGGTAGGGGTCGTCGGCCGTCCAGTCTGAGCCGCCGTCGTAGCGGGTGCGCACGGTGTAGGCCTGGCCGTCGGCCAGCCCTCCCGGCATGATGCCGTGCCAGAGGCCATCAGCGTCGTGGGTGAGTGCATGCTCGCTGCCATCGGCGCGCACGATGGTGACGCTTGCGGCGAGGGGACGAATGACTCGCGCCAGCCAACCGGTTGCGATGTGATGTTGGCCGAGAGCGTCATGCGGGCGGGGGTGTCGTCCATCGACGAGCGCGCGACGGTGGTCAGGGTGCAGAGCCGGCGGTGGGGGAGTGGCGCTCGGCGCTGTCTCGTTCGGCGTCGCGTCGCGTGGTGCCCCGTCGCGTGGTGCCCCGTTGCGCGGCGCCCTGTCGCCTTTCGCAGCCATCACATGCCCTTCGGGTAGTTGATGCGCAGAATGTGTACCGGCTCGATGAACGCGTCGAGCCGCACATAGTTGTCGGCGCCCCAGTGAAAGCTCTGGTTCGTGATCAGGTCGGTGACGTCGAAGGTCGAATCGGGCTCCAACCCGAGGGCGGCCAGGTCGAGGTGGACCGTGCTCGCTCTGACCGCGTGGGGGTCGACGTTGGCGACGATGATGATGCCATCAGAACGGGTTGCGCCGGGCATGAAGCGCTGCGCGAGAACTTTGGAATACACCACGATGGCGTCGTCGTCGCTGGCGTGCACGGTGAGGTTGCGCAATTGGCGCAGCGCCGGGTGTGCCGCTCGAATGCGGTTGAGCGCGCTGAGGTAGGGGGCGATCGTCGTGTCGGCTGCGGCCGCGGCCGCCCAATCGCGGGGGCGAAACTCAAACTTTTCGCTGTCGATGTTTTCTTCACTGCCCGGCCGGGCAATGTTTTCGATCAGCTCATACCCGCTGTACACCCCCCAGGTCGGGCTTGCGGTTGCCGCGATCGCTGCCCGCACTTTGTAGGCGGGTAGACCACCGAACTGCAGGTACTCGGTCAAAATATCGGGGGTGTTCACGAACAGGTTGGGGCGCAGAAAAGCACTCGTGTTGTGGCTCAGCTCGGCAAGGTACGACTCAAGTTCGCTCTTCGTGTTGCGCCAGGTGAAGTACGTGTACGACTGCTGAAACCCTGCACCGGCGAGTGCCTGCATCATGGCCGGTTGCGTGAAAGCTTCGGCTAAGAAGACAACGTCAGGGTGCTTTGCGTTGACCTCGTGCAGTAGCCACTCCCAGAAGTGCAGCGGCTTGGTGTGGGGGTTATCGACGCGAAAAATGCGAACGCCGCGGCTTACCCACAGCCGCACGATGCGCAGTATTTCACGGCTGAGGCCGAGGTAATCGTTGTCGAAGTTCAGCGGGTAAATGTCTTGGTATTTCTTAGGAGGGTTCTCGGCGTATCGAATGGTGCCGTCGGGCAGCGTGGTGAACCATTCCGGATGCTCCGCCACCCAGGGGTGATCAGGCGCGCACTGCAGCGCCAGGTCGATGGCGATGTCGATGCCGTGCGTCGCCGCGGTGGCGACGAAGGCCACAAAGTCGTCGACCGTGCCCAGCTCAGGATGCACCGCATCGTGCCCACCCTCGTGTGACCCGATGGCCCAGGGGCTGCCCGGGTCGTTTGGTGCGGCGGTGAGGGTGTTGTTGGGGCCCTTGCGGTTGACGTGCCCAATCGGATGAATGGGCGGCAGGTACACGACGTCGAACCCCATATCGGCGATGGCCGGCAGTCGCTGTGCCGCTGTGGTGAACGTACCGCTGCGCCACGACCCGTCGGAGTTCTGCTCGGCGCCTTCAGATCGTGGAAAGAACTCATACCAGCTACCGACTGCCGCGCGCGAGCGCTCGACGCGAATGCTGAGGGGTTCGCTGTGGGTCACCAGGCTGACCGGACGGTGCTCGGTGAGCGCTGCCGTGACGCGCACATCGGTGGCCACAGCCAGCCGAGCGGCCGGGGTGAGGGTGGGTGAGCTCATCGTTGCGTGAGCATCCGCCAGAATTTCCGCCGCAGGGGAGGGTGTGGATGTTTCGGCAGCACGCGCGAGCAGCAGCGTGCCTTCGAGCAGCATCAGCTCGACGTCGACGTCGGCGGCGATTTTGATGGTGGCATCGCGTAACCAGGTGGCCCAGTCGTCGCTGAATGCCTCGACGTGCCAGTGCCAGACCGCTGGCTGATCGAGTAGAACGTCGGCGTGCCAGCGGTCGGTGCCCGGCGCTCCGGAGTGCAGGGCATGCCGGGTGATCACTCCGTCGGGTGCCTGCAGAACAATGTTGGCGGCAAGAAGGTCGTGCCCTTCGCGAAAGATGGTGGCGGCAAAGGGCACAACTTCGCCGACGAAGGCTTTGCTGGGCCAGCGGTTCTCAGGCTGGGTCGGGCTGAGATCTGTGATGGGGATGCGACCGATGCGATGCGTGAACGGTCTTTTCTTCGTCGTGGCCACCTCTTGACCCTACGCGGGAGGCGGAATCAGTGCACGGCCCTTGACGGTGAGTGATTTCCTCTGCGTGGGCGTGGGCGTGGGGGAGGGCGTCGTGTAGGCGTGGGGGAGGGCGTCGCTTTTCTCACGTCAGAAACGCTTTCTGAGTCGAACTTTCATCAAAACCTTGAGTGATTGCACGGGGGGTCGTATGCTGATGTTCGGAAAACGAACTGCAGACACTCCCGAAGTCGGCAGATCGCTTCCCGACACCACGAGGCGTCCCCAACGCTCTTGTGGCACAGGACCAAGTCGCCAATCCCCCGATTCGGACTCTGGTCCTGTTCGTCGTTAAGGAGCGGGTGACCACGCCCGCCCGCCGGGTGCTCGCCTAGAGTAAAGACCCGGGGTGCCCCCACCACACCCCGCGCCGAGGAGTGTTGAAAGTGAAGGCAATCCGCCGATTCACCGTCCGTACCGTGCTGCCTGCGTCGCTTGACGCCGTCACGGAGCTCGCCGCCAACCTGCGTTGGTCATGGCACGAGCCCACGAAAGCGCTCTTTGCCCGCATCGACCCGCAGCGCTGGGAAGAACTCGACCACGACCCCATCGCCCTGCTCGGTGCTGTTGACCCGAGTCGTCTCGACGAGCTTGCTCACGACACCGACTTCATGGCTGACGCTGAAGCGCTGAGAGCTGATCTCACCGTTTACCTCGAGCAGCCGCGGTGGTACCAGAGCGTGCCCGACGCTCCCGCTCGCATCGCCTACTTTTCACCAGAGTTTGGTATCGCGTCGGCGATTCCGCAGTATTCGGGTGGGCTCGGAATTCTCGCGGGTGATCACCTCAAAAGCGCCAGTGACCTGGGCGTGCCTCTCATCGGCGTCGGGCTCTTCTATCGCGCCGGCTACTTTCGCCAGGCGATTGATCGCAATGGATGGCAGAAAGAAAGTTATCCGCTGCTTGACCCCGACGGCCTTCCGATGCGTGTTTTGCGCGAGCACGACGGCAGTGCTGTGCGCATCACGCTTACGCTGCCCGGCGGCGAGGCACTGCACGCTCGCATCTGGCTGATGCCGGTGGGCCGCGTCGTGCTGCTGCTGCTCGACACTGACATTCACGACAACACTGACGAGCTGCGCGGCGTCACTGATCGGCTGTACGGCGGCGGCGGTGAGCACCGCCTGCTGCAAGAACTCTTGCTAGGCATTGGCGGCGTGCGCGCTATCAAGCGCTACCTCGATGTCACCGGCGGCCCATCACCCGAGGTCTTTCACACCAACGAAGGGCACGCCGGCTTTTTGGGCCTCGAGCGCATTAGCGATCTCATCGCCGAGGGGCTGACGTTTGCCGAGGCGCTGCAGGTGGTGCGCGCCGGCACTGTATTCACCACACACACCCCGGTGCCGGCCGGTATCGACCGATTCGAGAATGACCTCATTGAGCGCTACTTCTCGACTGAACTGTTGCCCGCGGTCAGCGCCGCCGATGTGCTGGCACTCGGAATCGAAGACTACGAGGGCGGCGATCCGGCCATGTTCAACATGGCGGTTATGGGTCTGCGTCTCGCACAGCGCGCCAACGGCGTCAGCCAGCTCCACGGTGACGTGTCTCGAGGCATGTTCGGCGCGCTCTGGGAGGGTTTCGATCAGGACGACGTGCCGATTGCCTCGGTAACCAACGGGGTACACGCCCCCACCTGGACCGATCCGATGATGGTTGCGCTCGCCCACGACAAGCTCGGCACCTACGAGACCTCGTCGTGCGACTGGAACTCTGACGCCGTGTCAGACGGTGATTTGTGGAGCGTTCGTCGGGCCATGCGTCAGCAGCTCGTCACCGATGCCCGCGCGCGCGTCACGGCAGCGTGGGCAGAACAAAACCCGGGTATTGCCGCCCCCAGCTGGATGGGCCAAATACTTGACCCCGACGTGCTCACGATCGGTTTTGCACGCCGAGTGCCGACCTACAAGCGGCTGACCCTCATGCTGCATGACCCAGAACGTCTTCGTGCTCTGCTCACCGACCCCGAGCGCCCCGTGCAGTTGGTTATCGCCGGAAAGTCGCATCCGGCTGACGACAGCGGCAAAGCGCTCATTCAAAAGCTGGTGCAGTTCGCGGCTGAGCCTGAGGTGCGGCAACGCATCGTATTCTTGCCGAACTACGACATCGGTATGGCCCGAGTGCTGTACCCCGGAACCGACATTTGGTTGAATAACCCGCTGCGTCCGCTGGAAGCGTGCGGAACATCCGGCATGAAAGCCGCACTTAACGGCTCGTTGAACCTTTCCATTCTCGATGGATGGTGGAACGAGTTCTACGACGGTGAAAACGGCTGGGCTATTCCCACCGCCGATTCAGCCGGTGACGGGGCTGAACGAGACACGCTCGAAGCTGAAGCCATGTACGACCTCATTGAGCATCAGATAGCACCGCGCTTCTATGAGCGCGATGCCGACGGACTACCTCGACGCTGGTTGCAAAACATTCGTCACACTTTGGCCACCCTGTCGCCGGAATTGTCGGCTGACCGCATGGTGAGCGAATACGTTGAGCGGCTGTATGTGCCAGCGGCGAAAGCCGAGCGCGTCATCACGGCTGACAGTTACCGACCGGCCCGCGAACTGGCCGCTTGGAAAGACCGCGTCGCGCAGGAATGGGCTCACGTGGCGGTCACTCACGTCGAATCGGGTGGAGTGCAATCGCCGCAGGTCGGCGACGCGCTCAAAGTGCGCGCGCACGTGCAACTCGCCGGCCTTGCCCCCGACGATGTACTGGTCGAAGTTGCCTTTGGCCGGGCCAGCACGGGGGATGACCTCAGCGACGTGCGACGCCAACCACTGGAGTTGGCCGAACATGAGTT
>Ga0306898_1000299_pt1 | contig 20182 bp, 20 predicted proteins | sample AntRauMFilla1564_FD_190424 | JGI IMG/M metagenome (GOLD analysis project Ga0306898, IMG submission 190424) | Saline lake microbial communities from Rauer Islands, Antarctica - Metagenome Filla 1 #564 (v2) (version 2) | ecosystem: Environmental > Aquatic > Non-marine Saline and Alkaline > Saline ...
CGTGCTGAAGCTTCTTAGGTGCTTCCTTAACGTAACTTAGTTCAAGATTATTGAATTCAGATATTGCTCCATCTTGGGGTTATGGGGACATTCCGTACTAATGTAACACTTATCGCTACAGGTTTTGCTACATGAGCTCTCTAGATGTGCCTTAATTTTCGTTTTGCATGATTGATTGCATAATTTCAACTAAATCAAGCAGGTTTTGTTCAAAACTGAAGCTATACGTCCCGTTCAAATTGATATTATGCCAGGCCACTGGTGAAACCTGCTTAATAATATCGAGCTTCTTATCGTCACCTTCCTCCTTAAAATGTCCTAGTAACCGTGTCAAAATCAGCGAGTTAATAATACCCTGTTCCAGATCATTTAGTGCAAAACGGATACGTTTTTCTTCTAGCGAGAGGCTGGGAATGCCGTATAAGTCCGTAATTTCTGCTATGTGGAGTATTGACAGACGTTATTTATAAGACATACGGCTTCTCGAAAATGAATAAAATCTGGCTTTTCATCTAGCATAAACATTAGTAATCATTTACGAAACCTTATTATTTTCATAACACTTCCTTCAGAGCTGTTTCTTATTTGAGATTTGGCTCACTTTTGCAACCAATATATTCATGCAAATAACGCTGCGTAAGGATATTTATTATCCCGAGTTACTTATTTAGTTTTGCCATAAAGCGTCCATAGCGTTTTGCTAAAAAAGCCGCTGACAGGCCGTGCAATAAAGTACTGATCCAAACAGCATTAATCGCAACCACCAATATTGCTTGGCTATGCTGGGGTAATATTTCACGCGATACTAATAGTGCAAACAAAGCGGTAGCCAAACCTCTTGGGCCAAACCAGCCCAGAAAAAGACGCGTAACAGGTTTTGTTTTTGTTCCCATTAATGATATGTAGATAGCGACGGGACGGATAAAAAACAAGCTCACTAAAATAAATCCGGCCACAGGTAGCGTAAGCTGCTCAATAGCTTTCGGTAATAGGCCAATACCAATAGCGGTGAATGCCGCCCACACTAGCAATTGGCCCTCAGACTCGGTAAATTTGTAGATGAATCTACAGTGTCCTTTCACTATTTTACCGAACGTGAGACCCGCCACAAATGCTGATATAAAGCCGTTTACTTCTAGCAAAGTAGCGCTCAAATAGGCGGTGCCGCTAAGGGCGAGCACCGCTATGCTTTCATAAATACTGGCGGTCAGCTTGTGCGATCCACCATATATAAATATACGCCCGCCGCAGTAGCCTGCGCTCACGCCGACCAATATACCGATTAACACTTGACCACCACCTGAGCTTAGCCATTTTAAATAGCTTGATGAATCGGTTTCATGCAGCGCCAAAAAGCTAGCAAAAAAATAAAATAATAGGCAAGGCTAGCCCGTCATTCAAGCCGCTTTCAACAGACAATGTTTGGCGCTCATCCTCAGGAACCACTTTATTGGTAATTACCGCCTGACTAAGTGCAGCATCAGTAGGCGAAAGTATTGCCGATGCAAGTGCAACAAGTGCTAATGACCACGTTGGGAAGAATAACATGCCAACCAAGGTACCTAATAACACCGCGAGCGGCAGGCTAATGAGCAGCATGCGAAGCGGAAGCGTATTTTGTTTTTTAAGATGTTTGAGATTAACTTGCGAGGCATCTAAAAACAACAGCACTATTAAGGCAACTTCAGCGATGAGATATAACACTTCTTCAAAATTGTTTACCTGCAAGATGTTAAAGTAAGACACGAAAAAACCAACGCCAATAAACACTATAGGCGCGGTAATAACCGTTGAAGATAAACGTTTAGCCAGCATTGAATAGCCGCCAACGCAAAACAAGATGACCAAAATACCTATTTCCCTTGGTAAAGACGTCTTATAAAATGTTTAAAGATTGAAATAGAGCCATGAAGACACTCACAGGGTTTCTATTATTTTTGATAATGGTATAGACAGGATTTTAAGTCTGCGCAATTGACACGTCATAGTCAATTGAAAAACAGATAAATGGCTGTGTGCCCAAAACAATTTTTGCTTACTTTAGGCAATATAGTGGCTAAACTTTATCGTAAAGAAGGGAAGATAAATCAGAAAAAGTGTTGTAGTTTTTTATGTTATCACTTCAGGCTAAAATACTTCACATACCTGATTTGCACTACACGTAATAACGCTCACGTTTTCATACCCCACTCGCGCTAAAGCCTCGGCGCTGAGGGTGGCACGTGCACCACTGGCGCAGTGAATATAAATAGGCCTTGTGGCATCTTTTTCAATTTCCATTAGTTTCATTTCGAGTAATCCTCGAGGAATATTCATGGCGCCAACCGCAGGGTTATTAGCATGTTCAGCAGGCTCTCGCACATCAATAAGCAAACCTTTGTTTTGCAGTAATTCATCTTTTGCTTGAGCTGCGTCAATACGACGTTGCCCTGCCACGATACTATTTAGTAAATCGGTTATAGAAGTAAGCATAATATTATTCCTTAAGGCCAAGTTTGCCCAAAATAAACATCATAGGGCACCACTTGGTAAAAGCAGATTGAATTAAATTTAACGCGATAAAAGCGGTAAAATATACCCAGTTAGGGCTATGGAACATCTGTAAAAAGATAGAGACCAAAATCATTACACCAGCCACTAACCGCAAAGCACTATTAATTGTCATTACGCTTTTCCATTTGAAGAGAATCGAAGTATTTAGTATATTAGAAATTACTAATTTAGTAAAATCTAATATTAGACATTATTTGTCTAGCAACTTATACTGCCCACACACTTTGAGTATAAGAGCATATTATGAATATTGATTTTTCGGCCATGGCAGAAAATGTAGAAGAAGCTGAACAACTGCTTAAAGTTTTGGCCAATAAAAATCGCTTAATGATTTTGTGCACCTTACTAGACAATGAAATGAGCGTTAGCGAGCTTAATCAAGCGGTACCATTAGCACAGTCAGCACTTTCTCAGCATTTAGCGTCGCTGCGCAAAGCAAATATTGTGGCTACCCGTCGTGAAAGCCAAACAATTTACTATAGAGTTATCGATAAAAACGCGGTGAATTTACTCAGCACACTTCACCTACTATTTTGTCAGGAGTAAGTAGCATCGTGATAATTGATAAAGCGGTCAACAGCAGCTTAAATGGCCGTATTCCTATTATAATTTTTGTAATGGCTTTGCTGTTAGGTTTTTTTGCGCTTATGCAAACCGCACGTGAAGAAGAGCCACAAATTGTAGTACCCATGCTCGATATTTATATAGCAGCGCCCAATGTTGAAGCGCCTGAAGTAGCAAGACTCGTCACCCAGCCTATTGAAAAACTATTAGCGCAATTAGGCGGCGTAAAGCACATATATTCCACCACTCAAAGCAACGCCGCAGTAGTAACCCTGCGTTTTAAAGTGGGCCATGACCGCCAGCAAGCTATTTTAGATACCTATGCAAAATTATTTGCCTATGAACACTCAATGGCGGCGGTTATTAGCAATTGGCAAGTGCGACCCATCGAAGTAGATGATGTGCCAATTGTTATGCTCGGACTGTATAGTCAAGATCCCGCGCTTTACAGCGATTATGAGTTAACCCGTTTTGCCAATGAGGTTGCCAACAGCCTGCAGCGTATTGACAATACCAGCGAAGTAAAAGTTATTGCTGGGCGCAAGCGCACCGCTACCATAAACATTGATGCCACCGCCTTAGCTGCACACAACACGACTTTAAATGATGTGTATTATGCACTGAATGTGTCAAATCAGCTTAACAGTCTAGGCAGCGTAGTGAGCAAGCAGCAGCAAATTACGCTGCAGGCTGGCGACGTACTTAGAAATAAAAGTGCCATTGAACAACTCGTGGTTAATGTTGTTAACGGTAAAAGTGTTTACATGAGCGATGTGGCAACGGTAGCAGATGGACCTAGCGAAGCGCAGCATTATCAGTGGCTAGCGCGCGCTAATAACGAAACCGACTTGCCCATGGTTACGTTAAGCGTTGCTAAACAAACCGGCACTAACGCCGTGGCCGTAGCTAATGATGTTCACGCCATGATGGAGGAGCTTAAGAGCACTTTTCTGCCAAACGAAGTTAATTATTCAATTTTAAGAGACTATGGCCAAACCGCTAATGAAAAAGTCAACAATCTAACATCAAGTCTGGTGTTTGCTGTTTTTACCGTGGTTATATTTGTAGGTGTATTTTTAGGCTGGCGACCAGCAATTGTGGTGGGTTTAGCGGTGCCAATATGCTACGGCATAACCCTTGCGCTCGATTATGCCTTTGGTTACACCATTAATAGGGTAACCTTATTTGCGTTAATATTATCGCTAGGGTTACTTGTAGACGATCCTATCACTGGTATAGACAATATAAGCCGCTTTTTAAAAAGCACGGGTGATAAAAAACAGCAGATTGTGAATGCCATGAGCGAAATTCGCACCGCCTTGCTAATGTCGACATTAACCATAATAGTCGCTTTTGTGCCGCTAGCCTACATTACTGGAATGATGGGGCCATATATGGCACCCATGGCCTTTAACGTGCCGGTAAGCGTAATGGTGTCAACCGTAGTAGCATTTTTTGTTACGCCTTGGCTTGCCATGAAACTATTAAAACCAAGTGAGGCTGTACACAGCGAATTACCCCATAAAACCGGTGTGTATGAGCGTTTGTTAAGTCCTTTGCTACAGTCAAAAAAACGCGCAAAATGGATTTTATGGATTACCCTTATTTTGTTTATTGTAAGCGCCCTGCTGCCAGTTTTGCGTTTAGTACCACTTAAATTACTGCCGTTTGACAATAAAAATGAAGTGCAGGTTCTTATTGATATGCCTGAGGGCACCAATTTAGAGCAAACCGCAGCGTTTACGAGGCAGGTACAAACACTCACATGGCAATTAAATGAGGTAAAGGAAATTGCGGCCTATGTAGGCCAACCTTCCAGTATGGATTTTAACGGTATGGTGCGCGGATATTATCGCCGTGAAGCGCCTCACTTAAGCGAGCTAAGAGTACTATTGCTCGACAAAGACGAACGCGATCATCAGTCGCACGGCGTTGTATTACGCTTGCGTGAACAGCTTGCACCCTTGGCCGCAGGCGGTATTGTGATAAAAGTTGTTGAGGTGCCACCTGGACCACCGGTGTTAAGTACTTTAGTGGCCGAAGTGTATAAAGATCCGTTTATTGACACACAAACACACCACGAAGCGGCCCAGCGACTCGCCAACCGTTTGCAACTAGAGCCACATGTGGTTGAGGTAGACACCTCAATGGTGTCGCCTTCACAATTACAGCGCTTTATTACCGATAAAAGCAAAGCTGCACTAAGTGCAGTATCGACCGAAAATATAGCGCGTACCCTAAGCATCGCCTCGCAGGGTGAAAACGTGGGTGTTATGTACGTAAGCAATGAAACCCAGCCCGTGTCCATCAAGCTGCAGCTCCCCTATACTGATAGAAACCAGTTTGCGCAACTGCTTGCACTACAGGTGCGAGGTGAAAGAGAGCTGGTAAACAACACTCAAGATTTTGGTCTACCAAGTAATTCGCAGCCCTTAGTGGCGCTGTCAGAACTGGGGAAGTTCACATCCCTTAGCGTTGCCAACCCCATTGTGCGCAAAGATCAGCGCGATGTTATTTATGTAATGGCTGAACTAAACGGCAGAACTCCCGCAGAAGTGATTAGCGACGTAAGCAGCGATTTGAATGCACCAGCCAGTACCTTTGTCGAAAAAGATTGGAGCAGCCGCCATTTTTTAAACAGCGGCGGAACTGCCTCATGGCAACTGCCCCAAGGCACGCATGTAACTTTTAGCGGCGAGGGCGAATGGCGTATCACCATAGATGTATTTAGAGATATGGGCATTGCGTTTGCCTTTGCCCTTACCGCTATTTTTGTTATTTTACGTGTGCAAACCAAGTCTGCGAGCCTGTCACTTATAATTATGTCGGCTATTCCCCTTACCGTAATTGGTATAATGCCTGGCTTTTGGCTGTTAAATCAATTTGGAGAGCGCAGTATTGCAGGTGCACCCGAGCCCGTCCTATTTACCGCCACCGCGATGATAGGCATGATTGCGCTGGCTGGCATTGTGGTGCGAAATTCTCTTATTCTAGTAGAATTTATTAATCAAGCGCGCGGCCAAGGAATGGCGATTAAAGATGCTTTAATCACCGCGGGAACCGTGCGCATGCGGCCGGTTTTATTGACCGCTGGCACTACCCTACTGGGCAACTTAGTGATTACGCTTGATCCTGTTTTTAGTGGTTTAGCGATTGCGATTATTTTTGGCATTGTGGCTTCTACGCTATTTTCTTTATTTGTAGTGCCGCTAGTTTATTATTTAGTGTTTGCAAACACGCAAAGCGAAAAGGATGAAGTATATGCAGAATAAATCAAAACTTATAGGCTCTGTTATTGCTTTAACGTTAGTTATTATTGCCGTGCTGTATATGGCAGGCGTTTTTTCTGACAAGCAAGGTGCGGGCTTAAAAAATGAACAGCAAAAGAGTTACAATGGCCCATTGGTAGAGGTAGCTTTGCAAACTATTACCCGCACAGAACATGTGCCGGGCACCGTGATAGCCAAACAGAACACGCAAATATCATCGCGCGTTATGGCGCAAGTTGAGCGCTTAAACGTACGCGCCGGTGACACAGTAAAGCAAGGTGATTTGTTAATCACCTTGCAGCAAGACGATTTTGCCGCCCAGTTAGCCCAAAGTGACGCGCAAATAAACGCTATACAGGCGTCATTAACCCAGGCTAAAAAACAGTTGGCACGGGTTGACAACATGTTTTCAAAAAACTTGGTGTCGCAAAGTGAATTAGACGGTGCTAAAGCACGGTTCGACAACCTATCAGCAAACTTAGTCATGGCTAATCAACAGCAGGCTCAGGTAAAAGTGTCGCTAGGGTTCACGCGCATCACCGCCCCTATTTCGGGCGTGGTGGTAGAACGCTTAGTAGAGCCTGGCGATATGGTTACACCGGGTGTTCCTTTAATAGCGCTATATAATCCTCAACAGCTTCAGGTTGAATTTAACGTGCGTGAAACACAAGCAATTAAACTAGCCTTAGGCCAGCGTTTACAGGTAAGCCTGCCGGCACTTAAGGTGTCTGCCGACGCCTTAGTCAGTGAAATTGTGCCCGTTGCTGACAAAGCTGCGCGTAGCTTGCTTATTCGCCTAGAAATAGATAGCCAATCCGGCTTAATACCGGGCTTATATGCGCAACTACAGCTCCCCTTAGATAGTGAGCAAGGAATCTTAGTACAACCGGAGTGGATCCAACAGTTTGGGCAACTTAGCATGGTATATGTCCTTGAACATGGCACTGTTGCTCGGCGCTTTGTGCGCTTAGGAGAAGTGATTGATGCAAAGCAACACGTTGTAGCTGGGCTTAACTCTGGCGACAAATTAGCCATTAATTACATTAGCGCAAATCCGCGCCGGTATTAGCGCTAATGTAGATATTCCTATTCAAAAAATTGCAGGCCATTAAAGCCGGCGTTGAGACTGACGTACTTGCCGATGACCAAGTGAGAAAAATTAAAGGAGCGCTTAGCTCTATCGATATAGCTCAATGCGTGCAAATCCGGTTTAAAGGTCAAGACCAAGATATGCAAGAGACCATGGTATTTTTAGTGGGTGCATTTATCACTGCTATTTTCCTGATGGTAATTATTTTAGTGACCCAATTTAACAGCTACTACCAAGCCGCGTTGGTGTTAAGTGCTATTGCAGGAGGCCTTACGTTTGCCACCGCCCTAACCTTGTTTCTCACACACCTTTTATTAATGTTAGGAGATAATGTTAATAATTGGCTGGTGGCAAGAAAAATAAAAGAGCCGTGCATGTAGCTGTGATAATTTAGGCTTCTTCTAAGGGTGTTCGACTATATACGGGGATTTTCCCAATGGGCACTCTAGTTTGAGCAAAACATAGTTCCAGCAAGGAAACCATGCATTCATCTTGCTGAAAGGTATTGTCACTTAGGTTGTTACTTGTCGCTTGGATTTATTCTACTTTCCTATCTTTACCTGATGATGCTCGACGTTTGCGTTCAACTTGCACGTATACTGCATTTGTAGCATGCACCCGATGTAGTCCATCCATAACTCTTTATATCGTAACCTAGCCAGTGGTGTCGCTGTCGTGGCGACAAAGGTTTTATTACAGTTCTTACACCTATAGCGCTGCATGTTATCGGTTTTGCCATGACGATTGATAAGGCTGCTGTGACAGTGAGGGCATTCTGGCGAATCGACCATACGCTGCTCTAACTGTTTAACAATGCTGGTAACTTCGTCATTACCTTCCAATCGTTTTTCAACTTGGCGTAACTGGCTATCGGTCAAACCATTAATCTGTTCTAAAAACTTTGTAAACTGTGCCGGGATCATAGATCATCTCCTTAATAGCTGTAAGTATATGGCTATGTTCGGGTTGCATGTTGTTATTGATGTATTACACTGTTTAAACGACTGTATAGGAAGTCAATACGAAAGGTAACCACCATGAAGAAATCAGACCTTAGGATATTAGAGGGTCAACTTAGCGAGCTCCCCCACATTCAGCAGAAACATATTCTCAACTTATTAACACAGCCGCTTAACTCCCAAACCAGCTCCTTTATTGATTGTTTAACGGAGGTTACTACTTGCTGCCATTGTGACGGTCAGAAGGTTAAAAAGTGGGGGGGGGATCAGCAGGCATTCAGCGTTACAAATGCACAAGCGACAACTGCGGCAAAACCTTTAATGCACTCACAGGAACAGCCCTTTCAGGCTTACGCAATAAAGAAAAGTGGTTTGATTATTTATTATGCATGCTTGACAGCTTGCCACTTAGAAAAGCGGCGAAAAGAGTCAATGTTGACCTAACAACGGCTTTCAGGTGGAGGCACCGCTTTCTACAGGCACCTACTAAAAGCCAAGCTAAGAAAGTGATGGGAATTGTTGAAGCAGATGAAACGTTCTTTTTAGAATCATTCAAAGGTAAGCGAACCATCGAAAAAAGAAAAACACGAAAGCGTGGAGGAGAAGGGAAAAAATCCAATAGTAATTAAAAGATTGCCGTGTTAATTGTCAGAGACCGAGCAGGACAGATATGTGATTTTGTTTTGGATAAGTTGAGCAGAGATATGATACACAGCCACTTAAAACCAATTGTCGATCACGGTGTTTGTCAAGACCGATGGCGCGAGTTACTATAAAAGTTTCGCTCAACAAGAACAAATAGCACATCATCGTCTTATCACGTTAGATAAGCAGCGCGTTATAGGGAAAGAATTTCATATTCAAAATGTTAATGCCTATATATCAAGACTCAAGAGCTGGATGTCACGATTTCATGGCGTCGGGACGGAATATTTGGCTAACTATTTGGGATGGATGAGATTATTTGAAACGTCAGAAGTATCAACCGCCAACTGGCTGAAATTAGCTTTAGGTCGTTAACAACACGCAACGCGAACATAGCCAAGCATATACAGTATAGCAACAGTTTACAAAAACATAGCCATTATGAATAGTTACTTAATGAACTCTTTGGGTTTTGCAAACCACTCTTTACCTTTTAACATCGCTTTCCAGTATATTGGCGGCAGTAGTTTTTCTTTTAAAAACCAGGCAAGTCTTGAAGGTTTTGTACTATCTACAATCCAAGTAGGGAATGTGGGTATTAATTTACCTCCATAGCCAAATTCGGCTAGCACTATTTTTCCTTTTTCGACGGTTAATGGGCAGGAGCCATAACCATCATAAATAGCGCGCTTTGTTCCTACGCCTAAGTCGTGTAAAACATTAGTTGCTACAACCGGTGCTTGCATTCTGGCAGCAGCTGCTGTTTTGGCATTTGGCGCATTCATAGCATCACCAAGACTGTATATGTTTTTATATTTCTTATGCTGAAGTGTCGATTGGTCAACATCTACCCAGCCATTATCGTCAACCAATGGGCTAACCTGAATAAAATTTGGTGGCGATTGCGGTGGCACTACGTGCAAAATATCAAAATCAACTTCAATTAATTCATTGCTATCTTGTGCTTCTGTAGCTTTGAAATATGCTTTTTTGTTAGGCCCGTCAACTTTCACTAAGGTATGTGAAAAATGTAAGTCAGCCTTATATCTTTCAACATACTTCATTAAAGTCGGTACATATTCTTTTACACCAAAGAGCACCGCACCGGCATTGTAAAAATCTACCTTTATATCGTTAAGCACGTTACCTTTCAACCAATGATCACACGACAAATACATCGCTTTTTGAGGCGCGCCTGCACACTTTATAGGCATTGGCGGCTGGGTAAACACAGCTTTACCATTTTTGAATTTCTCTACAAGCTCCCATGTATAAGACGCTAAATCAAACCTATAATTTGAGGTAACACCGTTCTTGCCGAGCGTCTCGGTTAAGCCTTCAATTTTGTTCCAGTCTAATTTTAAACCAGGACATACAATTAGATGTGAATATTCGATAATATGGCATCCATCAAGCAATACTTTATTGCTGTCGGGCTCAAACGCAGCTACGGCGTTTTTAATCCATGTGACATTTTTAGGAATTAACGAAGAAAGTGTTTTAACGGTCTGTTCGGGGGTAAATACACCAGCGCCAACTAGTGTCCAACCAGGCTGGTAGTAATGAATGTCTGCAGGATCAATAATCGCAATGCTCAGGTCGGGTTTTCTTTCTAAAAGACTTGCGCTTACCGCTATACCCGCAGCCCCTGCCCCGACTACAACAATGTCAAACTTCTTGTCTGTTTCATCTATTGGCGTATTACCGCCATTAACAATACGCCTTACCACTCCCGACATATCATATCCTGCGCTTTTAGCAGTAGACAATATATCTGAAACAGACAATTTGTCTGACGATGCCAAAGACCACAGCGTTGTAGAACGCGTTCCAGTTCTACAGTATGCGAAGATTGGGCCTTTAGCATCAGACAAAACCGACTTAAACTCATTTACATCAGTATTGTTTATCTTACCGCTTATTACAGGCTGATAGATTGTTTTTAACCCTATCAACTTGGCAGCTTGATCTATTTCATCAAAATTAACCTGGTCAGCGCCCTCGCCGTCTGGACGATGGCAAACCACAATTGTGTATCCTAATTCTTTTATTTCTGCTAGGTCAGCCACTGAAATTTGAGGTGACACCGCTATATTATTTTTTAGTATTCGAAGATCCATTTGTCACCTCACAACGCGTTAATTGGAATTTTGATATATTGCATACCGTTGTCAGATTTAACACCAAAGTCCCCTAACCTTAAATTTGTTTGTAGCGAAGGAAAAAGGAGCTTAGGTACTGACAAAGTGGCATCGCGTGCCTCTCGTTTTGCAACATATTCTTCATATTTAGTATTGGGGTGAATTTGAACATTCATTTTTTTTTGCTCTCCCACTGTAATATTGACCAGTGGCTCGTTACCGTCTTTTGGATAGTCGTGACAAAGATAAATATTTGTTTCGTCAGGCAAACTATAGAATCGTTGAATGGTTTTAAACAAATCTGACGCTGAGCCGCCTGGAAAGTCACATCGAGCGGTACCAATGTGCGGTGCAAATATGGTATCGCCAACAAAAATGGCATTCGATTCTGAACAATAGTAACTAGCACAGGCTGGTGTGTGCCCTGGCGTCAACCATGTCGTTAATGTGATGTTACCAATCTTTATTTCATCACCCTCATCAAGCAGTACATCAAACTGTTCACCGGTGACGGGCGTAACGTCTGTATCATCAAACATTGGTACCCATATTTTCAGTACGTCTTTTATACCCACGCCCATAGCCGTTTTTCCGCCTATATGTGTTTGTAGATATTTAGAAGCAGTGATGTGATCTGCATGAATGTGAGACTCAAGGATCCATTCGTTACTTAACTTATTTTCTTTTATGTACGCGATGACTTGATTGGCGCTGTCTGTTTTTACCATTCCTGAAAAATGATCATAATCAAGTACAGAATCGATAACCGCGCATTTACTAGTGGATTCATCAACAACAATATGAGTAAACGTTGCTGTTGCATCATCATAAAATGTTTTTACTTTCATAAGTGTCCTTGTTTAGACTAATTCTTTTACTAAAATAAATATGGCTATCACAAGCGTAAATACGCCAAACCCTTTCTGTAACTTCTTACCTTCAATTTTGCTGGCGATTTTGGTAGCTAACCACATCCCAAAAATAGTAAATGCAATCAGTTTTCCGACAAGTAGCCAGTCCAAAGAGATGCCAGCTTGTAGGTCGCCGGTAAAACCGATAAGCGACTTTAATGAAATAATTAACAATGAGGCGCCTACTGCTTTTTTCATTTCCATGCCCATGAGGAGCACTAACGCAGGAATAATGAGAAAGCCTCCACCAGCGCCCAGCATGCCAGTGGCAACACCAACAACTGCGCCCTCTAACACAATCAGAACTGGGCTATGTTTTGCTCCACCACTTTTCATTTTTGACGTATCTTTGGTGAGCATCATGTAAGCTGACAACAGCATTAATATGGCAAAACTCACCATAATAACGAGATTTTTCTCTAGTATTATGGGCGACGTTAATATGACATCTGGAATTGCAGGCATCAGGTACGCGCGTGTTAAATAAACGGCAATAATTGAAGGTATCGCAAATGTTATGGCTGCCTTAACTTCGATGAGACCCTGACGATAGTAGCTAAATGCTCCGTAGGTGGCGGTTAAGCCAACAATTAACAACGAATACCCAGTGGCCGTTGAAGCATCTTGACCAAATAGGTAGACGAGTATCGGCACAGTAAGGATAGATCCACCGCCGCCAATCGCGCCTAAAACAACACCCATTATGATTGCTGCAAGGTAACCAATATATTCCACATTATTTTCCTATATTCTTTTTATGTATAATATATACCTTATAGCTATATATCAACTGTTTGTTTAGTTAATTTTGAATATTTTTTGAGCGGTATCTCATTGCTATAGTGCGTCTAAATCAATATGGACTGTCGTATCTTTTTGAAGCAGTAGCTCTGGGAATTCATGGGTAAATAATACGACCTTGCGTTTCGCAAGCCATCCGTTAATGTTGTTCCATATTCGCAACGACATAGCCCTATCGAGTCCGTTAAATGGTTCATCTAAAACTACTAGTACAGGCTCACGCAATAATAATCGCGCTAAGGTGAGTCTTCTTGCCTGCCCGCCTGATAACATTGCCCCGGTCTCCCCTAGCCAAGTATTAAGGCCGTCACCTAGATTTTGTGCCCATGTATCTAATTCAACTAACTTCAAAACCTGCCAGAGCTGCTTTTCAGGTACATGCTCAAGACCAATACTTAAGTTATAGGCAAGTGTCCCTGCTAAAACCGAATTTGACTGGGTAAGGTAGGCAGCGTTTGCCCATGTAAAATGATCGAGCTTTTGGTTTATACGATTATCATCACGAATGGAAATTGATACGCAGCTTTGCGGCAAGGAAGTGCTTGTTACCCCAGAGATAATATTCGCGACAGTCGATTTTCCTGAGCCAGATTGTCCCGATATAACAACGGTTTGTGTCCCTGTAATATCTATACATAATGGAGTATTTAGACTTGCTGTAACATTTGGGTGATTATCAATAACAAAAATAAGGTCATGGCTATTATTGAAAGCCATATCCTTTGGTTCTCCAGTGTCGGCATTTTGTACGTTCGGTGATAAACGGTTTGCAGAATAACTTGTGCCACCCCACGATTTGAAATGTGAGGGCAACACTTGTAAAAGCTCCGTAATGCCAACAAACATAAGCACCAACATGACGGCAATGGGCCCAACAATAATGCCAGCATTAACATTTTGAAGGGTAATAATGGCCAGCAGGCACATGCCAACACTTAACAGTGAATCTAACATCAATTGAATATTGGCAATTCTATTGTTTACTGCCGTTTGCACGGCTTCTAGAGATCTTAATGAAGCCACCAGATGGCGCTCATGTCGTTGCATTAACATTAACGATTTCAATTCAAAGCGTCCTTGCAAATGCTCTATCACCTTTGCTCGCATTTGATTTAACAAGTCAGCGTTTTGATACCCTAAGGACTTCGTTGTCTTAATTGTTAAATAAATGGTAATAACAGCGCATGCAAGCAAGTAAACAGTAATAGATAAAGCATATGTGGGCCATATTAAATAAGTGACGATGCCAGTTAAACAGACAGTTAACGTAATAACGATAGGCGTGATGGTGAATCTCAGTAACAAACTGTCAAGCGCATCTAAATCAGCAGTTAACCTACTTAGCCATTCACTGTCAGATGTTTTGCGAAGTTCATCGAACGAAAGTCGCGACAAACGTTTAAAAAGATCCAAACGATAGACAGCCACTAGTCTTAAAATAGTATCATGGTTGTAAAGCCGCTCAGCATAACGTCCAACGGTGCGGCTAAGTGCAAAAAAACGAATCCCCGAGCCTGGCATATACATATCAAATACAACCGCTATTCCAGCGGCAATCGCTATTCCAGTGAGCGCAGTTGCCGTAATAAACCAACCCGACAACATTAGTAAGCTCACACCGGCAAAGGCGGTGATAAACGCAAGTAATATTCCTATACTTATACGCTTAAGTTGTGAACGGCAGAGAGAGTTAAACCAGAACAGCATGATTTTGCTCCTCAGTAGAATCCAAGCTTAAGTGTGTATCTGCCATTTCTATTAGTAAGGGATCATGTGTAGCGATTACCACAATAGCGTTACCTCCTAATGTGGCGAGCGCGTTAATGATTAACTGCTTACTATGAAGATCGAGCTTTGCTGTTGGCTCATCCAATAAAATAAATGGCGTTGGATTGAGTAATACACGACAAAGTGCGATGCGCTGTAACTGTCCACCAGAGAAACCTTGCCCATGCTCACCTAGCATTGTATTCAGCCCACACGGTCTACTTTCAAACTCTTGTGCAAGACCTAATGTCACCAAACAGTGATTAATTGCCTCTACACTTGCATTGGGCGCGAATTCAGTAATGTTCGCCATAACTGATGCATTCTTTATCCAAGGCTTTTGTGGTAAATAACTTATAGTCGCTTTTGAAGCGACCGCCGGCTCGATATATATATCGCCATCAAGTGGCTTCAAATAATCAGCAATAGTATTTAATAATGTTGTTTTACCTGTTCCTGATGCACCCGTTACTATCATCAGTTGGTTGCCTTGAATATTGACCGAAATACCCTTTGCTAAAATACTATTGCTTGAATACCCTATGGATACATCATTGAGGATAAGTCGCGATTCTACAGCACTTAGGTCATGTATTTTGTCAACGGTCACATTCAATAATTGTTGTTTCTCATCGTTATTTTTGATCGTTTCAAAGAGTCCGACTAAATTATTGGCTGCCCCGAGCGCAGCTGCTTTATCATGGTAATATTGTGACAAAGTCCGTAAAGGCTGAAAGAACTCCGGCGCTAAAATGAGAATTAGCAGGCCACTGAAAAGTGTTAATTCAGCCGCTGGTCCCCACGTAATGGCCCCATAAAGTGAAAACCCGATATAAATGGCTAAGCTGGCTATTGCCACACTTGTAAAAAACTCAAGGACTGTTGAAGACAGAAACGCCACACGAAGCGTTTTCATAATGATTTGTCTGTAATGCGTGCTACGAGACTCAATTTCGGTGAAAACGCTTTTTTGACCTTTTAATAGCGCAATAGTCGTTAGATTAGCCACTCTATTTAAAAAGTGCCCCGCTAATCGTTGACGTGTTAAAGAATGCGCTTGATTTAAACGTTCAGCGCCCAAGCCGACTAACACCATAAATAATGGGATCAGGGGAGCTGAAATAACAAGTAGTAAGGCACATAGCCAGTTTATGTAAGCCACTACGCACAAGATAATTAACGGTGATGCAATGGCAAGTATTTGTTGAGGCCAATATTTTGCGAAATATCCGTCCATTGCTTCAACATCTTCTACCCATTGTGTCGCTGCACTAGCAGGTGATTGTAAATGCTCTGCTAAAGGGCTTTGCTCGCGCCATAGTGTCAAAATATGAGTGCGTAGATCATGACGTATGCATATACTCGCTTTATCACCAAAGAGAGTCTGAAGCCGTATTAAGCAAACTTTGCCAAGTGCTCCAAAAACAAATACTGTAATTAATTGCGTATGCATTTCAATGAGCTCATGACGTATTACGATAGCTTCTACAAGCATTGCAAAAGACACCCACATTACACATAAAAAGACGGTTGATAGTGCACCAGCAAATGTCGCTTTTTTTAGCAACGATAAATGAGGTTCGCTATATTGGTTAAGCAGTAAGCGCCCTGTAAGCTTACTATCTGTTGCAGGGCGTTTAAACAATGTAGACATCATGAGTTTAGTGGTAACCCCCTTCTTTTACTTTTCCTCTAAATACCCAGTAAGTCCAACTTGTATAGGCCAGTACAATTGGGATAACAAAAAGAAAACCTAGCAGTAAAAACAATTGCGAATTATATGCGGAGGCAGCGTCATAAATAGTAAATTTAGGAGGCACAATGTAAGGCCATTTGCTTGCCAACAAACCTAAATAGCTAAACAGAAATATCCCCATTGTGGCAACAAACGGCATGCCTTCATCACGCTTTCTGACTGAGTTAAATACGACAAAAGCGCAAAATAAAGCCATGACAGGCAACGCCCAAATAAGGCTTGGTCCGCTAAACCAGCGTTCTTGAACAGAGGTATCTACAAATGGTGTGTATATAGACACTATTGCGAACACCGCCATTAGGCCTGCCAATAACTTCGGCGTAATATTGTAAGCGAATTCTTGTACTTCGCCTTCGGTCTTCAGTATCAGCCAAGTACTGCCTAAAAGTGCATAACCCGCTACTAATCCCAAACCTGTGAAGACTGTAAAGGGTGTTAGCCAATCTAACGCACCTCCAGAATAGGCAAAACCTTCAGTTTCAAACCCCTGAATGTAAGCGCCAACAACCGCACCTTGTGCAAAACTCGCCACAATTGAGCCAACACAGAATGACCAACTCCACAGATGTTTTGATGTTTTTGCTTTGAATCGAAACTCAAAAGCAACGCCTCTGAATATTAAGCCAGCCAACATTAAGAAAACGCCAATATACAAGGCAGGTAGAAACACCGAGTATACTAAAGGAAAGGCGGCAAGTAAGCCTGCCCCGCCCAAGACTAACCAAGTTTCATTGCCATCCCAAACGGGTGCTACTGAGTTCATCATGGTGTCTCTGGCTTTTTCATTCGGCGCAAACGGATACAAAATGCCTTGCCCTAAGTCAAAGCCATCCATGAGCACATACATCATCAGGCCAAAGCCAATAATGCCTGCCCAAATAATTGTTAAGTCGAAAGTTTGTTCCATTTTTATAAATCCTCATCAATGGCAACGTGGGCCGCAGAAAACGGGCGCATTGGACGTTCAATTTCATGCATTTCATGTGGGGCACTTGCCTTTTCTAAACCACCACGAAATACTTTGAGTAGGTAGTAAATTCCGGAACTAAAGACCAAGCTATACACAATGACGTAACCTATCAGCGTGAATAACGCCATACCGCCGGTTAACGATGGAGTAAGTCCCTGTGCATGCGTCATTTGACCGTATATCAACCAAGGAGCGCGGCCTGACTCTGTTACTACCCACCCCGCTAGCACGGCAATGAAAGGAGATATACTCATGACTCTCAGTCCATTTAAAAATAGTGTGGACTCATAGAGCTTACCTCTTAGACGAAGTATTAGCCCCCAGAGCGCAAAAGCAATCATCAGTAGGCCTAAGCCGACCATTATACGAAACGCCCAAAAAACGATAAACACTGGGGGTTGTTCTTCTACAGATACCTCATTTAGTCCCGGCACTTCACCATCCCAATCGTGAGTTAATACATAACTTGCCATTTTGGGGATACCAATTTCGAAGTGATTTTTTTGTGCTTCTTTGTCTGGAATAGCAAATAATAGTAATGGCACACCTGTAGATGTTTCCCAATTGCCTTCCATAGCTGCCACTTTCATGGGTTGATGCTCAAGCGTGTTTAGACCGTGAAAATCACCTACTACTGCCTGCAATGGCGCAAGCACTAATAAGAACCACATGGCGATTGACAAGGCTTTTTTATTTGCCTCTACCTCACGTTTTTGAATAACAAACCAAGCGCTGACGCCAGCAACCACTAGGGCTGCGGTTAAAAATGACGCTAAGCCCATATGAGCGAAACGATAGCCAAATGATGGGTTGAATATTGAATCAGTCCAAGATGTCACATAGTACATCCCATTTATGAGCTCTAGCCCATCAGGCGTTTGCATAAGCGAGTTTGCAGCAAGGATCCAAAATGAAGAAATGAACGTGCCGGTTGCTACCATTATTGCAGCAAACAAATGTACTCCTTGAGGTACCTTGTCCCTTCCAAATAAGAGCACACCTAAAAAGGCAGCCTCAAGGAAAAAGGCAGTGATAACTTCGTAGCTCAATACAGGGCCAAGAAAGTTTGCCGTTGCGTAAGAAAAGTTACTCCAGTTAGTCCCGAATTGGAACGACATCACGATGCCAGAAACTACCCCAATACCAAACACAACGGCAAACACTTGTATCCAAAACTTGGACAAGCGTTGCCAAAGTGGATTACCCGTTTTAAAAGATAATGTCTCAAAGCCAGCAATGGTGCTAGCAAGACCAATAGTAAATACAGGAAAGATTGCATGAAAACACACAACAAACGCAAACTGTATTCGCGAAAGTATGAGCGGATCGAGTTCCATAGTGACTCCTAGTAGACTTTGCTAAAATTTTTTTTAAGTGAGAGTTTTGCATAAAATTAATAAAACACTAATAACATTCATGCTCGGACAATGACCTTTAGCAATTATCGCACCAAGATTGATCGTCAAAAAATTATTTTATATTGATATAATTCAAAAGCTTGAAACCAAATCAAACTAAGTAATAAATTTGAGAAAACATTCAGCCAATTTTGGCAAAATTAAAGTCATATTTGACAGTCAGCATTCTGCATTTGTCGGAGAAACGTTATATGGCATTGTGAATTGAAGAAGAAACCCGATATTTTCTTTGCGATCTTATCGGGCTTGACGCTATTTACACTGAAGTTTTGCTAAAATACCAATCGACATAGTTATTACCTAAGTCTTTACGGCCTTCCGCATCTTCAACCGTGTGTGGCGGAGGTACAATCACCTCCTCTCCTTTGACCCAATTTTCTGGCGTAGCTACCGAATGAGCATCGCTAGTTTGCATAGCTTCGACTAAACGTACAAATTCGTTCACGCTTCTTCCGTTGCTCATTGGATAATATAGCATTGCTCTTAATATCCCATCTGGATCAATGATAAATGTTGCTCTCACTGCTGATGTATCGCTAGCACCAGGTTGAACCATGCCATAGGCATTTGCCACTTCCATTGATAAGTCAGCGATTATTGGAAATGGGATATTTACACCAAATTTTTCTTTTATATTTAATACCCAAGCAATGTGCGCGTGCACACTGTCAATTGACAAGCCTAAAAGGTCAGTGTTTAGTGAAGCGAATTTGTCCGCAGCGTTTGCAAAACCAATAAACTCAGTTGTGCAAACAGGGGTAAAATCAGCAGGGTGCGAAAAAAGCACCAACCATTTGCCTTTATAATCTTTTAATGATCTTTCACCGTGCGTTGTTTTAGCAGTAAAATCTGGTGCTGGTCTGTTTAATTGAGGGAATTGAGCCAATTTTTCTGTAATGTCGTTCATTTGAAAATCTCCAGTTTTAGATTAGTTAAAGTGTGTTGTTAATCAACATATGCATTATAGGTATATGTTATATCAAAAGATAATAAATAATTTCGATGGGTCTAATCGCTATAGACGATTAGACCCATCTTGCACTAATAAAAACCAAACAAATAGGTTAAACCCTTCTAATGCAAGTTAGTAAACTTATCTGCTAATTGATCGATTGTTTCGGGTTTATTTGGATCTGGCAAAATACATTCAACAGGACAAATTGGCGCACAACTTGGTGTGTCGTAATGACCAACACATTCAGTGCACTTGTCACTATCTATTTCGAATATATCTTCTCCCATGCTAATAGCTTCGTTTGGACATTCAACTGCACACAAGTCACAGTTAATACATTCGTCAGTTATGTAAAGTGCCATCAATCACCTCTTTATATATTT
>Ga0306898_1000300_pt1 | contig 20172 bp, 45 predicted proteins | sample AntRauMFilla1564_FD_190424 | JGI IMG/M metagenome (GOLD analysis project Ga0306898, IMG submission 190424) | Saline lake microbial communities from Rauer Islands, Antarctica - Metagenome Filla 1 #564 (v2) (version 2) | ecosystem: Environmental > Aquatic > Non-marine Saline and Alkaline > Saline ...
CCATTTGTAAAAAGTTGTTTATATTTTGCGTTAATTCCAATGCTAAAAAAATGGTTCGGACTAATCTAGTTTTTAAAATTGCGTTGCTCCAACTAATTGAATTTGTAAATTCCAAATTAATAAAATACTCAATTTCATTATTTGCATCAAAAAAAACAGTCTCTATAAAAATTTTAATTGTTTCGCTGCTTTGCGTTAAAGTAAAAGTTTCTGTTTTAATTGGGAAATCTTCGCCAACTCGAAATATTCTAACAGTGCATTCGGTTGTGGGGTCGGTTAAATAATTTATTCCTTCGAAAGTTATTTGCTGCAAAATTTTATCTAAAAGCAAAGTCCCGTTTAATTTGACTTTTACGCTATCGGTTGCGCTTTTAAAATCAATTATGAATCCCGCATTTGAAGTAGTCGCGTTTTGCAAAATAATAAATTTGCTTTGCGTTTTGCTTCCAAAGTTTTCACCCATACACCAAATGTAGGCGTCTTTATATTCCGTTCTATTTTCGAGCGGGGAAATAATTTGTAAACCGTATTTCAATTTAATTAATTCGACTATTGTGCTAAATGAAATTGCTGGTCTTAATTCATTTGCTTTTAGAACTTTGTTTGACGTCGGCAAATTTGCTGGATTGAAGAATACATTATCTAGTCCTGAACCATCAGCATTGTATTGTATTACTCTATTAGTGGATGCTAGTGGTACAAAGTATTTTATTGGTATTCCTTCAATGTTATTTGATTGAATACTATATAGTAGATTCTTTGCGGTTGCGGGATTCCAATTAATTACTAGGCTTCCCAGTTCGTTTATAGTGTCGTCTCCTATTTTATCCTTTAAATTTGTCAAATTTGTAGCAAAACTTGCAGTTATAACGGAAGGTTTACCCATTTTATAGACTATTTTTTCTAATTTTAATAGTCCCGTTTGGTTTAAAATGCTATTTACATAAACTTTTGTACGTACTTTTCGCAAATCAGAAGGCTTAATTACGTCCGTATTGCCAAAATAACCCAATGAATTTAGATTATTAGGCGTTGCGTCAAAGGTAAAGTTCAAAGAATAAGGCGAAAATACTTTGCTAATATCTTGAGTATCTTTAAAAGTGTACCTCATCGGAATACTTTCATCTTTTATTAGGTCTAATTTGCTGTAATTAAGTCCATCGAGTGAAACGAATACTTCTGTTATCATTGGTTAATACGTGTTTTAGCAATGTTAAAATAATTTTCATCCATTTCAATTCCAATAAAATTACGGTTTAAATTCTTTGCAGCAACTCCAGTTGAACCGCTCCCGCAAGTAAAATCTAAAACCGTTTCGTTTTCGTTTGTGTAGGTTTTTATTAGATACTCCATTAATAAAACGGGTTTTTGAGTTGGGTGTATACCTGTCTTTGGTGTGCTTTCATTTATTATATTTACTGGGTACCTTCCAATATAAGTGCTACTTGCAATCTCTAAATGTTTTCCGTAATTCTCATTTTTAGATAATGTACCTTTTCTTTTAATTGTCCTGACTTCATCGCCTACCATCTGAGGATTGTAAACGCACTGATTGTTGTAAAACACACATATATTTTCTGTTTTCCTTAAAGGCTGTCTTTTAGCGTTTAAATGACCTGTTCCTTGTTGTTTTTCCCAAATCCAATCATACTTATAATCTTTTATATTACTCATCCTTAAAGCCGAACTAAACGGCTCACTACCAAATAAAACAATAGCACCGTTAGGCTTTATTATCCTATTTAACTGATCCCACATCAGGTCAAACGGTATAACGCTATCCCACTTGCAAGCTGTCGTGCCGTATGGGGGGTCTGTGATAATCGCATCTATACTTCCATCAGGAATTGACTTCATTAATTCTAAACAGTTCCCGTGCATTAGTTGAATCATCGAATGTTATTGATTTTATTATTTGTTTCGTCTAGTTTTAAATTATAGTCTATCGCTATCCTATCGTTCAGCCTTGTTTTACGCGTAAAATCCTCGTCTGTGATAACGACTGGGATTTGCTGATGAGTTTTAAAGAATCCGATTGCTTCGGCTGTAATGCTTTGACTGTCTATTGAAATATTAGTATTGTCAATACTTACAATTGCATTATCAATCGTGATTCCAATCGTCGTAACTAATTCAAAATCTCCCTTGAAATTAATTAAATAAACGATAGGCGAATAAATCAACTCCTCTATTATCGAAGTCATATTTTCGTCTAGCGAACCCGTATTAATAACATAGGATTGCTCGGCATCAATAGAAGTTATTTGTTTTGAGTGTATAAATGTGTTGTCAACTTGAGACGGGTCCCGATGTGAAATATTGCTAATAGTTCGGGTAATATTTACTGGCACGGTTATTTTCCCGTGCGGTGTAAATGTTTCCCAAAGTCCCAACTTATTTATAAAAATAATTAAACACGGATCTAGTGTACATCTTAATTTTGTTGGCGTTAATGGAATGTAATTTATAACATTTGCAGTTGTCGCTTCTGCAACCGTTTGGGTAAAATTAAAAGTTTGACTGAAATAATTATGAATTTTTGGATTAAACCATTTTTCAACTGGCACGATAAAACCTGATGCACCATAATTTTGTACGCCGTTATTTCCGATTAAATTTTGCTCGTAATTCCATCTATAACCTAGGGTACAAAAGAACGTATTTGTATAACGGCTGGTTTGGCTCCCGTCAAAATTAGTTAAAATTACTTGCGCTTGTAAAAATACGCCTTGGTTTGTAATTGCAGCGGGTGCCGCTCTGTTATACACAAACTTCGGTTTTATAAATGGTTTTATTAAGTCTGAAATTTCAAGTGAAATATAATTATCTAGCTGGCTTACTTTGTCTTTTCTTAAAATCACAGTCGGCTGGTTGATGACTTGATTTAATAATCCATTCCAAATGTAAAGATTTACGGTAACAGATTTTGTTAAGAATGTAGCAACCTCTCGAATGAATAAAGGACTATTAATAAACTGAATTCTACTTTCGTTACTAATAGCTTTGCGAACTCCCAAAGGTAGGTTTGGAGGAATTGGTGCAACGTCTGGTACGGTAACGTTTCTAATTGAAAAATTAAAGCCGCCTGCAATTTCTACGTTACTTGCATTAAAACCTTTATAATCTGTAATATTTATATTTGCTAACTTCCCTTGAAATGTAAAAACAGAAGTTCCTGTTATTTGAGCCGTAAACAAATTTGCATCAAATAATGCATTGGCAACAAAATAGTTGTTGAATCCCGTGGCTGAAAAAGTCCCGCCCGTTTGATTAGTAACAGATATTTGATTTGGAATACCCGTAATTGTATCTGTAAAATAAATAATGAATTTAGTTAAAGGCTGAACGGACGAAAAATGTATTACCTGAATATTTTTAACTATCATAATTTTGCGTTATTTGTTGTATTATTTCACTAACTATTATATTTATAGTTTCATCAACATTGTCATTTATAGCTTGTTGCAAAGCATTCATTTCGGGTGTGATAATTATCTCTTTACCGCTGTAAGTTCTTTTAGTATTGTCTCCTTTGGGGTAGTTCCATTTGCCATATTTGACTTGTGCAACTAAAAGCACGGTATCAGTTAACGGCTTGTAATTTACGGAATCCCTCAATGTCCCACCTGCTTTTCTTAAAGTTCCTTTTGGTTCTACTCTATCTGTCAAATAATACAAATCTTCGGCAACTCTTGAACTTTCTCTTGCTTGCTGGTAAATCTTTTCGCCTAAGTCCATAAGTTGAGCACGGATTATTTTATCCGCATCAATCTGATCTCTAGTCCTTCTTTTTGCCAAAACCTTTAATTTTATTAATTAGTGACGTTACCGCTGTTGTGCTTTGCCTTCCAATGATGTCAGTTATTTTATTAATTGAGTTTCTACCCGTTTGCACGCGTCCCTCTTCAAGTACACTTCTATTAATGTCGGTGTATCTCATTCTCCACTTTACACCGCTTGGCATTAAACGCCTTGCATTTTCTTCTAGCTTTGAGTTTATTCCGCTTGGTCTGTCAGACCCAAACTGTCCGTAAAATACTTCAACAAATATAAATACATTTTGTTCAACCGTGTAAGAGATAGACCGCCTTAAGAATCCCGTATCAATGTTTGAGCTAGCTTTTGATAGGTTTACTATCTTTTGCGCAATTACTCTTATTTCGGTTGTCGTTAACATAAGGGTACGTCTAAAATTTCAATTTCTCTATTTATAATGACAAATTGTTTTAAAATTGGGATAAAGCAAACTAATTTAGGCATACAATTGCCCGCTTCATTTTTATAAAAATATGCTCCTACATTTTCAGTCTTAACAACATCAAAATCCACTGTTACATTTTGATCACAAACATTTAAGTAAACTACTTTTTTTTTCATAATATATTTTTAATTAATTACAACCACTTCCTAGATTTGGCATTGCTAATTCTATCGTAATTTGGTGACCATCTAGTCCGTTTTTATTAAAATTTTCTAGCTTTCTGGATTGCGTATTGCTAAATAATTCAATGTGATTTTCAAAATTATTATTACTTCGCATTTGGTTCAAAAACCTCGAAATAACCGATAATGTTTCTGCCCAATTATCAACTAGATTTGTATCTAGTCTTAACTTACTATCAGTCTTTTGCGGTCTTATATCTCGCTGCTGCACGACCGTAATTAAATAACTAGCAATTATAGCATCTGGCAAAGTTTCGCTTTCTAAATAGTCTATATTGACTAAACAATAGATATTTTCTTTGTTGTTATCAATATGCTTGCTTTCAACCAAAGTAATCGTATTTATCAAATCGTTGTCGCCAAACATATTGACCAAAAACTGCGTTAATAAAAATAGTTCGTTCATGAGTTAGTCTTCTTTTAAAACGTATTTCTTAAATTCTTTTTCTAGCAATTCCACATTAGTTGAAGGAAATTTTTTGTCTGATAACCAAGTGCCTTTGTTTAAACAATTGGTTAAAACTATTGCTTTTTCTTTTTCATTACTCATAATTATTTTAAATTTTCAACCGTTCTCTTTCGTAGTAAATACTCCGACCAAAATAAAAAGTACTTTGTATCATATGTAAAGATCACTTGCGGACTAACCGCCTCAAAGATAGCACAAAGATAAACCATTTCAGTATAACCGCCGTATGTTAGTGAAAAGTTTTCACGCTCCATACTTCCTTGCGATATTTCGCCTTCACTCGGAAAATTTGGCGGGTTGTATATCCACGGGAAACTAGATTTTACCTCGTCTGCTTCTTGAATATACAAAGCAACCGCGTAACGCTGCACGAACTCTGGAATCGTCAAAAACCAAAGTCGGGGCGTTACGGTCGCCTTTATAAATGCTTTGTCATCCTCATCTTTTATAAACGTTTCAAGATCGATAAACCTCCCTACGTTTTTAAATGTTACGTCAATTTTATAAAAGATTTTGATAATCAAAAATAACTTTAAGCTTTTCAATGTTTGTTTCGTCATCGCCAAATAATTCTTTTAAAGTTTCTTTTTTCTTAAGTTCCTTTTTGTCGAGCTTTCGATATTCAGTTTTCAAATACGGGAAAAACCTGCGAAGGTGTATTTTTTTGTCTGTCATGATAAAAGATATTTAAATAAAAAATAATAAAATATTAAACCGCCAATAATGTATAAAAAATTAAAGTCGGTATTTGGTTGTTTTGGATAACTCATAATGGCATTGGTGTTTTTCTTTGTGTGTAAATAAAATAACCGCCTGCTTCGGTTATGTGGTCAAATCCAGTTGTCTTGTCGGGTTCTCCATTCTTATATGTTTGTCGCTCCGTGGCTTCCGTGTAAACAGGGCAGTTGTTTGTGTTTATAAAATATACCCGATCGCCTTTTGCGTTCTTAAATGCCGCATTAACCGCATTAACTCTATCTTTTACGAATGGATTTTTAGATTGCTTTCTGATTGTAAAACCCGCTTCCCGCAATACTACAATGTCACTTTTCCCGCTAGATTTACGGTTGTCGCCACTAGCATCAGGATAGATAACAATGGAGTGATTTGGATATTTAGATTTGATTAATGATACCATTTCAAAAGTATCATAAGCATTTACTATTTCAGCAACTGCAGTTTTAATTAAGCCGTCCATTACGTGGACCACTGCATTCATTTTAGTAATGTTAAAATCCATCCCAATATGTAGAACATCGTTTGGTTGTATTTCTCGGATAGAATTATTTTCTACTCTGTCAAAGTGGTGGTAAACGTTGCCGCTTGTTAGGTTCACAAATTCTCCATTTAGGTACGCTTCTAATTGTTGAGGCGTGTAAATATCTGAAAGCGTTTCAATATATTCTTCTGGAATAAAGGGGTTGTCTAAAGTTTTGGCCTTTATCATTTTACGGTTTGCCTTTTTTTTTGTAACGAAAAACTCGTATGCCCACTTAAAACCCTCCGGTGTACCTACTACATCTGTTTTGTTTTTGTCTCCATTAGGCAACTGGCAGCGGTTTCTAGCGATAATTTTTACAAATACATCAGTCATTGCATCTTTTGATAAAATATCTGTTTCATCTATCAAAGAATAACCAACCTCATAACCTACAATGCGCTCTGGGTTCGACATTGAACGCAAAATTATTTTTCCGTACTTGGTGTTAAAAAAGTGTTTTGATTGGTTTAAAACGTAAGGTGTATTCATATTTGTCAAAAGTTCCGCAAATTTAGGTATTGCTACGTCTTCAATCAGTCCGTAAGTTGGGAGATAGTAAGCTACTGGAATCGCTGGATATTTTAACTTCATTAAAGTAGTTTTTAAAACGCCCGCAAAAGATTTTCCCGAGCCATAACCGCCAATTAATCCCGTGTGAGTTGCGGTGCTTTCGACAAATGCAAGTTGATGTTTTAAAATATCTACTTCTACTCTCATTTTTTAGAAATTACGTTAAAATCAATTCCAGTTAATGCAACGCCGCCCGATGTAAAGTCAACGGTATCTCCGTATTTCTTAGGATTTAATTTTGATGCAACCCACTTTCTAGCATCAATTCTTATTCTTGATCGTGCGACAAATTCGGAATCCATAACCTCTTCCCCGTTTTCAAGTACTTTCTTGTCTCCATAAGAAGCGTCTGCTATTTGAATTATTTCGTCAAAGATTGCGTCGCCTCTGACTTCGCACGCACACGCGTATTGTTTTGATTTTAATTCATTAGATTCTAACCAACGGTAAAAAGTTTGAGTACTTGGCATGTCTGAATCTTTTAAAATAGTTCTTAATGCTTCGCCGCCTTCAATCCTTTGAATGATTAAACTAAAAATAGTTTCAATTTCTTTTTCGGTATATGCCATAAGTTAATCACATTTTACAATTCTTCTACTTACATATCCTGATTCGTAAAATTCAAACAACAATTTACCATCTTCGCTGCAATCATCGCCGTAATAATAAGTTTCCCCGTTGGGTACATCGTTAACCGTTGTAATCGCATTACAATCACATTCCGTCTTTGGTTCGTCTGCTGTGCAGCTGCTTAAAGCAATTGCACAAATCAATAATAGTTTTTTCATAGTGTTTGTATTTTTGCGTTTCTAATTGCTATCTGTAAAGCTAAAACTATATCTTTTGCTTCGTCAATAGTTAAAATGCTCTCATAATCTAATTCCTTTTCCGTATCAATATTCATTTTTATATGCATATAAATTTCTTTAGATTTAGTTGCTTGTAAACAAATTTCTGTTTGCGAGTTATTTCCGTGAATTGCTGTTGTAAATATCATAATATAATAATTAATATTGCAACAATAGCAAAGATAGCTATAATAATTGTATGATGCTTGTTTTTTTCATGCAAGTCTGCCCAATATTCGTGACCTTCTGTGGTTTTTTTCCAATAAAACGCCCACTGCAAGTTATCAGTTTCTTTTTCGCAAGGATAACTATCTGAATTTCTCTGATACTCTAATGCCTTTTCTTTAATCTTTGGAGGTAGTTCTGATATTTTCATTTTTTACTAAATTTTCAATTATGGTTGCTTGAGATGTGTTTTTATCTTCCGCTAATTGCTTAAGCTTATCCCGACAATCTTTTGAAAGTCGGAATGTTGCTAAATGCTTTTCCGTTGGTTTTTTGGTCATTGAGTTGTTGTTTGCTGAATTTCGTCTATTTCTTGAATTAACTTAATTTTTTCTTGTGCCAAAAAATCCCATTTTCTAGATTTCTTTGCGTGCCTTTGCGTTTGCCACCCGTCTTGAATTACAGAAGTTCTGCATCGATCAAGCTCCGCATTTACTTTTATTAACTTTTTGTTAAGTTTTTCTATTTGAACTTGAGTTTCTATTTTCATTTATCTAAATTTTGAATTAAAATAAGCATTTCCGTATCTTCTAAAATCTTCTTCCTTTCCGTTTTTTAAAAGCGTTGTTATGTTATCGCATCTCAAACCTTCAAGCAAAGATCTTAATTTATCTAAATAACTTTCTTGATTTATGTTTTCTTTATAGTTAATTTCATGCAAAATTGGATATTTATCAATTTCAAATAACGCATCAATTGCATCAACTAAATTTTGGTATTTTACACCATTAAAAACAGTCCAACGCCATTCTTTTGTGTAAATTTTTTTCCATTTCCAAAATGCATTATTTGACTTTGAAACAGTTATTTCTTTATACTCTTCAATATAAAAAGCATTTTTTTCTAGTTGTTCAATTCTGTATTTTTTCATTATCTTTGTTTTGTTAATTTTGCCAAAATAGGATTATTAATTTCAAAGCTCGATAATATTTAGTTATTACCGAGCTTTGCTGTTTTTTATGATTAAGCTATTACTTTCTGAACATATACTCTATTATCTCCTAAATTAGATATTTTATCGTATATCTTTACAAGATATTTACCATTGTATTTTTCAAAATCTTTTAATGATTGAGAAACTATTAAATCTCCTTTTTTAAAGCTTCCTTGATCTTTTGCTGAGTAAGTGTTAAATGTAGTAGTCATAATCCTATATTTTTGTTTTAGCTTTATTGCTTGTACAAAGATACAATATGTATTTACATTTTCAATACTTTTAAAGTGTTAAAGTTTAATTCCATAATAAAACCAGTCCAAATAAGACTGTATTTCTTTTCGCCGTTCGGGAGTTGTTGATTGCTTTTCTTTTTCAAGTTGCTCGATAGTTGTCTTTTTTGGTTTCATAAATTAAAAATACAAAATTCCTGTGAATAAATATTAAGTTCGGTGTTGATTTTATTTCTTAATTCAATTCTTTCTTTTGGTCCTAACTGTTGTAAATCCTTTGATAAATCCAAAGCTATCTTTTTTGCAATATTATTTATCAATACCATTTCATCTTTTGTAAGGCTTAATTTTGGGGTCTGATGTAGGTAGTCCATAAATTCCAAATACTCTTTGCCATATCGATTTATAATGCCTTTGTGATACTTAATTGTATCTCCACCTTTGTAACTGTTAGAGGCAAAGGATTGAATATGGATGTTGTGTAAATTTAAAGAGGTTGTTCGGTTTGCGCCTACTGAAATGTTATGCCCTCCTGCAAGTTTACCAAAGTTATCAGTTGCAATGCAGGAGTTCCCAAAGTCAATAAACCTCGCTATTTTGTTGATAGTTGGTTGTAAATACTTTGAACGGTATTCATCTGAAGTAATTATATTATGCTTTAAAACGGCTTTTTCTGCTTTCCATTTATCAGCATCTTTTTTTTCTTTAAGTTTTTTAGCGTGCATAATTGCACACTTATAATCACAAACGTTTTGCGCAAATTGTTTAGGATCAAATTTTACTTTGCAAATTTTACAAGTTTTTTGTTTCATTATCCTTGTTGTTTACTGTGGCTCATTTCACTTTTTAAAAAACTTATATTTGTTCTGATTGCATCGCATATTTTATATCCAGAATCCATAACTCTTCTAAGTTGATACATTTGCGGGAAACATACATTAGCTTCGTTTACGGCTCGAGAAACGGTAAATTTTTGCTTTACTAAGTCAAATACCATAACTTCATAATGATTGTGAACATTAGCTCTTACTGATTCTAGATAGTATAATAAGCCTGTTATCTTTTGAATTAACATTGATAATTCAGCACCGTCCTGTAAATTGCATTTGTAATACTGATTTACGTATCTGTTTAAATTTTCTATTTCGTTCATTTCTTTAGCATTTTATTATAAATTGCAATTGCTTTTTCTTTTTGGTCTGCTGGCAATATGTGAATGTGATAGGTGTAGCTATTGCCAAACTTATTAAATCGCTGAGCCTTTGTGGTTTCTAAACTTAATCCATATTCTAAAACCAAATTAGATACTCTAGTTCTAAAGCCTGCCATTACGGGAAACGCAAATAATGATACTTGCCCTTTTAAAATCAAAGTTAGTAAAACTTCCTGCAAATTGGTCTTTGGATATGCAAATCCCTGAAATAAATTTTCTGTTTTCATAATTAATAATTTAAGTTGTTTTTATTTTACATCCAGTCTGGTGTGCTTTTTGGTAACCAATCGTTATCATCAACATAAAAAGTAATTGGTTCAAAAGGTTGGTTTCTTGAATACTCGCATTTTACAATTGTATTGTTATCTTCCTTTTCGACAAATACAACCGTTTCCGCTTTTTTTAATATTGACGAACCAATATGCCCCACTGGCTTTGACGTGCCAAAGTTTTTATGAAGTATGCCTGTGCAATGCAAATTGCCTTTTGAGGTCCATTCAAGTAGCTTTTGCGTTAATCCTGTCGCTTGCTCTAAACTATTAAAATCAGTTACTAGATCAACAAATCCATCTATTGACATTAAACCTATTTTGTCTTTAAAATCGCTTTCAAAAACAATCCAGTCAATAAAATCAAATCTTTCCTTGGGAGAATATTTCCTTAAACAAAAAGTTTTGTAAAGTTCATAGTTTCCGCCAATTAATTCTAAAACCCGTCTTTGAACTCTTTGAGTGTGAAAGTTTGATTGTTCAGTATCAAATGAAATTACAAACTTATCTTGAGTATTATGTCCTTTTATCATTGGATTAAAAACCGATGCAGTACCGCCAATATATCCCGCCTCTATCATTGATTTAAAAAACGTTTTTCTCGATTTTGACGCGCCAACTATGCAAGAAAAGTCTCCATAACTTCCAAATGGTATCGGGTAGTAATTTCCTTTGTATTGACTTTCGCCAATGCTAATTGCTATGGGTTGCTGTTTAATTTCTTCGCTCGGGTCAATTAATGCTTCTTTGTAAATATCAGCAAAGTTTATTAACGGCTGGGGATTTATTGTTTTGTCTAGTTCGTCAAAGTTTAGTTTTTCCATGATTATTTTTTGAATCTTAAATAATAATAATTTGCCAAACAACCCATAGTAAGTAAAAACATTAAAGCTTTAATGTATTTGTCTTCAACGACTAACATAGTAATCAAACACCCCCAAAGGCTAATAAATTGCGTTATTCTATTTTCCATGATTTAGTTTTTTATTTGTAAAAGTCTATATTTTTAATTATTTCGTTTGCGGTATTGTAGAAAGATTTTTCAACATTTTCCAAACTCCAACTTTCTAAAAGTTTTTTTTGAAATTCCTTTTCGTTTTCTGATAAGATTGTTTTAGTTTTATTTTGCTCTAAATAATCATTTACAGCCCGCTGGTTTAATTCCTGCTGCAAAAACGTAATATTATACTCTAACGGATTTTTAAGGTCGTCTTTCAAAGCTATTAAAGCCGTTTCAATACTTCCGTAATATCTTACATTTTGCGTTATTTGTAAAGATAAAAGTTTTGCGAATAGTTTGTTGTCGTTTACAAATTCCTTTTGATAAGCTTCTAGGCTTTCATTAATCGTTTTTAAGGCATTTATATCTTCTGGGTAAATGTTTACCTTACTTCGCTTAAAAACGTTAAATATACGTCTTAATGCGGTTTGTTCTTGCCAACTCATATCTGAATATTTTTATGATTCTTTTCTTTTAAAAATTCTCGAATCCAAATACAAACTTCTTGAGTGCAAAGTTTATAAGTTCTGCCGTATTTACCAAGTCCACCGCTTCTAATTGCTTGAATTAAATCTTCGTCTTTTAATCTTGGAAATTCAGAAAGTAAGTCCTCAACCATTGTATCAATTCCAAAAGGGTTTGTTTGTGTTCTTTCAAAAGAAATTAAAACCGCATTTTTAATATTTAATGCTCGGGTTGTGATTTCTAACTGCTGCTGACATTTGCCTAACTGTTTCATTGTTTTCTAATTTTATTTGTTGATTGTTTAAATTATTTGTTTGCCATTGCCACGATGCTTTAAAACCGCTCCAGCTTTCCGTAACGCATTTGTTGATTATTTCGTTTATTGGCTTTCCTGATTTTTCTACTTCGATTAAAAGATTATTAAAAGCGGTTTTGGTGTTTGTTGCTTTTTTGGTTTTACGAACCGCAAGCCAATCGTTTATTAAATCTTTTGATAATCCCAAATCTAAAAGAGAATTAAAAAATGAAAACTTAACCGTAGGTTTATTTATCTTATCTTCTTTTATCTTCTCTTCTCTTATGGCATCGGTTTCGCATTGCGGTTTTAATGCGGTCGCATCTGTTTCGTATAATTCCTTTTGTTTACGTGCCTTTTCCCATCTTTCTTTTGCGTTTTTGCTATTGGTTTCGCTTAAATCTTTAAACAATAAAAGCTGTTCAGATAAAAATTTTATATAAATATTGCCATCTATAACCTCAATTATTTTTTCATCGCATAGCGAATTTAATACGGTTGCATTGCCATCGCATAGCTTTTGTATGGCTAATTTTACTGGAAGGTTTCCAATTCTTGACCAATACATTGAACATAAATCAATAAACAATCCTTTTTCGGCTCTGGAAAACATTTGTATATTTCCGTTTTCCCATTGATTAGGTTCAAATTTAAAATAAGGTAATTCCTTTGCCATAACTTTACTGTATAAAAAATGCCCTACAGATTGGAAGTGGAGTTCCGCACTGTAAGGCTTTTTAAAAATTTCTTAAATCCAATAAATGCTCCACCAATTATTGAACTGCAAATATAAGAAATACTTTTTACTTTTCGTGTATGTTTCCGATTATTTTATCTAAAACTCGTAATTGTGAAAACGGTTTAATTTCAAAATACCATCCACACTCTTTTTCGTTCCAATTTACCTCTTTAGGAATAAAACCGATATAAGGCAATATCAAATCCCCCGAGTAAATTTCAACATCATCGCTTGTTAGTTTGCCCGTAAATTGACCTAGTGATTCTGGGATTACTTCGTAAGTATTTATTCCAGAAATAATAAAAGATTGAATCTCATCATCATAATAATGCCCACACACCCACCCTTTACCGTCAACTCTTAATCCTCTAAATTTTATAGTTCGCATGATTTTAATGTGTTAATGTCAATTGCTAATCCTTTATCAATAAGTCCGTAAATATCAAAGTGCCATTCTAAAAGCTTTTGCATTATTAAATATCCATCAATTAAATTAATTGTTTGACTGTAATTTTCCGTTATAATATCTAATGATATTTCACCATTTAAAAATTGATAAATTTCAACATCTTTTTTAATATTGTAATAAATCCACGTATCAGGTACAAACGTAATTCCGTTAATTGTAATTAGTTTTATAAGGTCGGAAAGCGGATGAAGTATTGGTTTATAATGATTGTACTTACTAGTAATTAGCAAATAATCCAAAACTTCTCCATTTAAAAACAAGTCTTCTACAAATAAAATTTGTTCGTTTCTAAAACATCTAATTTTTAATTCATAAGGCAAATACCCTGCTAAATGTTTTAATTGTAATTTTTCCATGATTCTGTAAATTTTAATAATGTTATATAATTTTCTTCGCTAAAAACTTCATTTCGTGTTTTGCATTTTCGCTTTCTAAATGCGGTGTAAGGCATTCCTATCACTTCAGCGGCACGTTTACCTGACATTCCTAATGTAGCGGTTAGGTTGTTTATTTTTTCGTTAGGGGTCATATTAGTAGACTTTAAAATCATTTAGCTCTTTTAATATTTTATCCATAACTTCATCTTCTTTTTCAGGGTGTTTTTCAAATCCTCTTGAACTCATAACCCTAAAAATTTCATTGTTATTTTTGTCATTAAAAATATCTGTAAAATAATCGTCTTGAACCGTAACTTCTTTTAATTTCATAAGTTTGTTAATTTTTTCTGCTTTTTCTTCTGTTATCATAATATTTGTTTTACTGTTTCGGGCTTGCATTCTGTCCACTTAGGAAAGACTTCTTTTGTTTTTAAAAATATCCTAATTCCGTTTAGCTTTTTTCCCTGAAGTATTGAATCACTTTCTATTTGCACGCCTGAAAGTGATTCGCCTGTGAATTTTAAATCCATAATTTTTGTTTTTAAAGGGTTTTTACGCCCCGATTTTTTTTAGTTTACTTTATTTCCGATAACTATTTCAACGTTATTTTTGTTAAATAAAGCACAAGCATTTACATATTCTGTGCTGCCTTTTTGAATTTTTATTGAAAATTCATTTCCACTTTCGCTTGTAACTACTTTAAAAAATGAAGTATTTGTGTCTCTTGTAATTGTAGTTTTCATAATTTCTAAGTTTTTGAGTTTTCCGTGTAAATCACTTCCTTAACTCTGGTACAAATATAAGGAACAAAAGTGTTCCAAAATGTTAACGCATTGTTAAAGTTTTAAAATAAAAAAACCACCAGATCAACGGTGGTTTTGAAATGCATCTTTCAATACGAAAGCACCCCGATCGAAGGCGTTATACATTTGCTATTGAGGCAAAGATAAATAAAAAAAGCCTCTAAACTAATAGAGGCTTCCTAACTTTAAAAACAAAAAAATTAAACTATGAAAAAACAAAGATAGTGAATTATTACATTGTTTCGTCAAAATCTTTCCTAATTATTGTCTCTATTTTTTTGACCATATCGTTAAAATAGGTGGTTTTTTGAACTGTCGAAGTATCGGCAATAGAATCTATAAACTCTTCGCAAAATGCTAACTGTTGGACCATCTTTTCTGAGGTTGGTTTTAATTGGTCGTAAATTTCTAATTCAATCATTTTGATACAAACCAATTGATGCATTAGTTGGTGTTTTTTCTTTGGATTCATAATTCCTTTAATTTTAAAAATTCATCAAAGGTTACGGTCACCTTTGTTTTAGAAAAAACACGAACATAAAATTCGTTGTCGCTTTCGAACTTTGTGAAATAACATTCAATATCAGTTTTAACCAATGATCTTTGATTTTTCCAAATTGGCAAACCTTCTGCTAGTTCTTGAATTTCTTGAATTGTAAGGTCTTTTACGTTGACCTGTGTGTTGTTTATTGTGTTCATACTTTTGTTTAATTTTGAGTTTATAATAATAAATTCGTCTATTATTTTGAATTTTATGTTTTTTAAATTATATTTTTTTATAATAAAATCTTTGTGTTCTTTGAAACTATCGTAGCCTTTAATCTGATTTTTTGTCTGTTTCATATTCCTTTAAATACAAATCAATTAATACTTTTGTGCTTTTTAAGTCCGCTTCAAACTGCCCCTTTTTGCGGCATCGCATAATTCTTTTTATAAGGTCAAATTCATAACTATTTAGCTTTTGGTCCTCGCAAAATTTGTAAAGTGAACCCTTAGTATTGTCGTAGTGTGCCGGGGTGCTTATTATGAGCTTGAAGTCTTTCCTGTTTGTACTAACATCTTGATTATAATTGCCTTCTGCATATAACTCTTCGTTTTCGTTTGAAAAGTATTTATTTCCTACCTTAAACTGACCAAACCAACCTTCTGCATTTACACACTCATACCAGTTACCTTTTATAATTTTTATACCTCTTTCTACTAGGCTAAAGTCTTTAGAATTGATTTCTTCAATACTAATTTTCTCTTTGAATATATTAGTCAAAGTACCATCTAAATTACAATCGTAAAATTCTCCTTCGTTAAATGTAGCCCATTTTTCTGAATTTACACACTTATATTTTTCTCCTTTTATAATTTTCATTTTTTTAAGTTTTTAAATTAACCCGCTAAATGAATAGCGGGTGTTGATTAGTTTTAGAAAGGAGCGTCTAATTCTGCCCAAAAAATAACATTGTTTATTTCAAAATCTCGTTCATCGTAAAAATTACAAAATTCCGAACCATCTAAAGTTCCCTCATACATTTCCGCAATATGCATTTTTTCGCTTCTTGTAGCGACTAAAATTTTATCGGTTTTCAATCCGTCCCAATCGCCTTTTTCAGTAGCTATCGGTTTTCTTTTTTCTATTTTATACCAAAGCATAATTTTTGTTTTTAAGTTATTTATTTTAAAATTTAATTCCTTTAGATATTAAATACATTAAATGCTTTTCTTTTGTATCTAATAAAATGCCTAAATCAGATTTGAAAAGAAAAGTGTCGTAATCTAATGTTAAATGCAAATGTGCTTGCCGATGCTCTTTTATTTTCATTACACAAATATCTTGTAAAAAATCATCATTATAATTCCAATGATGCAATTCAAAGCCTTTCGGAGTTTTAAACTTTCTGCTTAAATTTTTATATTTTGAAGAGTTTTTCCAAGGTCTTTTTTTATCTAATTTATTTTGCCTTGTCTTGTAATTTAACCTTAAATACCTTTCGCAATTTCTTTTTCTTTCAGACTGTATAAATTCTGGATTTTCTGATTTTCTGTAATAATCTTCTTTAACATCTAATTTGTTGCAGGTTTTGCACTTATTAACGTGTCCATCTGCCATTTTTGAGTGCTTGTAAAACTCAATTAACGGCTTTTCTTGTTTGCATTTAAAACATATCTTCATATTTACTTATTTTATAATTACAAAGATATGTTTTTAAAATGGTAATTACTATTAATTAAAATGGTAATTATTTTACTATTAGTTTTATTTTTACGCGATTACTAAAAACGCTTAATTAAAAGCCAAATCGTCTGCTAAATCATTTTCAGCCTCTGATGCTTGCTGTTTTCTTGGCGGTGCAACTATATTTCCGTCCGTCCAAATTACTTGACCATTTGCCACATAAGTACGTTTTTCTTTTGCCTCACGTTGCTCTTTTGTTTGGCTCAAATACATTGATACATTTTGCCCGTAATCGTTTGGCTCGTCCGAAATTGAGATTGTGTACTGCTTGTACTTTCCGTCTTTTCCTTTAATTCCTAAATTAATTAGTGTGCTCATAATTTTACTCTGATTTTAATGTTAAATAGTCTTTTCTTTGGTCTTTTAATAAATAATTTCTTTTTTGCTCACTTTGGCTTAATGCCTTCCAAATTACGCCAAGTTCCTCAAGGTTTTTGCAATTACACAAATTCTTTTCATTTTGCTTTTGCTCTAGAGTTAATTCAACTTTTTTTGGTGGAATTGTTGCTTTTTGTCCGTCGTCGTCTTCTGCTCCAATACTCATAAACGATTGTAAGCCGTATCTTCTAGCGTATGTTACACCGCTTCCGTATGCTTGCGGGTCGTTTTGAGACTTGCAAATTATTTTAGTATGGCTTTCGATGCTTTCGCCTGATTCATGCATTAAAACCGTGTTTATGTATTCTGAACCATCAATACTTACCATTAATTGCAATACAACTATTCCGTTTTCGTTGAGTAACGGCATTACCGCTTCTCGAACGCTGTTTAAATCTGAATATTTAGATTTAAAAAATGGATTTGTAGCAGATTTTACCGCGTTACCCATTTCTTTTTGTGCCTTTAATAATGCTGGTATAATGTTTTTTTTATTTTCCATAATACTAAAATTTAATTGTTATTGAATCTTTTCTGGGCGTTGTAGAAACTTTTGGTACTTGATTGCCATAAGCATCAAATACTTCTTGCTTTTGCGCTAATTTAAGCTGTTCGGTGCGTACGTCTAATTCTGATTTAATAGTTCGGTAAATTTCATCATCTGAATAATTTACTGTGTTACCCCCGTTTGTTGGAGTAAAAGTAACTCCCATCAATTCGGTTTTTTTAGTTGGCAAATGATTCCGTAATTTAGCAACCGCACTACTTATTACTTCTTGAAGTCTTACTAGACTACAAGTCAATTCTAAAACAGAAACTTGTCCGTTATCTAATACGTTTTGCACTAAATTTTCTCCTGTTTTAATAGCTTCTTTTTTGGTAAAAGTACTATCGTAAAGCGTAGCGATTTCTTCGGCTCTCATTTCAAAAAATTGTAATTTACTCATAATTATTTGTTTTTATAATTTTCAAAAAAGTTATCTAAAATCTGTATTTCGTTTGGGCTTAATTCAGCGTATGGCTTGCCGTTCACAAGCCATCTACCATTTACTAATTCTATCTTCATAACGCTTTCATTTTAGCGGTTAATTTATCTATCTGATCTTGCAAAATGCTCTTTTCTGTTTTTGGCATTTCTGATATTTTCTTAAGTGCCATTTCATAACCTTGTTTTTTTTGCTTTTGTGAAAAGTCAGAATTAGTTGTAAAAGACTTTTCGCTAAACCAATCTTCGTAAAATTTAAAACTATCAAAACCATTGCCAATCCACAACTCATGAACGCTTCCTTTAATTGAAATCCTACAAACATTTTCATTTGATTTGACTACTTCATAATTTCCCTCCACTACTGATATAACTAAGTATTTCTTAAGAAATTCTACGCAATTAGTGTAGTTGAAATTTACCCTCGGGATATTGTCAATATGCTCTTCTACAATTAGCGCATCTTCCCGATTTAATTGTAAATAAACGTCATCGAAATTCTTTTCTCTTGGCGTTTCGTTTGCTGGCGACATAAAGTCTAAGTGATGTAAGTCCATAATTTTTATATTTATTTGTTTCAGCAAAGATATAACTAATAACCCTTGTAGGTTATTTTTTAACATACTTTAACATTTTAATATTGAATTTGGTTGTACCTTTGAAAAAAAAAACAATTATGAATTTACTAAAATTATTGATTGAAACTTCTGGCCTCAATCAGGCAAAATTTGCCGAAAAAGTAGGTAGAAAACCTCAGCATATTAGCCGCCAAATTAAAAGCGGTGGCGGAATGCATACGAAAATGTTTTTTCAATATGCTGAAATAATTGGCGTATCTGAATTAAAATTTGATTACAAAAACACAAAAGTAATTTTGAACTTTAAATAAAAATGGAATCAAAAGAAAAAATATTAAACGATATAAAAGAATCTTTAAACACAAAATCAAATGCACGTAATAGCATGGGGTGTTCTGAATCTTTTTATAACCCTAATTATTTAATAGGCAAATGTTTTACAGAAGATGAACTTATTTTATTAAGTGAATCTGAATTAAATAATCTTATTAAGTTGGGTGAATTTGCTTCTGATGCGTTCTACTAGCATCTCGCACAAATATTAGATATACGCAGGTTTATGCGTTTTTAACAAATTAAAAATAAAATTATGTCAAAAGTAGATCAAGAATTTCAAAAATTATGTCAAAAAATTGTCAATGAAGGCAAAGTCTATGAAAACAAAAATAGAGGTGTTAAACGGCTTCAAATACCTAGCTATACCTTTAGACACGATTTTAATGATGGATTTCCTGCAATAACAAACAAAAAACTTTATTGGAAAGGAATAGTAGGTGAGTTAATTTGGTTTTTAAGGGGCGATAATGACGTTAAATTTTTAAATGAAAACGCTATAAAAATATGGAATAAAGATGCTTACAACTGGCATAAAAAACAAGGTGGAGTTTTAACTTTTGAAGATTTTGAAAAAAAAGGAATCGGCTCTGTCGGACAAAATTACTCTGTACAATGGAGAAACTTTAACGGCAACACAGACCAAATTAAAGACCTTGTAAAAAATATGGCATTAGATATAATGTCAAGCAGATTAAAAGTAAATGCTTGGAATCCTTCTGAAACTGAACTAACAGCTTTACCTCCGTGCCATTCAGAATTTCAGATTATTGGTGTTCCGTTAAAGGATGGAAATTTTGGTTTTGAACTACACTGGAACCAACGTTCTACTGATACTTTTCTGGGATTACCATTTAACATTGCGAGTTATGGTCTTTTGGCTAAAATTTTAGAAAAAGTAACTGGCTTTAAAGCAATATCTATAGAGGGAACTTTAAAGTGTGTTCATTTTTACGACAATCAATATGATGCAGTAAATGAGTTATTAAAAAGAAATCCAAATACTCATGCCAATTGTGAAGTTTTAATTCCTGAGTTAAACGATATTTTAGAAACTG
>Ga0306898_1000302_pt1 | contig 20114 bp, 9 predicted proteins | sample AntRauMFilla1564_FD_190424 | JGI IMG/M metagenome (GOLD analysis project Ga0306898, IMG submission 190424) | Saline lake microbial communities from Rauer Islands, Antarctica - Metagenome Filla 1 #564 (v2) (version 2) | ecosystem: Environmental > Aquatic > Non-marine Saline and Alkaline > Saline ...
ATAATGCTTTTACTCATATAGATAAAGAATTAATTCCTATACCTATTATAAAAGATACTTTTAATATAGAAATTGTAACAGAAAGTGAAGATAAAGAAAAAGACAAACTAATTGAAGAGTATATAATAGCAAGTTCAATAATGGAAACCAACCTTGAAGACTTGGACAAAATAGTTATAGATAATAAACAACTTAAAAATAAAATAAATGGATTAACAAATACAATAAGAAGTCAAAAGTCTACACTTGATGCTTTGTTTATTAAATATAGAGAAGTTTCTAAGTACAATACAAAATCAGGAACAATAGAAAAAGATAATTTTTTAGTTAAATATAGATACATTAATGGAAAGTTACAATTGGATATACAAACTAAAGACAGAGACATTGAAGTGTCTAAAACTGTTACTACTAATAATATTAAGATAAGAAAAAACTTTTGGCAAGATAAATGGTTTTATGTATTTTTAGTAGCTATGTTAGTAGCTTTGTATTTTATGGGAACTACAATTATAAGAGGACTAAAAGAAGCAGTAGATAGTTTAATAAGGTTAATAAAAAGACTAATATTTAAAATATGAAAAGAGCATCATTAACTAGATATATATTCATTCACTGTACAGCAGGTTATGGTGATGTAGCTAGTATAGAGAGATTTTGGAAAAACGAATTAAATTGGAATGGAAAAGGTTATACTGTTATTATAGGATTAAAGGGAGAAAAATGGTATCTTACAAAAGACAAAACCTATAGCTTAAACCCCGCAGATTGTGATTGGAGTCAAATAACTAACGGTGTATTAGGCTACAATGACATAAGTATTAGTATAGCTTACATAGGTGGAGTTAAAAAAGACAACTATAAAATTGCTTTTGATAGTAGAACGCCCGAACAAAAAAGAGCTATAGAAGAAGTTATATATGAAGCTCTAGCGTGGCTTGCTTTTAACGGAAAACTTATAGATAGGGATTTATATATACTAGGTCATAGAGAAGCCAGTACAGATAAAAACGATAATAGTACTATAGAAAGTTGGGAAAGAATAAAAGACTGTCCATCTTATGAAGCTTTTAAAGAGCATAGATGGATTTTAAATACAGGATTACCGCTTAGAAAAAACGGAAAATTATTAAAAACAAAATGAAGCATTTAGGATTTTCAGTCGGAGGAACAAGAATAGCAGGACTACTAGGTTCTGCTATAGCTATTAAAGAAAGTGGCTATAAACCAAGTGTACTATCAGGTAATAGTGCAGGTTCTATTGTAGCTTTGCTTTATGCAATGGACTTATTAGAAGAAGGAAAAGAAATTATGAACAACTTTAATTCAAAGGTACTCTTTTCTTTGAAGCCGTTTAGTTTTCTTGGTATAGTATATGGAATTGGTAGAGCAGTACTTGGCAAAAAATCTATTAACAAGATGAAACTGAAAGCATTAATAAACAAAGTTATAATTAAAAGCGAGTTTGAAAGATATAAGTTTGATAAAAATTCTTCTCCTGTTTATGTTGGTGCTGTTTCTATTAAAGATGGGTCAAAAGTAGTATGGAACATAAAGAACTATAGTTACGATCAAGCTATGAATATGATACTAGCATCTTGTAGTATTCCTGGACTAACTGAACCTGTTTTTATAAATAACAATTATTATGTAGATGGAGGACTTAGAGATTTTATTGTTTCTAATGATCTATATGACATGCTAGTAATTAATGAATCAATTACAGTTTACTCTAAACCTTTTGATGATGTTATTTTAGATGGAAAGAAAAAGCTAAATTTTACTAGTATAGTAGCTAATACTTTTGACATCTTAATGACAGAAATAGCAAAAGAAGATCAAGTACAAGAGATAAGAAACTGTATTAGATTGAACATAAAACTTAGGCAGATTTTTCTTCCTTCTATACTAAAAGGTATATTTGATGATGATCCTACTAGACTAAAAGAATTATTTTTTCAGAGTTATACTATAACTAATAACAAACTTAAAAATGACTTTTAAACAAGAAATAGATATAATAGCTTCTGTATTAAAAGAAGACAACAACGATCCTTACAAAGTTAAGATAGGTTTGTTAATCCAGTCTTATTTACAAGAAATGGTTAAACAATACTATACTAAGTATGGACACATGCCACCTTTTGCTATTAAAGAACTAAAGTGGGTTCCTGTAAGTAACATAAAAGATTTACAAGATACAGGAGCAAATGAAATCTTTAAAGAAAGATATAAAGTTTACAGGTCTGTAAACAAAATACCACAAGGAGTAAGTCTAAACAAGCCTTACCCTTTCTTGTTTGTAGGTGAACCTACTAGAGAAGATAGCTTTGATTTTATAATGCCCGAGGATTTTGAGTTTATATTAACTAGAAGATTTATTATAGGTGGCTATTACACTCTTTTAGATGGATACTTATATGTATTTAATTATACTAAAAAAGCAGTTAACATTAGATATGTACCTGCTGATATTATAAATTTTTTAGCTGTTACAGATGTTAATAACAATCTTTGTTTTGATGATTATGAAATACCTGAGCAATTTAGTAATGTTATTAGACAAATGATATACAAAGAGCTTGGAGTAAGTTCTCCTATAGATACTGAAATAGAGATAAATGAAGATAAGAATTAATAACGAATACTATAATTACTATAGAAAAAATTCGGAGACTCACAGTTTAGATAGAAAAGAGTTTACAATAGCAATTAATTTTCTTAATACCACTATAGTAGACTTAGTACTAAGAGGAAAGAAAGTAAACCTACCTAATTTAGGTACATTACAAGTAGTAGAAAAGACTAGAAGAAGACCTATGGTTGACTTTCCTACTACAAATGCAAACAAAAAAATACTATTAGAAGAAGGTAAAACTATCTTTAAACAATGGAAAGACGAAGATGGTAATGTAGTAAATAATAACGGAGAACATTATTTAACTTACTTTGATGATACAAGTTATTATCATATAGTACTAGGAGGCAACCACGATAAAGTGTATAACAGTAAAGGTACTAGATACAACTTTAAACCTGTAAAAGGATTTATAAAAACACTTAATCAAGAAATTAAAGAAGGAGACTTAAAATTATTATTATGGTAAGATCAATGATAAGCTCAAAAGTAGTTATAGATAGAGTTAAATCTACTTTTCAAATAGGACATAGTAATTGGATTAACTTTGCAGTCAATGAATTAGGTTGGGGAATACAACTTATAGGATACCATACTGGTTTTAAAGAAGTGACAATTCCTATTTGTGTTGTAAATAACTTAGCTAGTTATCCTAGTGTACTAGTTGGATTTAAAGGCATAATATACAAAGGCAGAAGACTACCTTTAGGGGAAGATAAAAGCATGAGTAAATTGGCTAATCAAATTAAAGATAGAAAACACAAAATGATTATTAAAGACGAAGAGGCTGCTATGGAGATAGAAAGGCTTATAACTGCTTATAATAATCTAGTTGAGTATGAGCTTAAAAATAACGTAGTAGAAGAAGAAAGAAAAGAAGAACTACTAGACAAAATTAAAGAGCTAAAACTAAGCTTTGGATTATCTAGCAACGATATGGACGTTAACCAATATCATTATTATTCTGTTACTGATAATCAAATAATAACTACTTTTGAAAGCGGAGACATAGAAGTTATAGGAACTACTATATCTGTAGATGAAGAAGGTTATCCTATGATAAGAAATGAAGCTAATTATGTAGAAGCTTGCGTATGGTGGGTAACTCAAAAGCTAATGCTACAAGGATATAAAAATCCTGTAATGGGTTATGGAGATGCTTTAAGTATGTGGGAAAACTATAAAGGAAAAGCTTCTAATAATGCAAAAATAAGTGTCGATAAGATGGAGAACTTCAAAAACATGTGGACTAGATATGTACACAAAACTAATTTTGCAGATGATTTCTTTTCAGGTGCTGAACTACAATCACAAATATGAAGTTTGATAAAGGAAGATACACGAACACTAGACCTATTAATCAGCCAAAAGGAACATGGTTAAAAGGAAGTAAGAACTTTAATATGAGCCAAAATTTAGGTTCTATTAGTTCTGAGTATGGTTTTAACCTATTAGATACTATTGACGTTAATTATAAATGTTGTGGTGTTATAAGACTAAATCCTAGTTCTTATGTTTTATTTTTAGCTCCTATTGGAACTAATATTTTATCTAAAATAGAAAGAAGAAATTTAGAGACAGGAGAAGTGAAAGAAGTAATAGTTTCTGCTGACTTAAATTTTAGTATAGACTCTCCTATCTATGGAACTGCTACTCAGAATTATAAGAATGAAAGTATTGTAGCTTTTGCTAGTAAATCTAATCCTCTTAGAATTATAAATGTAGATAATATAGAAAGTAGTTTAAGTCAGTCTTTAGTGTTTCCCGATTTTAATACTGTTACTCTTGATAGTTATGAAATTGAGCTAGGTGGAAACTTACAGGTAGGTTCTTACTTTCCTGTTTTTAGATATAAAAGCAACACAGGACAACAAACTCCTTATCAATTTGTAAACAATCCTATAAAAATATGGAAGCCTACTAATAATACAGATGCTAGTAACAAACAAATAAAGTTGTTTCTTACAAATTTAGATACTAAATTTGATACAATAGAAGTAGCTTTTATAAAAGACATTGATGGAGAACTAGAAACAGTAAAGATAAAAGAAATAACTATTGATAACAGAACAGAACTAGTTGTATCTTATTCAGGTAATGAAGTGGAACAAACATTGCTTTTAGCTGAAATTATCCAGTCCTACGTGGCATATGATTTCTTTGGAGAAGTTTCACAGCATTCTAACAGCCTTTATTTAGCTGATTTAAGTGGAAATCCGATACCCTCAGACTTTCAGACCCAAATTAACGGCATTATTGTTAGGTACGAATTGGAAGATATTAACAATGACGAGATTAGTGAGGCTTCAACAAAAGGGGTATCTTTACCTACGTTTATGCCCGATGAAGTTTATGCTCTATATATAGCTTATAGATTTCCTAATGGTAATAAAACACCTGCATATCATATTCCTGGTAGACCTCCTACACCTAATGATCTTGAATTAATAGAAACCCCTGAGTCAGAAAGAACAGGAGGTCGAAGAAATAGAGATAGACCACCTGCTTCTAATTTAAGACCTAGATATACTTATCTAAGTACTTATAGTAGTGAAGGCAAATCTTTAGGCTATTGGGAAAACGAAAATGAATATTATCCTAATGATATTCCTAAATGGGGTTTTTTAACAGGACAAAAAGTAAGGCATCATAGAATGCCTGATTACAGAGAAGTAGTTAGTGGAGGTACAGATCCTATACATAGAATGATTAAACTTGAGCTAACTCAAGTACCTATGATGGAAGGAGCTACTAGCTACGAAATTTATTATGCAAAAAGAACAGATGGTAATTCTTTAGTTAAAGGTTATGACCTGCATCAAACTTATGCTTATGCTTTAGGATTTTTAGGTTTTTCTTCTATAGATGCACCTGAGATAAATTTAAGTAATCCTACAAATACTGGTGGTAATTGGGGAAGAACATTTTTAGATTTTGAAACTGTAACAGATAGATTAAGATTAAACCAAGCTAATTATTTTAATTATTTAAGATTACATTGTTTTGATTACTTAAAAACTAAATCAGAACTAAAAGTAGATTATATAAAAGTATTAAACAAAGTAATACCTAGAGGAATTAATGATAATCGCAAAATATATAACGGAGGTAAAGTAGGAAATACATCAAGCTCTACTTATAGAACAGCCGCTTATATTGATTATGTATCAAAAGTAGGAAGCAGTGATCCAACTGTTTATGATAATTTATCTAACGTTCAGATACTAGACTATATAAAAGTAAAACAAAGTTCTATTAAATTTGTACCTGAAAGCTCTATAGTAGATAATATAGATAATAATTTTGGAGAAGAGCATTATCATGTTGCAGGAAGTGCTAGCTTTACTCCTAGTACTAGAGTATCTGCAAGAGAAACAGAAAATAACATTCTTACCTTTTCGCAAAATGGAGAAAATCCTAATGAGTTAATACTAGAAGATGATTTAGCTAATGGCACAGAAACTTCTTTTGTATTAGAATTATGTTCTAATAAAAGTGATTTGTATCTTAACTATAGTAATCAGCCTTTAATTAGCGCAGGTATAATTGGACAAGGTTCTAGCATAGTAATATCAGGAGATTCTTTTTTAGGATGTCATTTGTTTTTTACAGGAGGTGCTGAGTTTAAAAATCAAACACTAACTGTAGAAGAGGCAGAAGAAATAGCTATTGATGGTAAAACTAAAAGCAAGTCAATAGTAATGATGATAAGAAGATTCTGTACTTATCATTCTAATGACCCACATCTAAGACAATATGATCCTAGCAATTACAACAGTTATTACAGTGTAGATGAATCTTTATTTTCAGGACCTTTAGCTCCTAATTATAGAAAAGAAAGAGTAAAGTTCTTTATAGATCAGTTTGGTAGAAACAGTATATCTTCTGATTATATATACAACAAAGGATTTTCAAGATTAAATGAATTTAATCCTGTATTTCCTAATGAAGATAAACCTATAGCTGCTGAATTTCCATACAGAGTTGTTAAGTCTATTGAGTTTGATGGAGATAACTTATACAACAATTGGTTTAGATTCTTAGTTGGAGATTTTTATGACATTAAAAGTAACAAAGGTAAAATAATTAAAATAGTATCTAAAAAAGAAAGATTACTAATACATACAGAAGAAGCTTTAATGCAATCAGTAACTAGAGATGTTTTATCTACAGAAAATAATAACATAACTATTACTACAGGAGAGTTGTTTAGACAAGCACCTATAGAAGTAGTAGAGTCTGAAATAGGTTATGCAGGTCTTCAAAACAAATTTGCTCAATTAAATACTGAGATGGGTTATATTTTTGTAGATGTAAACCAATCTAAAGTATTTATTTATGGAGATAAAATGAAAGAACTTCAAAATGAAGGAGTAAGTTTAGAATTCAATGAAATACTAAATCAAATAAAAGATAATCCTTTTAATGATGAAGGTATTATTATAGGATATGATAATCTATTCAATAGACTCTTTTTAACTCAATTAAATCAAGATACTAGCTTTACTTTAAGTTACTCTTTTGATCTAAATGCATGGGCTTTTGAGCATGACTATGTACCTAATTTCTTTATGTACACTAGAAAAAACCGAGTCTTTTCTTTGAAGCAGTCAAACATATATGAACACAACATTAAAGGCTCTAATACTTTTTATGATAGTGATCCTATAGAATGCAAATTTGTAATTTCTGTTAATCCTGAGTATAATAAGGATAAGCAACTATCTAATTTGAATTGGATTACTACTGTAATAGAAAACAATGCAGTAATACGAGAAAAAACTTTTACTAAAATAAGAATCTACAACAGCTATCAAGATACAGGAGAAATAGAATTAGTTTCTTTTGTTAATCTAGGAGATAATAGTAATATAAGAAAAGATAAGAAAGATAAAAATACTTGGAACTTCAATGCTATTAGAAATGTAGCAGAAGAGTTTTATAATAAAAATAGATTAGTTGATAAGTACTTTATAGTAGAGTTGTTTTATACCTTAGAGAAAGATCAAGAATTTTTAATAGAAGACATAGATTTTAAACTTAAACTAATAAACTAATGAGATATAGAAGAACTAAATATCAATTTGGAGGTGATCCTATTAAGAAAAAAGTTAAACAAGAACTTGCTGTTAATACAGGCCTTGTTAGTAAGCGTTTTACAGTAATGCCTTATGAACAAGATAATGAATTTAATGATGAAAGGATTTTTGACACTAAGACAAAACTTAAAGGATTCTTAGAATCTAAAGCAAAGTTTGAAGAACTTGGAATGGAGCAATTTATGATAGATAAAGTTGACAGTAGAATAAAAAGAGAAGAGAATAGATTAGCAGAACTCATGGTAATAAAAGATGCTTTGTTTATTGGACCTCAACCAATGAAAGGTAACAGACAGGAAAGAAAATATGGAGGTGTCATAGGTAGTGTACTTGGAGGTGCTGCTGGACTTGCTATAGGTAATCCTATGTTAGGTGCTTCTCTTGGTAATAGTGTAGGTACTGCTGTAGATGGTAGCATGGAAGCTAAAAGATTAGCTCAACAAGAACAACAAAGATACTTAAAGAGCTATCAAGACTCAATCACTGTAAATAACAGTAACAATTTATTAAATCCTACTAATGGCTTTTATGGAGCAGAAGGAGGCTCTATGCCTTTAGCTGTTACTAATAGTCCTGATGTTATTAAAGCAGGTAAGACTAGTGGAAAGTTCAAAGGAGAAGATCATGAACAAGGAGGCATACCAATAGATTTTGACAATGATGGATCGTTGGAAAGTGAAGTAGAAGATGGAGAAGTATTTAACGAAGAGAAACTTTATTCTAAAAGATTGAAATTTTCACCTGAATATGAAACAATGAGTAAAGATTATAACATGAAAGCACCTAGTAAAGGTTCTTATGCAGATGAAGCGGATAGATTAACTAAAAAGATGGCTAAGTATGAGGAGATGGCATCTAGTAGAGACTCTGCTACAAAGAACACAGGAGAAATTATGTTAGAGAGAATAGAGAATTTGCTTAATATGTTATTTGAGGATCAGGAACTGAAAAAAATTAAAAGAAATATTGCTTAATTAGAAAATTAACACTAAATTCATAGAGATGAAACACAGGTATGAAAGAAGAAAACCAAAGTTAAGAAAGAAATTCAGTTTAGGAGGTAGCTTAGTAGGTATGGCAGGTGCTAATATAATTGGTATGGATAAACCAGGTTTTGTAGCACCTACAGCTCCAACTAATGCAGGAATTATGGATAGTTTCAGTCCTGAGTCTCTAGTTAGTTTAGGTTCAGGTATCGCTAATCAACTTTCAGTAAGTAATTTACAGACTCAAAACAGACCTGCATTAGTGCCTAACCAAAGAAGAGACTATAAAAGCTTTTTAGGCTCTGTACAAAGAGGTATTGATAATGATTATAGAGAAGGCATGTTACAAATGGGTAATAATGCTTTAGATGGAGAAATGGGTAAATCTAATCTATTAGCTTCAAAATTAGGTGTAGGTTCACAAGCTTCTATTCAAGATGCAATGCAAGAAGAGCAGTTTCAAAATAGCCAAGACCAAAGACAAGACAGAAGCAGTCAAATAAATGTTAATGCAACTAATGCTATGAATGAAGCTAATTTATCAAGAGAAAATCAAAAAATAGCAGCTAGAGCTGGTGCTACTAGTGCGTTTGCACAAGAGCAACTAGACCTAATGGGAAGGAAAAAGCAAATGACTTATGACCAACAAAAGGCATTACTAAAGGCTATAGAAGTTAGTGACACTAACGTACTAGGTAGAGCCGCTAAACAGTTTGGTTATGATGATGTAACTAAGTTTATAGCTGATTTCATGGCAGGTAAATTAATAAACTAAATAACAATGATAGATTTTAAACCTTTAAGATTTACTAGACCTGATGTAGGACTAGATGCTTTTTCTAGTATGACTGATAATCTTTCTAAAAGATATGAAGAAGGAGAAGGGTTAAGTCAAGAAGCTAAAGATTTGTTTGCTTTATATAAAACTGCTCCTACTGATAATGGAGTAAGAAATGAATTTGCAGCTCAACAATCAAGTAAAATAGATAATCTACTAAAAGAGTACGAAGGTGCTTACGAAGATAGAAGATTTCAAACTGAAATGAAAAGAATAGTTAGAGAAGGAGCTTCTGACCCTAGACTACAAGCACTTGACGAAACTAAGCAAGAATATGAATTTGCAAAGAACTTTCAAAGACAAGCTAAAGCAAATGGAAGGTCTGTTCTGTTTAATAACATAAATGATATAAGAACTACGTTTGACGAAGAAGGAAATCCTGTTTCAGGAAAGTTTGAAGGACAAGAACAATTAGATTGGGTAAAAGGAGCTAAAGATTATGTAGGTAATATATCTTCTGACTCTTTCAAAAAAATAGGAGTTGGTAGTATAGACGGTCTAGCAGGTATGGTTACAACACAAGGAGGGGGTATAGACGAAGACAAATTAAAACTAGTTTCCGAGAGAATAGCAGAACCTTTCTTACAGGGAGATGTAGGAAAACAATGGTTAAGACATACAGAACAAAGACTAGGAAGAAGTTTAAATGAGAAAGAAAGAACAGATTATGCTACTCAATTTCTAATAGCTTCTAATTCAAATCAGTTAAGTAATAATACTGCTATAGATTTTAATTATATATCTGATTTTAATAAGCCAATAGAACAACCACCACCAGATGACAATCAAGTTCATTCACAAGCTGTTAGTCATTTAACAACAGGAACAAGTGCTGCTACAGAAGACGAAACTACGTTTTTTAATAATCCTGCTACGGGACTTGATTTTACTTCATCAGGTGAAGTAGGACTTGTAGGTACTATAGCTAACTTATTTAATCCTGACAATTGGATAACAAGAACATTTGATAGTAAAGACGAAAATTATAGAAGTAACGTAGAAACATCTATTCTAACTAGTTTAGGTAAAACTCCCGAAGAGTTATTAAAGATCATTAAAACTGGAAGTACAGGAGATATACAACTAGCTATGATGGATTTAGGCATAGATTTAGACGACATGCGTCAAACATTAATAAATCAAGGAAAAGAAGAAATTGAAAATAGTTTTAGAGGTAAGAAAGTAGGTTTAAAAGAACTAGAAGAACAGAGTAAAAGTCTTGATAATAGAAAAAGAGTATTTAGTACCGAAGAAATAATAAATAAAATAAAATCAAGCACTCATAGTGTAGATGATTTATATGCTTCTAAGCTTGGAGTAGCTTTAGCTCAACAATATAAAAAGAACAATGGAAATATAAAAGAGAATATAATAGTTGATGTTAACTATAAAAAAGAAGCGGAAGCTGTAAATAAAGAAAAAATGACATCAAGAGTATTGTCAGGTCTAGCTGCATTACAAATTTCAGGAGGAGCAACTACAGAAGTAACTAGAGACAACTTAGACGATTTTGAAATAGGAGAAGAATTGATATTTATGGGTTCTACTGATAAATTTAATATGATAGCAGGTAATGATCCTAGATTTGTAGGTGCGGATTTATATGAATCTAAAGATAGAAAAACACAGTATCTTATTGCAAGGAGTAAACCAAATGCAGTAGATCAGTATCTAGCTCGACAATATACATCTATTAAACAAGCACAAGGACAAGAAGTTCAAATTCCATATACAGATCAAAGAGCTAGATTAATTATATCAGAAGCTCAATTAGAAAGAACTCTAGATGATGCTATTAATGCTTTAAACATGCCTGTTAACGCTGACCCTGAAACTAGAGCAGATGATTTAAAAAAGATTAAATTGTTTAGAGATAAAGCAAGATTAGCTTATAGCAAAGGAATAGAATTAGCAGTATTTAAAAATAGTAAAGGAGAAATAATACATTTAGGTAATCTTAAGAACCAACTAAGCGGAAAATAATAATGAGCAAACAACAAAATAAGCCTGACCCTACTAAAAAGAAGTCTATTTTAGATACTGATTTTGGATTATCAGATAATAAACTAAGCAACAAATCTTTTATTTCTGATTCTAAATTTGACGATAGATATAACCCTAATATGGGTAGTCTTGACGAGTTTAAAACTCTACAGCAAACAAGCATGGGTGCTTTCGGTAATAAGCTTGCACAGATTGCACTTAAAGTACTTCCAGGAGCAACTGAACAACTAAGTTACTCAGTAGATTTAGAAAATGCTCTTACACAAGATAAAAACAATTATGATAATGCACTTGGTTCATATCTAAGAGGATTAAAAGAAGATATAGATGAAACATTTCCTGTTTATAGAAATAGAGAAGAAACATTTAATTGGGCTGACCCTAAATTTTATATAGATAATCTTGGAGATGTAGTTGAATCTGTAGGAGAATTTGCACTAGCAGGAGCTGCTATAGCTACTGTTACTGGTGGAGCAGGAGCTGCACTTGTAGGAAGTCAAAGAACAAAAGGTTTATTATCAGGTTTAATAAAAGCAGGTGGTTTTGTAGAAAAAGGAATTTCAGCTACTGTAAAAGGAGCGTCTTCTCTAGCGTTAGCACATGCTGTTGGTGGACTTCAAGGATCACAAGTTTTTAAGTCTACTTATGAAAAAGCTATTAGAAGTGGAATGGATGTAGCTCAAGCAGAACAACTTGCAGGAGAATCAGCCGCTACTACTTATTCTTTTACAGTACTAAGCACAGGCTTGTTGAATGCTACTTCTTTGGCTCCTTTCTTTAGAGCAGGAAGACTAGGACAACTAAGTTTACCAAAAAGAGGTAAAGGACAAGATTTAAGTGCCTTTTCTAAATCTCTTAAAGATTTAAAAGCAGACCCTAAAGGACAAGGTAATAAAGCATTAACTTCATATCTTGGTCTTGTAGGAGAATCAGCACAAGAAGCTTTAGAAGAAACAGGAGAACTATTTGCTCAGCGATTAGGAGAAAAACAAACAGCTACTGCTCTAGGAGAAGACTATGAAATAAATATGTTTGATGATGAAGCACAATTAAGTGCTTTATTAGGTGCTGTTGGAGGTTTTGGAATGAAAGGTGGTGCTCAATTAGTAGCTAGAGTAAGAGATAAAGGAAGAGATGAAAAAAGACAAACTTTGTATCAAGAATTAATTGATGAAAAAACAGAAGCAATAGATAAACATATTAGTTTAATTAAGGAAATGAAAAATCTTAGAGAAGCTATACTTGATCCTGCTATTGATTTTAATGCTAAGAATGAATTAAATACAAAACTAAGACAAAAGACACAAGAGCTTCAAGCTAACGCTATAGGAAATGCTCTTAACGAAGAAACGGAATCAGCAATAGAACAGGAACTTGAAATGTATTCATCTATGACAGATGAACAAGCATTAGAAACAGGTTTAGATACAGACCCTAACTCTCCTAACCATTACAAAACTGTTGCAGAAGATACAAAAAGAGCTATAAAAAATATAAAGCAACGTACAGGAGACATAAAAAGATCTTCTTTACCTAAAAGAGAAAAAGTATTAGCATCAAGACAAGTAATACTAGCTGAAATGAAAGCAGTAGACTTAGATAAAGCTAAGACAAGTCTTGCTAATAAGTATGCTCAATTTGCAGGTACTTTAGATGAATCTTTAATAACTCAATCAAAAACTTATAATAAACTTCTTGCTTATAAAGAATTACTTGCTAATACTAAAAATCCTATTTTAAGAGAAAAGTATAAAGAAAACATAGAAGTACTAGAGAATCAAATAGATTCTGAGTTAGATTTACTTTCCGCTTTAAAAAAACCTGTTGATCTACAAGAAGAACAAGCAGTTTTATTTGAAGAAAAAAAGAAAAAAGAAAGAACAAACTTAAAAAAGAATTTAAACAATCCTGAAATAACTGCATTAGAAAGAAGTGTTATAGAGTTAGACTCTGAGATTCAATTATCGAATGATACTGTTTCTCAAATAACTAGTAATGGAGATAGAAAAGACGCATTAATTAAAGCTCTAAAAGAAGAGGAAGTAACTCAAAGAGAGCTATCTGAAATAGAAAGAAGTATTGATTCTAAACTAGATTCTATTAGAGATAGATTTAATGATGTTGCTATTAAAGATAAAGAAAGAAACGTTATTGCAGAAGAGGCTACAGAAGCTAGAAATTCTTTAGATGAATTTAGAAAGGAAGCTAAGAAACTTCCAAAAGATAGAAGAGAAGCTGCTTACAAAGAAATAGATGCTTTTGCTAAGGCTCTTGATGGTTTAATAAAAAGAGAGAAAGACGCAGTTAAGCGTAAGAACGTAGCAACTCTTAATGAAAAAAGAGAGCAACAAGATAGAATAAAACAACAAGAAGCCAAAGAAACTAAAGAAAAAAAAGAAGCGGGAGAAGCTAAAGAAGCAAAAGATGAAGCAGAGGAAACTCCTGTAAAAGAAGAAACTACTACAAAAAAACCTAAGAAAAAGTATGTTCAAGATTATTCTGAAGAAGAAGAAGGAGACCCTCTTGTTGAACTTGAAGATACAGATTTAGACCCAATAGAAAAAACTACTATACCTACAGAAACTAAAGTAGCTGAAACTAAAACAGAGAAGAAAAAACTACAGACTTCTACATCAGGTTCTTTACCTGATATGCAAAGAATAAATACTACTCTTTCTGAATGGAAAAGTGAAAAATTCTATGACAAAGAAAGTATTGATAAAGCAATAAGAGAAGGAAGAAAAGTATATATTGATAATAATAAGAAAAAATTTGTATGGGATTTTGTATATGATGAAAATATGCAAAAGGTACAAAAGACTTTTAATGGTGAACCACTTCAAGATGTATTTGACACAACTGATGGTATTCTTACCATTAATAGTCCTAATACTAAAGTAGGAGATAAAGTATTTATTATAAAAGAAGAGGGTTTTGGTGGATTTAATTCTACTAATCCTGACGATGTTCCTTTAAATGTATATAAAGCAGAAGATGTAGTAGATGGTTTTCCTGTAGAAGGTGCTAAACCTTTAACACAATTACCTTCTAAAAAATCAGCTATACAAAGAGGCTATACCTCAGCAACTATGTTAAGAACTTTAGTAACTAGTAGTCCATTTGCAGTAGAAGCTACTATTAGTGATAAAAATAAAGGAGATATTAATTACGAATACACAGGAGATAAGAATACAGAGTCTAATAACAGTTTAAATACCTTAAAGACTACTTGGATAAAAGAAAACAATAAATGGAGAATAGGGGAGCAAGAAGAAAATCCTGTATTAGGTTATGGAGTAGCTGATACTATTATTGTACCTAACAGTAGTAGTTTATCTCAGTACCAAAAAGAAAGATTAGAAGATAGTGGTTATATAGTAAATGACAAGGGAGAAATGGTTTTATATCTTCCAAAGAAAAACGACTTTTTTAATGGTAAGCATGTTGTTGTAGTTCCAGGAGTTACAGGAGATATGACTGCTACTAACTTGCATTCTAAGAGAGTTCAAACTACTGAGGCTATGGAAATGCTTGATAATTTAGATAGCTTATTAACTACTGATAAAAAAGCAACTAAAAGAAAGATAACTAAATCTGTATATTTAGGTAAGTTTATAAAGCAATTCAATGAACGCAATAAAAAAGACTTTTCACCTAAAGGTATAAACTATACAACTGAGCATATTTATATTCAAGGAAATGCAGGAATAGCTAGAATAAGTAGAAAAAATAATGGGTATTCTAGATTTTTAAATGATGATAATTACAAAGGAGTTGTATTTCTTAATAAAGATACATTTGAAATAGATGCAGACATTAATATAGAAGTAGAGAAAGTAAGACAACTACTGTTTACATTATTAGCAGGACAAACTCAAACTATAGATTCCAACTTACTAAATTCTGATACTGCTTTTGAAGAGTTTGATAACTATTATGAATACATAGAAGCTAATGAACTTCTTACAACTAATGTAAAAGCAGGAGAACATGGTTCTAACGCTACTATTTACTTAGATGTAGATAGTAAAAAACAGAATAAAGCAGTAGTTAAAGAACAAGAAAATACTCAGGTTCTTAAAGATACTAGAAAAGTTAAACTAGATGGTGAACCTGCTGTAGCTGTTACAGAAGATGATGATCTTTATGAAGGAGACTATAATGAAGGAATAGAAAACTCTCTTGATGAAAATAGTCCTGTTTTTAAACCTTTTAGAGAAGGTAATTTTAAATCAATGAGTAAAAAAGAAGTAAATTGGTTTAAAGAAATAATAGGAGAAAACTATTTAAGTATAGCACAAAGAGTAGATAGAGTTAAAGCTAACGGACAACAAGCATTTGGTTATTACCAAAATGCTATGGTTACTATAGCAGAGTTTGCAGAAGTGGGAACAGCTTATCATGAGGCTTTTCACTTTGTATTTAACATGTCTACTAGTTCCAAAGAAAAAAGCGAGATACTAGCAGAAGCTAGAGAACTATATGGAAAAAATCTAACTGCACTTCAATTAGAAGAGAAATTAGCAGAAGATTTTGAGAAGTTTAAAGTTACTGGTGATCTTCCTGTTAAGAAAGCAAAAGGTTTCTTTTCTTATGTATTAGAATTTATTAATAAGCTTTTAAATAAGACTAATATTAATGATTACTTTAACAATATTAATAATGGTAAATACACAGGAAAGACAATAAGTAGAAATACTCCTTTTTTACAAAACCAAAGTATGACTAAGCTTGTAGATGGTTTTACAAATATTAGTCAAAAAATGGTTGTTGATTCTATTGATTATCAATTGATGAATATACTTTCTTTAGAGGAAATACAAGATAATAAAAAGGTTAATACAGCTTTTGATGAAATAGAAAGAGGCTTTGCTACAAGTCTAGGAGAAGCTAAAGAAGAATTGAGATACCTAAGTTTTGTTTTAGAGGAAATTCCTTATAAAGACACAAATGTACTTGCTTTTATAAAGAAAAATGGCACTGGTAAACTAGAAAAGAAAGCTCTTGGAGACAATGTAGAAGAGGTAAGAAAATTTATCTCAGCAAGTAGGAAAGTTCCTTTTCTTAAAGCCCTTTTAAATGGATGGAACGATACTGAGATTAATAACAATAAGATTGAAGGATTTAGAACAAAGGCTCTTAAAAATCTAAGAGTACATGGTTTTGATGTAGAAGTTAATGGTTCTAGGTATGCAGCTTTTAGTGAAAATGAGAATGATGAAAATCAAAGTGATGAAACAAGAGAAGAAGAAGATGGAACACAAGATGAAGACTCAAAAAGAATATTTGATGTTTCTTTTACTTTACGTTCTGTTAAGAAAACTTTAAGTTCTGATTTAAAAAGAGCGTTGTCTTTTATGCCTAATTACGTAATAGAGAACAACAAAATAAAATTAGATGATAATGGAGAACCTATGCTAAATACAGTAGCTTATTTAGGAACTCCTATGTACTTATCTTTTGATAAAATATATAATACTTTATCTACTAGATTAGCAAATGTACCCATAACTGAGATAGAAGACACTCTTAAAGAACTAAGTGAAAAAGATACTAGCTTAGTAGTTGTTTACGAGTGGTTAACTAGTAACAAAAGCAAGCCTATTTATAATAAGTTCTTATCTTTCTTTGATAAGTATAATTATAAATACATTACTATGATTAACGATAAAGGCACTCCTAAGTTAGTAGAAACTAACAGAGAGTCTTTAGAAAAAATTATTGTTGATGATTGGATTAATAACATGGAGAGAAAAGGTATTGTTTCTTATGACCTTACTACAGAAGAACCTGTTATATCTAAAATGGACTTAACTGCTGAGATTACAGATTTGAAAAAGCTTCTTACTAATCCAAAGGCTTCAACAAAAGAGGCATTGGATTTGTTCAACGAAATCACTAATAAGATAGGGATAGAAATAGGAGGTAATCTGAGCGTTTCAGAAATGAAACAACTTACTTATGGTAAGTTAGATAGGTTTGTAAACGACTTATCTAAAGGACTAAACATATTAGAAGAGAATACTATACTAACTGATCTAGCAATAGAAGCCAGTAAGTATAGTACTGATATGTTTAATAGTTCTTTTAGAAATGGTAATGGAGATCAAGTATATGCTATTAATTTAAAGAATAGTTTAGTAGAGGATATTGCTTTCTTGAAAGATAGAAACAATTTAGAAGATTATACAGACGATCATTTCTATAAAAACAATTCGTTTATTAAGATTTTAATGAATGATAAACATTCTAGTAACTTAGATGTATTTTTATTTGATAGTATAAAAACTAGAGAAAGAGGTAGAGGAAAAGACTTTAAAACAACAAATGTAACAGAAAGTTATTTATCTGATATGATTGCTTATTCTGCTCAACTAGAAAATAGTGATTACTTCTTACTTAATATAGGCTCTATTTCTGATAAGCCACAATCTTACTACCTAAAACTTCCTAAACTTAGTGTAGCAGAAGGTATGGGTACTTTTGATGCTACTAAAAGTGTTATGATGCGTACTATGTATCAAGAAATAATTAGAATAAAAAGAAGTACTAATAAAGCGTATAAACTAAAAATAAAAGATTATAGTGAAAGAAGTAAAAAGTTTGTTTATCTTCCTTTTCTTAATAGTATATTACTAGACGATAAAGGTAATCTAAAATACGACTTAAACGACACAAAAGAAAATCTACAAAAGCTAAGAGATGTAGCTGAGGAAGCTATAAACAATTATCTTAATGAACAATATAAACTGTTTACTGATTCATTAGTTAGTAATAACATATTAGATAGTAAACTAAAACCTGTAGAAGAGTATAAAAGATTACTTGGAAAGATTAATTTACAAGACTTCTTTTTTAATGACTTAGTATGGAAACAAGAAACAGGTAAAGTTTTAATGGGAGATTTAGCTTTTTATGCTAACAAAAATGTTTACAATAAAAGAAGTTATCAATTAGCTACTCCTGGGACTAAGATTAACGACACAGGAAAGTATAACCAAGGTTTTTTTGATAAACAACTAAAGATTAATACTAACGACTATCTTTTATCTCTTGCTCAACTTGTAGATAATAAGATAAAAATTCAACATATTAGAGGTGGTGTAGATTCTAGATTTGTAAGTAAAGAGGATGCTGAAACTAGAGAAAAAGACGTAGAAGCACTTAATAAACTTTCTAAAAAGCAGAAAAGAGTAGTAAGTAAAATAGTTAAGTACAAACAAATTAATAAAACTGATGCACAAAGTTATATTAGTCTAGCTTTTTACAAAAGAATATTAGAAGGTGTAGGAGACTGGTCAGAAGATCATAACTACATGTATGAAAAGTATTGGAAAGACGGTAAAAAAGTAACACTTGGTAAAGATAAAATAATAGAAGCTAAACTACTATTACAACCTCTAAAACCATTTAGATTTTCTAAGACTAAAACAGAGACAGGAATAGAGGGTGTATCTCAAATAGTTCCTATGCAAATAAAAGACTCTATGTTCCCTATTTTGCCTATAATGGCAAACAACAATAAAGGAATGAAAGAAATACTTGATGCTATGAATGAAAGAGGCGTTGATGTATATAGTGCCGCTGATGCAGTTAAAATAGGATTAAGTGGTAGTAGTTTTGATCTTAGTAAATCTAAGATACATTCTTTATCTTTGGAAGACTTTAGAATGCCTTTATCTATACCTACTGTTAAGAAAACTAATTTATATGGTACTCAATTGGGTAAACTAACATTAGCTAACATAGACGATGATGTTGTATATGTTCTTCCAAGTAATGCTAAAATAACAGGACAAAAACTAAAATCTTTGTTTCATAACAGTTGGGATAAGAGAATACAAGATTCTTTTAACAGTCTAAAAGAAGAACTAGGATTTAACTACGAAGACGGTGAAATTTCATTACCAGCAGGTAAGGGTAGACTAACTTTTTTAATTAATTTAAGAAACAAACTAGAAAAGGAAAACGAAAGCAGAGATTTATCTGATAACTATTTTGATGCACTTCAAATAGTAAAAGAAGATATTTATAGGTTTAGTACTGACTTGTCTTTTCCTACTATATCTCAAAGATACGAGACAGTTATACTATCGTTGTTTAAAAATGAAGTAATTAAGCAAAAATTTGAAGGCTTTTCTAATGTAAACGTTGCAGATTATGGCATAGGTTATGACGATGAACTTAAATTTATAACTAATGATAATGGAGAAATAATAGAAGCAGAAATAGCTCTTCCATTTGAACTAGCTAGTAAAGTAGGTATATCAGAAAAGAATTATGGAGCAGATGGTAAAATAGATTGGGATACTCTCACAGAAAATCAGAAAAAAGCTTTACAAATAATAGCTTATAGGATTCCAACACAAGGTAAAAATTCTATGATACCTGCTAGAGTTGTAAAAGTATTACCTAAGTCTAGTGGTAGTGCTATTATGGTTCCAGGAGAAGGTACTATGCAAGGAGGTTTTGACTTTGATGTTGATAAAACTTTTATGATGTTTCGTCAAGTTGATGATGAAGGAAATGTTGTTGACTATGGAGATGTA
>Ga0306898_1000307_pt1 | contig 19905 bp, 28 predicted proteins | sample AntRauMFilla1564_FD_190424 | JGI IMG/M metagenome (GOLD analysis project Ga0306898, IMG submission 190424) | Saline lake microbial communities from Rauer Islands, Antarctica - Metagenome Filla 1 #564 (v2) (version 2) | ecosystem: Environmental > Aquatic > Non-marine Saline and Alkaline > Saline ...
GGATGTCAGCAAAAACCCTTTTTGTGACGCCAGGCGGGACAGAAAAGAGAAGTCGGATTCTGTGACTTCCTTGGTCACGTAAGGAAAAATTGCGTCGTTGATTCGGATATCAGCGGAGAACGCCCGCATACTGTAACGCCGCGCGATCTCATCGCCGATGTCGAGCAACGCGTTATTTGACCACTCAGGCGCGACAAGATCAGACATGCACTCGATCATATCGCCGGGTATCGTGCGGCACTCCAACGCCGCCACGTTGCCCCCAGTTGTTGCGGAAAAACTAATCTTCGCAATCTGCGCCGTGATATACGCCTCGCCCCCAATCAGTAACGTAGCCCGTTGGTATCCGAATGGGCGGAGCGCGTCTACTATCGAGCGGTCGCGTGGATCAAACGGCACGGACACTTTGAACAGATCAGCAATGGAATTCATGCCGCGCTCGATGGTGGTAGCAGTCACCCCGTAGAAGCGTTTTGCACCGATTATCAGCGTGATGTCTGTTTCAAAATCTGCGGTTATCGTGCGTTCGCGGTACCGGCGGGTGGTGTCCGGGATGTCGAGCACGTCACCAACCTGTAGCACCGGCAAGCCCTCGCCAGAAAGCACGCGCCCTTGCAACACCCGCGCGTTCGCGTCCCGCAAAAATACACCCTGATCCCGCCCATACGCCCGGCGGGAGATACTGCGGAGCGAGTCGCCTGCGACTACCGTGTAAGGCTGTCCCGGTGTCGGCCTAGACATACACCACCACCTCGCGCCCGGCTGGTATCTCGATAAACTCGTTGCCGGTGATCCTGTTGGTACGCAAGAAGAAGTCCAGCCGCGACAGGTCGCCGTACTCGCGCGCGGTAATCGTCAACGCGTCGGAAGGCTCAGTCAGTCGCAAGGTTTTTTTGGCCTTGAGATCAAACGCCCGATTGATTGACAGTTGCATCGTCGTCGTCGCGATATCCGCCAGCGTCGATAGCAAATTATGGTCCGGTATGTACGCGCCCGATACCAACCCCGGCACGTCAGCGGCGCCCGCCCCAATCGCGTCACCCAGCGCCGTGGTCACCGCAACCAGTGAGTCAACCGCCGCCCCGACATCGTCGCGCGTCTCATAGCGCTGGTTGAGGATCGCGGTAGCCGTCGCCGCCGTCAGCAGGCACCCCACCGCCTGCAACGTCTCCGCATTTTGCCGTTTGTCATCAAGACCGATCAGCAAGCGCCCACGGGTAGCAAGCGACTCGATGGCCCCCAGCGTCATGTCAACGTACGCCGTCACGCGGCCGGGTACCGACAGCACCGAATCAGCCAGGCCGAAAACCAACCCGCTAATCTGTCCCATGATGATCGCCGGGGACGATAGCGCGTCCAGCGCCGAATACACATCCTGCGTGAACGCATCCGCCTCAGATTGCGCGTCCTCGATCACGTCCGACACCGCGTCTATCGCGTCCGTAACTGTGGTTATCACGCTTTGCATCCCGCCACGGAAACGCGCGTACGCCGTCGCGTCTGGTACCGCAATCTCACCCGCCGACGTATCCACAATATCCCGGAGCTGGTCGGTCTCTGCGTCAACCAGCGATTGTGACAAGCCATCGGTGGCGGGGTAGGTGAGGCTCTTTGTCTGCCGGAATTCCACCGACACCCTGCCGATACCAACGCCGCCGCCGGTGAACGTCTCGGACTGCTCGAACCCAAACGGCATGACCGGGATATCACCCCAACGCGGATGATACAGGATCCCCGGTGCGTCTGGCGTGTAGCGCTCCTCAAGTGAGGCAAAAAACCGATCCGAGAAAACGTCGTAATTGTCACCGACGAAATAGACATCCATCGGGTAGCGTTGCGTCCGGTTTCCCAAATCCTGCAACACCGAATCATCAGAATCGGCGATCTCGTGGTCCGCGCCTTTTTTGCCAACCGCCCGCGTCAGCGAGTCAAAAAGAAAGCGCGACTCCGTTCCGCCCGGGGAAACGAACCGAGCTTCCCGAAGCCGCGCCAGAAAATCAGGAGTGGGGGCGGTTGCCTCAATGGGGGGTAGGGTATCGCTCATCACTGCACCCCCACCGCAAGCGACGGCTCAGGAGGCCCGCCGCGCGTGGACGATATCGCCGCCCCACGGTCTGGACGTACATACACCTCGGAGCGTGACACCGACTCACGATATGACCGCGACTCAGCTACCGCCGTGCGGGGATTGCTATACATGTCAGCGGAGAGCCCGTATTGCTCGGCGTTTTGTTGACGGCCGCTCTCAACGGTTCGCGTCTGATCCATGCCAAGAAAGCCTTTCACCGCGTCGGCCGCTCCCATAATCTTTTCGATGATCCCCTCAATCCACGCCCACGCCGATGCAACTGAATCGGTAATGCTGGACCAGAGCCCAGACCACCATTCTTTGACGTGATCCCAGTTACGTATCAGCGCGATTGTTGCTACGGTGATCGCCGTAATTCCTGCTATGATGATACCTACCGGGGTGAGCGCCAGCGCGACATTCAACGTGCCAGTCACGAACGCCAGCACTTTGATGCTCACGGCCAACCCAACCAGTACCGGCCAGATCTTCGACAACACCACAAACGCCTTTCCGCCCCACTCAACCGCGCCGACCATAAAATCAATCACCGGTTGCGGGTCGAAGTTCTGGACGCCTTCGATCAGTTTATCCAATCCGGCACGGCCCTTTTCCTCGAACGCCTCGACGAACCGGAATCCCAATTCCATCAGCGACGACTTGAGAACCTCGATGCGATTGCCGAGACTTTTCCGCATCGCCTCAGCCATCGTGGTAGCCGCACCGGCGGACGCTGCAAGTTCCCCACGATACGCCCGCAACGATTCCGTGCCTTCCTGCAACAAGATGTTGACGCCGGTCACCGCCCGCGCACCGAAAACGGTGGACAACGCCGCCGACCGTTGTTGTGTCCCCATGCCTTCTAAACCTTTCTCAAAATCTGCGAGAATGTCTATTACGTCCCGGAAGTTACCCTGTGCGTCCTGCGTCTGCACGTTGAGCGCATCCAACACATTCGCCGCCTCACCCGTTGGCGCCGATAGCCGCAACATCACGTTGCGAAGATTGGTACCAGCCTCGGACCCCTTTAGTCCCGCGTTGGACATCGCCCCCGCCAGCGCGGTAAACGATTCCAGCGACTGCCCAGCCGCCGTGAACGCGGGAGCGCCAGCGCGTACCGCCTCGAATAGCTGCTCGAATGACGTATTCGCGCTCGTCGTCGTCGCCACCATCACATCAGACACCCGCACAAGATTGCGCTCTGCCTGCGCCACGTCATCAGTCGCCAGGCCAAACGCACCCATCGCGTCAGTAGCGATATCAACCGCCGTCGTGAGATCAGCCCCCGAGGCGGTAGCCAGATCGGTGGTACCGCGTAACAGGCTGATGGCAAGCTCCGATGACATGCCCGCCATCGCCATCTTGTCCAGCGCCCCTGCGGCGTCAGTCGCCATGAATTCCGTCTCTGCCCCGACGGCCCGCGCCGCCGCACCGAGCGCGTCAAGGCTCTCTTGATAGTTCGCCGCTGAGGTATCAAGGTCGCCAAACTTCGCGCCTGCCTGCGTCAATGCCTCATCGAACCGTACAAACTCACGAGTAGCAACCGCCAGCCCTGCCGCCGTCGCGCCGATCGCCACCGCGCCAGTAACGCGGAACGCGCGATTCAGCGAACGGTTCACATTCTGGATCGGCCGCGATAAATCTTGCATCGTACGACGGACACTCCGCCCGTACCGCACCACCCCGCGCTCGACGTTGCCTAGCGTGGCGGTCATTTGATCGTTGAGCGTCAAAATTGTCTCAAGGCTAAATCTACTCGCCACGCCGTCGCATCCTCTCGGTCTCCCGTTTCGCCGCTATCCGCTGATCTACCAGCGCCCGCAATCTCGCAGCCGCCGGTAGCTCTTTCGCCTTCCCGCCACCCGGTGGGTACAAGAATTCATTGGTGACAGTTTCCTCTACATTTTGCCGCTCCATCACCGCGTACCACCGCATCAAATCCCGCGACCGCAACGATAGCAGCCATGGGATCGGTGCGCCACCACCAAAATGTTTCGCCAAGAGCCCGACCACCTCATCTGATAAGGTGATCCGGGCGGTTATCTGGAGCTCTTGGTCTGCACGAAAAAACCCAGTATCACCGCGTTGATCCGGGATACATCACGGTCAGATAGCCGTTCAACCTCAGCGATATGTAAACCCGTGCGCCGCGCCAGTAACGCGACCGCCTGCCCAACGCTCTCGTTGTCCTTGAATCGCTCGATAACTTTGTTTTGCGACAGTGACCCTTCTTTGATATCGATTAGCTCTTTTGAGCTGTTCTCATGCTCAATCGGTTTGATCAGTCGATACCGGAAGCACTCGCCATCATAGTCAAAATCAAGCCGCCCTTTTTTGACTGGCATGCGTAACTCATCCACCACGTCATCAAAAAACCCGCGCTCCGTGTCCACCTCGAAATAGTCGGCCCACTCGCGAATCTTCGCCTCCGCCTGTTCCGTCGTCATCGTCACCATCGTTTCCTCATTCATCGTTTCCTCCGATAGGCGGGGGCGGGTATCGATCCCACTACCTCCGGGAAATGATCCCGGCGCTCTACCAATGAGCTACCCCGCGAAGTTGCCGCCCACCCGGCGGCATGGGTTTACCGTGGCCGGAAGCTACCGGCCATTTCCAGCGACACAACCCCGTTGTTGTTCTCAAGCGCACCGTCATTGGCAACGCTCATTTTCCCGTCGATCACCTCATTACCGGCAGTGGTTACCGTGGCCGATACAAACCTGCCAGAAGTTTGGAGGTCTTGCAAAGACTTGAACCCCTTCGCATCGACGGACAAATCTTGTGAGAAATGCCCGGTGTGCGGGTTGCTTTCTTTGTAAACCTGCCCATTACCAGCCATCTTGACCGGCCCTGACCGGCCCGAAAGCCGGTAGGTCATCGTGGCCCCTTCTGCCGGGTCAAACTCCAGCCCATCAATAATAATCTCGCGGGGTACCCCGCCGCGTACTTTCTCGCTCATGAGTCCCCTCCTCAGTACAGGAACGTAGCTTTGATGGCTACGATCCTCAGCGCCTGCGCTTCATCCAGCGTCAAGGCACCGTCCAGCCGTGAGTTGTTCCCGGCGTTGATCAACGTCAAGATTGTCTCTTTGATTTCCTCGGGATTCTTTACCCAACCCTCGGACGCCCAAACGTCAACCAGGTTGATCAAATCCGTTCCCAGCGTTTTAGGCTTGACCACGTAATCTTTCCCGGTAACCACGTCGTCGGATGCCAGCATCCCCCGCGTGTACGGATCGGACCGACCCATGGTCTCAATGTCGTAGGCGAACTGTTGCCGCCGATGGATCGATACCGCGTCGAACCACTCTTCTGTCGAGGCCCCGCCCGGATTGGTGCGGTAACTGGTCGGGATATCCCCAGCCCGTAGTACCCCCGCGCCATCAATCGCGAAGTACCCGATACCCGCCCGAAACAACGCGTCGTTTTTGGCGTATGCCAGATTGTCCACACCCACCGTGGTAGGTACGCCAACCGGCAGCGTTTTGAACGGACGGCCGGGGTCAAGCGTTGCTGATGCCGCCACGAGTCCCGCCAGCGCCGCCCCCAGCTCAAAGTCCGGTACCAGCGCCCGCGACTCCCACGCCGGACAGATTGACGGGTGGTTTATCGTCGCCGGTATCGAGAACGCCTCCGCGTAGGTTTTCCCGACGTAGCCCACATACGCGGCAAATCGCCGGTTGACTTCTGGGGCGCTCCGCAAATCCGCCAGCGTTTTGTATGCCGTGAGATTGGTAGAGTCCTGATACGGACACGTGATAATCGTGTACCACCGCTCCCGTAGCGCATCCTCTCCATCGTCGAAGAACGCGCCAGATACCAGCGCGTCACCGCTTCCTCCGGTCAGCAATCCCGGTGCCGTTATCGTCATTCCGCCCGGATTCTCGCCCGATTGAACGTCACCGCCAGGATTGGCTACCACGTTGATCTGGTTACCGGTCGCTCCTACCCATTTCGCGGTCAGCGTTACCGTGCCCGTCGAGTTGGACGCCGTTACCGCCAGCCGTTTATTGGCATTGACAGCCGCCTCAAACGCGTCGCCCGCCTCGGTCGGTGTCGCCCCGTTAGGTAGCGATACCGCGATCAAGTCACCGCCAACCGACACGTAAAACGTGCCTGCGCTCGATGCCGCCGTGGCAAACACCACATCACCATCAGCCGCCGCCGGTGTGCCTGTCGGTATCGCCAGCGCCATACCCCACACGTTCTCCGAGAATCCACCCAGCAACGCAAAAATCCACATCGCCTGTCGGTGGATCTCCGATCCATACCCGTAGTAATCGCCGAACGCGTCAGCCGTAAAAAGCTGTTTGGGCTCGTTTTCCACAACTCCCGTGTTGGCCGGGTCGTACTGCCCGGGTATCAGGACGATCTCTGGGATCGTGTTACCCGCAAGCGTTCGCCGTTTGCCTTTCAACTCTACCGCTACAGTAGAGGCCCGCGCCGTTGCGGGGAAACTTTCGAAACTAATCATCTGTTTTTCTCCCTTGCCCGCCGCTACGGGCTATAAACGAACCTGACGGCAAATTGCTGTAGGTTCAAATCCATTACATCCAAGTCGCCCACCGGGGACTCTTCCGGCAGATATGGCAACTGCACCGCGAATGACCACCGCGCCGGGGCATACATTCCCGACGACTCCTCGCGCTCCTGTGAGTACATCGTCAACGTCGCGTCAATACCGCTTGTGTCGATGGTCCCCGCCTCAAAGCCCAAGTCTTGATTGATCATCCGCGTAATGCCGCTTCTCACCTGCGCGGTCAGCAGGTCCAGCCGTTTACCGGCCACCTCATCCGCCGGGGTGAGCTCCCCCGCCTGTTCCTCGTACGTCCCGAGCGCGTACATATCGATATTGACTCTCACGACATCCTGTTTGTACCGACGTGACCCGGCCCCGTTGCCGCCGCTTTCCACGCCGTCTACCATCACGTTTACCAGCGCCAACCCCTGTTGACTCTCGATCCATGGACGCCACCGGGAATTGGATACCGCGAAGTTCCGGCCCGCATCGACTAGCGCTTCCTCTGCCGCGACGGCGCGCAGGATCGTCGTAATGTTGCCCTTGAGCGTGTGCCACTTTGGTAGCGCGATCCCTGCCATTACGGGGTATCCTCCGGTATCACGGTGATCACCTTGATCGAAAACGACAGCATATCCAGCGTCCCATCCGGGGCGATATCTTCCATGACGCCGTATACCGACGCATTGGAATTGTTGACAAACGCCACTTTCCACGTCCCCGACACGGTTGCCGGGTTACCGATGGTCATATCTGATAAGTGCACGTGCGCTGCGATCCTCCGCGACCGGATCGGCATACCCGTTTCAGGGTCGATGTCCAGCGGGGAGTCAATGTAGAACCCCTCAACAAACTGCATCTCACCATCTGGCGCCGTAATCGTCAGCGTCGTGTGGAATCGCTCGTTGAGAATCCGTTTATTGTCGCGCTTCGCTCGTGCGTACAGGTCCATCTTCTGTCGTTTCCTTTTCTGGTTTACCGCTCTTTGACTGCGGTTTGTCGTCCTTGACCATGCCAGATTTTTCCATCTGCCCCATCGTGCTAGTGGCCCGCCAGTGCGCCAACACCGGAGCGGGGACCGGCTGGCCGGGGCGCATCGTATAGACACGCCCCCCCAACTTTAGGCTCATAGCCACCATGGCGATCATCGGTCACCGCCTTTTCTTTGCGCGCCTCCACCGGGCGGGGTAGGCCGATCGTCTTTATCAACACGTGTTGACTTTTTCGACGCGGGCTTGTCTGCCTCAGTATCGATGCGCCGGACCACGCGATTCTCAACCGCGTGATCCATATCGCCGAACGCCTCAGCCTCCGGGAAGCGTTGGCCTTCCCGGTAGACAGCGTGTCTACCGGTGATCTTTTTCCCCTTCAAAACCTCATACAAAATCATGTTTCCCCCTCACCATTACCATGCCGGGAGGGTGATTTTCTGCACAAAATACTGGATGCCCTCGGTGTAAACGCCCTCAGCAAACCAATACGCCCGCTCTTGCCGTGCAAGTGTCTTGACGTCTGGCGTCATATCAACTTCCACCTGCAAGCCGCGCTTGATTGGAATAACCATGTAGCGGTTAGGCTTGACGAGATACGCCGTGCCTTTGGTTACGCCGGTGTAGGTTACATCGCGATCACGAAGGTTTATGGTCTCGCCGTTGTATCCCAGTACCCGCGTGACTTCCGAAAGTCCGCCGTAGGTCCGCTCATTGGTAGAGGGGAGCCCCTGCACAACTTTGGAAATGTGCCGCGCGTCGTACTCGCTCGCCAGACACACAAGCCCGGTGGCGTCGATCTCCCGCCCGGTGACCGGGTCTTTGCGCTCGCTGATGTCGTCAATCGCGTCTTGCATCGTGAGATACAAAAGTTCTTGCCGGTTTGCACCAGAGAGGGTAGCCGCCGCCGTGTGATCCGCGGACCCAGCCCCGCCAAACGAATAATTGAGAATCGGGTCAATCGCGTTGTCATCGCGCTTAGCGCCGTAGCCAACCGCCACCGCATCCGCCAGGCGACCCATGTCCATCGAGTTGTCAAACAGCTCAGCAAGCAACGTCCACGTGAACCCGGCCGCAAACAAGTTCATGGTCACTGCGTCGTACTTCCCGCCGCGACTCTCGCCCTGCGTGATGGCCTGTCCCTCGCCGTTGTTCTCGTCGAATACCACGCCAAACGGCAGGATTTCCGAAAGATTCACCGACCGGCTCGCGTTGGGTAGCGCCCGTTCCGCGTACATGTACTGGCGGATGGTAGGCTCTCCCATTTTGCGGATCGTAAGGTCAAGCCGTACGGCTTCCCATAGATTCTCCCAGTCCGGCGTCAACGTGTTGGTGCTCGCCTGCGGGTCTGCGGGGAGCTTGAGCTTTCCGCTTGCAATCCGGGACCGCACCGATGCGGTTGTACCGTCTGACCATCCCATGGGGATATCGTAGGCACTGCCGTACTTCGACACGTGGGACGCCAACCGGCTACCCATCGGACGCGCGGAACCGCTGGCCGCAATGACGGCCTTGTACATGTCGTCATCGTTCGCCTTATTGATACGCCCACCGAGAATGGTCGGCGTCATCCCTACCGGGTCCGAGATTCCAACCTCACCCCGTGCCATGCGCCGCTGGAATTCATCCTGCAACGTCGCTTTTGTCGTCAAAATGTCACTCATTTTTCATACCTCCCTTAGATGTACGCCACATAGACGTGGCCACGGTCACCGGCATTCGCGGTATGTATTTCAACACCAGCCGCTCCGACTACCAAATTTGCCACCTCAACACCAGCCGCGAGGCGACCGACAGCCTTAGCGACCGCCATAACCAAACCGGTGGCGATTGTCGCTCCGCCGCCGCCAATTTTGAGAGTCGCCGCACCACTGCCAACCGTCGCCGTGGCAACAGCCCACGCATCGACAATGATCGCGCCAACCGGGATGTCTACCGCCACGCCAGCACTGGCATCAGCCGCGATAACGGTTTTGACGACTTTGTAGGTATGTCCGGGGCTCGCCTCGGTACCCTGCACCAACGGACGGAACGATACCGCCGTCTGTGCGCCGCCCGCGCCCTGCTCATCGATGCAGTAGCCAATCGGCACCGTCGCCGATGTCGGCGTATCCACGATTGTGCCAGCCGCGCCGGATCCGCCCGGGAGGAAATGCAACATGTTGCCGACCACAAACGTGTCGGTTGCCTCCACTTGGCTGGTTGAGATCACGCGATCGTCGGCGATCTTGATATATCCGGTTGCGCCGCTTGCAATACCGTCATGCTCTCGCACCTCACCGAGATACCCACTGAGCAGCACAAGTTCCCCGTAAAGCGCCAAGCGCCCGAGGTCGTTGGTAACTTTCACCTGCCGAGCGGAAAGCTCTTTTTCCGTGAAATTGTAGTTGTATCCTACGTTCGTCATTTCAATCCTCCCCTACAAAACCGAGTTCCACGGTCTTTCCTGCCGGCTCGCCAGTAGCAGAATTCACGCTGCCCGACACGATATCACCAGGGTTGTCTTGCTCGGCCTTCGCCGTCGATTTCGAGAACGTCGCCAGCACCAACGCAAGCGTCTCGTCTTTGCTACGGCCCTTGGCGATTGACTCGTCAATCGTTTCCTGCACGGCAGACATGCCCTCGTAGGCTTTCTCTGCTCGCATAGCCATCAGCGCCGTCACGCGCTCCTGCTCTTTTTTCACCCCGGCCTCTACCGCTTCCGCGTAGGTTTCGGGGCTATCAATTTTGAGCTCGTTCAAGTCCATAAATTTCCTTCCCTTTCCGGCACCTTTTGCCGGTGGTTTAATTTGGCTCCCCGCAACGCGGGTATTTGTATCCTGTTTTGGTTTGGCGGGTGGGGCGGGTGGCGTCGATCCAGTCGGGGCCATATCCCGCACCATCGCCGCGATCTTCTCAGCGCTTTCTGCGTGGTCCTTCGCGTGTTCTTTCATCTGCGAAAAAGCCAGCTTCGCCGTTGTCAGCGCCGCGATACGGTCGGCTGGCTCACCGTCTACACCTGCTGATACGATTTCATCCACGAAGCCCGCCGCCTTGAGCTCATCGCCAAATAGCCACGTTTCCGCGTCCATCATTTCCCGGATTTCTGCATCCGGTTTGCCGGTCCGTTTGACGTACATTTTCGCAAGTATCCCGGTCACGCCGTCCAGCATGCTGGCGGTTTTCCGCATCTCGCGGCTGTCGCCCATCGAAAAAACCCACGGGTTGTGATACATGCCCACCGCGTTGTCATACGCCACAACCATGTCAGCCGCGTCTACCGCCGCGATATATGACGCCATCGATGCGGCCAGTCCGGTAATCGTCACCATGATCTGCGCCGTAGGGTGATCTTTTTTGTACGCCCGTAACCCGTTGGCAATCTCGATACCGGTGTAGGCGGATCCGCCAGGGGAGGCGATTTCGATCTCAAGGTCCGCGCCTGCGGCCTCATCTAACATTTTGAGGATGTCGGCGCTTTGGACCTCGTATCCAATCTCCCCAGATATTCTGATTTTTACTGCCATCACCGTACTCCCTGCCAACAAAAAAAGAGGCGAGTCAGGACGTAACAGGATTTCCCCTGCATCGTCTCAACTCGCCTCTGTATTTCAGTCAGCGTGTATGACCGGTTTCCCGGTGTTTGTTACTTGGCGCGTTTCTTCTGTAGCGCCGCTTCTTTCAAGACTTTTTCCCGGTGCTCTACCGATACGCCGGTACTATCTGCCGTTGCATTTACCTGCACCGTGATGGTGCCATAGTGCATACCCCTTAAAATATCCGCGATATACTCAGTCAGCCTCTTGACATCGGGCTCATCCATCTATCTACCCATCAGTCTACACGCGCATACCGTGCCGGTCAACGTCAAATCGATGCCCATCACATCCCACCAAACACTATCCCGGTCACTACGCCGATACCCGCGCCAACCGAAAAGCCGATCGCGACGTTACGGATCGACCGGCGGCGCGTCGTCCGCTGGTAGGCGGCGCTTTCCTTCTCGTACTCGCTCAATGAAATCCCGATTGCTATCAATCGTTCGTCGCGCTCGCTGATCGTCCCGTAGAGCCTGCCGATCAATGCTATCTGACTCGCGCTTTGCGTCCTGTATCTCGCTATCAAATTCAGCGCGTTCTCCAGCTCGTTCGTTGTGGTCTCCAATCGCGTCACGCATTCCACCAGTAGTTGGTCGTCCGTCACCTGTCCCGCCGCCACGTCTTCCGAGTAGGACGGCAACGATGCCAACAGCAACAGCGCCAATGACACCAAAAATCGGCTTGATTTTTTCCCACACATCGCGCCCCTCATCCTTATCACCGAAAATCTTTGAGGTACTTGAAAATCTCGCGCCCCACGACAAAAAACAGCGCGATCACCACCCAGCCCCATGTCTCAATCTTGCCGATATACGCCAGCCAGGTAGCCACCCCGAAGATCAGCCCTTTGACGCCGATCAACTTGGATACTAGCCCGATACCACGCCGGGGGAGATCCGCTACCACCTCGAAGAATCCTTTTGCTTCGAGCGGCTTGTTTTTGACAATCGCTACCACATCGCCATTCTCGTCAATCAAAGCCGTGCTCCTTGATCTTTTCCGCGTACTCGCGCGGCTCGTGTGCCCGCCAGAACGGTAGCCACTCGCCAAACACCTGCGACCCGCGATACCACCACCGCCACGGCATGAGCAACGGGACAATATCCCCGCGCCGCCGGTAGAACGTCGTATGACGCAACTTCCCCGGTCTTACTGATGACTGTTTGCCGCCAAATCCAAACACCCGGACAACGTGCCCGCGCGCCTGCATGATCACCGCCAGCGGTACCGCAACGGCCACGCCGAGAGAATGGCCCCCGATATACACATCGATATCGTCGCCAACCTCAAACATGTCAGCGATACGCCGCGCCCATTTCCTCTCCCGCCACCCGGCAAGCACCACCACATGGTGGAGCCAGTCATACGAATGATCTGAACCGTGCAAAAAGATCAACAGCCCGCGCGGCGTCACGCGCCACCGGCCATTGATCCCCTGTTTGCCGTTTCCGATTTCTATCAATCGCCAATTTTCTGTCATGCCGTGCCCCATGTCGCGTATAGCAACCGTCGCGCGATCCACTGTTTATTGATCTCGTAACCACCGCTCAACTCCGGATTCCATGGGTCGAATATCTCGCGTTCCCGTCGGTCCAGTAGCGTGAAATGTCCGTCTGGCCCGTCGGTCCGCCAGTGCGCTACCATGTACTGCCAATCGCGGGTATCAATATGATCAAAAATCCATCCAACCTGTCGCCCGGCTCGATCAGCCCCCAGCGCCTCAAATGCCCAGTTGATCAACTGGTGTTCGCGTTGCCCGCACCGCATCTTGTCGTTAACAATCACCTCGGTAGCGCCGCGCCCCCGTGTGATGAGCTCGACAATCTGATCGACGGTCAGCGCCGCCCCCATAACAAACTCCGGTATAGCCATCAACACCCGTGCGCGACACCCGTACCGTCGGAACGCCTCCGGTAGCGCCGGGTCATTCTGGTAGACAATCGACTCCCTTACCATCTCGGCGTGCGTCATTCCCGGCACCCGATCTTTACGCACTCCTGCGCGAAGCGGAATATCGGAACGATCTTTGATACCACTTGACCGCGCACCTCGTCGCCACACAATGTGTCTATCAGGTCGGTGTTGCTCACCCATCGCGCCCTCCGTGTGCCGTCCATCTGCAAAACCGTGGTATCATATTCGGCGTTCAAGTAGTCCCTTATGGTCCGCGCGATCAGCGGCCACACCTGAACCAACACGAAACCATCGACTTCGTCGGTTGATCGTCGCCACTCGCCGGATACAATCTGGTTTTCCACGATCTTTTGTATGCTTCGCGTCCCATTCCCGCCGGAAACCAAGAACCGAAAAAGCGCGCGCGTAAAGCGTGCGTCGTCATATTCTGCCAGCAAGTCAGGGTTGGCCCCCGCCGCTTTCATCATGCGCAGATACCGCGCAAAAAGAACGTGCTGAATTTCCGGTACCCATATCTGCACATACTCAAGAGCTCGCCCTAGCGGTGAATCGTTTCCCGGACCCGCGCCCGCGATCACAATAGACCCGCCACGATAGGACGCTTTCAGCCCGCGCTTGATGGCCAGCACGATCACTGCCCCCGCCGTCACCACCGCGATAGCGGTACCCGCCGCGTACACGTATCCCGGTATCATTCTGGCTCCTCAGGTGCCCGGCTATTGGTGGGTAACGCGTCGGCGCTATCAGGTTGCATTGGCGCGATTGCCTCGGCCAGCTTCTCGAATTCTTTTTTGATGATCGTGAGATTCTCTTGATAGTCCCCGCCGCCGCGCTCGCTGGTGATTTTGTGCCCGGTGCTGTAGGCGTATTTCTGCTCAAGGATGTTTGCTGACACGCTCTTCAGTGGGTCGATGTCCGGTCGCTGGTTGCCGATCCATTGCGAATTGCTATACGCCTCGCGCAATGTCTCATCAGCCTCAAAGCCGGGGGCCTCGATCCGTCCCCGGTCGATCTCGCACCACATCCACATTTGGTAAATCATGTCGTGGAATTTTAACCCGTGGTTTTGCCGATACTTGTCAACGCTCATCCAGAACATGAGCAATTCGCCGCGCGCACCGGAATATGAGTTATTGAATTGCAGATCAACCACCGCCAGCGGGAGCCGCTTTGACGCCGCGATGTTGCGCTTTACTGCCGTAAGGAATTTGTCAAAACCCTGATTCGGGCGTTTTGTGTCGAAAGACTCGACAGAATGGCCCGCCGGTAGCTGGTCGAGGATCACGCCGCCGTGGGAAAAGTCGAGTTTTTGCGAACGCGCGACATAGTCCATCGTCGGGTCGTCGCCAATCTCGTCAATCCCGCCGCTTGATTTCTTGGTGGCTCCGCCGCCGATGGTGGGCTCCCCGTCCATGTCCTCGGGTGGGCGCACCCATACCGCGAACAGCGCGTTGATCACCGCCGCCTGTAACTCCAAAACTTCATAATCGCCGATCTTCGTCAATTCGTGGATCACGCTTGATAGGTACGGCACCCCGCGCCGTTGTTTCTCGGACGTTTTTAGATACATGTGGATCACGCGCGCGCGGTCTCTTGACCATCGCGGTATCCTTTTGGTTTCTCCGGTGCCTTGATTCAGGACGTGGTACGCGACTGCCGCGCCCGCCTGGTTGTACTCGATGCCGTTCTCTATCGTGTTCCCGTTGTTGGGGGTGATGCCGCCTTGCACATCCTCCGGCGGGATAAATTGCAAAGTTAGAGGGGATCCGCGACGCGATGATGAGTAGCGAAACACCACGAAGAATTCACCGTCTTGCAACAGGTACCGAAAAGCCTGTTGGTCGATTTCGAAGCCGTTGTATTCTCGGTTGTAGGATGGTGCGGACGTTTTCCACCACAATCTATACCGGTGCTCCACGTTCAGCCGCCAAAGCCGTTGTTCCTCCGTGTCCGTCGCCGCTGACATCCCCGGCATATCCGCGCGGATGATGTCCCACATCGGCTCCGCCTGTAGCCGCAAACCGCCACCAACTACCACGTCGGTCAATCCGCCGATCATCGCCTCCGCCGTCGGACTCTCAAATACCGCGATTCTCGACAGCCGCCGCAAATGATCGTTGGACCCCTGCCAGTGCGACCGGTACAGCGACAAAGCGCCTTGATACTTTGACGCCGCGGGGAATTCTTGATTGTACAAATCGCTGGTCATCGATCCGCGCGGCAGTTTGTCCATCAGCTTTTCGGCCAGCCGTTCCCGCGCTTTGATCTCTTGGGTCTGATGGCGTAGTTGCGCGTTGGTGGCTCGTAGCTTCTCGGTCTGGCCTTCCAGTGTTGCCACCCGCGCTTCAGTATCTCGTCTTCGTGAAAAAATTCCCATGTCAGTATGGCCCCGTGGATGGCTTATAGTCGCCCGTATACATGCGCGTCGGAGTTGTGCCGGTTTTGATTTGGTACGCCTTCATCCACGCCTCAAGCTCCGCGCTCACCTGTTCCACGTCGGGCGGGGTGGTAGATTGAGCCCCGGCGGTGGTGTCCAGCCGGTACGCGCCCGATGCAGCCGAATCGAGTAGCTCTTGATACTGCGTAATTTTGGCGCGGATATCCTCCACGCTGTAATATGAGGCTATGGTTGTCGGAGATAAGCGCCGCGCCATGCAGATAGTCTACACGTGTAAACTCACAACGGCAACCGCAAATCGGGGTAGGGCTTTATACCATGTCGGATTGCCGTATCAACCGGCGGGCGGTGATCACGAATATCTGTTGCATGACACGGGGTGTCAAAAAGCCCTGCGCCTCCTCAAAGTAGGGGCGGGCCTTTACCTCCAGCCGCGTCTGGCTGGTATCACGCAACTGCAAAACCCGGCCACGACGGACAGTATGGATACCAAATTCCGTTTGGTACATTTTTTTTCCGTCGATCACGCCGCGCTTGGCCATGCTGGATAGCGCGCCGTAGTACTCGCGGGCATTTCTGAATCGTTTGTTCAACTTGTGAACACTGTTGCGGTTGAGCCGGTACGCCGGGGATATCCCGCGTGATGCGTTCTTCCCGGTCCGTGCCCCCCGGAGCGGTATCGGCACCTTGCCGCCGGTCTGCCTGCCGCCGGTGCGGTCGTCGCCCCGTTCCATGCGTGCAAGATAGTGCTCTTTGCCGCCCGACATCGTGCGAACCCCCACCACCGCGTTGATATCACGGAGCTTGCGAAGCTGGCCACCACTGCGGGTGGTGTGCGCTTTGTAAATGCGGGTAGCGTTCAGCGTGAATTTGCTTTTGCGTTTCAGATTGGTTTTCAACAGCGCCTTGTATTTTCGGTCAATGTACTCTGCACCCATGTTGACGCTTTCGGCCCCGGCCTCTTGGATGCGGACGCCTGCGCGATTCAGTTGTTTGAGCAGGGCGGGGAGGTTGTCCTTGTACTCGATTACGGTTGCCATGGGCTAATCATTGCGCCGGGGTGGGGTTGGCGTCAAGGGTGAATAAATCTTCCGCTTTTGCTATCGCCTCAAAAATAGGAAATGCCTGTTGCGGTACTACTGCGTTCCCAAGTGATCTAAGTCGGTCCACCCTTCGGGGAACCCCATGAGCCACTCCATAAGGACGGGGTTCGATTTCCCACCGTTTCCTTGAGTCAATGAGCGACGTTCCATGTCGTCTATCTGCCCAGCATCCATCAACAGTTGCATCTGTTTGAAATTGTGCGTTCCCCCGCATAGGGGTGCTCCCGTGGTTGGCCGTGGCCACGATAAATGTACGATTCCCTTTGAACCACGCACCGGAGCAGTAAGCCGAAACAACGTATGCTTGTGCGGAGTAGCCGCCGTTTTCCAAATCGTCGATGATCTCGTCGAGGACCACTCGGACCGCGTTTTCAACATTCTCTGCAACAATCCAAGTGGGCTGCAGTTCTTTAATGACTCGCAGCATTTCGGGCCAGAGATACCTATCATCTTTTTTCCCTCTCTTTTTCCCCGCTGTGCTGAACGGCTGACACGGGAACCCTCCGGAAACAACGGTAACTGGTCTGGTAACTGATCCACCCGTAACCTCCTTGATATCGGTAATCCGCGGTACGTCCGGCCAGTGTTTGGCAAGAACCTGCAACGGGAAAGGCTCGCGCTCAACCTGTAGTATCGTCTCGAATCCTGCCCACTCTGCGGCGAGATCGAGTCCGCCGATGCCGGTGAAAAGAGAGACGTGCGTCATCTCACCCAATCCTTTGCCATCTGTTCATAATATGAACATGGCCCATGTGCCTCACGTCTCGACAGACCGTCGTTGTCCAGCTCCACAAGATCAAGCGCAGGTCTCCACGGCGGTAGGCTGGGCACGATGTCCCCTTTGATGCGGTAGTGCCTCCCTGGTGCCCTGTAGCCTCGTGGTGGTCGTTTCGCGCCGTAGGTGCACAGGTAGATCGGTAGACAGTGTGGGCAGGTTTGTCGCGTTATCGTGGCCGCTATACACGCAACCGTACCGCCGATTGAATGCCCGGCAATGGTATGAATGCGCTGCGGATGGTTTTCAATCAAATCAGCCACGTTCTGCCCCCACCGGATCTCCCTCCAGCGTGCACCGGGCAGGAAATGGTGCACCCATTCAAGCCAGTGATTCGATCCACCGAGGTACAGCACCCTGTTGGTGATTGTCACGTCCATACCCAGCGGGCCGACTGGTCCCATATCAATTTTCATCTTTCATCCTCTCGGAGAATCGGACAAGGGCGTCGAGCACTCCCGGCTCCAAACAGATCTCTGACGAAGCATTCATATGGCTATCCCGGCGAATCAGAATGTTGTATCCGTCATACGCTACGTACACTCCATCCCCGATATAGTCCCGCGTATCATCGTTATCCCAATGGTTCATCTTCCCCCCCCTCTACTGCTCAGCCAAATGAGCCCGACCAACATCAGTGGGACCATCCCCATCATGAGACTCCCCGCCCACATAGCCAACAAATACCGTGCGTTATAGTCCACGCTTCCCCCTTGTAAAAAAGCCCCGCCCACGCACGGGGCAAACAACGCATACATCTACGAACAACGGTCGTGGTCCGCCCCAAGTTATCGGACTTGGCGCCGTTTACGATCACCGGCAACGCCGGATGGAAGCGGCAGGACTCGAACCTGCATCTCATAGCGTCTCTCCGGGGATAGTCTTCGTGGCCTTTGAAGTAGTTAAACCCCTTGCATGACCCGTGTGGGCTGCCATTCCCCCACGCTCCCGATTGTGCAGGCTTCCCACCCACTCGGCACACTTAACGTCGTGCTACACGCCACGGTGATAACCGTCACCGCAGAAACGGGCGCATTCCCATCTTATTAACCCTCAAGGACAGCATCAAGGAAGCTCTCTTCGATGCTCCTCAGGGAGTCCTTGGTCAACCAATCGGTGATATCCGTCCCATCGTCTGTCTCCACCCCTATTTCGTCGATGTAGGGGGACAGCTTCTGTGTACCGTTTGGGATAGATGAATCTCCGATCCAGTCTCCACTGACAATTTTGCCTTTTACCGTAAGCCCGCAGATAACCCGCTCCAATTCTGTGCACTCGAATATCACTTTTCTCTCCCTCCATTTTTACTCAACCGTGTGAGTAAAATCTTCGATACTGCTTATCAGGTCCTCAGCCTTCTGATAGTCAGCTGCGCTCCAAGACCTCCGGTCAAGCAAACTCTTCATCAATATCGTCCCAGTCCCCGTGGCTGCTCCCTCCACCATCCGGAACCTCAGCTCCAGCATCTTCCGTCTCCGGGTTTTCAGCCAGCCATTCTGCATAAACATCTCTTGGATGTACCCCATCCGACATTCCCTCCATAACCTTCTTTAAAAACTCAGCGCTAAGCGCCCTCTCCTCCGGCGTAATCGTTCTCTTCCGCTCCTCGTATTCAGGGTCCGGAAGCGCCATGGGAGGTGGGAGCGTCTCCTTCACCGCCTTATACGCCACTATCACATCGGGGAGATCAGGGGGGCTCCCATATCGGTTGGAAAATGTCTCCCGCAGTTCCTGGTACGTTGCTCGAACGGCGGCGACATCTTTCCCATTCGCCCAATGCACGACCTCACGTCTCGCAACCGGACTTTTATACGGGGCGTACGCCTTCTCGAGCACCGCAACAAACTGCTCACCACGATCTACGCTTTCCATACATCTTCCAGAAACTCTGCAGTTTCATCGTCGATCGTCTCAACGTCCTGTTGCATATGCTTCATGATCCTCCCCCACATCTTTACAGACTGCAGCGTAGAAGCCCTGAATGACTGCTGGCGCCAGAAACCATCCCCATTGGTAACCAAGTACCAGAAAGCTGAGAGCACGCGCCCTGTGCCCTCCTGCGCGTTCTGGGGGAAAATCTCGACAATCCTGTCTGCGATATCCCGGGCGGCCTTTGCTTCTCGTGGGTATTCCTGGTTCGTGATAGTCGTCTTTGACTTGAATGCGGCCATGAGAGCCTTACCAACAGTCTTCGCCATGTCACTGTCACTCTTCGCCATGTCACTGTCACTCTTCACCACCAATAATGTATTACTATCTGTATTACTATCTTTAATACTATGTGTGCCATTTTTGTCATGGTAGAGTGCCATTTTTGTCATGGTAAGGGTGTCATTTTTGTCATCCTCTTCGGAATACGGATCTTCTACCATGACAAAAGGGTTCTCTCCGATGTAGATCCGGCGGGTCGGTCCGGAGGTCTCAACACGGATATATCCCTTCGATTTCATGGATGACATCCATCTTGCGACGGATCTCTTTGAAGCATTGAACTTGGCAGCAAAAAAGTCATTCGATGCCCAGCAGAATCCCCGGCGATTCGCAAGGGCGCTGATCTCGGCG
>Ga0306898_1000309_pt1 | contig 19869 bp, 31 predicted proteins | sample AntRauMFilla1564_FD_190424 | JGI IMG/M metagenome (GOLD analysis project Ga0306898, IMG submission 190424) | Saline lake microbial communities from Rauer Islands, Antarctica - Metagenome Filla 1 #564 (v2) (version 2) | ecosystem: Environmental > Aquatic > Non-marine Saline and Alkaline > Saline ...
ATTGAACTAAATTCATTATCTTTGTGTCTAATTGATTAAATTTGTGCGTGTATCCAAGCGGTTTAAGGGGATGGTTTGCAAAACTATTATTCGTTGGTTCGAATCCAATCACGCACTCTAATTAATTTACAATATTAAGAATTACAATAAAGCTTTGCGGTCAGGGTTTTGTTGGTAGGTTTAAATGTGCCTATGTGTTTTCAGCGGTTCGACTCCGTTAATTTTTAATTATGGGTAAAACAAAACAATTTGTAGATAGGTTAGAGCAACTTGCTTGGGATTATATTCAAGAGTGTATTAATAACACTAAAGAGATACTTTCTAATAAAGGAACTAAAGAAGATGTTAAGGATAGACACATACCTACAATTGATTATTTCCTTAATATTTGGATACCTTTAAACTATTCAAAAAAGGACACTATAAAAAGGAGCACCTATTATCGTTGGTTAAAATGGGATAATACTTATAAGCAAAAAACTATATTTAATATAGATGTTTGGTTTAAAAGTTTAGCTGGGGACATAGTAGCTAACGAGGGCAAAGGAATATTTTATGCTAAAAACAAGTTAGGTTGGACTGATAAGAATCAAACAGAATTAAAAGGCACGTTAAACATACCTAAATTGCCAGATATTGGCAACAGATAAAAATAACATGAAGAAAAAAGAAAAGATTAAAATTTTAACTATTAACTTATTAAAGTCATTAACTGTTAATTATAATTTAAAAATTGATAATTTACAACTTAAAAAAGAGTTAAAAGAACAAAAAAAATTTACTAAAGAGTTAAGAGGTAGATATATTGAAAGTCAAAGAGAATTAATTTATTTAACAAAATAATAAAATGAAATATAAAATAATTTTGAGAAACATATCTAGGTTTTTTTATGATGAAGCTTTATCTTGGGCTGAAAAAATAATAAAAGAAGACGACACTAATTATGATATTTACGAATTAGATTATAACTCTATTACTAAAGAATTAAAAGTTTTAGGAACAATTCATGAGGTTGTTTTTCAAGAATGCTTAAGTTTAATTTCAATAAATAATTTTAAAAGTAAAGATTTAGGAGGTTTTAGTAATAAAGGTAGTGACGGATTAATAGGGGGTACAATAATAGTTTAAATATTGGTAAACGATAACAAATATTTATACACCAAAGCTTATTTTAAGATACTAGATTTGATCCAATCGAATCCAGATCAGGACGTGTTTGTTATTCGGGGAGGTCAAGGAGCATCAAAAACTGTTAGTATAATTCAGATTATTATACAGAGTTTGTGTAGCTCTACTAAAGAAGCTACTATCTTATCTTCAGAACTATCCAAAATGAAAAGGACGGTTATACGCGACTACAAAAAAATATGTAAAGATTGGGGAACTATCCAAAATGAAACTGATTTTAATAGATCAGAAAGCAAACACGAGTATTTTAACGGGTCTTATTTAGACTTTCTTGGTGCAGATGTCAATGACGTTGGTAAAGGATTTAGACGTGATATATTGTATATAAATGAGGCGGATAAGATGGATGTTGATACGGCCGTACAATTTATTTCTAGGGCAGGTCTTACAATAATTGATTACAATCCAGACGCTTTATTTTGGGGTGACGAATACATAAACGATAATAATTTTATAACCTTAACTTTTGAAGATAACGAATATCTTTCAAAAAGTGAGGTTAAAAGTATATTAGATTATAAAAATAAAGGTTTCCATGATGTAAATTTACCAGATAAACAACTATTCCAAGATAGTAATATAGCTAATAAATATTGGTCTAATAAGTGGCGTGTTTATGGTTTGGGATTACTTGGTAATTTAGAAGGCGTTGTATTTAATAATTGGAGCGTAATTAATTCACTGCCTAAAGAAGCTCGTTTATTAGGTAGAGGTTTAGATTTTGGTTTTACAAATGATCCCACATCAATTATTGAAGTCTATAAATACAACGATCAAAGAATACTGCACGAAGTTTGTTATCGCAAAGGTTTAAGTAATAGGGAAATTTATAAAATGATTCCTGATAGAGTTATAACTTATTGCGATAGTGCCGAACCTAAATCTATATCAGAATTAAGCAGCTACGGATGCAAGGTTAAAGGAGTTAAGAAAGGACAGGACAGCGTAATGTTTGGCATCCAAGTAATGCAGGAGCAGACTTATTTAATTACTTCAAACTCAAAGAATCTAATAAATGAGTTTAGGAAATACACTTGGATTAAAGATAAAAGTAACAACAATTTAAATAAACCCATTGATCTTTATAACCATGGAATTGATGCGGTAAGATATCACGAAATGGAAACTTTAGGAAGAAAAAAACGGGTAACAAATGCAAGAGTCGATCGAAGATATTAGTATTTTAGAATATTTTAGTTTGGAAAATACAGATGAATATGACTTCTATATTGATATATTGAAGGAAGAAAATAAGCTATGCGGTCATAGATTTGATGCTAGCAAGATAACGTTTAACGAATTTAAATATATGATAAGCGTGTTTAATGATCCTAATTTAGATAATTTAAAAGAATTATTTATACATTTGTTTAGGATAAAAGGAAATTTTTACGTATCATCTGAAAAATTATTTTATAATGAAAGTATATTCCAGTTTTTTAAAGCAAAGAATTACGTTATCAATATGATGAGAGAAAAATTAAAGGTTGAAGAAAAACTGTTATATTCAGAGCCAGACACAAAAATGATTGAGATAGGTGGTTATGACATGATGCGACCATTTAGTACAATGTTAGCAAAGGTAAATATTGGCAAACAGTTTGGAGTTGACCCTGAAATAGTGGGGAATTGGAAATATACAAAAGTTTTAAATATACTAGCAACCAATAATATAGTTAGCGAAGTACAAAGAATATACAGCAATGCAAAATGATATAGTAGAGGTATTAAGAGATTTAGCGGTAAGTTTAGGTTGGACTTTTTCTTATGGAAATAGGGCTAATCACAATTTGATAAGGTCATCTTTAGATGATAATAAAATATACTTATTGCTTGACCCCGTAAGAATATCACAGCCATCCGATGAATTTGGAGGTGTAAAAGAAACTGTGTTCACTGGAAATTTTATTTTAGGCATTCAATCTACTATTGATAAAACTTATGAAGAAAAGTATGAAGATAACATAAAGCCTTTAAAAAATAACGAATTACCAAAAATTAAAACCCTATTAAATTGTGGTGATTATGAAATTACAGCTTGGAGTTTCTTTGAGGATATTAATTTATACGACACTAATTTAGACGGATTAGTAGTTAGTTATACCATTTCAATATTATGATAGACAAGTTAGACGAAGAAACTAGACTGTTTGTAAAGAAAGAGTTTGAAAGTTTGCAAGTTGATTTGGTTGCAAAATATAAAGAACTTGGCATGAAGGCAAGTGGTAAGTTTGAACGTGAGTTGGAGGTTGTACAAGAAGGAAGCTCTACTAAATTATTGGGCGTTGATTATACAGGAGCTTTACAATTTGGAAGAAAACCAACAACAGGAACAGGTAAAGGTGATTTGATTAAGGCTATTAAGCAGTGGATTATTGACAAGGGAATTGTGCCAAAGGATAATATAAGTATGTCATCTTTAGCGTTTTTAATTACTAGAAAGATACACAGGGACGGATGGAACAGGCAAGGATATGGAGGTGTTGATTTAGTTGGCCAAGTAATAACACAGCAAAGGATTCAGAATATAATTAATAAAGTAGGTGAAAAATTAGCAATAGGTTTAGTGCCTTTTTTTGTGGATGGATTAAAACAAATTAAAGAATAATGGCAATAGTTTATACAAGCAAACCAAACGTAAATAGGTTAATTAATGCATTTAATAACAATGTATTCGAGTTTGCTGATGACGGGGCAAAGACAGCGAAAAAATGTACGGTTCTTATAAATAATACATTTAGTTTAACTAGAACACCAATTAATAATAATTTTCATTTTAACCTAAAAGAAATGTGTAGCTTAATTGCTAGAGAAGATAATTGGCAAGATAACACGCCAAATGTTTTAGGTTTAAGTTTAGACGATGATATTATTAAAGATTTAATAATTAAATTTACTATTCAGTTTACAGATTATACGATTGTTAACAACCAAACTACCTACTCTATTTTACGTTCGGTTAGTCAGATTAACAATGTTATTGATATTGAAAAAACTACAAATAGCAATGATTTTGTTAGCTTAAATAATTTAACATTTTTTAAAGGATATCCTTTTGATTTCACTTATTATAGTAATGTAGAATATAATGGAGTGTTGTTAAATCCTGCACCTGGTTTCTATAAAATTTATAACTTTGTAGTAGGTTCAAATAGATTCTTTTTATCTGACAATATAGGTAATTTATTAAAAGATGATGGAAATGATAATATATTACAAGTAGGATTAAACATATTATACATTTCTTTATTTAACGTTAAACGAATCAATATTAAACTAGTAGATAGTTGTAGTGGCGTTTATTTAAAATACATTAATGAGTTTGGTAGTTGGTCATATTGGTTATTTAATTCAATTTACACCTCCACTATTAACGCAAGAATTAAAGACGAATTTAATGTAGATTTTAAAGATATAACAGAAACCTCGGCAACTACTTTAATAACAGGTAAAGATGGGGAAGAAACTTTAAACTTGACTTCTAAAAATTTAGATACAAATGAAATTGCACAGCTTCAAAGCATATTAACCAGTCCAAGGGTTGAACTTTACAATGGCACGGTTAATTCCGTAGCATTATGGCAGACCGTAATAGTTAGAGGTGGGTCGTTCACATGGACAAATACAAAAAGAGATTTGGCAAATATTTCTATTCAGATAATCAAAAATAAATATACTCAAGTATAATGGATGAACGTTTATATTTAAATGATATTTTAATTGACCTATCTCCTGGAAGTGTTGCAAGGTCATTGCAGGTTAATGACTTTAGAGAATTAAAGGACAGACAGGCTAATTATTCAAATAATATAAAGATACCTAGAACGCCAAACAATGAGAAGGCATTAGATTTGTTAGGATATTCAGGTTCAACTAGCAGAAAGCCTTATGAAATTATAACGGCTAAATATGTTCTTGACGGAATTGAATTAGTAACAAATGGAAACGCAAAAATAAGAGAAACGAGCGAATTTTATTCGTTGGTAATTTATGACGGGAACATTGCTATCAATGATATTTTAGGCATCAAAACCCTAGCAGATTTAAATTTTACAAGCCCTGTTAAATACAATCATAGGCTTTCAATTGAATCAATGATAGATTCCTTTAGCAAAACGGAGGGGTATATTTATGGATTAAATGGTACTCCCGTAACGGTTGTAAATTCAATACCTAGTTTTTATATTCACACACTTTTTAAAATGATATTCAATCAAATAGGTTGGGAAGTTGAAGGTGATATTTTTACAAATACAGATTATTTGAGTAGAGTTATAACGATGGACAAAGGCTTTGAGCCAACGGTTACGCAACAGAGTAGTAAAGTTTACAGTGCATCAAATTCAGAACAACATTCAGGAACAAGACCAAACAATTTTCCTGTTTCTATTTTAGTTGATACTTTTAATGTTCAGGTACCAGCTTATTATGAGATTTCATTTATTGGGAGAATAAATGTGCAGAGAGGTACAAATACTAATTTATCAATAGAAAAGAACGGTTTATCTTTTGCAAGTATATCCTCAATCAATCCATTAACGGGTTCTTATAATTTTTTTGCAGAGCAAGGTGATGTTATTGAAATTTTTATTAATATACTACCAGTTGCTAAATATGCAGGATATATATATGATTTTACGGAGGAATTTACTACCAATATAGATTCAGATACAAATTATGTTGATATAAAAATTGAAGAAATAATAGGCGACACAAAGCAAATCGATTTTGTAAAAGATGTGATGCAAAGGTTTAATTTATCATTTAGAAAATTACCGAATGAAAATACAATTGAGTTTATAAGTTCACAGGATTTACTAGATGTTAGTAGACAAGTAGAAGATTGGAGTGATAAATTTGTTAGGAAAATAAAAGAATCTTATACAAATTCATACGCTCGAGATAATAAATTTAAATACAATTATGAAGAAAGCGGAGATAATTTTGCGGATGGAAGTTTAATTGTAAATGATTTAAATTTGAAACCAGAACAAACTGTTTTAACATCTTTTTTTAAAGCACCAGTTTTTAATGGAACTAGATATAACTTTAATTATTGGGATGAAGAGAATGAACCACAGCAAGATGGTATTCGCATTTTTAAATTGCAAACAATAACAGGTGATTTAGCAATTAGATTAGAAAGAGATAGTAATTTTTCATCATTACCTGCAACTTATGTTGGTTTAGATTTTGACGAATTAGACTACCAAACTGAACTAGATAATAATTACGCAAGATTTCAACAATTGCTACACAATTATAACGTTTTTACAATTGATTGTAAATTGTCGATATTAGATATTTATAACGTTGACTTTTTTAAACTGAAACACATTAAACAGTTAGGGGCTAATTTTTACCTAAACAAAATTATTAACTTTAAGAACAACGAAATTACAAAAGTAGAATTAATAAAGATTCCTAATTAAATAATATGGCAGATAAAATAACGATTGCAGAATTAGGTATTGATACTGATTCCTTACTAGCAAAAGCAAAGGAAACAAAAGATTCTTTAGATGCTTTAAAAAAATCAACAAACGAATTAAAAAAAGCTGAAGGCGATAATAATGCACAGCTAGTAAAAAATGAAGTTCAAATAAAGAAGCTGTCATCAAGTTACAACCAGCAAAAAAATACTTTGGTTCAATTAACTGATAGTAATAATAATTTTGTTAAAACAGAACAGGCTTTAGAAAATGCTTTAAATAAAAACATTAGTACAATTGAAGAAGCCAGAAAAAGTAATAAGGAATTATTAGCGATTCGTAATAAAATAAATGTTAATACGGATGAAGGAAAAAAACAATTAGACAATATAAACGGACGGCTAGACGATAACAATAAATTTATAAAAGAGAATGTAAGTGCATACGAACAGCAAAAGATAGGCATAGGAAACTATGAGGATGCAATAAGAAAAGTATTTCCAAACGTTGGGGCATTAATTGATGGGCTAAAAAGTACCCGGGATGGATTAAAGACCGCATCAATTGGATTCAAACAGTATGCAGATGCTGGGGAGAAAACAGCGGACACAACAGACAAGCTGAAAAATGCGGTAAATCTATCAACAGAATCAACTAATAAAGGTTCGATTGGTTTTGGTAGAATGAAACAGTCAACAAATGAAGCATCAACGGCGACAGATACGGCTAAAAAGTCTACTATTGGCTTTACAATGGCCAAGAAAGCATCAACTGCAGCGACAACAGGGGCTTCAAAAGCTTTAAGAATATTTAAAATAGCGTTAATTTCTACGGGAATAGGTGCAATAGTTGTAGTTCTAGGCTCATTAATCGCTGCCTTTGCTTCAACTCAAAAGGGAGCGGATGAAATAAGTAAGGCACTTGCACCAATTAAAGGGGCATTGCAGGGTATTATTGGCGTTATACAAGATATTGCGCTCAATGTTTTTGGTCAATTAGGCAATAGATTTACAATTGTAAGTGGCGGGATATTAAATGGATTAGATAAAATACGATTAGGATGGAATAGAATTTCGGGCGATACTGAAGAAGCTGAAATTATAGCTGCACGAATTGCGGACAGATTGGTTGAGGTTGGTAGAGCGCAATCTGATTTAAATAAACAGACACAATCATTTTCTAATATTTTGGGAGGTGCTGGCGAAAAGATTGCGGAATCTGCACAGGCTCAAAAAGAGATTGCAGTATTACAAATTCAGATTGAGAAAGCCGAAAATAGATTAATAGTATCACGATCAGAATCTAATCGTATTATAAAAGAAAGTAATAAGATAGCGGAGGACACTACTAAAACTTTAAGCGAAAGAGAAGCAGCTGCCAAGCGTGCAATTAATGAAAGTGATAATTTATTAAAAGCTGAACAGTCTATAATTGATTTACAAATTGAACAGCAAACTTTAAAGAATAGCCAAAACGATACGGACAGAACGGCAAGCAAAGAACTTGCAGAACTTGAAGCGCAAAGAAACGAAAAGCAAACTGCAATCCTGGAGCAACAAACAACGTTAACCAATAAGTTAAACATTATTCGTACACAGGCGGAGGGTGAGCGTAAAAAGGCACAGGATGAAAGGATAGCAAAAAACGAAGCAGAGCAGAACCAACTAGAAGAAGCTGCAGCAAGAGAAGCAGAGAAACAAGCTGAAATAGATAATAAGAAGTTAGAACAGATTACTTTATTTGAGCAAAGAAAAAGAGATTTATTAAATAAAATAGCTTTAGACAACGCCACAACAGACGAAGAAAAAGCAACGATAAAAGCGGAACAGGATTTATTGAAGCAACAAAAGGATTTGGAAAATTTAGAGCTAACTGAATTTCAAAAAAATGAATTAGAAAAATTACTATTAACAGAACACAACATTGCTTTAGCAGAAATAAATAATAAATTTAATGAAGATCAAATCGTTTCTGAAAAAGATTTACAAAAGTCTAAACAAGAATTAAGAGAAAAAACATTTGATAAAGCTATTGCATTAGCAGACGGAGAAAGTAAACTAGGAAAAGCAATTTTAGCAATTAAACAAGTATTTTTATTAAAAGAAAGTTTAATCGAAGCATCAAAAGTAAAAAATAAAGCAGCGGCAAGTGCTGCAAGTGCAAGTGCATCTATTGGTGAGGGAGTAGCTTCAACGGCAAGCATAGGTTTTCCGCAAAATATACCTTTATTAATTGGATTTGCTACACAAATTGGGGGCGTTGTTTCGGCTATTAAGTCAGCATCAAAGTTTGAGAAAGGTGGTTTGCAAGAGATTGGAGGCAAACGTCATAGTAGCGGTGGAACTAAATTCGTAGGAGATGACGGAACACGATTTGAAGCTGAAAAAGGTGAGTTGATTGGCGTAATGTCAAGATCAGCATCACAGAAATTTATGGAATTTAACGACACCCATACGCCTAACTCTGCTTTGTTTGGGAGTATGTCATTAAATAGTAGTAAATTCGCTAATGGTGGTTTAATTGATATGGCTAGCAATACTTCAAGTTCAAGCGGAACAACAGCGGACACAACTAGATCAATAATTAATGAGATTAATAAAATAAAGATAGTTACCGTTGTTGATGACGTTACGTCAATGCAAGGAATACAAACAGAAATAAGAAGTGGAGCAGATGTTTAGTATTTTAAAAGCATGGATAAAAGTTTTTAAAGGCGTTACAACGGAAGAAGATAAACGCAGGGCAAAGGTTTGTAACGGTTGTGAGAGTGCGGTTTACAATAAATACGTGGACTTCCTTAATGATGAATTAAAAGAAGTAGAGGGAATGGTTTGCAGTCAATGTGATTGTCCTTTGCTTGCTAAAATTAGAAGTAATAAAAAATGTTATAAATGGTAAAAGAAAGTAATTACAGTAAAGCATTAATAATTGAAAGTGATAGTTTCTGTTTGGATTTAATGAGACGTGGAATTATTAGCTTAAAGATTTTAGACTATAAAGTTTATTACGAACGATTTGTACATGAGTTAAAAATTACAGGAAGCAAAGAAAAAGCATATTTTAATGCGAGTGCGGAATATAATGTTTGTGTTAACACTATTCGCAACGCTGTCAAGTATATGATGGCTAATTAAAAAACCCCAATCAGATTTAGGAACAGGATTGGGGTAAATGGTTTTTTTCACAAAATCAAAATAATCTTACGCAAATATAATGTTTTTATTTTGATTTTTTAATTTGTTTTTTATAAATTACTTCCTCTATTTCTTCACAAGCTAATTTAAAGACAAAAGATTCATTTAATGTTGTAATAATTCCTGATTCAACCAATCTTAAAAAGTATTGATTCATTTCTTTATCTATATTTAATTTCATATTTTTATTATATTTGGCTATTTACTTTTTCTGTTAATAAATCTTGAATGTAATTCTTTAAATCTTTATTGGCTAAAACCGCTAACATTTTTAACGGCTTTATATCTTCTTCTTTTATGTCGATTATTTTTCTCATAATTTTTTTATGCTATTAACATTCCTCTTGATATTATATTCTGTGCTTTTTCTTCATTTTTAGTTATTGGTATTTCAAATTTTATCTTCGGGGTTTTACCTACAATTCCATCTTCTAAATCGTCATAGAAAAATAAAGATTCAGAACTTCTACAAGAGTAAGTGTAAACACCTAAACTTCTAAAATTTAATGAAGGGTTTTCAAAATCTTTTCTGCCAATATGTAGAGTTACTAAATTTTTATACCATTCAATTGTATAATTTTTACCTCTTATATTAAATTTTACAATCCTATTAAATTCCCCTAAAACTTCCTCTTCTTTTAAGACTTCAATACCTTTAATCGTATTTAAAAAATCTTTCAGTCTTTCAAATTTTATAATTTCTACCATAATTTTATAAGTTATATGCGTTATAATAAGTTTCGTTATTGTCTTTAGAATTATTTTTTTAACATGATATAGCTTTTCTTTTTCCTTTAGAAGTTAATTCAACATAGTTTCCTGTTTTTCCACCTCTTGGAGAATCATTTCCAGTCACAAAATCAGTATTTAACTTTAATCCAGCATCTTTTAAAATTTTAATAGCATCATCCGTTCTGTCTATATTTGTTGTAAATCTTCCTCTTCCAGAAGTATGGCAAGTATAAACTCTTGTTTTAGTTGTTAATAATTCTTTAGCATAACCATATCCATTGCTACTTTTAGAATTTCCTTTTGTTCTGTTTTCAAATGTTGTAAGTTTCATAATTTATATTTTAAAGGTTTGTTAATTTATTAGCTTTATCTTTTCCGTGGTAATTAACCATTTTTGCGTGATTACTTTGAGAATAAGGCTTTGAGTAGCTTACTCCTATTTCATTGTTGATCCCGATTCTTTCTTGAGCTTGAAACATATTCATCATTAAATTATGCATTGCGTATAATTCTAAATGCTTTACTACATGTTTAAAGTTATTCATTAAATCAATCATAAATTCTTTTAAAGATAAATTAGAATCATTTTTTATGTTACTGTTATAAAAGCTAATTACTTCTTTTCTGTTTTCTGATAAAAAAATTTGAGTTGTCATAATTTTTATTTTTAAGGTTTGTTGTTATTTCCTATGCAAATATATACAATATATATGATATACATAACTTAAACATAAAAAAAACTTAATAAATTAATATTAAGTTTTAATTTTTTTATTCATAATATATTTTTTAGTCGAAGTTTTCAATACGTTTTATGCTATCTTCAAAGATTATTTTATACTTACTATGTGTTTGATTATTATAGACGTTCTTCAAGTGGTCTATTGTGTCATATTTTAATTCAATTTTGTTAATACTATCTAATTTATTAAAAATGTATTCATATTGCAAAAGATATTCATTGAGGTTATTAATAATATTTTGAAATTGATCTTCATTAAATTTTATTTTTTTTATAGAAGTACCCTTTAAAAAAAAACGCCCATACAGTAAATAGTGATTGTAGTAATCAATATTATACATTTTTGCTTTTAATTGTTTTTTTCTTAAATAATTGCGGATAATATCGTTTTCAATTTCATAATCCTGAATAATAGAAATAAAAGTTATTTCGGTTTTTGTAATATTATCAGGATTGTATTTTTCTAAAAATTGACTGTAAACCTCATCTATATTTGAGTAGTCATCATTTATTTTTTGTATAAAATCTATTTTCATTAACTAAAAAACCTACCGATGCGGAGGTCGTAGTCTCGTTATCGGTAGGAATTATAAAGTTTCTTATTAGTAGCTACGACCCTACAAGGCAAATCTACAAAACTTTTTGAGTATAAATACTATCATAATCAATTATTTTTGTAATAATGAAAAATGATATTTACTTAATTGGGGAGGTAGGCTATGAAATTACACTTGATAGCGTAATTGAAGCTGTCAATAATTCCGATAAGAACCAAGCATTAAACATAAATATCCATTCAAGCGGTGGCTCTGTATATGAAGGGCTTGCTATTTATAATTATTTCAAGAATTTAGACCAAGAGGTAAACACCTCTTCTAGTGGGTTAGTTGCATCAATTGCTTCAATCATATTTCTAGCTGGAAAAAAAGAAACCCGTAAAATAAATAAAACAGATTCTTTTTTAATTCATTTACCAATGGGCGGATCGTTCGGCAATGCTTCGGACTTTGAAAAGAGCGCAAAGGAATTAAGAGAAATCGAAACAAAGTTAGTTGATATTTATGTTAACGAAACTAATATTTCACGAGAAGATGCAATTGCGTTGATGAATAAAGATGAGATGTTAGACGTTAATTATCTTAAAGAAAAAGGTTTCGTAAATAATATTATAGAATTTAAGGCAGTAGCAAATTTAAACACAAATAAACAAATGAATTTAACAGAGGAAAAAGTCGATGGACTTTTAGAGAAATTTTATAATAAATTTTTCAAAAAAGAAGAACCTACAAATAAGATAGTTCAAGATGCTAATGGCGTTGAGATTGACTTCTTTGATGTAGAAGAGGATAGTGAACCAGTAGCAGGTGATAAAGCTAGAATAGACGGCACACCAGCGGACGGCGAGTATGTAATGCCAAACGGTCAAACTTGGGTATTTGTAGCAGGAACTTGGGATTCAGTTATTGAAGTTGTTGAAGACAATAAAGTTGAAGAACTTGAAGCGGAATTGGTAAAAGTTAATAACGTAAATACGGAATTAACAAATTCTTTAGCAAAGTTAAAAACAGAATTTAAAGAATTAAAAAATACAATCACTTCATCTTTTGAAACAAAAAAATTAGAGAAAAAAGAAGAAGGCGAAAAAACAAGTAGAACTTTTAGAAATAAAAAATAAAATATGGCAACAAAATTCGATGTAAGCGCATTAACGCTTAACCCACAGGAAGCAACAGAAGTTTCTGAAGCAGTAGTAGAACAGGTGTTTATCATGTCTGAAATGAACGCAATACATGACGTTCAGACAGGCATTCAAATGAAAGAGCAAATTGTATTTGTTGACCAGTTAGGAATCGGCGGAGAAGCGTTGACTAATTGTACACCCGCAGAACAGGATGCACTTGCATTCACTCAAAAATATTGGGATCCAGCTTTAATTGCAGGACGTTTTTCCAATTGTCAAAATGATTTGAACAAGTTGTTTAAACTTTTTAGAAAGGCACAAAAAGCAAACCCAGACTACTTCGATAAAGAAGGAAGTCAAGAGATGGCAATGTTATCAGTAGCAATCACGGAATCCATTAAGACTTCGGTAAATGCTAAGATATGGTACGGAGATACAGCGGCAGAAGTTTTTGCTGACGGAGGTAACTTTAAAGCGGGAACAAATTTAGGTTTGTTTAATCAATTTGACGGATTATGGAAACAAATTTTTGCAGATGCAAATATTCCAAGAATTACAATTGCAGAGAATAGTGGAGCAACTTATGCAGCACAAGCATTAGCAGCGGACGAAGGTTTCAATATTTTAAAAGCAATGTACAACAATGCAGATGCTAGATTGTTAGGAAATGTAGGAGCGCAATTTTTAGTAACACGTTCAATATTTGACAACTACCTTGACTATTTAGAAGGAGCACAAAAAAATGGTGGTTTAATTACTATTACAGAGGATGGTAAGCAAACGTTATCTTATAGAGGTATTCCTGTAATTATTCAAAATGAGTTTGATAGATTACAGAATTTATACCAGAATGATGCAACGGTTGTTTTTAGACCTCACAGAGCGGTCTTAACTACACCTTCTAACATTCCAGTTGGAACATTATCAGAGACTGATTTAAATTCATTAGAATCTTGGTATGAAAAGAAAGATAAAGCTAATTATGTAGATTACGCATACTTTTTAGATGCTAAATTTTTAGAATCTTACATGGCAGTAGTTGCATACTAATCTTAAAAAATAAACATTATGGCATTAAATTGCGAAGATAAATTATCGGCTGATATTGCAAAGAATTGCGATACCAAGCCGATTGGCGGAATGGAAGTAAACGTTGTGTTAATTCCATTTGGGGATATTGACAGAACAAACTCCACGTTAGACGCTACAAATGACTTACTAATAACTAACTTAGCAACCGTTAGCGGTGGGCAAGGTTATTTTGTAGAAGGCATTAAACAAGCGCAAGGAGCATCTTTTGAGTTGGTAAAAAAAGAAGATAGTTTTGATGCATTCAAACATACATTTTCGGGGGTTGTTTTATCTCCAAGTGTAGCGAATAAAAAATCACTTTCTGAAATTGCAAGCGGTTCAAAGTATGTAGCGGTTGTAGAGAAGAAATGGAAGGGAGTTGATCAAGATGACGCATTTGAAGTTTTAGGTTGGGATGCAGGATTAGTAATTTCTGAAATGACTTGGAACACAAAGGAATCTGACGGAATAATTAAATTCGTACTATCTAATGAGGACGGTTATGAAGATCCTGATATGACAAGAAACTTACTAGAGACAGATTATGCAACCACAAAAACAGCATTTAATACGAAATTTGCAACGGCATAAAAAAAAATATTTAAATGACTGAAAAGTTTTTAAAATATGATTTACAAACCGTCTTTAGAGATCATTCTAAAGGCGGTTTATTATTTGAATTTTTAACAGAGTACAAAAAAGAATTTAACACAGGAAGTCTTAATCCAAGTTGCAAAAGTTGCAGAAAGGAATATTGGACAAACTACACAAATTTATTTAAAATGAGCGAGCAAAAAAGTGAATACATATTAAAAGCAAAATATAACGGCATACAGCTGGGAGTAAATGGTCAGCCAATCCGTAACGGAGAAATGACAGATAAAATTGCAAAGGAATTAATTAAGAAACACCCACACGGTAAAGAATTATTTTCTTTTATTCCAGAACCAAAAATTATTAAAAAAGCACCTGTAAAAAAAGCAGAATAAATGCGGAATGTTAAATCCACACTTATAGACGTTTACAAAAAGAAAACAGAATTTGACAAGTCGCTTGGCATAGTTGCAAATGGTGTAGATAATCTTTACCCGGAACGTGCTGACCGTTTTATAAATAATTCAGTTACAGCTAAAACGTGCGCTAAAATTATGGCGACCTACTTAATGGGTAAAGGTTGGTTGGGAAGAAATAAAGTTATTGTTAACAAAGAAAAGATGTTAACCTTGCAACATTTTACCTCTAAAATAGCACACTCATTGGTAAAACAAAGAGGTGTATTTATCCACGTTAATTACAACGCAAACTTTGAGCCGTCATCTTATGACGTTTTACCATACGTACATTGCAGAGTTGGCAAAAGAGATGACAATAAATATAACGGCAAAATTGCGGTATCTGATAAGTGGGATAACAGCAAGTTAAATGAAACTGATATCACTTTTATTAATGTGTTTAATCCTGATAAAAAAGTTGTTCAATCTCAAATTAATAAAGTAAAAGGAGAAGATTTAACTGAAAAAATAAGACGTTATAAAGGTCAAGTGTTATACTTGAATTTAGATGACGACTACGTTTATGCGTTAAGTCAAATTGATGCGGTAATGAATGATTGTGATAGCGAAGCACAGGCAAGCGTCTATAAAAACAAATCATTACGTAAAGGGTTTTTCGGTAAAACATTGGTTGTTACCAGACCTTTAGCGGGTTCTTTAGAAGATTATACGGATGCAAACCAATATCACGAAGCACAGAGCGAGAGAAGCAATTTTAAAGACACAATTAAGGACTTTATAGGCGCTGAAAACGTTGGGGATACATTGCACGTTGAGTTAGAATTTGACGACAATGAGAAACTAGACAATGCTATTTTATTCAAAGATATTTCTTCTAATATAGACGATAAACTTTTTGAATACACAGAGAAATCAGTATTTAACAATATATTAATGGCTTTTAATTCTATACCTCCTGCACTTGTTCGGCCAGAAAACAGCGTTTTTGGCCAAAGTGGTGAGAGTATTCAGCAGATGCAGAAAGTTTATCAAAATAATACGAGTAATGAGAGAGATGCTTTAATCGAAATCGTGCAGTATTTGATGGGTATCTTTGTAAATAGGTTAGATAATTTAGATTTAGAGCTATTAATTCAAGAAAAAACAGATGCAGTTACTAATCAATAGAGCAGATTTTGAAAGCAATTATAGAAATATAACGCAATCGAATTACAACAACGGAAATTTAAACCAACACATTTTAGATGCTCAATTTACAGACGTGCAACAATTAATGGGTTTAGATTTTTATAATGATTTGATACGTAATTATACAGATGCGGAATATGTAAGTCTATTAGATGGAGGCATTTATACCTACCAAGGCATAACATACACAAATGTAGGATTAAAGGCTGTAATTGTGTTCTATGCTTATGCAAGATATATTTTGATGGGGTCGCAAACTGATACGCCATTTGGTTACATTGAAAAGCAAGATCAAAACAGCGTGCAGGTTTCTCAAAATCAAAAACAATCCGTGTTTAAAATGAACCAACAAACGGCTTTTAATTACTGGGAAAATGTAAGGTTATTTATTGATCGAAAAAAAACAGATTACCCACTTTGGGATAACAATTGTGTAACACACAGAAAAACATTTAGAATTTCAAAAATAGAAAGATGAGCAGCAAAAGTAAGATATATTTTCAAGATGAATTTCGTAAAATTTCATTTGGAGCAAATGGAGTAAATGAAATAGATTCAAACGGGGCAACAGCAACAATAAACGCAGATGATCGGTTTGCGGTTTTAATAGCAAAGGGCGATACTGTTTTTGCATTTGAGAATGATGCGGACAAAGGGATTAAAAGTTCATCAGCATTTACGTTAGACGATGGCGATGTGATTTATGGCTACTTTCATGATTTAGTTGTAGCTAGTGGAAAGTTAAGAGTTTACTACGGAAATTAAAAAACATGAAATTAGGACTAGGTTTAGGATTACAATACGGAAGAAAAATAACAAGTGGAGGCGGTGGTGGTGGATTTGATGTCAGCTATCAAGCAGTGTTAAATTATGCAACAGCGCAAGGGTATACGTTACCAAGTGCAGGGCAACAGGTTTTACAAAATCAATTAGTTTTAGATTTAAAGGCGAACGGTTTTTGGAATAGGTACGATAGCTTCGGAATTTTTGCTCAAGACGGCGATATTAATTTTGGTTTAATTGATTGGAGAAGATTGGTCACGATGACAGCTGTTAATAGTCCGACGTTTACGCCTAATATAGGGATTAAAGGAGATGGTTCTACAGCTTATATAAATACAAACTTCATTCCTAGTGTAGATGGTGTTAATTATACCTTAAACGATGCGGGTGTGAGTGTATATGCTTATGACATAGATACAATGTACTTAGTAGGTACTTTATCAGACCAAGTTAGATTGAGGGGCGTTGGTACAGATAGTAGAATTAACGGTGATAATATTGATGGTTCTGGTTTGGAATCAAATATAAATCAAAACATCCATTTAGACAGAACGTCCTCAACTCAAATCGTATATCAACAGGATGAATCTGTTGGTAGGAAAACAATTAAAACGACCAACGGAAATAATAGCACTTCGATACCGAACGAAAATATATGGTTGTTAAGAATATTGACGATTGAAAGTTCGTCAGGTATTCGTTATTTCATTGCAAGAAATTCAATGACTGAAACTGAAAAAAACACGCAAAACACAATACTTAACACTTATCTAAACTCAATCTAATGAATGTATTAAAAGCAAATTCAAGTCAATATAATGAGTTAAATGGGTATTCGTTTAAAAATAGCGTTTTACAATTTCATAAAGATGCTAACGATAATTGGATAGTTGGAACTAGTGTTTTAAATGATGATGCTTTTATAGCAATTAGAACACAATTACAACAATTGGAGCAAATAGAATTTAAACCAGTAATAACAGAAATATGAATGCAACACCTCACACATTAGCTGGTATAACCTCGCTGATAATTTTTAAAGATAATTTAGCGATAGGTTGTGCGGTTGCAACTTGTTCTCATTTACTTTTAGATTACATAAATGAAAGCGGGTTAACGTTTAAGGAGCGAATTTATTTTGATGCTTTGCCAAGTTTATTGTTATTTGTTGTATCTATTTTAACAGGTAATTTTATGTTATTTTTACTTGGTAATATCTTCGGTAATTTGCCAGACTTAATTGATAAAAAATTATATTTATCCATATTTTTGCCTAAAAAAATTAAGTCTACTTTATATTTACATTGGCAAACACCAATAATTAACCCATCACCAGTAACAACAAAAATAATAGGTGTAATTTCGGCTATTTTAATACTAATAATTTTATGCTAAAGATAATTTTACAAATACTTCCAAAAATAGAAAACAACGAAGATATAGGTTTAATTTCTGTTCTTATTTTTGTTCTTTCAATTGCACTTTTTGCGGTAGGTTATCTTTACAAATCTAAAGACAATGCGGTAAAAGATTTGCAAGAAAAAATAGATAACATTTACAAAGAACATAAAAATGACTTAAAAGAGTATAACAACGATTATAAGTCTTTGTCTGAAAAGTTTTTCCATTTTACACAACAAATTGAAAAACTAGTGAGCAAATGATACAAGACAAAATAAAAGAACATAATAGAGATTTAACCGAATTAAGAAATGACCGTTTACAAACTCGTGCTAAAATTTCATTAAGTATAAAAAGCACTGAAGAGGTAATATCTTCATTTAATTCAGACTATGGTAGTAGTTTAGTATCATTTACTGAATTATACGCTTTAGAAAAAGAAGAAGTTTATCATATTAATGAAAATATTTATTTTATTTTAGTTTACAAAGATGAAAATAAAATAGTTCTTGATACGTATATGAGTGAGGGAGGTACATTTGGTCTGCAAGAACACGATTGCTTTGAAATATGCGAGATTATAAAAGGTATCTTAATCGAAAAAGAAAGAGGGTACAAGGCTTATGGGAAGGGAGAAATTGTAACATATTCGCCTTTTGAAAAACATAAACCTTATAGCTCACAGGATTCAGTTTATAAAGTAACTTTTTTAAAAAAAATATAATTATGAGCAAGTACTTTAAAGAAATAGAATATAAAATGGATGTTGATTTTTTAGCTAAATTAGATAAGGCTAGGGAATATGCTGGAATACCATTTGTAATTAATTCAGCTTATCGAAGTCCGGAGCATAACGCTAAAGTTGGTGGCACACCTAATTCTAGCCATTTAAAAGGGTTGGCGGTTGATATTCGATGTAATAATAGTGTAACTAGGTTCAAGGTCTTAAACGCTTTAATAGCCACAGGCTTTAATCGTATAGGAATAGCAGACACATTTATACATGTCGATTTAGATTTAAGTAAAAGTGCAAACGTTATTTGGACTTATTAAATAAAAAAACCCGCTCAATTAATGAGCGGGAAAACTATGAAAAAAGCAATGCCCCAATTGCTGAATTAAGTGAAATCAAATCTACAATAAATTTATGAAACTAAAAAATACCTCTTACATATTTTTGTTAATACTTTTTTTTGGTAGTTGTGTGGCTCGTAAATCTACGGTCGAATATAAAGATCGTGTGGTTAAAGATACGGTCTATAAAAACGTCAAAGAAACTATTGTAGAAAGGTTTACCGATACTCTAACTATTGAACAGCCATGCGATTCTTTAGGCAATTTAAAGCCGTTTAGGCAATCAATTAAAGTAAGTCAAGGCAACATAAACTTGACAGGTTTTAACAACGTTATAACCGCTGAAATAGACCTAGACGGATATAAAAA
>Ga0306898_1000310_pt1 | contig 19842 bp, 17 predicted proteins | sample AntRauMFilla1564_FD_190424 | JGI IMG/M metagenome (GOLD analysis project Ga0306898, IMG submission 190424) | Saline lake microbial communities from Rauer Islands, Antarctica - Metagenome Filla 1 #564 (v2) (version 2) | ecosystem: Environmental > Aquatic > Non-marine Saline and Alkaline > Saline ...
CTCGTCGTCATCGGTGTGATTTACCAGTTCATTTTGTTCTTGCAGTACTGTTTTTTTCGACCCATATATACTATCAGTTTTTGGTCGGTTAATACGCTTTTGATACTTTACCCATGCACGCTGCGAAGTATCTTTAGGTTCTATATCACCACGCACTGCCAACAGCAATGTATCGTCATCACTGCTTTGCGGTTTAATTTGACCACTAACTAAGGCGCTAAAATAACAACCATATGCGACTAAAGCCTTACTCTCTGCAATTGAAAAATCACCTGAGCGGGAGAATCCATAGGGATAGTTTTTAGGGTCGTTGAACACACTTTTCAGCAACTCTTCTTTTGATAATGGTAAATTAGGTATAGTTGTCACCTTGTAATACTCCGATAAGCAAATGTTAAGCCAGTTTCGTAACGATTTAAGCGGCGAATTTGATGCCGCATTTTCGTCTGCACATTTACGCTTGAATATCGGTGATGTCAACTAAATCATTAACTTTACAGTCCAATAATCTAAAAGCGTGTAAAAGCTTCAAATTTAGGCATAAAAACGCGCTAGCTTTTTTGTTTTTCAATCCATGTCCAATTCATTTCACACACTATCGGTTCTTCATAGCTCTGGTCAGTTACGGTCACAGACACCATAATATCGCCTCTTTCGAGTGTCTGCATTTGCTCTATTTGTTCATCGCTTACCCATGCAAGCGCTCTCATTAAACCAACTGAGCAGCGCACATACTTTAGGTTCATCGATTTAATTAAGGGCAGTTTATTACCCAGTAGGTTAAGTCCTACCACAAAACCGGTAGCTGACTCTGCAAGCAATGCCATGGTGGCAGCATGCACCTGAGCAATATGATTGCGCACCCTATTGCGCTTCTTTACGAAGAAGGTTACCGTTTGTAAGTCAGTGTCAATAATTTGAATTTTAGTCGTGCCCACTAGTTTAGCTTTGTATCGAAACACTAGTGTGAGTATTGGCAGGGAAAGATCTTGGAGTATAGCAGGAGACTTATAACTATTTTTATAAGCCTATTTGACATTGCAATCGCTTTATTTGCTGTTTGATTTTTGCGCTACAAACAGCACCCGCAACATATGCAGTTGGTCGTAGGAGAGCACTGCGGCCAATTCATCATATACTGGCTTTAGCCGCTCATACCCACACTTTTCAAACGCCGCTATACCGGCGATTAAACTGTCTTTAGAAATAGATAATTCGGCCAGCAGTGCTTCATCACCCATAAACTTTTTACCTGCCTGTGCATATTTATACAAGTGCGTATAAATCGTGTTTGTTTTTACTTTATGCTGCTGTGAGAGATCTAACACTGAGGTTCCCACCATAAATTGCTCTACTATTTCTATGGTTTTAGGCGCTAGGACGTTAGCGTCTTTTTTCGGACTCGTTGTACTGGTTGCTTTTGCATCATTGCTCACCTCGGTTTTGCCATGCTCGCGGCAGTATTCAACAATAATAGTTAAGAAAATAGCGCCGTACTTATCTAGTTTAGCTTGACCAACGCCGTGGATCTTTAACAAGCTGTCGTGAGATTGCGGGAAAAAATGAGCCATCTCATTAAGCGATCGGTCTGCAAAAATAGCATAAGGAGGAACAACCCCCTCATCTGCAAGTTGTTTACGTTTTCTTTTTAGCGCATCAACTAATGCTTGCTCAGGCTCTAATTGTAAAGCGTCTAGATTCGTGCCTTTAGTCTTAGCAGAACCAACTGCGCTAGCTTGCTGCAACAGCGCTAAAAACGGGGCCTTACCTTTCAATACGTCGCCTGCGAGCTGGGTAAGACGCAAACCTCCGTAAATTTCTTCCTGCTCTAATAAGCCTTTAGCAATAAGCTGCCTCGACAGTGTCATCCACTGCTTTTTAGTGAGTTCGCGCCCTATATTGTATGTCGATAGTAAATTGTGCTGATTTTGCAGTATTTTTTCAGCGTTTGAGCCTCTAAGGACATCGGCAATATAAGAGGCGCCAAAACGCTGCCCTGTGCGATGTATACACGATAAAAACTTTTGCGCGTGCACGGTTAAATCTGATGCTTCCTTGCCTTCATTTAAGCAGTTATCACAGTACTGACAGTTTTGTGAAATATTTGTCTCGCCAAAATATTGCAACAGTACTATACGCCTGCATTCTTGGCTTTCAGCCAAGGCTAACATGTGTCCTAAATGCATTGTAGCTAAGCGCTTTTGCTTCGCATCTTGCATTTGGTCAATAAAATAACGGATTTTGCCCGTATCTCCGTAGCCGAATAAGAGCAAACAGTCTGCGTTTAGTCCATCGCGCCCTGCCCTGCCAATTTGTTGATAGTAACCTTCAATATTTTTGGGTAAATCGTAGTGAAGCACATAGCGAACATCAGGCTTGTTTATACCCATGCCAAATGCAATGGTAGCTACAATAATATCGACATCGTCATACACAAATTTATGTTGATAGTCACTGCGCTTTTGACTGTTTAAACCCGCATGATAAGGCAACGCTTTGTAACCATCGTTTTGTAATTTGGTGGCTAATTCGTCAACCCCAGAGCGTGATTGGCAGTAGATAATACCAGACTGCTTAGGATGCTTGTTTATAAATGCTTTAGCTTGTTGGTATGGTTTTTCCTTATGAGCTACCTCTATGTACAAGTTAGGACGATCGAAACTGGCCATAAACTCAGCGTCTTCACTAATCAATAGCTGGCGCTTTATATCTTCGCGCACTCTTGGCGTTGCAGTTGCGGTAAGCGCTATTACGACCGCTTTAGCAAAGTGCTCAACAAGCTGGTGCAGCTGCCTGTATTCTGGCCTAAACTCGTGCCCCCATTCAGAAATACAGTGCGCCTCATCTATAGCAATACAGGCAACATCTACACTTTTCAACACCGAAATAATACTAGGCTGCAGCACTGTTTCGGGGGCCAAAAATAACAGCTTTGTGTGGCCACTTACAATACTGTCTAGGTTGTGTTGATATTCTTGTGAGCTAAGAGCGCTATTAAGCACACAGGCACTCACATTGAGCTCCTCAAGCTGCCTTACTTGATCTTGCATGAGTGATATAAGCGGAGATATAACCAAGGTGAGCCCATCAAATACAATACCAGGAATTTGGTAGCATAAAGACTTGCCCCCACCGGTAGGCATAATAGCGAGCGTATTTATGCCATCAAGCACATTTTCTATAATAGGCTGCTGGGACGCTCTGAATTGATCAAAGCCGAATACTTCTTTAAGCGCTTTTTTAGCGGACGCTACCTGAGACATTTTAGTGTTGGACATAGGGCGGTTACACGTTTCCTATCGAAGTTTGTCAGTACGCTCAGCTTCGTAAATGGCTAGCGAAATGTATCTGCAGATCGTAAACCTAATATACAAGGCTACCTGCTACTATGGGTGATGACGTTGTGATGACGGTGTAATGACGTAGTACCGACGGTGTCAAAAACACTAATTGAGCTATGATAACACAAGCTCATATTGAATAAACTAAACCAAGGGACAGTCTCAAAGCACAGGTAAGCACAACAATATTAACTACTCTTATCGTGGCAATAATCAACTAAAGCTGGGTAAAACTGGGTAAAGGCTTGGTCAAATTCTTCTTGAGCACTGCTAATAAATTCAATCGACTCTTGCGCAAACTCTACGCGGTACTTAAGGCGTCTTTCTATTTGAAAAAAAGCACGGTTTACGGCCTCTTTATGTGCATACTCATGCAACCATTGATGGCTCAACAAACCATCTTTCACATCGTTAAATCTGCCATCAATAGGCACTTTACTATTAGCAAGCTCACGGTAAAATTGCTTAAGTACGCTGTGAACACAATGTTTACTATACTGTTGCCACCGAAGACTTAATAGATGATCAAAGTAAATATCAATAGTGATACCCGACATTCTCCGAATACTGATGGGGAACTGTCGTTTTAAGTATTTAACAAGCGTGTGTTGATCAGTGAAGGTGTCAATCGCGCGATGCAAGCGCACACCATGTTGAAGTTTAAGCGGCAGATGTTGTAAATCACTTCCTTTTACAAAGTCACCTAGAAAATTGCCTAAAAGACTTGTTTGGGTAACGTGAGCTAAATGGATATGCGCTAGGTAATTCATAGGGTGCAAACAGATAAAGGAGGTGAATGATGATTACTATGCTAACGTCTTTCGTGGAAGAAAGAAATTGGAGCGGGAAACGAGATTCGAACTCGCGACCTCGACCTTGGCAAGGTCGCGCTCTACCAACTGAGCTATTCCCGCAATTTGGAGGCGCATTATAGAAAATTTTGCGAGGGGTGCAAGGATTATTTTAATTTTTTTTGAAATAATCATAAAATGAGGAAATATTAGTCATTAGTACTAATACCTCCAGCATAAGTGTCTAAATCTTAAACACTGTCTCACGATAGTATTTCATTTCTTCTATCGATTCTATTATGTCGTCTAAGGCCAAATGCACCCCTTTCTTTTTGAATCCTTTCAAAATTTCAGGCTGCCACCTTGCCGTTAGCTCTTTAACGGTGCTAACATCGATATTACGATAATGAAAATAGGCTTCAAGCGTTGGCATATATTTCACTAAAAAGCGACGATCTTGACCAATCGTATTTCCACACAGTGGGGATTTCCCTGCTGGCACATAGTTTTTCAAGAAGTCTATCGTAAGCTGAGATGCTTGAGCGACGTCAACTTCACTTTCTTTACAACGCTGAGTTAGGCCTGTACCACCATGAATATTCACGCACCAGGGATCCATGTTATCAAGAACATCAGCACTTTGATGTATCGCTATCACCGGTCCCGTGGCTATCACGCTTAACTGTGCGTCGGTGACTATTGTGGCAATTTCAAGCACCACGCAGGTGTCAGGGTTAAGCCCTGTCATTTCCATGTCTATCCAGACAAGATTTTGTTCGTTTACCGACATTTAGCTTCCTACTTATTTATACTGATCAAGTCAGTGCACTAGGTTAAATCTACACAACAAGGTATCATGTTGGACAACATTCGCCAATATGCGCCTTTATTTACGTGTCCAAAAAAACAAAGTTATCTAAAAACCAGCAGCGGCAAATTGCTAAAAATCGAAGTAAACGTCTTAACACTAATATAACTCATGCTTCAGGCAGACCTGAAGATACCAGCTCGTTAGGCGAATTAATTGATGGCCGCGTCATAAGTCGTTTTGGTAAACAAGCCATTGTAGAAACAACAAGTGCCGATAGAGACCAGCATAAGTGTTATATTCGACGTACTATCAAATCTGTGGTGTGTGGCGATCAGGTCGTATTTAGGCCAAGCACAACGCTTGAGGAACGCGACCGCGGTATTATTGAAGTGGTTATTGACCGTAAAAGCGAGCTTTCGCGCCCAGATTACTACGACGGCTTAAAACCAATTGCCGCAAACATTGACCAAATCATAGTAGTTGGTTCCATTGTACCGGCTTTATCAACGCATATTATAGACCGATATTTAGTGGCCTGTGAGCATGCACGTATCTCCCCGATCATTGTCATTAACAAAGTAGAATTACTCACAAACGAAGCCCTAGTGCAAGTTGAAAAAGACCTTGAGGTGTATACTCAAATTGGCTACCGCGTTATTATGGCTAGCTGTGTTAGTCAAGCAGGGCTAGACGAGCTAAGCAGCGTGCTTAAAGATAAAGTAAACGTGTTGGTAGGCCAAAGTGGCGTGGGCAAATCAAGCCTAATTAACCAGTTACTTCCCGACTCGCAAGAAACAGTGGGTGAAGTGTCGGGAAATTCTGGCTTAGGGCAGCACACCACTACCGCAGCAAAACTTATCCCATTCAGCTTAGGCGGCGAACTTATTGATTCACCCGGTGTGCGCGAATTTGGCCTATGGCACTTACCTGTGCAGGACATAACCCAAGGGTTTGTAGAGCTTAGAGAGTACTTGGGGGGCTGTAAGTTTAGCGACTGCACGCATAGGAATGACCCTGGTTGTTTAATTCGCGAAGCGGTAGAGCTCAACAAGATTAATAACGAACGCTATCAAAGTTATCTAAAAATTGTTGATTCCTTAGAGCAGAACCGTCCAGCATATATCAAAGAATAAGTGTTTAAGAGCTTGTAAACACTGTCTTAATTTACACCATGTTATACAATGAATAGCTTGAAAATCGGAGATAAATGAGTGATTGACTGGATTAAAGTACGCATACAATATATTTTGCCAAAGCATTTTCTGTCGCGTTTAATCGGCCAACTGGCCGCTGCTGAGGCAGGCGCAGTAACGCAATTTTGTATAAAGCGTTTTATTAAAGCGTATAATATTAATATGCAAGAAGCGCTGCATGAAGACCCTAGTGCTTATAAAAGTTTCAATGATTTTTTTACCCGCGCTCTCAAACGCGATGTTCGCCCAATAATTGAAGGCGACGATATTCTATGCCAACCGGTAGACGGTAACGTGAGTCAGTACGGCGATATAATTGGTGATAAAGTATTTCAAGCAAAAAGCCATTACTATAGCGTAACCACGCTACTAGGGGGCAAGCCAGAAATAGCTGAGTGCTTTAAAGGCGGCAAGTTTGTCACTATTTACCTTGCACCAAAGGACTACCACAGAATTCATATGCCTATTGCAGGCAAACTTACTGACACCCTGCATGTGCCAGGAGAATTATTTTCAGTTAATCCCTTAACCGCTCGGAACGTGCCGGGCTTGTTCGCCAGAAATGAACGAGTTGTTACCATTTTCGACACATCCGTGGGTAAAGTTGCGGTAGTATTAGTTGGTGCAACGGTAGTGGCCAGTATTGAAACTGCTTGGGCCGGCAATATTACCCCACCGGCGAGCAAATATGTGCAACATTGGCAGCATAGTCAAGACAATATCACCTTAGAAAAAGGCCAAGAAATGGGGCGCTTCAAATTGGGCTCCACTGTTGTATTGTGCTTTGAGTCTGACAAGATTTCATTTAAAGATTTATCAGCAGGTGATGTAACGCGTTTAGGTGAAGCACTCGCAGTAAAATATAAGCAAAAGAAATAGGAAACATTCTTGAATCCTGTTAAGCGAAGCCTTATTAGTTTGCACTTTACCGTGATGCTACTAGGAGGCACTGCATTATTCTCAAAGCTCATTCCTCTTTCAGCCACTGATATTACGTTTGGACGATCCTTGTTTGGATTTATTGCGCTATTTATTGTGGTGAAACTTAGCGGAGAGTCGCTGAAATTAAATAATAAGAAAGATTATTTTGTTGGCATTGGTTTAGGCATAATAATGGCTGCACATTGGGTTACTTATTTCGCTGCCATGCAATACGCCTCGGTCTCTGTCGGTATAATCGCACTGTTTACCTTCCCCGTTATTACCGTTTTAATTGGACCTGTATTTGAAAAAATAAGAATATCTTGGCAAGATATTGTTAGTGCACTAGTGGTATTAGTGGGCATTGGTTTTATTGTACCAAGCGCATCGCTAACTAACGATGTGACCTTAGGCGTTATTATTGGCGTGTTTTCGGCGTTTTTGTACGCTGTTCGAAACTTAAGCCACCGTAAATACTTCTCTCATTATTCTGGCTATAAGGCCATGGCCTATCAAATGATGGTGATTTGCCCATGCTTACTTTTTTTCGTGTCAGATGAATTTACCTCGATGAATACCAAAACAGCGCTAATGCTAGTATTGCTAGGCACCGTCTTTACCGCACTTCCCCACACTATGGTTGCCAATGCCTTAAAGCATTTGCGCGCCAAAACGTTTTCGCTAGTGGCCTGCATGCAGCCCTTTTATGGTGTTGTATTTGCGATAGTATTATTGAATGAATCGCCCACTTGGCAAACCCTTGTAGGTGGCTTGTTAGTAATTTCAGCTGCGGTATACGAGACAGTGAACGCTCATAAAGAACAAAAAGCCTTGAAGGAACAGACGCCTAATAGTTAGTTATATTAGCAAGTCTCTTTAACAGGTTTCACACGTTTTACATTTTTTGCATAAACGTAAGTTGGTAACGTGAGCAATAATAATTAGTAATGCACCTACCGCTATTGTGACAGGCTCATATGCCTCGCCGAACATATGTTTATTCCAATAAATAAGTGCCCCTAAAACAAGCGAATAAATGGGATATAACTGACGGTGATATTGATAAAAACCAATAAATAATGCCGCAAAGCCAACCAGAATAGAGCCGCTTAAAATAACACGTTCAAACCACGCGTCGGCTACAAAAGAACTGGCAATTAGTGGTGCTAAGGGAATAAGGATTGGCAATAACAAACAATGCAGTGCACAAAGACTCGCGAGCCACACGCCAAGCCGGTCTAGTTTGCCGTTGTTTTTCACAATAATAGTGGGGATATCACTCGACATGCGGGTGCCCGCAAGGCTGTTAGTCATATCCTGTGATTTTATGTCTACTATTTTCAATCGAATAAGCCTGTTGATAAGTCTAAAAGAAGATAAACAATAAAAGTGAGCTTAAGCTATTCAGCCGCTCTTAAGATGTTATAGTATAACGTTTAAGGCAGAAATGAAATAGTATTACATTAATTTTTAAGTACTGACCCCCACATATTTGCCAAAAGTTCGTTTACCTTAGCAAGACTTAAGCACTGTTGCTGCTTCTTATTAGTCTCTTGCAAATATTCACTTACCGCAACGAGTCCTATATCACTAGGTAGGCTAGACAATGCCTGCTGTAAAAAGGTAAGCGTTACTGAATAAGGATGAGCAATTAGTAGAGTAGTGAGTATGCGGCAATATCGAAAATGTAATATTTTTGGGTAGCGAAAGCGCATCAGCAGCTTATGCGCCTGTGTCATCTATTATAATGGCAAGCTGCATTTTTTTGCTACACTGGCGCAATGGGAGCAGCGCGCATTAAAATCTTTTCACTGATATGGTTTTCGGGCACAGTCAATATCAGCGCTGTAAAAGCTAGCGCTGTTTCTTGCAGTCTAGGTCTTCATCTTTAATAAAATAAAAAGGAGGTACTGCCATTAACTGGTTAACGTGGGTTTAATTTAAATGCATATCGGTCTATCCACGTTTTTTTGACGCAAACCAGTGATAGAATTTAAGCACTGCTTGCCATGTTTATTGCCTCTACTTGATAAATGAAGCGCATGATAATTTTTTATCAAAAACGGCTACTATATTATGCTTGCATACGCTTTATTATCTGCTGTAGATAATCATGAGAACAACCAAAATTTAAGCGGAAACAGCTGCTGTCACCGAAGTCTTTGCCGGGCGATGGCCCTACACCCTTATCTTCTATCCACGTTTGTGTGTTATCTACACCTAAGTCGCCAGCGTTAATCCATAGCAAAAATGTAGCTTGAGGTGACACCGCACTTAAACCAGAAATTTCATTTACGGCCTTTACCAAATAATCTCGATTACTGCGCAGGTATGCCAACTGTTGCTTACGCCAGTCATCGCATTCATTGAATGCGGCTTCAACCGCAACTAAACCCAGTACATTTGGCCACGGCACAATCCCGCCCATAGCGTTAACGAAACTGGCTCTTACCTTTGCATTAGGAATAATGGCGAACGAGGTACCCAAGCCGGCTACATTAAAAGTTTTGCTAGCGGCCATCAGCGTAATTGAGCGCTCACTAATGGCGTCTACTGCGCCTGCCGGAATATGTGCAACATCATCTAAAATTAAATCGCAGTGGATTTCATCGCTGCACAATACAACCGAGTGCTCATTGCAAATTGCCGCAATTTTGTCTAACTCTTGTTTTTGTAAAACTGAGCCGACAGGATTCATAGGATTACACAGTAAAAACAATTTGCACTCAGGTTTTGCAGCCTGTTTGGCTAATTCATCAAGATCGAGCGTATAACGGTTATTGTCTAATATAGTGCCTATACACACTTGCTTTAGTCCATTTAAAGCAGGTGCTGCTAAAAGAGGCGGATAATTAGGAGTTTGCACCATAACCGAGTCGCCTGGCTGGCAGTAAGCTTTACACGCCATATTAAATGCAGGCACTACGCCTGGCGTCCACACAATCCAACTTGTTTCTATTTGCCAACCATATTGCGCAGTGCACCAATTAGCAATGGCTTCACTTGCAGGTGTATAGTGCTTAGGTAAGGTATAACCAAGCGCTGAGCCGGCAATACGTTTCGTTAAAGCCTCTGCTATTGGAGGTGCACAAGGGTATTCGGTGTCAGCAATCCAAGCCGGGAGTATGTCGCGCCCTTTGTACTTTTCCCACTTATACGCATAGGAGCCCTCTCGAGAAGGCGTATTGTCAAAATTCATAATTTGATCTCAGTAAAATATAAAGTAGGCTAGCAGCCACTGTAAAAAATCTCATCAAAATTTAAGGTTACGCTAAATAGACCTAGATGATAAGCGCAAACAATAAAAAACAGCTTTTGATTAAAAAAAGATTAACTTACGGGTGGTATATCAATGCAGCATTGTTTTATAAGATAGTGGTATTTTACAAGAAAGCGTTGCTTTGGGAGTGAGAAATAATAATGTTTATTACTGCAAAAGATTCACGCGCAAGTGAGTGCTTGCGCGTGAATTGTACTTATTAATATCCTATTTTTTAGCTGGGCGTGAGAAACGCTTGCGTTCGTTTTCGGTTAAAAGTTTTTTACGAATACGAGTGCTTACGGGTGTTACCTCAACTAACTCATCGTCATCAATAAACTCTAAAGCCTGTTCCAATGTGTACACAATTGGTGGCACTAATGTTTGCGCTTCGTCGGTACCTGATGCACGTACGTTAGTTAACTGCTTACCTTTAAGGGCGTTTACCGTTAAATCATTTTCGCGAGAATGGATACCAATTACCATACCTTCATACACTTCAACACCGTGACCAATAAACATGCGACCACGCTCTTGTAGGTTGAAGATAGCGTTAGTAAGCGCTTTGCCGGTCGCGTTGGCGATCAACACACCGTTTTTACGCGAACCAATATTTCCGCCTTTGTGCGGGCCGTAATGATCAAAGGTGTGATACAACAATCCGGAGCCAGACGTCATTGTCATAAAGTCGGTTTGAAAACCAATTAAGCCACGGCTTGGAATAATAAAGTCTAGGCGTACGCGGCCTTTTCCGTCCATAGACATGTTCGCCATTTCCGCTTTACGTAGGCCAAGCTGTTCCATCATAGTTCCCTGATGTTTTTCTTCAACGTCAACCGTCAGAGTTTCGAATGGTTCAAGCAGTTTCCCGTTTTCTTCCTTAAGAATGACCTCAGGGCGAGAAACGGCTAACTCAAATCCTTCGCGACGCATATTTTCAATTAATATGCCTAAATGTAATTCACCACGTCCCGACACTCTAAATTTATCAGGGTCAGCGGTTTCTTCAACACGCAAAGCAACGTTATGAATAAGTTCGGTTTGTAAACGCTCTAAAATGTTTCTTGAGGTAACGTACTTACCTTCTTTACCTGCAAACGGCGAAGTGTTTACTTGGAAGGTCATCGTAACAGTTGGTTCATCTACCGATAATGGTTTTAACGCTTCTACTTTGCTTATATCGCACACTGTGTCAGATATTTTAAGTTCGCCTAAGCCGGTAATAGCAACAATATCACCCGCCTCGCCTGACTCTACATCATAACGATCAAGACCTAAGTAGCCTAATACTTTGCTCACTTTAGCGTTACGTTTTTGGCCTTTTGCGTTAACTACGGTGACTTGCTGGTTAACTTTAACAACACCACGAGTAATACGACCTATGCCAATTACACCTACATAAGAGTTGTAGTCTAACTGAGAAATTTGCATCTGCAGGGGCCCTTCCTGGTCTGCCACAGGCGGTGCTACCTTTGCTACAATGGTTTCAAACAAAGGTGTCATATCGTCGTGTTTAACGTCAGCTTCGTTTGATGCCCAGCCATTAAGAGCTGATGCGTAAACAACATCGAAATCAAGCTGCTCGTCAGTGGCACCTAAATTATCGAACAAATCAAAAACTTGGTCTAAAACCCAATTGGGACGAGCGCCCGGTTTGTCTATTTTGTTGAGCACAACAATTGGCTTTAAGCCTTGAGCAAATGCTTTTTGGGTTACGAAGCGAGTTTGCGGCATAGGACCTTCTTGCGCATCTACTAGCAATAGAACGGAATCAGCCATCGACATGACACGCTCTACTTCACCGCCAAAATCAGCGTGCCCTGGGGTATCGATTATATTAATGCGATAGCCATTCCAGTTTAGAGCGGTATTCTTAGCAAGTATTGTAATGCCGCGTTCTTTTTCAATATCGTTCGAGTCCATCACGCGCTCTTCAGCTATGCCACGACTTTCTAAAGTGCCTGATTGTTGCAGAAGCTTGTCTACCAGTGTAGTTTTACCATGGTCGACGTGCGCTATGATCGCGATATTGCGAATATTTATTACTGACATTACAGATTCTCATTAGGGGCCGCAGACGCAATTTAGTGCGTATTCAGCTCGTTGTGATGGTTAAGATGGGCGCGGATTGTACAGATTTATTGGGAAATAAGCGACAAACTTTGCGGTTTTATCATTAAATAATCATTTATAAGGTTTACGCCCCACGTTTGAGGCATACTATGAGTCACGGAATTGTGAATCGTTCAACGTCCAGCGCACCTTAATTGTGCACTGGACGCATCACAAGCACTACAGTGGTGCATTTTATGCGCTGTAAGGCCAGGTGCTGCTCCCTACGACGCTGTTTTCACTGGTCTGTAGATAGTTTTAAAAATGGCACGTTTATCGCTTAACTGGTGATTTATGCGCCATCAGTTAAATTGTGCAATCAGTCTCAAAGACTGTAATAATAAATAAATGTTTTACTCAGCATTGCAGTACTGGCAATAAAAGTGTGCCTGGCCTGCAAACTCACAATAGTCACGAAACGGGAGTACCTTTATGTCATATGAGTCAGTAATGGAACTGATCAAAGAAACCGAAGCAAAATTTATTGATTTACGCTTCACCGATACCAAAGGCAAAGAGCAGCATGTTTCGATTCCTTCGCATCAAGTTAACGAAGACTTCTTTGAAGAAGGCAAGATGTTCGACGGTTCATCTATTGCAGGTTGGAAAGGCATTAATGAATCTGACATGGTTCTTATGCCTGACCCGTCAACCGCGGTTTTAGACCCATTTGCTGAAGAAACTCAAATTAATATTCGCTGCGATATATTAGAGCCTACTACCATGCAGGGTTATTCACGCGATCCACGTTCTATAGCGCGTCGTGCCGAAGAATATTTAATCTCTACGGGTATTGGTGACAAAGTGCTAGTGGGACCTGAGCCTGAATTTTTTATGTTTGACGATATACGCTTTCATACTGATATGTCTGGTTCGTTTTTCAAAATAGACTCTGAAGAAGCAAAGTGGAACTCGGGCGCCGAATATGAAGGAGGCAACTTAGGCCATCGCCCTGGCGTAAAGGGCGGCTACTTCCCGGTACCTCCAGTTGACTCAGGCCATGATATTCGCGCTGCTATGTGTATGGTTATGGAAGAAATGGGCTTAACCGTTGAAGCGCATCACCACGAAGTCGCCACTGCTGGACAAAACGAAATAGCCTGTTTGTTTAACACACTAGTAAAAAAAGCCGACGAAATTCAAATATATAAGTACGTTGTTCATAATGTTGCGCACGCCTATGACAAAACGGCGACTTTTATGCCGAAACCAATTGTGGGCGATAATGGCTCTGGCATGCACGTTCATATGTCAATTAGTAAAGATGGCAAAAATGTGTTTGCGGGTGACACCTACGCCGGCTTGTCTGAAGATTCACTTTTCTTCATCGGCGGCATTATTAAGCATGCTCACGCCATTAATGCATTCACAAATGCATCAACTAACTCTTACAAGCGCTTAGTACCAGGGTTTGAAGCCCCGGTTATGTTAGCCTATTCAGCCAGAAACCGAAGTGCATCTATTCGCATACCGTATGTAAACAGTGAAAGAGCACGTCGTATCGAAGTGCGCTTTCCTGACCCTACAGCTAACCCTTATTTGGCTTTCACGGCCCTACTAATGGCTGGTCTCGATGGTATTAAGAATAAATTACACCCAGGCGATGCAGCGGACAAAGACTTATACGATTTACCACCTGAAGAAGCGGCTAACATTCCGAAAGTAGCAGGTTCATTAGAAATTGCACTTGCCGCTTTAAATGAAGACAGAGCTTTCTTAACCGAAGGTGGTGTAATGTCTGACGAAATGATAGACGCTTACATCGCACTCAAATCTGAGGACGTACTAGCGATTAAACAGGCTGTACACCCACTCGAGTTTGATATGTACTACAGCGTATAAAAAATCATCGGTAAAAGTGTTTATGAACTAAGCATTTATTCGTTGATATACGAAGCCTGCACCTGCAGGCTTTTTTTTTAAACGATATCACGTAATATAAGGCAGTAAAGCAATTAAATTAGAGACTACCTGTGAATAAATTAAGGTTTAGTATATTTTCTACTGCAATTTTCGCTGCGTCACTGTTCGTTACAAGCGTGTCACAGTCAGCTAATAGCATGAATCAACAAGTTTACAAAACCATTCATAGTGACGGTACGGTTACCTATACTGATAAAGCCACTAACGATGCTGAAGCGATTGTGCTTAGTGCTCCAACGAGCACATTTGAGTCCCGTGCGCCTGCGCTCAAGCCGCTACTGCAAACCAGACAAAAACCAAGTGTAAACTATAAGTTGAGCATATTAAGCCCCCAAAATGATGCGACTATTCGCAGCAATATAGGTGAATTGTCTATAGGCGCTTCTATTGAGCCACGTATAGGCGGTTTTTATCAACTGCATATAAACGGTAAAGTACACGAGTCTGCTGCGGGCATGTTCGCGCTTCGCGATATGGAACGGGGCGCATATGAATATTCAGTAAAATTTATTAACAACTCAGGCAAGCTTATTGCATCAAGTGAAGCCAGGAGAGTATATTTACATCAAGCGTCAGCGTTAATTAACTAGTTTTTGTACATTTTATTTAATTAAGAGCTTTAGTACCCTTTTTAGACAACAAAGCGTCGCTGGTCTTGCTGTTTAAATACAGTTTGATGTTTGAATGCGCCATTACGGTGCAATGACTAATTAATTGCCCACGGAGCCACCCTTGATTGACGATCGTTATCACTACGAATTGTTATTAAATTCACTTAAAACAGCCCTCATTTTAGTCAATGATGAATTTGAAGTTAGTTTCGCTAATGAAGCTGCACTCAACTTACTTGAAACTGGTCTTAATCAAATAAGTGAACGTCCGCTAAGCGACTTCTTGGTGGACGACAGTGTCAATCAGCAGCAAATAATAAAAGCATTAGAAAACCAAGATGACTATCGTGAAACGGATGTTGTTATGTGCTTTAGAGATGGGCGTTGCACAACGGTTGATATCAATGCCAATATAATCACGGTAAACGGCCACATTATGGCCTTGTTAGAAATAAACCCTATTGACAAACAGCGAAAAATTAGCCAAGAATCTCAGCAATATGCACAGCAAGTGGCCGCTCGAGAACTTGTACGCGGGCTTGCTCACGAAGTTAAAAATCCCCTAGGGGGTATTCGCGGTGCAGCCCAATTATTGGAGAAAAAGCTGTCTGGTGCTGATGACAGAGAGTTTACGCAAATGATCATTGACCAAACAGATAGGTTGAGTAACTTAGTCGACAGGCTTCTAGGCCCCAATAGTTTGCCACACAAGCGCCAATTTAATTTGCATCAAGTGCTTGATAAAGTACAGTCGGTAATTATAAACGATCTAGCGTTTTCGATAGAGCTTCACCGAGATTATGATCCATCCATTCCTGAATTGTTTGCAGATCCTGATATGCTACAGCAAGCCATATTGAATATTACTCGTAACGCTTCTCAAGCTCTGCAGGCTCAAGATAAAACCAAAGACCATCGGCCTAGAATTACCTTTAGAACAAGAATAGAACGTCAGTGCGTCATAAAAGGGGTAAGGCATCAATTGAGCGCAAAAATCAGCGTTATTGATAATGGCCCTGGTATACCAAAAAATTTAAAAGACACCCTTTTTTATCCCATGGTAAGCAGTAAACTTCACGGTAGCGGCCTTGGCTTGTCTATCGCTCAAACACTTATTGACCATCATAACGGTAAAATTGATGTGCAAAGTTTTCAGGGCTTTACAGAATTTAATTTATATATCCCTATAATAGATAAAAAAACATCGTTAAATCAACAAAAGGATAAACGTATATGAGTCGCTCGGTATGGATAGTCGATGACGATAGTTCCATTCGCTGGGTCTTAGAAAAGGCCTTTACTGCCGCGAATATAAACTGCCTGTCGTTTGACAACCCTGAAGATTTACTGCTACAAATTCAATCAGGTCAAGCCCCTATGGTAATTGTGTCAGACGTGCGCATGCCGCAAATGGACGGCATGCAATTATTAGAAGAAGTGCATAAACACTTTCCTGATCTTCCCTTTATTATCATGACCGCACATTCTGATTTAGACAGCGCTGTAAATGCATATCGCGGCGGCGCATTTGAATACTTACCTAAACCTTTTGATGTAGATGAAGCTGTCGCGCTTACGCAAAGAGCATTAGACAATGCAAACGATCATACCAGTGGCACCAACTTTGAACCACAAGGCCCAGCTAAGGACATTATTGGCGGCGCACCTGCTATGCAGGAAGTATTCAGAGCCATTGGCCGACTATCACGCTCCTCTATTAGCGTATTAATTAATGGGCAATCAGGCACTGGTAAAGAACTCGTCGCGCAAGCCTTGCACAAACATAGCCCAAGAGCAAAACAAGCTTTTGTAGCCTTGAACATGGCCGCGATCCCCACAGAATTAGTTGAGTCAGAGCTATTTGGCCACGAAAAAGGGGCATTTACGGGAGCGCAAAACATGCGAACAGGCCGTTTTGAACAGGCTAATGGCGGCACCTTATTTTTAGATGAAATTGGTGACATGCCCATAGCGGTTCAAACACGATTGTTAAGAGTGTTAGCCGACGGTCAATTTTATCGTGTGGGAGGGCATAATCCAGTGATAGTAGATGTGAGAATTATTGCCGCTACTCACCAAAATTTAGAAGAAAACGTAGCCAACGGTAGTTTCCGCGAAGATTTATACCACCGTTTAAACGTCATTAAAATTCATATTCCTGCACTAAATCAACGCAGAGAAGATATTCCTTTGCTCGCCAAACATTTTTTGGCCAAAGCGGCTAAAGAGCTCGGCGTTGAAATGAAAAATCTAAGTGAACAAGCCGCGTATAAACTTACCGCGACTGAATGGCCGGGCAACGTTCGTCAACTAGAAAATACCTGCCGCTGGCTAACGGTGATGGCCAGCGGTCAAGAAATAAAACCCAGCGACTTTCCACCAGAACTGTCGGTAGTTAAAGCGCTTGGGCAGAATGAGAAAAGTGAAAATGACTGGAGGATTTTACTGGCCAATTGGGCCGACGAGCAGTTGCTACAAGGTAAAAGCGATATCCTCGACAGCGCCCTTTTACACTTTGAGCAAGTGCTGCTAACGCGTGCTTTGCATCACACTCAAGGACATAAGCAAGAAGCTGCTAAACGCCTTGGTTGGGGTCGCAACACCTTGAGCCGTAAGTTGAAAGAATTCAATATTAGCTGAGATAAATCGCGCAGATAATCGCGCAGATAATCGCGCAGATAATCATGCAGATAATCATGCAGATAATCGCTAGTATTCGATAAATGAGTGCTATATGATCTTCAACCTAACATTCAACAATATCTTAAATGGAACCCATATTGAAAAATTCATCCCTTTTTAGCAGCATTTTCTTTTCGCTGGCTTGCTTACTCACGTCCTCTTACGCCAACGCAACGGTTGTAGAGATAAGAACTAACTTTGGTAATTTTGAAGTTAACTTATATGACAATGAGGCACCTGAGACAGTTGCAAACTTTTTGTCTTACGTAAGAGCAGGCGCTTATGCTAACAACACCGTTCACAGAAGTGTCGATGACTTTATTGTTCAAATGGGCGGGTTTCAATATGCCAGCAGCTTCCCCCCTGCGCCAATTGCAGTAGGTCTACCAGTTATAAACGAGCCGGTGTTATCCAATGTCCGCGGCACGCTTTCAATGGCGAAACTAGGTGGCAACGCAAACAGCGCAACGTCACAATTTTTTGTGAATCTATCTAATAATTCAGGACGTCCTTCTAATCTTGACACACAAAACGGTGGATTTACGGTTTTTGGGCAAGTACTTGACAACGGCATGCAGGTTGTAGACCAAATAGCCAGCTTGCAAACGTTCAATTTTGGAGGCCCTTTTAGCGAACTACCACTTAGCGGCTACAGCAGTACCGACGTTTCAAATAGTATTTTGCCAGACGAAGATAACTTAGTGATCATTGAGGATATTGTAATAAAAGATGAAACTGTACTAAGCAACCCGGGCTTAAACCCTGTTCGTAACACTTTGCTTAGCCCATCTTTACAACAGCCAGACAACAGTAGCTCAGGCGGCGGAAGCTTAGGGATGTTGAGTATTTTGGGACTCGCGTTTTTAGCAAGTCGTAGGCGCATGCTAAGCATCAAAGATTAGACTCAGGCAATGCGCGATAATACCTGCTGACTCAACTGCTGCCAAATCTCATGAGACTCTGCTAACGCGACCTGTTCGTTCAAAATATTAATGAGATCTTGTTCTGTGGTAAGTGGGTTTGCCAACACTACTCTAAACACCGTTATTGCAGCACCTTGGTACTGCGGTGCTTCAATACGGGTACGCGATACAAACGATTTACCCGCTTCGCGCTGCTGTTTTTGTATAGAAACAGTGAGCTTGTCTAATTCACTGTTAATATCTTTTACTTGACTTGCCGATGCCTCGCCCATAGCAGAAAAATGAGCCGGACGCAGCCTATATGTAAGCAAAGACAAAACAGGTTCAGTAACAAGCTCGAAGTGTTTATGCTGATTAATCAATCTAGCAAAAGTTTGTGCCAAACTAATTGCTTTATCAATAAGCAGTTGGTAACCATTTCGGCCCAAAATATGCAGTGAGGAATAAACCGTTAGGGCCATTCCATTTCTAGACCCTTCAAGGGTCGTTGCGCCTAAATCTTTTGAGCCTTCACGCAGTATGTATTGAGCGTGATGGCGCACCGCGTTCGCGTCGTGCGGATTTTTGAATAAGGCCATGCCTGCGCCCACAGGCACGTACATCTGTTTATGCGCATCTATGGTGACAGAGTCAGAGCGCTCAATACCTTTTAATATATGCTTGTGCGTATTTGAAAATAGCGTTGCACCGCCCCAAGCTGCATCTACATGAAACCACGTACCCAGTTCTTTAGCCACATCGGCTAGTTCATCAAGTGGATCTACATGGCCCGTTTCGGTGGTACCCGCAATACCCACAATTGCTAACAGCTTGTTACCTTGTGCTTGATATTGGGTACCTAACTTGAGCACACTTTCTGGCGATAAACGTAAATCGCTGTTATCGACCTTTAGCATGTTGTTACGACCAATGCCTAATACGTCAACCGCTTTACCCAACGAATAATGCCCACGCTTGGAACATATAAGGCCCAGATTATTAATACTATGGTGCTTATAAGCTGCCATCAGACCCACTTTAGCCACCCCAGCAAAGTCTCTGCTTGGCCCCAACAGCTTATTTCGCGCAACCCAAAGCGCAGTAATGTTAGCAATAGTACCGCCTGAGCAGAACGCGCCCAATGAATGCTTCGCACTGTGCAAATATTCGCCATAGAAGGCTTCATCGCAGTTGTACACCAAGTTGTGCATCATTCCCAGCGTTTGTCTTTCAAGCGGAGTAAACGCTTTAGATGTTTCAATTTTTACCAAGTTTTGGTTAAGACCCACTAAGAGC
>Ga0306898_1000311_pt1 | contig 19824 bp, 23 predicted proteins | sample AntRauMFilla1564_FD_190424 | JGI IMG/M metagenome (GOLD analysis project Ga0306898, IMG submission 190424) | Saline lake microbial communities from Rauer Islands, Antarctica - Metagenome Filla 1 #564 (v2) (version 2) | ecosystem: Environmental > Aquatic > Non-marine Saline and Alkaline > Saline ...
GTTTGCCTACATCTTATGCCAATGGTGTTGCTTTCTGGCCTAAATAGTAACTTAACAAACTAACGGAGGTGTACAAATGTACGCACTAGTAAAAGATAACGTGGTAGTAGCAAGGGAGTCGAGACGGACAAATATGTTCAACATACCCCTAGCAGGCTACAAAACAGATGAAGAGTTAAAAGAAATCGGAATCTTACCGACGGTAATTCTTGATCCTGAAAGCGAAGGTTTCTATGATGCGGTAAACCCTGTTTACACTATCAAAGAAAACATCGTTGAAGTAAAGTATAGCTATACCCCTAAAAAAGGGCAAACTGTTTATACTGCTAGAGATTTCAGGAATAGATTTACCCAAACAGAAAAAGTTGATTTGTATACTAAAGCCAATGAGGATATTATGCTAAAGATATTCATCGATGAACTTAACGCAACATCCTCTGTAGACGTGGAACATCCTGATACAATACAAGGAATGCAGTACCTTGTAGTAAAAGGTATTTTAACGCAAGATAGATACAACGAGTTAATGACAACATTACTCATTGACAAAATAGATAACCCCATATAAAATAAATAGTATACATGGGTAAGAATAACATGCAGGAATGCAAAATTTTTAGGAGTAGAAAAAATGGACGGACAAAAATTAGTGACACTTTTATCAGCTGGGGATGTTACAACTGTAACAGCTACTGGAGCTACTTTCACAGGTAACAGTGTAAACTGTTGTGTAAGTTTAACAGTAACTGGAACTACTGGAACAACTAAAGAAGTTACTGCAACTTTACAGGCTTCTTTAGATGGCTCAACTGGTTGGTTCGATGTCGATTCAACTAATGCAAAAGTTAAAGTAACTGGTAATGGTTCTGGTGGGTTTGCTAAACTTTCTTTAGCCTATCCTTACCTACGTTGCTCAATTGCTAAACATGCTGACACTACGGCAGGGTTAGCTACGGTTGCAATGTGGATTAAAAATTAATTATAGCAAGAGGTTATAATGTTTAATTTCTTAAAAAAAAATAGTACAGAAACTAAACAGATACCATCACTGACTACCTTGCCACCTCTAAATCCTACTTCTTTCCCTACAGTGGCTCAATCACTGGTACATCCTGAGAATATTAGCGATGATGAAAAAAAGAAAAATTTTTCATGGCAACAATATGCTCAAGGTGATGGGATGTTTCAATCTGAATTTGGAACTAATAGGGTTGCAATACAGATACTTAAAAAGGCTTATGCTAATGATGACTTGATTCAAACGGGGATTGAAACTATTGCAAAACAGTTTCTAGGATGTTCTTTTGAAGTCCGTAATAGACAAACAAAAGATACAATCATTAATCACCCTATGGCAAGAATATTACATAATCCGATTAAAGGAGATACTGGTGGGTTCCATTTTGCAAATATTGTAGAGATGTACATAACTGGAACATCTTATTGCATTTGGATACCTGACGAAGAGGGATTTAGAAGGCTACCCACTGAAGCTGTAACTCCTGAAATTGATTCTAAAACTGGAGATATACGGAGATACAAAATATCTACTTATACACAGGAACAAGGATTGATGGATGAGTATGTAGACCCTAAAGATATATGGGTATCTATGATGCCAAATATCTTTAGTAGATATGTAGGTTTATCAGCTATAATTTCATCAAGCCTTCCAGCTCTTGCAAATAAATATTCATTGGAATTTGTCCTAGGATTTTTCTTGCGTGGTGGTAATATGGCTGGAATAGTTGCATTAGATAAAACGGATAGTTCGCAGATATCCCGATTGATGTTAACGATTCAACAAATTATGGGTACGAGAAGGAATATGCATTCAGATAAATACTTGCCTAAGGGAGCTACATGGGTAGCCTCTGGACAAAAGTTTTCTGATGTAATGATTGTGGATGTTATTAGGCAGACGAGAAGGTTATTTAATGCACGTCTTGGAATTCCACCTGCTTTGGTAGGTGATACTGAGGGAGTGAATTATGCTAACGCTGAAAGTCAAATAAAACTGTTCTGGGAAAATACTATCATTCCTCTTCAAAAGCTTTATTGTCGTTCAATCGAAAATTCGGTTGTTGGTAGGAAGTATTTAAGAGACGGTGAGGAGTTAATTATTGATAACAAGGGAGTCAAGTATATTGACCCTTTTGTTGATAAACTGAATGAAGATCATAAGTTAAAAGAAATACTTACAATAAATGAACGCCGTACTAGGCTTGGATTTGATAGGTATGAGGATGAGAATGCAGATGTTCTAAATTTTCGGTTGGCTCAAGTGAACCCAACGAGAATTCCGATGTCGGAGATGGAGAGGCTCAACCCGAAGAAAGCCTTGAAATTGTCCCGACTGAAGAAGATGAAAACTAAATCCCTTAAAGATTTAGTAAATTTACTTGAGCCTACAAGTGCTTACATGAAATTGTGGAAAGCTGAATGCAAGAGATGGATTGATGCCTATGCTTCAAACCCTGCAAGCAAGAATGAAGCTATGCTTATTATTGCTGAGGGGAAAGAGAAGTTTTTAAAAAAATTAACCATACCTTTAAAATCCACAATGAAAAAAACTTATTTCATTCACCTTAAAAGTTCTACTCTAGCTAAAAAATCTTTTAGCCATAAATCAGAGACACCTAACGTTGCACAGCTCTTAGAAAACCTTTGGGCTAGAAGTGAGTTATTTATGGATGGGATGTGCGATGCTCAAGCTAGCAGGAACTTTGATGGGTATACAGATACAGCAACAAAAGCCGTATATGAACATATTGAAAAAATGGTAACAAGCAATCCCGAGATTGATGTTAAAACTTTAGCCTCCTCAATTCGTTCAATATTTGGCGAAGCTTATGAGGGGCAAGCTAATACAATAGCCATTACCGAGCTAGGTTCTGCAAGTTCTCTAGGCTCTAGTAACTATGCACAAGCAATTTCAACTATTACCAAAACGTCAAGGAAACAATGGTATGCTAACAATACTAATAGTCCTCGTCATGGTACTGGTACAGGATTGCATGAGCAATGGGTTGAATGGAGTAGCGAAAAACAGACAGGAACGCTAGAAGATGTCACTTTCTCTAATGGGCTTAGGCATCCTAGAGATGTAAGGGGTTCAGCTAAGGAAGCGATAAATTGTCAGTGTACTGTTTTTTTTGAGTTGGGAGCATTGAGATAGTGTTGTGTATGTTGTATATAGGTGCTAAGATTATAATAGTAGATAATTTAAGAAGAAGGGGTAACCCGTGAGTGAAAATTTAATAAAATCCTTTGTATGTAAAATAGAATCACCTATCCAATCTGGGGAAGGTGGAAGTGATAAAACGTTCCTTATCAGTGGTATTGCTAACAGCGGTCAACCTGATAGATGGGATGAAGTCATGCCGATGGATTGTTGGGATTTAAAACATTTTGAACTTAACCCTATTATGCTCTACAATCATAACCATTCTATGCCAATAGGAAGAGTTACTAAACTTAACCCAACTGAACAAGGGTTGGAGTTTGTTGCTGAAATTGGTGTTGGTTCTGAGATGGGGTTGACTCAAGTCCAAAAAGATGTAAGAAGCTTAATAGCACAAGGGGTTCTTGGAACTTTAAGTGTTGGGTTTATTGCAAAAGATTGGGCATGGGAAGGAAGAAATGGTAAAGATGTTCTTGTCTATAAGAGTGCTGAGTTAACAGAAATTAGTGTTGTAACTGTCCCAATGGATGCACAAGCTACCATTACAGGCGTGGCTATAAAGTCATGCATAGGACGAAATAAAAAGGAGGGCAGTATGCCATTAGATTATAAGGATGTGAAAGAGATTATTTCAGAGTCTAACAAAGAGTTGTTAGGTCAGATTAAATCTTTCCAAGCTAGTTCAGAGGCTTTAAAAGTAGAAGCTGAAAAAATAAAATCAGATTCTGAGGTTAAAGTTTCTGAAGCTGTAAAAGCTAAGGATGAGGCTGAAGCTAAAGTTGAAGTCCTAGAAACAGAACTTGCTTCTGCTGTTAAATACATTGAGGAAATTAATGCTACTCTTGTGGAGTTAGCAGGAACACCAAACGAAATAGAGGGGGAATAATAATATGCCTTTTAATAAGTTAAATATTGAAGAGTTAAAAACTAAAGCTTTGAAAACTCAAAGTGATAATAACAAAAGTGTAGCTACTAAAGCTGGCTTACCTTCAGGTACTATCCTAAATTCTAATACAAAAGCACACCATATTCAAAAAAGTTTGCAAAGGGTATCAGGACAGACAGATGCTAGAGAAGCTTTAAAATCTATCCTTCATTCAAATATACCTGTTCATGGGGTTGATGATATGGGTGGAGAAAATAGAAGCAAATCAATAAGAGAATTAGTAAGAAATAAATCAATCGACGCTGAATTAGGTGAAGATATGATTGAAATGAAAAAATTAGTAGCCTTCACACAACTACAAATCCAAATGCAACAAGCAAAAGGACAGTTCGTTGGAATGGAAGGCGTACCTATGTACCAAAAAACATTGAAACCTTGGCTAGAAGAGAAATCTTTTGAGTCTTCAATGTTTGAAACATGGATTCCTACCCTAAACACTTCTTTCTATTTTGACGAAGTGCGTATCGACCCAGGCATTGAGCAATTTTTTGGTACCTATACCATGAAGGCAAAAGAAGAAAGAGTTAACACTTTGTTAGGTAAATTAAAAGGTCGTCTTCAATTAGAGACTGATACTTACGGTTCTCAAGGTTTAACATCCTCTTCAATAAACTTTTCTGCACAAGACAACGTTGCCCATACTCAAGTTTATTCTAACCTTCTACAGGATTCTGATCCTAACGCCTTCAACAACCAACTATCTTCAATCGTTGAAGGTTTGGCAATTGCTAGAGAATGTGCAATTATAAACGGCGACGATACTAGAGCTGCTGCAGGAGCAGGTCACCAAGGTGATGCTCACTTTGATACAGATACAGCTGATTTAGGTAGATTTGAATTTGAAAAAGCTTTTAAAGGCTTAAGAAAATTAGCTTATGCAAATTCAGCTAATGGGGTTTTAGTTAATCATGGTGGTGGTGTTATTGATAAGTCAATATTCCAAAGCCTTATTCGTTCTATGCCTATATTTGTTAAAAATAAAGCTGAATGTTTATGGGTTGTTTCTACTTCTATGAAGAGATTAATTGACTCAGGTGTTATTGCTGAGCTTTTAAGTACTGAGTTTATTTCAAGAGGTCTTATTGAGACTGGTGAAAGAGGTACTTTGTTTGGTATTCCTTTCTATGAGAGTCAATATATGAGAGATGATTTAGGATCTTCAGGTGTTTATGAAGCGGCTTCTACTCAAACTTCTATAATCTTAGTAAATCGCAAACGCTTCTTTATGGGTATGAGGTCTCCAGTTAGATTGTGGGCTACACCTTCATTAGCTAATCAAGATTTATTAATGATGACTGGTAAAGAAAGAATTTCTTTTGCAGGAGCTACGCAATCAGCTACTGAAAAATCAATTGCTTTAGGTAGAAATATTAGTTCTTTAGGAGAATAATAATGAAAATTAAGTTAAAAACCCCAGTGGGTTGGATGGCAAAAAATACAACTGCTATTTGTGTAGCGGTAACTAGAAATGGCAAACCTCTTGAAATGTCTTTTGAAAAAGAGTATGAAGTTACCCTTTCAGAGTACAACAAGATTTTGGCTGAGTTCGGCGATAGTTGCCTATCGCTTGTAGATGATAAACAAGTTGCAAAGGTAAAATAATATGTTTGATTTTTCTCCTAAAGCTTTAGTAACTACACAAGATGTAGAAATGTGGTTGGGTGTAGACTCTACCACTATTGAATTGGTGGAGAAGGCAAAAATAGAATTTTTAGTGAATACAGCTTGTGAGGCTATTCAAGATTATTGCGGAAGAATATTTTCAGTTCAAGAATATATGGAAGTTATGGACGGGCAGGAATCTGATTTGATAACCACCGAGAACTATCCTATAACCTCTATAACTGGAATTGCTCTTTTAGGTCAAGTTATTGACACTTCTTATTATTATGTGAGGAAGGACGAGGGTGCTATTTTGTTGAAAAACTGTAGGACACCAAGGGGGAGGGGAACGGTAGAAGTTGTTTATTCAGCTGGTTACACTTCAATCCCTTACACGTTGAAACAAGCTTGTTTGTTCCAACTGCAATTTCTTTATAACAATTATGGAGGCAGTAGTTCTTTGGGTTTTAACTCAAGAAGTAAGATGGGTGAGTCTGAATCTAAAGACAAGTCCATAGGTGAGAATGGTTTGATTGGTGAAGTTATTGGGTTGGTTAACAGATTTAAGCGGATGGAAGCTCCTAACGTTTCCATGTTCGCTATGGGTAGTTAATTTATGGCACACAATATAAGTACAGCTGTTTCAGCTTTAAATAGTTTAAAGGATAAGTTACAGGATGCTTACTTTGCAGGTCAGTTAGATATTGCAAACATGGTACATAGACAAACAGTTGTTAACATCGATACAATGTTGAAAAGTACTTTAAGGCGAAGACGTACAGGTATGTTACGCAATAGCGTTAATATAACGGCTGACCCTTTAAGCTTATCGGTAAAAGTATCTATAGGTAATGATTTGGTACCCTATGCTTTCCTTCATGAATATGGCGGAGAGATAACCCCCAAAAATAGAAAATGGTTAACTATTCCAGTAAGTGAAAGAACGTATAAGAAAAAAGCTAGAGATTTTAGGTCGCTAAGTTTCTCTAAGGCTAGTGAGGCTATGGCATTTTTAAAATTTCCACAGTCAGGTGAAATTGCATACTTACTTGTAAAAAGAGTAAAGATTTTACCAACTCACTTTGCTTCTAAGGCTTCAGAAACGGTTGCTCAAGACCCTAGGGCTTTGACAGCTATTGAGAATAGGATTAAGGAGGCTACTCGTGAGTGGGAGACGTAATTTTTTATTAGCTCTAAAAGAGAGACTGGAAAAGATGACAACCTCCAACGGCTATCCTTTTTCTGTTAAAAAAGTTTTCTTGAATGATTTGAAAAGATTATCAATTGATATCCCAGCAATGGAATGTCCTTCTATTGAGATCATTCAAGACAATGAGTTGTTCGAACATAAACATCAAACCTTGGATGTTAGTTCCTCTATATTTTTAAGACTAGTCCACAACTCTAAAGCTACCGATGAGGACATGGAAGTGTTCAAATCGATGGTTATAAGATGTTTGTACAAAGATAGTCCATTAGAGGGGTTAGGTACTCCCTTAAGTCCACTTTTAGAGAGAGAAGGTAAGTTTACTAATACTTCTCTATCCTTGAAAGAGTGTGTTTCTGATTTGGGGATGATAGAGGCAAATAGAGTGTACGCACTATCTCTTGTTGCAAGGTATATTGTAAGTATTCATAATTTTTAAGGAGTATGTAAATGAAATTAAAAAGTTCGCTAAATTATAAAACCCAGTATGACAGCAATAAGAGCGGTTATATTTTAGGGATTGAAATGTTTCCTTTTTTCAAAAGAGAAGCAACTGCGGGAGCTTTCTTAGCTCCTTCAATCGGTACAGCTGGAGCAAGTTTGTCAGGTGCTACACCTGCTGTAGACTTATCTGCTAGCTCGAACGTGTCTTTTAATGTAGCTGTAGATGGTGGAATCCCTGTTGAAGTTCTTCTTGATACTACTTCATTAACTTCAGGACCTGCAATTGCTGTAGCTTTAGAGACTGAAATAAATCTAGCCTTAGTAGCGGCAAGCCAAAATGGTCGAGTATGGGTTGAGTTCTTAGGTGGAAAATACAACATCGTAAGTCAAACAACTGGAGCAAAATCTTTAGTTGTAATTACTGAAGGTGACGGAATTGCTGCTGAATTAGAATTAGGTACTGCTTTAGGTACTGAAACAGTTGGAACTTATTCCGGTGACTTTGCTTATGTGAAAGAAGCAGGTTTCAATTTCTCTCAAGATGTTGAAATGAGCGACCACCGTTCAGGCAGACAAGCGTCTAACTTTTATAAGAAAAAGAAAATGGTTGAAGGCGATTTGTCTTTATACATTTTGTTAGGTAATGAAGGCTCTAATGTTACTATGAGTGATGCACATAAATTAATTTATGAATCATGTTTTGGTAGGATTGTTACAGATAGTGCAACGGAATTGACTTTTGATTGTGCTCAACCTCATGGAACTTATTTTAGTTCTTTATTGTGTAACAACGGGTTAGGTCAAATTGTTAACGGATGCTATGCAAAAAACTGGAGCCTTTCACTTGCTGGAGACTCTCCTGCTAGTTTAACTGTTTCTTCTAAAGGTAGAGATAGTAAAATGGCTTCCGTAGCTAAATTTGCTTCTGCCTCTACAGCTGTTGCAACTGTAATAACTGTTGATAAAGAAGCTAAGAGATTTGAAGTAGGTTCTGTTGTTATGATAGTAGGTGATGATGGAGTTACTGTTTCAAAGGGTGGTTTAGGTAACCTAACTGTTGTTTCAATAGCTGATGCCACAAATACTATTACCCTGTCAGAACCTGTTACAACTCAAGTAGATGGTTATCTAGCTCCTTGGTCACCTGCTTATTTTGGTGCAATACCTAATGACAACCTTAGAATTGCAACCGACTTAGAAGGTTCAGTTTCTATGGATGGTGGTACATCTAGAATTGGTGAGATCACAGGTGTAGAAATTGGAGTTGAGAACAACCTTACAGACCTTGACGGTTACTATGGTACAGATTCTAATCAAGGGTTTATTGATGGCTCGCGTCAGGAAATATCAGTTAGCTTAACTCTAAACCTTACAGTTGCTGAAGTTCGTAAAATCCAGCTTATGAAAGACTTTCAAACTTTTGATATATTGATCAAAGTTGGAAGTTTAACAGGGCAGAGAATGGAAATTAAAGTACCTCGTGTTATCTTTAATATCCCTTCAATAGAATTGCCTGCTGATGGAGCTGTTAGTTTAACTTTTGAGGGTAGAGCATTGCAAACTGAAACAGGTGCTATGGATGCTATTAAAGTTAGTTTCAAGAATGCCTAAGGAGTAGCAAGTGAAAGAGGACAGTCTTTTTAGGGATATAAGTATTTCTAATCTTATAAGTATTTGGATTAATACCAAACACTACACGAGAGGTTGTCTTCAAGTGAATTGGCAAGATGTGATTGGGGATGGTGGTTACTATCAAATGGAAGGTAGCAACGATTCTTCTCATTGGTCACCTCTAGGTATTTCTGCTTACTTTACTGAAGGTGATGGAACTGATTTACTCCCCATAGCCGAGGTTTACTGTAAGTACGTTAGAGCTGTGGTGGCTAAGGGTAGTATTGCGTCAGGTAAATTCAGTGCGATACTTGTGATGAAACCTTGAAGGCAAAAATATTATAAGGGGGTGGCATGAGGTATAGCGACCTTCAGAAGACTAATAGATTTTTGAAAAATGAGATAACAGGAAGTGTTGCGTTAGGTTCTGTTGGTGATGAGCTATACACTCTAAACCTTACTGGTGATGGTAATCTTGTTCTTGCTTATGAGGAAAATGCTAAGAAGCGTATTGCTTTTGGCAAGGAAGTTATTGCAGGCGTTACTGAAACGGCGTATAATGAAATTAGTACAGAAACATTTAGTATAAAACAATTATTATTTACTGGTAACGGGTTGGGGGAGATAACTGTTAGGGTTAATGGCTCTATATGGTTTACTTATCGGAACAGTTATTTTAACCCTTCAATCAAAGTGGATGTTGGTAAAGTCCTTGCTATTGGAGATGGGTTAAGTGTTTCTTTTAGGAACACTAGTTTTATAGGGCAGACTAATGTTTATGAGTGTTATTTATTGGGTAACTAAAAGTAAAAGGGAATGCTATGAATTATGATAAACAGCTAGAATTATTACAGGCTAAAAAAGATTGTTCCTCCCTTGATGTACATTTTTTTGAATTACAAAAAGCTAAGATAGAGTGTAATAAAAAGCTTAATAGTTTAGGTACTTCAATAAAAGAAGTTGAGAGTAGGCGTGAGGTAGCTAGTATGAAAGTACTAGAGATAGAGGACGAAATAGCCAAAGGAGGTAACTAATGGCAGATTTTGAGGGAGCTTTACCGATTAAGTCGGTTCGGGATGATGATGTTAAATTCAAATTAGTCGATTACAGTGGTGGTGAAACATCTACTACTGGTTTAGCGATTGATGGGGATGGTGAAATTGGTGTTAAGGTTCGGGATGTCGCTGGCGACACCTTAGAGATTAATACAGATGGCTCGATTAATGTTGTATTGGGTGACGGGGAGAAACTTCCTGTTTGTTCTTACAACGAGTCGCTTGCAGTAGCTAAAAATGGTTCTGCTGATTTCGATTATGTTGTAACTAGTGGTAAAACATTTAAGGGTTACAATATTTTGGTAGGTTCTAGAGGGGCTGTTAAGATAGTAGTAGGTACATATGATGGTACAACTCTTATTACAAAAGCAACGTTCTTTCAACTTCCTGCACAAAACAGAACTACTAGAATACCTACACTTAATTTATTAGGTGATGGAACTGCTAGCGTTCGTGTAACTGTAATTAACCTTGATAATACCACTGACCTTAGTGCTACAATCATGGGTTACGAAGAATAATTATTTATAATTATTGGAATAAGTGGAAGTTGAAAGACTTCCATTTTTTTTCGATAGTTGTGTACGGAGAGGGGTATCTTATGGATTTAACTTACAGTACAGTTACTAGGATTACTGGAGAGGATGAGAGTTTAGCTGTTGACGTTGTTGAGGTTAATGATGCTACTGGTTCGATTAATGCAATGTGTTCTAAGATTATTGAGAATTTTACATCGGGGGTGCAAGCCTCTATTACCGTTTCCACTTCAAGTATAGAAGCTAAGTGTGGAGCAACTAGGATTGCTGGTAGAAAAGTTTTGGCTATTACTCCTGTTTCAGGTAAAGTATTTTATGGTTTAACTAACGCTGTTACCATTGCAAACGGTACACCTCTTTTCAAAAATCAAACGGTCTTCCTTCCATTTCTTGAGGTCTATTTAATAGCAAGTGAATCGACTGATGTTAGAGTGTTGGAGGCTAATTAATGATTAAAAATATAGATATAACTCAAGTTGCTGAAAGCCTACCTTTTGAAGCAAGTTCTGAATATTCCGCAATACTTCTATCTGACAATACTCGAGATGCTATAGAGGAAGCGTATAGTAAAGCTAAAGGGATAAGAACTTTCCCTTTTGAACTCCATTATGTTTCAGGTACAGGATTGAACACCACAATGTCAAACGGTGCTTTTTTTAGAGTTCGCCCTGGGACTTCCGCTTCAGGTTCTTATTCTGGTTACCCAAGTGCATTTCCTCTTCAATCTCCTTTCAACTGTAAACTATACTCAATTGTATTGACGTTCAGGAACATGAATTTTGATTGGTCTGCAACAAGTGGACCTATTTGTTTTGAGATAGAGACTAGGAATCATTATTACAACGGCAGTGATGTATCAAGTAGGGTGCAAGTTACTTTTGGTAATTTTAGTGGTAGTTTGACAGGGCATGACACTTGGAGGTACGAACTGTTTTACAATACAAGTGGTGATGGGTTCTATCGTATTTCAGGGGATGAATTCCATAACTATGGAGATATGATAGGGTGTAGATTTGTTAAAGCGTCGGTTGGGGATAGGAAAGTAAATTCTATGGTTGACGTTGTAATGAAACTAAATTATGAAGAGGTAGTAGATTAAGTATGGAGGAGTATAGGATGCAAGTCACTAATGACACTTTAGACAGGTTTTATAATAAACTTGATAGTATTGATAACGAACTTAAGGGATTGACGCGTTCTTTAGCTGTAACTATTGAACGACAAAATTCCTCAACCGTTACAATTGATAGGTTGAGTAATAGAGTTAGACAGTTGGAATTAGACAATTCTACTTGCCCTGCAAGATTATCTTATAACAGTTTTGGGCATGTAGTAGGAAAGTTAACGATGGCTTCTACTTTATTAATTTCTTTAATTACTTGTTATTTTTTATTTGTAAGAGGAGTATAAAAGATGTATGCTTATTTATTAGATAAGGTAAGTGGGGGGATTGAGGACGTTGTAAGAGTTGGGGAAGATAGCTGGGAGCTGAAAAAGTCTTTCACTTTTGTTGTCCATAACAATGGAGTTATTACTAATTATGTTGTTCCGAAAGGATACAGGATTGATTGTGCTTCCATACCTCCTAGTATACTTCCGTTCTTTGGTGATAGACCAAAGAAAGAAGTAATGTATCCTTCTTACATACTACACGATTATATGTATGCTAAGAAAGAATATGTGGACAGGAAACTTACGGATGATATAATGTTGGCATTGATGGATAGATACAACGAACCTAATACAAAGTTCAAAAGGTTTCTAGTTTATCAAGCTTGCAGATTATTTGGTGAGAATGGGTTTGTAAAATAAGGAGATTTATTGTATGAGAAGGATTTGCGACCATTGTTTTGGGTGCCATAGTGTTATAAAAATTTATACATGTCGGTGTAGTTTCTTCTTGTGTGATAGGTGTTATCAAGATTTAAAATTAGATACAGAGGTATTAAGATATGAATAAAGTAACATGGTATAAGTTAGTAAGAATTGCTCAAAAAGATAACGGAGTTATTGCATACGCAGGGAGTGAACCCCTTTATAGAGTATGGTTACCTTCAAAAATAGCTTCTTTATGCGAGTACATGAAAAAAGAATTAGATCCTTTCTTAAGCTTATTGGCTGGAGGAGATATTTCTGAAGAGGAATGGAATAAGTACCCTACTATTAAAAAAGATGAAGATGTTAAACCCCTTCCACCTGTAAGCATTGTAGTAGATGCTACAAGGAACAGTCCCAACTGTTCTGCAAGGGAAAAGACAATATCAAGGATTGTGTTGCATAATACTTATGGTAATTATGCCGATTCTGTAGATTGGTTATGTAATCCTGAAGCTGAAGCCTCTGCACATCTTGTTATTTCTCGTACAGGGAAAGTTACAAGGTTGGTGCCTGATAATAAGGCTGCTTGGCATGCTGGAAATAGAGGGATAAACCATGAGTCTATAGGTATAGAGATAGAAGCAACTCCTACTAACACTGGGATGACAGCAATACAAGAGGCATGTTTGATAGCTTGGATAAACCATTTTGCAACTCTTTATAAAGTTGATGCTAGTAGAATTGAAGGGCACAGGAAATTTTCAGCTACAAGTTGCCCTGTTCTTATCTGGGATACTGAGGGAGAATTGCGAACTTGGGTTGCTAAAATTTTTGGAAAAGTTAGTAAACCAATTGAGGAACCAAAGAAGCTATTAGGTACTTTTAAGTTCAATAGAAAAGATGATATTCAATTGACTACTAATTTTCACTCTTCCGAGGTTCAATGTAAGTGTGGTGTTTGTGGGGTTCAGACAATCAATATGGACTTATTAAACTTGCTACAAAAGCTGAGAGTAAAAGTAGGTAGCCCTATTATTATAACTTCTGCTTATAGGTGTACTACTCACAACTCTAGAGTTGGAGGTGTGTTCAATAGCCTACACATTAAGGGCAATGCCGTTGATATATATGTTGAAGGTATGAGTACGTCCACTCTTGCAGGACATGCAAAAAGCGTTGGATTTAATGGGGGGTTTGGATACGGTTCAAACTTCCTTCACTTGGATGTTGGGGATTTTGGAGAATGGACTTACTAAAGGTCTTTCATTGATTCAGTCATTTCACTAATCTTCCTACGCACCAATATTCTAAAGTCTTTAGGGTTTCCATTGTATTGTTCTATTAAAACATGAGCTACATTGTAGACCCTATTAGCACTTTCAGCCGTAGGAAAGTCTCCAAGATATATACTTCCCCCGTCTTTTTTAATTTCAGATTGCCATTTTTTCTTACGCTTGTGCCAAACTGCACCTGCTAAGTCTCCATCCCTATGGCATTCTTTATTTAAGTTATTTTCTCTAAGAGTTATTTCTCTAAGATTCGAAATCCTATTGTCACCCTTATCCCCGTTAATGTGATCTATAACATACCCTTCTTTAATATTTCTTTTATGGTAAAGCGTAAAAAGTAATCTATGATATTTTATCATTTTCCCGTTATACGTTAAAGTACAATGACCTATAGTTGGTGTTCTACTTTTAACTTCTTTCCAATAAATAATGTTACCATTTTTAATAAGTCTAAAAATACTTCCACTTATCAATTTAAAGACCTTAGATAATTCCACATAGTCCAGTTCAATGATGTTGTCGAATCCCATACGTCACCTACCTTAATTTACTATTCCGTACAACTTTCTTAACAACCTCGAATTCTCCATTTAAATAGCCTAAAAATGATTTATGATTGATAGTAGGTGTGATTGCACTAGAGGCGATTAAATAAGCGTCTACAGCCCCTTTATGAGGTGTTCTCTTACCTTCTCCGATAATAGCAAGCTTGATTTTTTCAGGTAGTAATTCTAAGTTTCTTTCTTTAGCTGATTGCTTTACTCCTTTTTTAATCCCTTTAGGTTGCCATCCTTTTTCAGACACAAGATTGAATCCAACGTTAACCAGATGTAGAGCGTCAATTACTGTTTGAACATTTGTCCCTTGTTTGAATATATTTGTACTTTTGTTTAGGGATGGAATGTAGAAAGGAAGTTCTACTGTAAAAGACCATGTAGAATACCTAGATTTGACTCCTGAGAGTATTTTCACTAGGGCTTGGATACTCACACTAGATATATGAGGAAGTAGCCTAGAATTGGAAAATAAAGGCATTGGATGCCATTCAAGTATTTCAGCGTCCCTGTTGATGACTACTATAGCTCCCTCATTACCACAATCTATCCCTACATACACTTGCATAAATTTTTCCTTCTTAATATCGTTAGTACTACTTAACACTACTCTTATAGTGTACTCCATAAGATTGATAAAGGGAAACAAAAAAATAACTCCTTATGTTTTTAAGGAGTTGTAAATTAATACTATAACCATAAGGTTACAATAGATATATATAGCACGTTAAATATAGAAAAGGAAACAAAAAAAACTCCCTATATTTATAAGGAGTTCTAAGTAATACTATTCAATTGGTAATATAAATATAACATAGCTTTAAAAAAAAAGCAAAAAAAAAGATTCACTGTTTTGTGAATCCTAATAGTTTATTGCTTTGTCTTTAACCTTTTTGACGGAGCGACGGTTATGTGAATTCTAAACTTTTGAAGTGCGTACAAAATCAAATCCTAGAAAATTCAGAAAACCAATCAATCAGCCATAAAAATACAATACATCGTTTGAAACATTGAGTCAAGCCTTTTTTTGCCCAATCCCAATTCAACAACTTACGTCTAAGGTACTAATCTTTCAAGGAGAAAAGTATCAATCAATGTAATAACAGATACTTAGCACTGGAATCAAATTTCCGTGCTAGCAATATTAATAACTTACAGGGAGTCAACACCTTAACTTATTGAGTTAATTAAGAAAAGTAGGAGAACGGTTACAACTCCCTGTTTCTGCTGATTAAAAAAATTGAAAAGTTCGAAAAATCGAGCAAAATCGGCAAAAAAACCCTAAAAAAGACAGTAATGTTATATCGGAGATATAACTTACTTTCTTTTTTAAATAGCATGAATTTTTTCCACCACCCCAACTTAACACCTTGATATCGTTTGTATCTTAAAAAAATCGATGAATTTGATGTTTTTTTTCATCAATTTAATAATAACCAAATTTCACCTTATAATTTTATAAATACAATATATTAAAAAATTGATAATTTAATAATTCCGTAAGAATTGAAACTCCTTTATGAGTAATAAGTAATTTAACCTAATTACTCTTATAAATACTGTAAATTAAAAAATTAAAAAAGCTTAAATTTACATAGTACAAAATTATCATACAGTTATGTTGAACTTATTAATAATATAAAGATAATAGACCCTTTATTTCCCCTACTGTCTAAAAAATGTACAGGGTAGACTATCAAGTATGAGTGTAAAATACATTAAAAAATACTTTAAAATACATTTAAAAAACTTTAAAAAACTTTTAAAAAAAGTACTGGCTGGACTCCAATAATGTACTAAAAACACTTACAGCCCTACCCTGTTCCAGTCCCAACACGCTTTAAATGTATTCAATACAATGACAATCACTGTAAAATGACACTTAAACCAACCCTGAAAGTATTTTTAAAAAATTGAAAAAACTGCTTGACAATAGTTTTTGGGCGCGATAGAATTCAAATACCGAGGGAAGTCCTTCGGGAGTAATATTGATAATTTTTATTATTGGGGGAGTTTAAAAAGAGTATGCACGCTAAAAAAAGAGTACGTATAGATGAAAGTAGGAATCCTAAAAGATTAACTAAAGAAGAGAAAAAGAAAATGGAAGAAAAAAAGATAAAAGAAGAGAAAATAATTAAAAGGAATAAGGATATACAGATTAAGAGGGATTTAAAAGACTTCTTTGAATATTTCAACCCCCGTATAGATGGGGTAGATAGCCTTTCTTTTGTATGTGAGCAATATGCTCACCCTATAAATATATACGACGAAGTTAAGATTAAGAATTTACTAAAGAGATATTCTCCTGCCTCAAGAAGAGAAAAACCAGAGGTAATCAGCGTAATAGAAAAATTAAAGAGGATGCGAGAATACAAAATAGCTTCCCTGAAAGCATCTCCTTCCGATTTCTCTATCCAAGAGGAGATGTTTGCAAAGATTATATATTTCCCTACAAGCAAAGTTAACTTAGTTAGTTCTGTTTATGTAAGAGACAATAGACTTCCTTCACATATTGACGAGATGCCCGAAGAAATAGTTTCTGAATTAATTGAAGAGGAGATAAGCTTTTTAGACGGTGGGAGTGTTGCAAAGTGCATGAGTTCAGGAATGTATGAAATATTGAGACAAATAACTCAGAACCTTAGTATAAAAGATAACATAACAGAACAATATGAGAGTTACAAAATTGAAAAATTATCAACAAAACAGAAACCTAGTACCTTAGAAGATTGGCTTAAAGGAGAAGTAAGGTCTTACTTCTTAAAAGCCTCACAAGAAAAAGTAAAAGAAGTGGGATGGCATGTTGAAAAAGAAAAAGCTATACAGTATCTATCTCCTACAGCTTTAACCTATTATGCAACCATGGAGTCCTCACCATGGGATGAAATTTTAAATAGAATTTCAAACAAAGAAGAGTTTTTAGCGTGGTTGTGGATTATGTTTCGCGGGGGGAAAGCTAGCTCACAAGCCTTATGGATGTACGGAACAGGGAATGATGGAAAATCCACTATAGCTAATGTTTTGGGAGAGATACTCAATGGTGTTTCTTGTGTAATTCCTCAAACGTTAAATCAATTTAGTGCCTCAAAGTTACACAATAAAAGACTTGCTATAAATTCTGATGTTCGAGGAGATTTGGCAATGGATGACAGATTTATCTTTCAATTGACGGGAGGGGATTCAATAGATGTGGAGAAAAAAGGAGCTGACAGTTTTAAAGATATTGTTAACTGTATGCTTTTTTGTACGTCTAACACTTTCCCAAAGATAGATGTTTACATGCCCGCTCACGTTAGAAGAGTTTTAATTTCACACATTTCCCCTATCCCTAACGTAGATAGGAGTTCTTTTAGTGATGAAGAATTTAAACATAATTTATATTTAGATAGGTATTATTTAATAGCTAGAGCTAAAGAAGCTCATGACAGACTTGCATTAGAGGCAGGAGTTAAAGAGCTCATTAACGTTCCACTTGACGAACATAGTAAGAAGTACATACACAACAACTGTAAAACACGGTATACCCTGATGGCTGAGAGGTTCTTGGAAAGTGGCAGGATAAAGATTGCGGGATATGACAATACTGTAAGTGTTACAGACCTTCAAAGGAGATTCCATGAGTTCTTAGAGCGTAAAGGGATAGTTGTTAAAAATTCTCCAATAGGTATCGGAAGCGATAATCTTAAGAACTTCTTAATTGCTAAAGGGGCTAGGGATGAAGGAGCTGAAATAAGATTTGTAGCTTTTGAGGGGGAAGAAACTACTCCTGAAGAAGTTGTTACCAATGAAGTAGAAAACATATTTTAGATAAAAGGGAGATATAAGATGCACACTAATGAAAATCCAGATAGACTGTTTAAAACAGGACGTAAGAGAGTAGATATTTGTATAGGTAAAGCAAGTAGAGGAGCAAAAGCAAAAGCAACTAGGATGGTACAATGTAAAAAGTGTTCTAATTTATTTGAGGATTCTAATATTGAAGGGTTCAATGTATGTCCTAAATGTGGAGCTAGAGAAGTTACAAGAGATAATTTTAAACCCGTAGCCTTTGGAGTAGTGTAGAATGAGAAGATTAAATCAGATAGAGGTTAAAGAACAAGGGAAGTTTAAACTGAGATATATAGGAATAGACTTTGAATTTAATAATACAGCGGAAAAGGAATTGAATGTAATTTGTTGTGCGATGTCCTCCGTGGATACTGAGGGGGAGATAGTTACTAAATCTTTTGAGCTACTTACAGAGGAGGGGAGATTACTATTCACTTCTTTCATTAGTAGGATGAAAAGTAAAGCAACGGAAGAACACTACAAGATAGTGTTCCTAGCCTTTGCAAGTGAAGCTGAACAAAGATGTTTCACCGTTCTTGGCATAGAGGTGTTTGATACTTACTGGATTGATTTGCATGTAGAATATAAGATGTTAAGGAATAAAAGTAATAAATCAGCTTATGGATGGCAACTCATTAATGGGGTTGAAGTACTTACTTTTCCACCACCAAAGAAATGGGAAACTGTTTATAATGATGATGAGGATGATGAGGAAGAAGGCGGAAAGAAAAAATCTAGTGCCAAGTCTAGTACTGGACTTGCAGGATGTTGTTATAAGAATTTAAGCGTTAAGATTGATACTGAGGAAAAAAATGAGGTTAGAGATATTATTATTAATAAAACTTTTACTTCAACCGACATGCCCCGTATAATGAAATATTGTGAGTCCGATGTACTCCACTTACTACCTCTGTATGACTCGATGTTTGAAGAACTACTTACACGCTACAAGGTTACTAAAGATAAACAAATCCAAAAGGTATTTATAGAACAAACTGAAAGGGGTATCTATGGAGGATTGGTTGCTGAAATGGTGCACAATGGTTACCCTGTATCTATTGAGGAAGCTAGATGTTTCAGTGCAAGCGTTCCAAAAATTCTAGAGGAAGTTAAAAAAGATATCAATAAAAAAGTGTTCGATGAATTAGGGTTTGAGATGTTTCAATACAGTAGAAAAGATAAGAAAACTGAGGCTTGGGTTCCAGTTGCTGAGACAAAGAAGGGAAGTAAGCAAGTAAAACTTATAGGAGATTATATATTAAAGAAAAGAGAAGAAGGTGAATACCCCTATAATAAATGGGCACTATCTGAGAAACTTAAGAAACCCATGCTGAAAGAAGAAATAATTTCAGACTTGGCATCAGGAAGGAGCGATTTTAATGATGGCTTTATTGACCAACTTTTTAGGTTTACTTTAATTAACAAAACATTAAATGGATTCTTACCTGCCAAGAACGGCAAGAGAACTCTTTGGGATAGTATTGGACAGGATGGAAATGCAAGACCGTACATCAATCAATATGGGAGCCAATCAAGTAGAAGTCAACCTCAAGCTACTGGATTTATACCACTTAAAGCCTCTTGGAGTAGATATCTTATTCAACCACCAAGAGGTGAAATTCTTGTGTCTATAGACTATGGAAGTGAGGAGTACCTAATATCTGCTCTTGTATCTAATGATGCAAAAATGATCAAGGCTTATATGTCAGGAGATGTGTATATAGCTTTTGGGATTGAAGCTAAGATTTTA
>Ga0306898_1000312_pt1 | contig 19823 bp, 16 predicted proteins | sample AntRauMFilla1564_FD_190424 | JGI IMG/M metagenome (GOLD analysis project Ga0306898, IMG submission 190424) | Saline lake microbial communities from Rauer Islands, Antarctica - Metagenome Filla 1 #564 (v2) (version 2) | ecosystem: Environmental > Aquatic > Non-marine Saline and Alkaline > Saline ...
GCGCCCACAGCACACGCCCGCGCACACGCCCGCGCAAACGAACCGCAAATGAACCGCACACGCCCGCGCACACGCCCGCGCACACGCCCGCGCACACGCCCGCGCAAAAACAGGGGCTCGCTGTCTCACCTGAAAGTACCGCCGATCCTGCGTACGTTTGTTGCTATGTCCCGAGTAGGGCCCCAAAGCACCCACCGAGAGAGGTAGCCAGCAGTTTGCCGACCAGTTGGGGACCAGTCCTCCCGGCTGAGCGGTGAACCGTGCCGTGCCAGGTACGCGACTTTCTGTTGTTCGGTTGCCCCGTCCACGTAGGTGGTCGCGTTCGGCTGGCCGAAGTGGACACGTTTGTTGTTGTCGAACACGGCAACGAACCTTTTGGCCCCGCCAGACAGACTCACCTCAAACGGTAATTTTGGCATTCTCGAAAGCGGTGAGCGATATGTGTCCCCGAAAACTTATGCAGTGCTTTATAGAGATCCTTCCACGCCATGGCTTTACCGGAGCTCAGCGTATCAGAAATCGAGTCTCTACTCGGTGAGCGCCCGCGTACCCCCCCGCATGCAGTGGCGCTGGCGCTGCGCATCGATGAGGAACTGATGCAGCAACACATAGCCGCTGGGTTTGTAATGGAAGACAGTCTGCTATGCGTGTTGGGGGACTTTGTGGGTAACCTAGGCGAAATGCGCCTACGGCAATGCAGCGCGAACGGCATCCATTTATGCAGAAACATGCCCACCGCGTTCATGAGCGGCGGTAATATTACCGTGCGGCAGCCGTTCTACAGCGTGCACCACCTGCGGCTCGACACGTCGAATGCATGACGGAGACCCTCGTTTTTTGCCAATGCTGCACAACTCGCAACAAAAACAGTAAGCGCCCCTTACACGGCTGTCACGCGTTGCGGTAGCGGTTCCGGTGCTGCAGCCGTATCTACGGTGGAAACGGACCAACTCCGCCGGGCCAGAAACCGTCGGCGAGGGCGCTGCTCTACGTCGGTTTCAAAGACACTTCCCGGTGAAGTTGGTGGTGTGCGGCGACATTCAACCGAACAACAGCATGAGGTGAAGCGGCGTGCACGCCCCAAGAGCGACACCACGGTCCCGAATAGAGAAATGACAGCCATGACCACTCCTACCCAAACAGCCTCCGCCATGGGCATATACACAGCACGTGCGCTTTCTACTCTGTACAGGCGCGTGTATCGGTGTCCAGTTATTTTTCCGCCGGCTATATAGACAACACATACGCCCTTGAGCACCAGCCTATGGATCAACTCCTACGACTCGGATCACACGCCCCTACGGACCAGCACCTGCACCCCCTAGTCACATTCGGACGTGACGGAGACGAAGAAGAGAAACCAAAGCCTCGCATTAAGCCGTCACAGATCTACCAGAACTTCAAGAAGGCTAAACCGAGCAAGCATGCTGCCAGCAAAGGATCTACGTAAAAACACAACGCTCTACCTGGTTGGTGGATCAGTCACGGGAGAGGACGCAGCTAATTTCCAGGCGCGACTACGTGACCCACTACTGATCGACGAGCAGACGGAGATCGCGCTGTCTGGCGTGGTGGTCGACTTCCCCGAGGGAGCCGCGATCCAAATCGGCCAAAATAGCTCTGTGGGGTACAAGCTGTTTGCCACACAGGCTAATCCTCTACTAGCGACTCTCCGAGCTGGAGATTACACGGCGAGCGATCTCGCCGACGAGCTGCAGCGTGCTCTGAATAACAGCGGCCCCACACAAGTTCTGGAATCTCGACTGGCCGGCTCGTGGCGGGTTGGGCTAAACCAGACGCCGACCATGAGCTACACGATTCGGCACAAGGAAGCTACCCGCGCGGCCCCACAGTCCGGCAACGTCGTTCTAGATGCCGGTAGCACTTACGCCAACGGAACATTCACCAACACGGCGGGTGCCAGCGAGCTCTGGGGGGTCGTGAACACTCCCATTACGCCCCAAGTGTCACAATTTGTGATGGCTGTGGAAACCGCTACGGACTTCAGCGTAGCACTGATGACGACCGGCATCGCACATAATGCCGCGAACGAACTGTTCAAGGTGGAGTACGACACAACCAATTTACGTTTTACCCCTTACGTACGTGGGGTAGCGGGAGCTCCAACCACACTAGGCGGAGCCCTAGCAAAGTCCACGGTTATCTTGTGCAAAGTCGGCAACGAGATCGTTATCGGGCACCGGCTGTTTAGTGCGGCAGCGTCGGACGCCTTTACCGAAGTTCTGCGTGAGGGACTGCTCGACACGGATGGCGATGGGTTGGTCGAGCCGAATTTCTTCACGGCTTTCGGGAGCTCAACCGCAGGCGCGAATCTCACATCCATTTCTACCACAAAGAGCATGTTCGCTACCCAGCTCCCGATCGAGATTGGAGGCCAGCAGTATACAATCGACGGAAGCAAGCTAGCAGACAGCAGTCCGGAGGTACACGCCCTTCTGTACGGCAGCGTATCAGACAACATTGCGGCGTTTCCACCCACCCCGTCGTCGAACAGAAGCATAACGCTGTACTTTGACGTGGCAAACACGTGTGCGGACCTGTTTGGATTTAACCCGACAGACATCATCCAGCGCGCCAGCAACAACCTAGAGTGGCTGAGCACAACAGTTCCGACAGGCGCCATCGATAGCTCCGGTCTACAGTCGAGCCTTTACGTCACAAGCACGGCGCTTAATGTCGGTTCACGGTTCTCGAGCCGGTCCGCAGAATCGTCGCCGTTCATTCTCGGATCTCTGCCGTTCGCGAGCTCGACAGGGACTAGGAGTTTCGCGGAATACACGGAACCCAACCCTTTCTTCCAGACGCTCGCCGTGGGGTCGAAGCAAACGCTGACTAGCATCGACATACAGATCCGTGATTCAAGGCAAGTGGTCGTGGCCCTACCGAGCACGGCAACCAACCAATCGAGATCCACACTGAAGATCCTCGTGCGCAACCACCCGACTGCATAGGGTTGGCGAGCCATTTTTGCGCGCCAAAAAGAAACAGCAAACATACACGCGCAGCTGCGACGCACGCAGAGCCGAATCCCCAATGCCGCCCCGAAAACGCATCGGTTTGCAACAAATCATGGACGGCGCTCAAGCCCCCGTACCAAAAACAGACGCGCCCGCGTCCGAAACGGACACAAATTGCGAAGAAATTGCTGTCGCAGCCGCGGGCCCCGCTGCGCCACCAGAGGGTGAGCCCGCACGTAATGCATCAATAAAGTCGCCGTCGCGCGGCACGGCCGGTCGCAGCAAGTACCAAGAAAACCAGGCCCGGAGAAAAGCATTGAAAGCAGAGGCACTCGCCGAATGCGTTGCCAGGGGTGTGAATGGGGCCGAGAGTGTCTCCATGGTGTGGTTCCAGAAAATGGAAGCCGTGAAGCTGCTCACACCATCACAGAAGACGCTTTACAATTCACTTAGGGCAAATGCACAACATAGCGCTACAGCGGACGGCACGCGGGAACCACCGCGCCTGACGCCCTTGGAGACTATACAACGCAACGTAGACACGGTCAATAAGAGGGAACTTGATTCAGCGCGCGCCCAACTAGAGGGCCTAAACATAACGGCTCCTCCACAAGGTACTGTTGCGCCATTGCTAAGTAATATACCGTCTGGGGGGTCTGAAGAACGAGCACAGATCAAGGCGGAGCTTAAAGAAATTAGAGCCCTCCTAGCAGCCGATGCAGCGCGCCGAAAGAAAAAGGAGGCCGTTGTTGCCGCAAAAACAGCTGCGGCCGCGGCACCACCACCGCCCAAACCAGCAGCCGAAGCACGCGTTTATAAAATGCCGTCCTTCGAGTCTACTTCTACGTGGTAAGCATCCTCGACGGCGCGCTTTGTACGCTTGCGAGCGTTGACGCCCTTGGCCCAAGTAGCATAGTCGCCTCGGTTCTGTTCCCAAACGAGCGCTTTTTGGGACGTGTCGAAACTGCCCCCGTCTGAAGCCCAACAGAGACCGTCGTACGGCTGATATCGGATCCACCCGAAATGGCCGAACTCTCTTTTTGCGGCCACGAGAAGCCGAGTAGCCTCGAGCGGTGCCAGCTCCTCGTCGAGCTGCTTGTGTTCATTGGCAGCGCATCCCAGGATGAGAAAGCTGGAAACCATCTGCCGTGCTACCTTGGGTATGGATCCTTTCATTTTTTGAGTGCCTATGAGCACAGTTAGGCCCAAATGGCGCCAGCGACTCAGCATGCCCCACACCTTACTATGTGCGGGAATAGCGTTTATGACATCGTCGAGCACGAGCATGTGGAAATACCCCTCCTTGGGTGGCAGCTCACGGATAGCCTCCTCGTAGTCCTCAAAATCTGTCTCCCTGAACTCGGTACGAATGACAATTTCGGGATCGTCCTCGTGTGAGGCCTCAGCGATATCAAGCAGCGGCGCAAACGTCTGGTCACTCCTGGCGTTGGGAGACAGGATGAATATGGTAGCAAGGTCGTCGCGATACGCCTCTGCTACATTAAGGACCACACTGCTCTTTCCATGTTTCGGGGGCCCCAGCAGGAGATACACCCCCCCAAGCTCGGGTAGTCCGTCGTGTCCAACCGGGGGGCCAGGGAACGCCGCCGGCTTCGTTTTTGGCAAGTACCGTGTCGACCGCCCTGCCATTGTGTGTTGTGTGCGCAAGTTCGTTGTACAAATTAAGGGCCCACAACCTATATACAGACGCATATAGGTTTGCCAGCGCAGGACATTGCGACACCCATAACCTCACAGAAAACATGGATTCCGACCCTTCCCCGCTGGAGCAACTTGAGGTGCTGCGTGGCAGCGTCACAGAAACCATCGATCAGGGGCTCCAGGCCCGTGATGCTGCTCGCAATATAGCGGCTCAGGGCCTGCAGGGCCTTGGCACGCTGACACTGTTATCCGGAGCAGGGCGCGAAGGTATGTCGCAGCTCGCGACTATCGCTGGTCGTGTTGCCAGCCGTGCGGCTGGTGTAGTCGAGGATGCGGGGTCTACGGCATCCAATGCTTTGGGGGCTGCCGCGACGTCTGCTGGCGACATGGCTACACAACTTAGCAGCAGCGTCGCGGCGACCGCGAGGGGTCTCGCCACAGGAGCCCGTGGGATAGTTGACGACATACGCTCTATCGCAACCGATGCGGGACGCGCAGCAAGGGGCGCGCAACTTACGGCGCAACGTGCCCAAGAACTAGAAGACGCCGATCCAGAAAGTACTCTAGAGGGTACAACAGCGTCCCCACAAGCCGCAGTGGATGCTGCGGCACCAGAAGTTGCCTCATTGGAGGCTGCAGCTCCACAGGCGGCCTCATTGGATGCTGCAGCGCCAGAAGTTGCTTCATTGGAGGCTGCAGCTCCACAGGCGACGACCGCCGCAGCATCCACTGAAGTTATAGCCTCCTCGACACCAGAAGCCCTTGCTAGTTCCGTAGCCCCGGAAGCCATTGCTTCTGGTTCCATTGAGGGGACAGAACTATTGGCCGGCGCAGAGGCCGGGCCGATAGGCATTGCATTGGGCGCTCTTGCCGCGATCGGAACGGCTCTAGGCCTGGAGCTCGGCAGACACCGTTCGGACGAGCACGAGGTCGTTACGGGCGCAGCGTTGAATCCCATGTAAGCAAAAAGGCAGCCAATTTTTGCCAACCTACGCCGAGGACAGATAAAACAGGACGAGGTGCGCCGTGTAGTTGGTTGCCCCTGGAGTCCACTGGAGGCTAACGGCCAGGTTTCCATTCGCTCCAGCCGGCGGAAACGCAACACCGATGCCGTACGCGTCTTCGGCTCCAACGCCACCGATAGGCAGAATGCTACTAGCCAGGTTAGTGTCGGTGTTAGCGAAACGCCAGCGGAGGTCTCCAGCAGACGAACGCGCAACCACAGAGTCCGCTACGCTTACCGGAAGGCCTGCGGCTAGGAGCGCCGTGTAGAAGCCGGTCTGCACCTGCGCGGCGTACGGGTCCTGTATCACCACGTCGAACTGCTGCATGTCTTCTCCCATCATGCTGAACTTGACAGACTCGAGCCCCGGTGGCGCCTCAGTCATGCCCTGGTCTGTCGCCACGTTGTTCAGAGACGTCTGGCGTGTAAAGATAATTCCTGCGCTGATGAGTGTTTGTGTGAAGGGCTGTGTTATCGTCATGCGGCTGCTTTCGATTTCCAGTCGCTGGACCTCAGGGCGAACGAACATTTGCTGCTGTGTCAGGGTCGCGGGTTTGCCCATAAACGGCGCTGTGTCGTAGCAGAGCGCTAGCTCGGTGACTACAAACGAGGCGTCGACGTTGCCGGCGTCTTGAATCATCGCCTCGCTGGCGGATGACAGAGACAGTTGCACCTCGAAGTTGCCAAACTTGCCGAACGGCAGCTGTCTGGAGAACAGCCCTGCGTTCAGCTGCTCCAGTTCGATGGAGAAGGGGATAGCGGTGGCTGCGGACGACGCGCCGCTTATTTGTCCGCGGGTGATGCTCAGGCTTGGGCTGGACAGGTCGGCGGCGTCGCTGAATCGGTCCTCCGGGCGCGTCCCGGCCCTGCACAGCGCCATGTATCGCGGGTACTCGATGATGTTCAGGATGTTCGAGCGTCGGGCGGAGGACACATAGAGGCTGCGGATGAGGGCGTGGGCGCCCAGGTTGGACGGTAGCGCCAGGGTGCCCGCGGAGCCCGTCCCCGTGAAATACACACGACCAACGAGGCGTACTCGAGGAATCAGCATCTCTGTGTCCGAGCCAGACAGCTGGAAGGACACCGACTGGCCCGGGGAATAGCTGGATCGTTCATCCTTGGGATCTACGACGTGGCGCGGCATGGTGTATATGTACGAAGACAACTGGCTGTGGTATTATGCAAAAAGTAAACCCGCTGCGCAAATTCGTACTGCGCGGGCACTAGTCGAGCGTGACGACTGGAGTTCCGCCGCCGCTCGCATCGAGTGTGCGCATGTGGAACAGGAACAGGGCGACATCCCCGGCGGCCGTCGCGTTCGAGATGCGCAGCTGTATCACGGACATGGTGCTATTGAGAGCCATCACCCCCTTTGGTGTGAGCGCGACCGCCAGCGCATCGTTAATCTCCGTCGAACGCCGCATTTTAGAATCCGCGGCCTCAAGGGCGCTCAACAGCTCTGTACGCCACTGTGGTGAGTGTTGAGCGAACGAGACAGGCCCGCCATGCACCGTGCTCTCCCCGTTGACTACGTACTCGAAATCGGTAATGCCGTTGCTGGTGCCGTACGCCGCGTTGCTGTCTTCTGTCCAGCAGCGGGCAATACCGGCCATGGCTCGTCCATACGGGAGGGTCGGCCACGTGAGGGTGTTTGTACCAGTAGCGATCGGCCGGACCCAGCTGGTCACGCTAACCCAACTCATCTCCTTGGGCATTTTGGTGATAGCCACAGGGGTTACCACCACACCCACGTTAGTAAGACTGTAAGAGCTGTTACCGGGGTCGCTAGACCCAGGTGCGTCTCCAGTAAGGATGTAGCCGCCGCAGTTGTAGTTGTTCGCTGCAGCGCCACCGGGAAGAGCCGGGTCGAGTGTGTAGGCCATTTTATTTCCGGCTGGAGCAACGGCTGTCACTTTACGTGAGAAAGTAGATCGCGTCACGCCGCCAGTGTTGTTTACGACATCCATCACGATGTTTACGTTGTCTCCGACCTCTATGGTGTTGTTACCGACGGTTAGGTCGTTGAGCGACGTAACCGTGGCGGAAGGGGCGCCACTGTTGTCCAAAGCCGCGAGAGTGACCATACCAACGGCGAACCTCGTCTCGATGATAGCTCCAGCGAGGTCGTCCGTCGCGCCCACGTCGGCACCGAACGTTATCACTGGGGGCGTGGCGCCGCTCACGGACGTGTACGCAACGTCGTACAGCCTGGGGCCTCCTGTGGCGGTGAATGTCACCACTCTGGCGTTGGTCACGCCCACGTTGTCGAATACGGCCTGGATGGTCGCCTGTGTCGCACCGTCGGCAACTGGAAGAGTTGCAGTGGCACCACCGGTTTTGTCTACCGCGCCGCCAGTGAAACGGGTCACGCTTGAAAATAGGTCTGGGTATCCAGTACTCGCCGCCAGGCATGCTGCGATGCGGTCCTCGAGATTGATCTCAAGTGTTAAGCCTTTGGTTAGGCTGAGCGGCACGACGCTCGAATGAAAGATGCCACCAAGGCATGCCAGAGGGATGCGAGCGGTAAACGTCGACGACGTATGCGCATTTGCTGCCGAGAGCGGCAGAGTGGTGAACACGGTTCGCGGCTGTCCTACGGGCGCGGCGCCGATGGTGCGCCCCAGAGTCTCTCTCTGGGCGTCACTGTACGTGGAGCGATAGAGCAGGTCCCAGACGAGGTTGAAGTTCGAGACTTCGTCGAGGATCGTGGCCGCGTTCTGTCGGCTTTTTACGCGGAGGTCCCGGATGAGAAGAGGAGCGCCGCTCTCTTTGAACGATAGCGCACCCGGAGAGAAAGCCTCGTTTGTCGATACGGCACATGTAAACTCGAGGTACGACGACGAAGTGTCGACGCCAGCCCCCTCTACACCGATTGCGGACTCGTCTAGGTGCACCGTCACTTGTCGGTTGGTAGGGCCGTACGAGTCCCGCGTTGCCTGGAAGCGGACAGTCTTGGGTGTGTCCATGTTGCTTGCGGTGCGTGGTTCGCCGGGTATCCAAGCGTATATAGCTCCTCATTTTATTTCTACCGAGCAATACACCCGCGCACCACAAGTAAAGCCCCCCGTTCGAGACACCTTCCCGAGAGAAAAAAAACAGCCCCCCGAGTCTACCTAATTGTACACCATGTCGGCCCCCGTAGCTTTGAAAGCATACACGCACATAGAAGCGCCCACGTCGTTGTCGTCGGCCGGTACAAACAAACAGACGGCGGTGTTTCGGATTCCCCTAGATGCTCACATTAGCGCGTCTGAGGCGTACCTAGACGTGCCGCTGCTCACGAATGCGGGTACGCCGGCTCCTCCTATGTATGCGGGTATCCCAGGCACGATCGACCGGGCAGAGGCGTCCCTCGGCGGCACACAGCTCCGCACCGTCCGCCGCTACGGCCACCGGATCCAGCTGCTCCAAGCGGTTGGAGCCGGCCCGACGGTCGTCGACTCGATGGCCGCCAACAACGGTACCGGTGGGGCACCCACGCTCTGTTACGCCCCGGCCCTTGACACCACCACCGGAGGCGTTATTGGCTATAACGCTCTGCCGGGGCTCAGCGACGCCGGCAGTTATGCGCGCATGACCTCGCACCTGGGCAACGCAGCCCGTACAAACGGCGCAGGTGCCGTCAGCCAGCCCATCGCAACTTGGCGCGACCAGTCTGGCCTTAACCAGTGCACCGCGGATCCCAACACGACAGCCCGCGGGTTGGTGCGCCTCTCCCGCCTGTTCCCTGAACTGGCCGTCATGCCCATGGGCATGCTGCCCCGGCTCCCTGGTCAGTTTCTAAAACTGTCTATCACGTTCCGTGGCAACTGGGTCCAGGATTTAGACGTCGGCGCCGGCGGAACGTACGCCACAACGCGGGTCAGCGACGACATGCGTTTCGTGTCGCGACGGTACGAATTTGACGGAAAAACGAGCGACATGATCGAAAAACAGTTCCTTAACTATTCGGCTGTGTACTGGGAGTCTCGCTTGAGCGAAGTAGCCATAGCCGCAACGGCTGGCGCCGCCGGTACGCAAACGCAACAAGCGTTCGATCTCGGGTTCCAGGGCGAGCGGGTGGGACGGCTGCTCCTTGCACGCTCAGCTACTCTCAGCGCCGACGAGGCGCGTGTGGTGGCGGAGCTGCGCGCCAACCCCATCGGCCGCGCCGATACACGCCTGCAGCTGCGCGTCAACGACAAGACGCTCTTTAACCGCCCGCTGCGGCACGCGGAGAAGTGGATCGAAACGGCCACCGCCCTCGACATTGCCCGGCTGCGACCCCCGGTGGGAACGTTTGAGCGCATCACAGCCCTCGCATTTGGCACTGAGGCACAAGGCGGACGGTTGGTTTACGACAACAATACGTACGGGCCGGTGGCAGCGAAGCTTCTCAGCCAGTTCGCCCCCCTGGCCGTAGACCTGAGAATGGACAGAAGCCTGCCCCGCATTCCCCAGAATGGCATGGAGACCGGCCGCGCGGGCATTGTGCTTGACCTGGTGCGTATTGGCCAAGGCGCAGCCATCGCAGATAATGCCGGGGTTCTCTACGCCTGGGTGGAAGTAGGCAACGTCCTAAGCTTCTCCAAAGGCCCTGCTGGGATGCGTGCAGAAATCAACCCGCTGCAGTGAAGAGTTTCACGGTGCCAGTTTTTTGCGGAGAATCATACTAGCCCGTCGTCTCTTGCGCCCGTCTATAGTGTGATCATGCTTGTCCAACTTGCCAGGGCCGCGGGAGTGCCGGGCAGCCAGTCTGTTTCTGACCCAGAGTATAGTGCCTCATGGACAACGACGTTCCGGGAACCACTAATGGTTCCCGCAGGAAGCACGGTGGGCCTACAGGGAGCCGCGCTCGCGTCCAATCTTGACACCGCACTCACTATACGCATAGAGCAGGACATCACCATGTCCTGCCGGTTTCTCGTGTGGATCCCTCTAATCAACAACGACATCGTGTCCACGTTTTATCCAGCCAGCAGTACCACACATAGTGACGGCGGTCAAACAAATGCCCCGGCGTGGATGTCAGTGGCCCCTATTCCGACGCCCATAACGACTGGGGGAGACTACCTCGTAAAAGACACAACGTTCTTTATCCCAGCGGGTTTCTACACTCCACAGGGACTTTGCGAGAAGGTTACGCAGGCAACAAGCATAATCGTAAACGACTACGGGCGTAGCGGAGATATATTATCTCCGTTCACGGTAGCAGTAAATGCCGACTTCGACAAAGACCAGTACTGGTTGGAGAACGCCCCAGGTTCCAATCTCAAGGGTGCTCAACTAGACTGGCACAACAACCCCTCAATCTTCAATCTAGCGATATTTGGGAGCCCCAGTGGGCTCGTGATGAGATGGGACGACGGAATCGGACGCGTAGAGCTCGCATATGCGCATAATCCCATGCAGAACGCCACAGGAGCTGAAGTTACACACCGGCTTCCGACATACAATCCGGCAACAGGCGGTCTACTTGGGCAAGAGTTTACGTTCTTCGGTGACAGGTCTGGCATAGTTCTCACAGACGTCGGCTTTGGGAACGACGGGCAACCCGACTGGAACAGCCCCACAAACATTTTCAGCATCCTTGGGTTTACTTTCGGCGATTTGCTTATCCCTGGAGACTGGCAGGCTATCAGGGACGGTGGGATCGGACCAACAGAATGTCCTAGCTACACACAGACCCTAATCTCTGCCAATCTCATGCCGGATACTTCTGAAAATCCAGGATCTCGGTCTGGTTTGATCGATCCGTCAGGGAATCCCCCGAAGTTTATAACCTCTCTAGGACAGCGTGGTCGTCAGGCCAGCAACGGACCTCGTTCGTACGGTACAGAATCGCCCATGATCCTCGTCGAGTGCGATGTTCTCCAGACACCGACTATGATATGCGGCGACGGGCGACGGCGTCGCATCATTGGGTACGCCACAAAGGAATTCGAGGCCGGGGGTTTTCTTTATACGTCGCTAAGCGCTAATGCGGTCTTTACACGTACAACGACTTTGTCGAGTGTCGGCATAAGGCTCCTAGACAGCTCCAAAGACTTCAGCGTCTCTACGGGGATAGGACTAGCCAGCGAGCTCATCTTAGAGTTCCAACTAGCCGGCGAGCTGGAAGAGGCCATCCCTGGCGCTGCAGCTAAAAAGAAACCTATTGCGCAGCCGGCGGTGCGCCAGCAACGACGAAGACACAAAACACAGCGTCCGTGATTACACCGCGCAATTGTTTTTGGGGTAGATATATATACCTATCTTGGTCATTTGTTCCGCAATATGTGTGCCGCGGTAAACATATACCCTATTGACCCACTGCGAGGCCCGCTAGCTGTGGCCATCACGGACGGAGACACATGGGCGTCACAGGCATGGAACAACCTCACGCACCGCGTATGCACCGTATACGTGTCAAGCGACCAGGCCGTGACGCTGTTCATAGACCACGCCCACAGCGACGCGTCGCTCACAGACGCGCCCATTTCTTCACAGCACGCAGTGGCTGCCAATACGCCAGCGTCTTTCCACGAGAAACTGGACGCCCGCATTTCGCGTATTCGTATCTCCAACGCTTCTGGGGCCGATGCGAACGTCACCCTCGATGTCATCCTACGGCCCACCGCCTCCGAAGACAACGCATCAACGCGGCTTACGCTTGCCGGAGTCGACGTGGCTAGTGGCAACCCACTCCCCGTCGTAGGAGCCGTCGTCGGCGACGTGGAAGTCGTGCAGCCCACCGCCGCGGATCTCAACGCCACCGTTGTGCAGGCCGTCGCGAGCAGCCTGAACGCGACAGTCACTCAGGCGGGCACAGTTACTGTCGCCGCGACCGCACTCGACACTCGCGCCCTCACAAGCGCCACCGACACTGTTACGGTAAGCGGGACAGTGTTGGTCAACCCTGGTGGGCTGAACATACCAGCGACTGTGTTTCAGGACGACCCCACCGAGCTGCAATGTACTGTCACACAGGCCGGCACGGTGGCGGTCGAAGGACTCGAGATGCAGGTGGCAGAGGTTCTCTCCCCAGGGAACACGGCAGATTATCCCATAGCAGCCGCGTGTCGCGTCTATGGGGTTTATTTCGCGCACGGGTCTACCAACGAGCAAAACCTGGCCCTGTATAATGCGACCAGCGGAGTTGTACCGGCAAGCACAAGGAAGCTAAGCATCATGACAGCGGCTGGTGACCTCACAATGGTCGTGCCTGGCGGCGGGTACTTATCGTTTGACAACGGCGTCGCTGTACGCTCCACCACCACGCAGGACCCCACCTCGACCAACGGCTCTTCCAGTGACACCATGGCGCTCATTTTCTACCGCCTGGTCGTTTAAAGTGCACCCGTTTTTTGGGCCAAAAAGGGGAACCCGTTGGTCCGCCTAGCGTTTGGGCTGCCACGTCGCCTTGTTGACGTTGTCGTACCGCACCGCGCCGCAGTTCTCGACCTTCCACCAGCCTAGCTGCATTGGGTCTATGTCGCCTACCATGGCCTCCGGCACGGTGTCGCCCCGAAAGGTGGCCCCGTCTGTATGTATGCGTATCATGTGCTCTTCCTTAAAGCTTGCGCCGCTTGGGCAACATACGCTGTGCAGGTAGAGCCCAGTGTCGGCGAGCGCGATGCCGCGGATGAACGCGCCGACGCGCGCCCAGGGCCACTTGAAACCCCTAGTGCCGAACGCCGTCGCGTTTTTCACCACTGTCGCGAACGCTCCGTCGGTGTGGACCTCGAAAGACTCAATGGTTCCGCTTAGCCGGGCGTCAGCGCCCAGGCGTACACGCTTGCGGTCGCGCTGGATAAGTGACCCCCAAGCTGCCGCCATCATGGTTTTGGCGATTGTCTTTTTGCCCAAGAACGTGAACTTGTGTTTCTGAAGCATGGACGCGAACGCACCCATCACGTGCTCGGCGGACTGGTACGTGGTCGCGCCGCTTCCTTCGCCCCCGTACACGATCGCGTTGGCTTCTCCTCCAATGTGCAGGGTAAACTCGAAGCCTAGCTGCAGCATGGCCGTTAGTTCGTGATTTGTGTACACTGCCGGCCCCGTCGACGGCGGTCCGCGTATGAAGCGTCGCCACGGACACGACCTGTCTCGCAGCTGTGCCACGCTCTCCTCGCTCAGCCGGTACAGGCCTAGACGTGCGAACCGCTTTGATCGGTCGATGTATTCGTGCTCGTCCGCGTCCGTGAGTGTGAGCGGGATGCCCTTCGATCGTGGCAACTTACACTTGCTGAGAAACGCCGCGGCGTAGGATCCGTTACGGTCGACCGACGTTGCTGGCTGCCGCTCTCCGGCGTCGGGGCTGAGGTAGGTCATGGATCCCGACAGCGCCTGCGAGACGAACAACTCTTCGAGAGGGCTCAAGTCCTCTGGTTGCGCCAGCGTCTGCAGATGTTTCTGCAGGAGCGGCATAATGGCCTGCTGCACGCTGCCGGTGAGTAGAAAGTAGTTGGGCGTTCCGTGTTCGTCAAATAGCCGTTGTATGTCCCTACAGTCACTGTCGAATTTCTGGAACACTTCGACGGCCTCTTGTTTCGTTTGCGCCTCGCCACAATTGACGATGATCACGCCCCTTGGAGCTTTCTCTCGCTCTGCGGCTCCAAACGTGATCGCCACCAGTTCTTTGGGTGCGTCGGGTGACATGGAGATACGTTCCCACGCCTGCGAGGTGCCTGGGTTGAGAACCACCTCGCGCCGGTGTAGGCGCTTTTCGACAGCCCTGCACGACGCTGCGATTGTCAGACTTGTTGCTCGGAGGGGTAAAGCGGCCGAGCGTGCAAGAGTACCTGCTGTCGCCTTGTCGTAGCTGTAGTGCCCTCCTTCCAGCAGAAACGGTATACGGCGCGCGCTCGGCGACGAGTTGGTGTCTTCCCAGTTGTTCTGGACGTTTTCTGCGTGGCGCAGTTCTACGCGGTACATGCGGCCCATGTACCGAGACAGGGTCTGAATGGCCGACGCGGGTATCGAATCGTTTTCACGGACGCCCAGGAGGCGCTTCAAGCCCGCCGGCGAGGTGATCGGCGCGATTTCGCCTTGCGCGCGGCCCCCCTGGGGCAGACCAACAGCGATAATGTCTATCGACGCGTCTGTGAACGCCGTGCGCAATGCGAACCACAGGCAGTGGTTTCCGTCCTGCGCCCACTGCGGCATCTTTTCGTGGCACCCGCCTGCGTCCATGTTTTGCGTGAGCATGACCATCGCGCCGATCAACTCGCCCTTGCCGTCGTCCAGCAGATCCGCAAACAGCCCGCCCCCCATGTACTGGTTCACCGCCTCGTCGATCGCGTCCTCGAACTTTTCGCCAGTGAGGTCCTCGTTGCTGAAGCTACCAAGTTTGGGATACTTTGTGGTAAAGCCTCCTCCCGGTGTTTGCACACGGAAGCCGATGTTAACAGTGGCGTTATATTTTTTGCCCCCGGCACGAGTCGCCATGCCCCTGATCTTGTCGGCAATGGCTTCGATCGTCGTCGTCTCTCTTGGGCCCGTGACTACTGTGGAGAGCAACAGCACTCGGTTTCCTGCTTCGTCTATGCCAGCCACGCCTGGAAGGGCGAAGCCTGGGCGGTTGATAGGCTGTACGCGCAACGGCATCGCGGCAGGTTACTCTTTATGTGCTGTGTCTAATTCGTCGCGCGTGAGGTGGCTGTTACGTCGCGGCGAAAGTGTATATATGCCGCGCAAAAATTGTGAAGCGCGATATTACGCCATGATGCTCCGGGCGTCGGTGCGCGCCTGATCCGCCTCCTCCGGTGTCAAAGGCGGTGCGCCATAGTCTCGGTTGACGGCTGCTAGCAGGCTCTGTGGCGGTTCGTGACCTTCTAAGATCATGTCGGTGTACAGCTCTCCGAGCTCGAGATCGATCTCGTTAGGGACTCGCGCGACTGGCTTGCTGCGCGGACGTGGTGCCGGCCGTGGGGGGATCGGCTTGTCTTCGGCTTGAACGCACGACACCTTCGTTGCTGGTTCTTCGTCGAGCAGTTGGTCCAACAAGAGCGACTCTTCTTCTGCAGTTTCCGGCTCTAGAGCTGGAACGGGGGCTGGAGCGGGGGCTGGAGCTGGAGCGGGGGCTGGAGCTGGAGCCAGACCCATACACTCCATGGAAACGGCAGTGACCTCGTCGGCCGTTTTTACACGGGCGTCGTCGTCCTGGTCCTGGTCCTCCATGTACGATGATAGCGCGGCTGCTGGCAGCCCCATCCGGGCGGCGATCGCCTGAATGGCGCCATTCCGGTCTGGTAGCTTTTTGCGTCGGTCCTTCCCAACTACCTGCCATTCGAAGACCGCCTTGAGCTCTCTGCATAGCACGCCCTTTGCCAACCGTTGGTTAGGGTGTACGCGGACGTGATCGGCCCACGTGCCGTACTGACTGTAGAGTGCCTCTGCTGTCATCTCCGATGGAAACATGTAGGTGTGAGACGTCAACCTGCTGAGGAGGAATCCTAACAAATCCCTGCTGTTGAACTTGGCTTCGATCAGCTGGTGAGCAGACGCATCCGTTCCCATGAACCGGTCCGGGTCGCCATGGTCGGGGTTAAGCTTGTAGTCGTAGAGATAAACTGCGATGTCTCTAACAGCCTCCTCTGTGAATAGGTGCGACAGGTCACGTTTGGCACCACGGCATTCGACAAGGATCCAACGACGCTCTGCACCTTCGTCATCGTCGAGACGGACAGCCTGACGGTCGTTGGTCGCACACGCGAGGCGGCAGTAATTCTTGTACGTACTCTCCCTTTCGTAGAGGTTCCTCCCGCTAGAAACCGTGGATGAAACCATCTTCTTCAACGTTTTCTGGGATTGGCTGTCCCCAACAAATGACGTTTCGTCGGAAAACACCAACAGTTTGCCACGTGTCGTGGCGAACTCTCCTGATACGCCCTTCTCGTGCAAGGGCGTTGTGCAGTACTTCAAACCTACAATGTATTGCACCAATGTTATACACGCGGTCTTGCCACAACCCTTGCCTCCACGCATCACCGGTGCCAGTGGTAGCTTGATGCCCGGACACTGCACAAGCTGGGCAGCCCAGTAGAGAAATGCCTCTAATGTCTTGTCGCCGCCTTTCGAAGGTGGCGGGAACATGTCTTTGAGGTACTGGAGGAATCCTGTGGCGCCGGGACCGGACGCGCTACCGCCACCCGTCTTTGCCTCCTCGTACGAGATGCCGGGTCCGCTGTACAGGTTGAACACGGACTCGTCCAACGTTGCCGGTTTACGGTAGTCTGCCGGCGGCGCGAACTCGCCCTGCGTTGCCACCCGGTGTTGTGGGTGGTCCAACCATAGTTCGCCGGCGCTTGCAGCCCTTTTTACGTCCGCGCCCGCTCGGCGCTCTGCATCGCGACGCGCGCCGCCCTTGGCCGCGTACGCCTCCGCTAGACGGTGTTCCAAGTTGCCTAGGTCCATCGTACCCCAGTGAGCACGCAGCTGTGAGAGACCCGTAGCGTTCGCCGGGAAGTCGCAGTATTTAAAGCAAGACTTGGACTTCCCCTCTGAGAGCTGGACGACGTCGGTGACCGCGAATATCACTCTGGGGTTCACACCCGTTATGTGCACGCACGCACGGTTGATAAACGACACGATAGTCGATTCAACCTGTCGCAGTGCCAGCTCTGCGTCGTCCCGCGTTTTTTCCAGGGCTTTTTCTACCGCTATCTGAAGGTCCTTCCTCTGCGGCAGAATCTGCAGGGGACACGACACGTCGGGTTTGTAGACTCGGGGGGCTGGGCGCGGCCTTGCTACTCCATTGCCAGCTGGTGTTGGCGTGAGCGGTTTCTCGACGAACCCCTCGACTCCCCACTCCTCCATTTTCTTGCGGCGCTCGTTAGCCTCCTCCTTAGCCTTGGCCACAGCCTGCAGTACGCGGACCGCGTGCGCCGCTTTTTTGGTAGGCTCGGACGATGCCTCGTACTTCACCAGCCATCCGCGTGCGCGTTTCACAAGCTCGTCGATCTTCTTGTGGGCCGCCGCCAGGTGCTTCTTATCCTTTGTGGACTGTACGGCGTCCTCGTCGAACGCTGCAGCGCAGTCCACCGCAGACTCGATAGCTGCGGTTAGGTCCTCTTCCGTCGGAAAGCGAGGTGCATCCGCCGCAGCCTCGGCGACTGCGGATTCTTCCTGTGGTGCGTGCGTCATGCCTCGAGGTGACCGGAAGTTTTTGGTACGTGCGCGGGTTGTGATAATCAGGTGGTGCTTATGTTCAATAGGCCGGCTGTGAGGTGCGTGTATTGTGGCCGCAAAAATTTTGAAACTCGAAATTAATCCGAAGCGTGCAGGCCGAGAAGCTCCGCTACACTTCGCTGGGGCACGGCCTGTGCGCGATAGCACACCTTACACAGCGGGTTTTCCATGTGGACGCGCCACCCCGGTGCGTCATAGCCCGCGCGGCACGTTCCGCAGATGTGGTGTACCAGTACGTCCTTGTGTGGCCAGCAGGTGTAGTTTGGTTTTTTGTCTCGGCCTGGTCGCACAATCTTATCGCACGGCGTGTCGCGTAGTATCACACAGCATCGCCGCTCTCCTGCCTCCTCGTTTGGTTCAAAGCTTTGCTTTGACTTACAGCCAAAACAGCGTGTGTAGTGGTTCGTATCACCTGTCAGGCTGTCCGTGTAGGTTCCCGTAGGCCTAGTGCATATAATGCAGGCCATCGTGTGTGTTTTTTTGGGTGGGTGGTTATGTCCTCTCTGCTAGTGTTCAAATGCACGCTGTATAGTATCCACCAAAAAACTACGGCGCGATATTACTTGTCCGCGACGTACCGAAGCTCGTTGCGAGCGAAGGTTGTTTCTGGTATGTCCGATACGCGGTAGCGCGGCTGCTTTCCAGGCGACAGCACTATTTCTTCTACCGTGTGTTGTTTGCGCCCGAACCGCAGGTCCCCCGAGCGAAAGCCCGACGCTGTGTTCCCCGCCGGCAGACGGCGCCCGCGTATGTCCCGGGGCTCTTCCATCACCACCAACACCTTTGCTTCCAGAGGGAGCACACGCCAGCCTTTCTTTTTCGGAAACACTCCGACGTCGCCCTCACCTATCTTCTCCAGCTGGTCGTCGCGGCGGTCCTCCATCGCTTCTAGCTCCTCATGCGTTCGGTCCCACCGAGCATTTAACCGTTTTATGACGCCTGGCAGGTTTGCTACCCATTCAAGGTTTGGCTCGCCGGTTCTCAACTCCTTGACGTGCTGTATCGCGAAGAGCGCGTCACCTATTACTCGATTAGCCGACTCTACCGTAGCTTGGTTGCGATGCCGCCCCGGTCTTCCCACGCGCACTGTTGCGCCCCGCCTGTTCACATTACGGTTTAGCTGGGCGAACTCCTTGCCGCCGTCCACCTGCAGGTTCTTCGGCCAGTCGAAGTCCGGGTCGTCACGCATCAGCTTCTCGTACGCCAGCTTCACTGCGCGAGAGTCTTTCGTCTCTAGCGGAACTGCGCCTACGTGACGGCTCGCCAGGTCCACAACCACGAGCGCGTACTGGTCGTATGTTGTTGGATCTTCTGGTAGTGCCAGCAGATCCGCTTGGTGGCGCTCGTTTTTCTCTGTGGGTGAGTAGGGGCCTACCGTCTTCGGACCACCTATGTGCCACTCTGCTTGCGCCCGCAGCTTCCCGCGCACGCGTGCTGGCGGCTCCCACACGGTCGCTAACTCCTTGCGGTCGGCATCGCTCAAGCCCGCAAGCTCGAGAGCAAACCCTTTCTGGTTCGACATTGCCAACCGTGAGTCTCTATAGCGTTGACATATTGTGTGCGCGAGTGTGTGCGGGCGTGTGCGCGGGCGTGTGCGCGGGCGTGTGCGGTTCATTTGCGGTTCGTTTGCGCGGGCGTGTGCGCGGGCGTGTGCTGTGGGCGCGCGCGTGGTGGTGGTATCACTCACTCGGTCCGGCTGCCCTAAGGTTTTGCCCCTCCTGTTTTATTTATTTTTCCACCTCCCATACTCACACCCTTCCCTCTCTTTTTAGAAAATGTAAAAAGAAAAAAGTAGAAAGATATAAAATAAAATAAAACAGGAGGGGCAAAACCTTAGGGGGGGGTCGGCGGGTGAGTGATACCACCACCTTGTGGCGTCTAGGGAATTTCGGGCGCGGTGAAAAACAATCCACTACCCGTCTAGGGAATTTCGGGCGCGGTAAAAAACAATCCACTACCCGTCTAGGGAATTTCGGTTCCAGCAGTGGTTGGAGCGCGAAGCGCTCCAAGTGTCCCCACACCTTGGTGAG
>Ga0306898_1000317_pt1 | contig 19625 bp, 17 predicted proteins | sample AntRauMFilla1564_FD_190424 | JGI IMG/M metagenome (GOLD analysis project Ga0306898, IMG submission 190424) | Saline lake microbial communities from Rauer Islands, Antarctica - Metagenome Filla 1 #564 (v2) (version 2) | ecosystem: Environmental > Aquatic > Non-marine Saline and Alkaline > Saline ...
GCTCATTGCCGTTATTTTATCTGCGCAATCGACAGACGTGGGCGTGAATAAGGCCACTGATAAACTTTACCCACTTGCCAATACGCCTGCGGCTATTTATGCCTTAGGCCTAGAGGGCCTAAAAGAGTACATAAAAACAATTGGGCTTTTCAATGCCAAAGCCAAAAATGTGATTGAAACTTGCCGCATATTAGTGCAGCAGCACAATAGTATTGTACCGGCAAATCGTGAGGCCTTAGAAGCGCTTCCTGGCGTTGGCCGCAAAACCGCAAATGTGGTATTAAATACTGCGTTTGGCTGGCCTACTATAGCCGTAGACACGCATATATATCGGGTTAGCAATCGCACCAAGTTGGCCATGGGTAAAACCGTTGAGAAAGTTGAAGATAAACTCATTAAAGTGATACCCGCTGAATTTAAAGTAGATGTACATCACTGGCTTATTTTACATGGCCGCTACACCTGCATAGCGCGCAAACCTCGCTGCGGCTCATGTCTTATTGAAGATTTGTGTGAGTATAAAGACAAAGTAGAGTAGCCTTTACATCCGGCGAAGGAGCCACTAGCCTGAGAGTACTATACTGTTGCTAATTATAGGCTTTTTTTTATAAAAGGTTTAGCCATCATTAATTTAGCATCACGCATTATTACGTGTTATTACGTGTTATTAAGTGTTGTTGCGCATTATTGCTAAGTGCGGAGGGTATTGTTTAACTCAAAAAGCTCTATACTATAAACCATAGCGTATACTTTCATCTTTTTATCTTTTGTAAGTGAGTAAAATGACAGCATTAGCACAGCGTTTTAGGGGGTATTTCCCCGTAATAATTGATGTAGAAACGGGCGGATTTAATGCTCAGACCGATGCCCTACTTGAAATTGCGGCAATCACGCTTAAGCAGGATGAAAACGGCATATTCAGCCCCAACACATGCTTTCACGAGCATGTAATTCCGTTTGAAGACGCCAATATCGAAAAAGCAGCCATCGAGTTTAATGGCATTGATCCCTTTTGTGCCTTACGCGGTGCCAAACCCGAAAACGAAGTAATAAAAGATTTGTGTCAGCATATTCGTAAAGCACAAAAAGAGGCTGACTGCCAGCGCAGTGTAATCGTGGCTCACAACGCTACGTTTGATCAAAGTTTCGTAAATGCCGCCATTGTTAGGCAAAATATTAAGCGTACTCCCTTTCACCCTTTTGTGTCGTTTGATACTACTACGCTGGCGGCGCTTACCCTTGGCCAAACAGTATTGATAAAGGCCTGTGAGGCGGCAAAAATTGAATTTAAACAGTCAGAAGCACACAGTGCGCTGTATGATACACAAAAAACAGCGGAGCTATTTTGCTTTATGCTAAACCGGTATCAAGCACTAGGTGGCTGGCCGCTTAGTGAAGAAACTTAGGGCTACGCTTCAAACTTTAGCTTAACCGACTTTATTCGCGCTTATCAAAAGCCTGTGCTGATAAATGCGAAACATCACATAGTAATGGTACGTCTGCTATATTATGTTTATTTATTTTTGTGACGCAGGTGTTTTGAATAACGGCGCTGTTTAAAACTCCAGTCGGAAGTTTGAGTATTTCGGTTAAAATACAGCGAACAACTAAACCATGCGTCATCACCAGCAGTTCGCCTTCGTTACTTTTTGCTACATTAATCACATGCTGCCAGGCCAAACCCACTCGCACAACAAAGTCTCGATAAGACTCCCCTGATGGTGGCTTAAAATTTAACGCAAAAATATCGTTGGGAATATCGCGGTAGGCCACGCCGCGCAAATCGCCAAAATTTCTTTCACGCAGTAGCTTACTGCTTAACATTACAGTCTTTTCATGCCGGTGTAGCGCTAACGCAGTTGCCCTTGCACGTGCATAATCACTGCTGAGTATAGTGGATATGGGTAAGTGTAAATAAGCTTGTGCAAATTCCTTAGCTTGGCGCTCACCGTCAATAGACAAAGGGGTATCAGGCATTTGCACTATGCGCTTTGCGTTACCGTCGGTTTGCGCATGTCTTACGAGATATATCCACATGTATGCTTGTGTTCCTTATGATATTAACTATGCGCAAAAAGCGTCTTTACGTGTGTCTTCGTAATTGTCCAAAGTGCATACTTTTTGTCAGCATACTCACGTAATACTTGTCGTTACTGTAATGACGCTTTTGTCATTACAGTAAAAGTTTACTGAAATTAAATCAAATAAAAGGAACTTATAATGATTTAATTAAATGAAACACAATTAGAACAGGTTAACGGCGCAGGCACAGTGCACCAAAGCGTTGACTGTGCTATTAAAAAACGCCACTGGACAAAAAATGAAACGCCCGCAAGGTCTATTAACATTGATGCGATTAAGCTATAGGCCGAGGAATATAAAATTCATGGAAAAAAACGCTTGCCTTTGTTGTGAATAGAAACTATTATCATTTGCAACAGTATTAGACGCACAGCCTAATGTGCATTTTTCACGAGAAATATAAATGTTTGTATGCTTATGCCACGGGATTACCGACACACAAATTGAAAACATTGTACGCACTGAAGGTGTCGGCAATATGCGTGAACTGAAAAACGCATTGGGCGTGGGCTCACAGTGCGGAAGCTGCATAAACATGGCACAAAACATAATCGATACCACTATCATGGACTACAGCATGTTTAAAGATGCGGGTTAATGGCCGCCCGTCAATACGAATAAAGTATAACAACAAAAAAGGCGATGAATAATTTCATCGCCTTTTTTAGTTTCTACTCAAGACACTACGCACTTTTATTTTTAGCAGCCGATTCTTGGATCAAGGACTGCAGTTCGCCCTGCTGAAACATTTCCATAATAATATCGCAGCCGCCTACTAATTCACCGTCTACCCAAAGCTGCGGGAAAGTTGGCCAGTCTGCGTACTTGGGCAACTCTGCGCGAATATCTGGATTTTGGAGAATATCGACGTAAGCAAACTGCTCGTTACAGCCCATTAGCGCTTGAGAAGCCTGCGAAGAAAACCCACATGAAGGCAGTTTCGGCGAACCTTTCATGTATAAGAGAACACTATTCTCACTAATTTGCTGTTTAATTTTTTCTATTACACTTATTTCTTGTTCACTCATAGTAATGCTTATTCCTTATACGCGTTTAGTTAGTTGTATGTGTGTTTAAGTATACCAAATTCAACACCTTTTCGCATCTCAATTTAGCTAAAGTGTAAATCGTTCATGATGATAATACGAAATTTAAAAGAAAACTGATCTTGTTCACGCTAAATAAAGAATTAACAGATAGAATTATTTTTTGATCTGGACTTTTAATCAAGCCAATCATCCCCAGTTAATAGTAAGTTACATGAGAACAAGAATTCACTCAACACACGGAGAAAACACATGGCTTTTGAATTACCCGCATTACCATATGATAAAACAGCACTAGAACCACACATCTCAGCTGAAACATTAGATTTTCACCACGGTAAGCATCACGCTACTTATGTGACTAAATTAAACGGACTAATTGAAGGCACAGACTTAGCGGGCAAGTCGTTAGAAGAAATCGTCAGAAACAGTGATGGTGGTGTCTTTAACAATGCTGCTCAAATTTGGAATCATACTTTTTATTGGAACAGCTTAAGCCCTAACGGCGGCGGCGAACCAAGTGGTGCACTTGCTGAGGCAATAAACGCGAAATGGGGTTCTTTTGCAGACTTCAAAGCAGCCTTTAACGACAAAGCGGTCAATAACTTTGGTTCTAGCTGGACATGGTTAATAAAAGCAGCAGACGGCAGTTTAGATATAATGAACACCAGCAATGCCAACAACCCTATTACTAGCGACGGCGTTTCGGCCTTGTTAGTCGTAGATTTGTGGGAACATGCTTACTATATCGATTACCGCAACGTCCGTCCAAACTACCTTGAAGGTTTTTGGGCACTTGCTAATTGGCAGTTTGCTTCTGAAAACTTTACTGGCTAGTATTATCAGTGAAACAAAAAAAGGCGCTTTATAGCGCCTTTTTTTATGATTGCTCTGCTTCTTTTGGACCTCTAGGACACACCAAAGCGATCATACTCGTGTCTGGGGATATAGCCGTTCTAGTGACACCCTCAGCGCATTCTGGCTGCTCGATAATGATTTTTTGCCATCCATTTAAAGGCCGTATTTTGTCCCCTTTAATCATAAATTTACGCTGCCACAGGGTTTCTCCATCAGACGTGATGACGTTACCCATTCTGCTGACTGAAAAAAAAACACTTTTTTCAGGCATTCTGACAATCTGAATCGTTTTATTTGTTTCTTTATTATAGGCGTGAAGAAAATTGCCATCATCATCACGGGTGTATAAGAACCAGTCGGTTTTTTCAAATCGATGTAGACTTGCACCAATATTGGTATCGACAATGCTACCTTTAGTGTCGGGGTCAAACGCGTTCACTCGTTGTAAAGTGTTAGGCTGGCCTAATACAAACAACAGTGAGTCAGTGTCGCTTAACCATACCTGATAGCCTACAGGGGATAATTTAGGTGCCAAATGCTGAACCGCCTTACCCAATAAATTGACTTGCCACAACTCTTGTGAACCTGCTGCATTTACGCGAATAACTGACATATCGTCTTTATCGGGTATTGGGGTCGCAGAGTACTCACTGCTGGCCGATTGCGTAATGTTCTGCAATTTACCTGATTGAAAATCGAACACCCATATGTCCATCTGCGCGTCGCTTCCATCAACGTTGACCGCTTCAGTAATAAACAAGCGTTCGTTATCAAAGAAGTAAGGTTGATTACTATACTGCTGAGTATTAGTAACTTGGATCAGCTCAGTAATGGGTTCTTTTTCCCATAAGTTTAGTTTCCCCACCCAAATATCACTCGCCTCTTGTGCACTTACTTGAGCAGAAAAAAGTAACAATAGCGTGACACAAAAGATCGGTGCAAGCTTAGTCAAGCCACAATTAATCGTCAGATTCTCTTTGTTTAGCTGCATTAACATTGTTAAACCACCTTATTTTTAATAAACGCTTTATACACAATTAATATGACTAACAATAACCCAGCAATAAAGGCAACGCTGCCCGATAATATAAAGCTGAGCGATGCGCCCACTCCATCATTCCATACATAGCCTGCTGTAAAACTGCCAATTGCACTGCCTAAGCCAAAGGTCACTGACAGATAGATAGCTTGAGCGCGACTTTGAAATTTGTCTGAAAAATGCTGCGTCAGAAAATACACTGAAGCAACATGACTCAAGGCAAAACTAAATGCGTGCAAGACTTGGCTCAGCACAATAACAGCGCCAATGTGTGCAAAATAAGCCAGTCCAAACCAGCGAAGCGCGGTCAAAAAGATGCTTAAAGCCAGCAGATGTAGTACATTAAATCGCTTGACTAGCGTGGCCGCATAGATAAATATAAATATTTCTGCGACTACCCCTATGGCAATAAAAATACCCGTTTGGAAACCAGTGTACTGTAAATCACTCATATACAGGGCAAAAAAGTTATAATACGTACCAAAGCTGACCTGTAGAAGTGTATTAGCCAGCAAAAAAACGATAAAAACAAGGCTCAAAACCTGCTTGTAGTCACCGCCACTTGCCTGTGTGCTGTGCTCTTTTACTTTGGGATTTACAATCAACAAGCTGCTTAAGTAAATAAACAATAAACTAATACTGGTGGTCACGGCCACCACACTTGGTCCATATATGTCTATTAAGCTACCCGCCAATAAACTACACACTATGAAACCAACGCTGCCCCAAAGCCTAAGCTTCCCGTAGCCGCCTCTACTGGTAGCAGTCGCGCTTAAGGTAATGACTTCAAGCTGGGGTAAAACAGCCGTCCAAAACAGCATCATTATGCAAAAGGTTAAGGTCAGTAACCAGTAGCCTTGAACCACAAATACCGCCAAAAAGACCAAAAAAGCGAGTAAGCTTCCAAAGCGCAATACTTCGCCCGCGGTGCCATTCTTGTCTGCTTTATTAGCCCACAAATTAGGCCCTAACATTCTAAATAAAGCGGTGATGGCGAGCAAGGTGCCTATTTGCGCGGAGCTAAAGCCACGGTCATCAAGAAACAAACCAACGTACGGCATAAAGATGCCTAGTTGGCCAAAATAGAAGAAATAGGTCATGCCTAAGAAAACACGGTTGCTCGTGCTGTCTATAGGCACATTACGCTTAGGCCCAAATAGCAGACGAATGAATGAATTCACGCCACAATTACGGACGTTGCGCCGGAATTACGGGCGTGATGGAATGAACCTGTGAATTTTGCGCCCTATGTCTTAACAAATGATCCATTAATACCAGCGCTAACATGGCCTCAGCAATAGGCACTGCGCGGATCCCCACACAGGGGTCGTGTCGCCCTTTCGTAATAATGTCAGCCGCATTGCCGTTTATATCAACCGTTTTACCTGAAATACTGATGCTTGAGGTCGGTTTTAAGGCCAATTGTACTAGCACTTCTTGACCCGTGCTGATACCGCCTAGAACTCCGCCAGCATGGTTTGTGTAGAAGCCCTTGGGAGACATTTCGTCGCGGTGGTCGGTGCCTTTTTGTGTGACCACGTCAAAACCATCGCCAACTTCTACCCCTTTCACCGCATTTATGCCCATCATGGCATGTGCAATGTCGGCGTCTAAACGATCAAACACAGGCTCACCAAGTCCCACAGGTACATTTATTGCCGACACACACACTCTTGCACCTATGGAATTACCTTCCTTTTTAAGATCGCGCATGTATTGATCTAAGGCGGCTATTTTATCTTTGTCAGGGCAAAAGAAAGGGTTGGTATTCGTAACGCTGTGATCAACTTTGTCTATTGCCACAGGACCAATTTGAGATATGTAACCACGAATTTCAATACCAAACAATTGCTGTAAATATTTTTTGGCGATGCCGCCAGCGGCTACTCTAACGGCGGTCTCACGTGCAGATGAACGGCCGCCGCCGCGATAGTCTCTGATACCAAATTTTTGTTGATAAGTGTAATCAGCATGACCCGGCCTAAAACTGTCTTTAATTTTAGAGTAATCTTGACTGCGTTGGTCAATATTATTAATTAATAAACCAATGCTAGCGCCTGTCGTTTTGCCTTCAAATACGCCGGAAAGAATTTTCACCTCGTCGTCTTCACGTCTAGCGGTTGTATATTTTGAAGTACCTGGTTTACGTCGGTCCAAATCACCCTGCAGGTCCTCTTCATTAAGCTCAAGTCCAGGTGGGCACCCGTCCACCACGCCGCCAATAGCAAGGCCATGACTTTCACCAAAGGTGGTAACGCTAAACAATTTACCAAAGGTATTTCCTGACATCGCTGATTTCCTTTTTAAATATGAATGTGTTTTACAGTTTGTTTAAAAGTGGCAGTTGTGCTGTTAATTGGCTTTTATTGAGCGCAAATATACCATTGCCGCCCTGCGTTAACTTACACCAATGCACATTAAAAGCGCCAAAACGCTGGGCAAAGTTCACTTCACTGTTGCCAACTTCCACGAACAACCAAGCATTGTCCGACATATATTGGGCTACTTGTTTCAAGAGTGCGAGGGTTAAATCAAGGCCATCTTCACCTGACGCAAGCGCTGATTCAGGCTCATGTAAATATTCGCGCGGAAGATCTTGCATGTCGTATGCATCTACATAAGGCGGGTTTACCACTATTAAATCATATTTTTGCGCGCCCAAATTTGAAAACAAGTCAGACTGCATAGGAAACACTCTATCTTGAATTTGGTACTGTTCAATGTTAATTGACGCCACACCAAGCGCATCTTCATCTATATCGACCGCATCTACCTGAGCATGGACAAAGTGCTGCGCTAGCGCAATAGCGATACAGCCACTTCCTGTGCACATATCTAAAATAAAGGCAGGAGGCACAGAATCTTGTAAATAGTCTGAAAATTTACTTTCGATTAATTCAGCGAAGGGGGAGCGTGGGATCAATGCGCGTTCGTCAATGTAAAATGGCATCCCTGCAAACCAAGCTTGATTGCTTAAATACGGCAGTGGAATAGCGTCTTCACAGCGCGCTTTTATCCAGCTAAACACCAGTGCTTTTTCTGCTGGCGTTAGTCGGCAGCTGTAAAATACTTGTTGCTCTTGCACACTAATATCTAAAGGCAGTGAAAGTGCTGTAAAAACGAGTCGGTGAGACTCCTGCCAAGCGTTTTGAGTGCCATGGCCAAAATAAACGTCATGCTGGTTACACTGTGAAATGGCAAAACGGATATAGTCTATAATGCTATTAAGAGATTGGGTGACCTGCTCTTGATTATTCAAGGCTGATACTATGTCATGATCTTGCAGCGTTTTGTAAGGTCTTGGCGCTTGATTAGCTTCATGCATGAATGATTAACTACTTTATTGGGCTATTTAACGAATGGTATGTTGCGTATAATATCGAAAAATGACTAAACATGCTGTTAATAATATTCACATGAGCAAAAAAAACGACGAGCCTCTAGATTTTTCTACTTTGTTTAAAGACGCAAAGCCCGTTAGCCATAATCAATATGTGCTGACAAATGAAGAACGTAAACAAAAGCGCAAAAAAGAAAGTCATTTGAGAATGGCTAAGAAGGAGGCCAGCGCACAAAAAATGTCATTAGCACAATTGTCGTCTTCGGATTATTTACAGCACAGTGCCAGTGTAGAGCTTTCAGATATATTTGAAGCACATTGGGATGATGATAAACCCATTAAATATTATCGAAAAGATGCTGCCATTAACTATCAAAGCGAGTTCAAACTGCCCTTAACGTTTAGCAACAAAGACATGCTTAAGAAGCTAAGTATGGGCTATTTTACACCTGAAATTGAGATAGACCTACACGGCCAAACTGGACAGCAGGCCAAAGCAGAAATCTTGGCCGTTATTTTTGAGGCAAAGAAGCGTCACTTTGCATGCATCGGCATTATCCATGGACACGGCAATGGCACACTTAAACGAAAAGTGCCTAATTGGCTTGTACAGCACCCTGACGTGGCAGGATTTGTTCAGGCACCTAGAGAGTATGGCGGCAAAGCAGGCCTACTTGTGTTAATCGGCATTGACTTTCAAGTCTATAAGCCTGAGTAGAAATTGACCGCTCGTTTAACTTACTTAATGTAAACATCTGATCGCAATCTTGCGAAAACCATTCAACTATTAGCTATAAATCATTTTTAGCGTTATGAATAAACAGATACGCATAATACGCCGCCATTACTATCATAATTAAAATACCTAAAATTGAACTCCAAACAACCGGATCTGAAAAAACTAAGTTCCACATAATAATCACCTCATGTTTGCTAATAAATTAAAATTAGTCAATGAAGTTATTGTAATTAAAACGAGGAATAAGTTACTGATCTAGATCAAAGATTTTACCGACACGAGCAAATACTATGTGAATAGCCGCATAAACCAGCCCTTATCAAGGTCGTCTTCGCAGTTTCTAAGCTGCGCTGCGTACCGCAGTGAGCGTTCATCAACTTTTTTAGCGACACCATACAGCCATGCCTTTTTACGATAGCTTTTACGTTTATAGCCCGACCATCCTTCGTGATAATTTAAATACTGCGTTTTTGCATCCCACTTCGAAACATTATTAATAGTGTGGGTTTTGCTAATAAACCAGCCCATAAAGTCTATGGCGTCGTCAAAATCATCACGATCAGCGAAAGTGCGCCCGGTTTCTCGCTTGTAGTCTTCCCAGGTCTTGGTTTTTGCTTGCGCATAACCAAAGGCGCTGCTCGTGCGGCCCCATGGAATGAGCCCAAAGAGTATATAATCTCGGGGCGGTTTCGCATTATGACGAAAAGAGCTTTCCTGATACATCATGGCCATTGGCACGTGAATAGGTACACCCCATTTCTCACGCATGTCGGCGGCAGCATCAAACCAATCATCTTTTTCTTCAAAAATATAGCATAAATTCTCTCTTTGAGAGGGCTGAGTGGTGCTGCAAGCACCTAAGAAAAAAGCGCTAAGCAGTATGAATAAAAATAAATTTACTTTTTTTAATAACATGCGGAACTAATCACCTCCCTCTTACTCTTATTACTGTGTGTTACAAATGTTTTCCCTAAGTGTGTGTGTTGCCTGACGTGTTTAACGTCAGGCTTTTTTTTATCCGGCATTTTCCATGAACAGATAAGTCTCACTAAACACCTAAAGACTAATCTTAACGTCCTCAACGTTGCATTTCGTGATCACACGCCACACGCTTACCAAAATAATCACTCACAAACTGGGTAAAATCTTTATCATCAGGTGACTCAATTTCTTTTTGTGCATTCGCTGACATTAGTGCCTCAGCAACAAAATCGGCCTTTGATATGTGAGTATATGGAATATTCTGCGCTTGCGCTTTATATTTCTTAGCCAACGCCATACCCAGTTCGCCGTTATCCATGTCATTATCAAGTAGTGTCTTTAGCCATTTTCCAGAGGGTGTAGTGGTAGGATCCATGAACTTTTCATATTGCTTATTCACCGCTTCAATGTGCACGCTTGTTTGCTTAGCTTCATCGAGTAGCGCCGCTACTTTACGTAACTCTTTGATGAGTTGCTCACCCCAGTCTTTGAGCAAAATAGGCTCACCGTTATTATTAAGCCGTAATGCTGGGTCGCGACCTCTTTCGACTACGTCAGTGATATTTTGTTGACTAAGCGGCCTGCTGGCCTCATCAAACTTTTCTGCAGGCGCTAGCAAACAATATACTAAAAACGTGTCTAAAAAATAAAACTGTTCAATATCAATGCCCACATTAGAGTAGGGGTTGACGTCTAACGAGCGTACTTCTAAATAGCTTACGCCGCGATCTTGCAGGGCATTTGTTGGCATCTCTAATGATTTAGCTACTTGTTTTGGGCGTATAGGTGAATATAGCTCGTTCTCTATTTGCAATACGTTATCGTTAAGCTGCTGCCATCCATTTTGTTCATCGCAGCTTAAATGCGCATAGTCTGGTGCTTTTTTACCAATAGCCCCGCGTAGGCTGCTGACATAAGTACTCAAATCGTTGTAGCAAATTTTCAAATTAGCCTGTGAGCTGCTCGTGTAGCCAAGGTCACTCATTCGAAGAGAGGTCGCATATGGCATATAAAGAGTGCCCTTGCCTACTGTATCAAACTTATGTTTTACATCTTTATGCGCAATAAAAGAACTGCATAACGCTGGAGAAGCGCCATATAAATAGGGAATGATCCATGCAAAGCGCTTAAAATTGCGGATAATCCCAAAATAATAATCAGACTGCGTGTCTTTGTTCCACGTTTCACCATGCAAATCGCACCACTGCTGCCAAAACTCGTCGGGTAGTGAAAAATTAAAATGCACGCCTGAAATTACCTGCATCATGCTGCCGTAGCGATTATGCAACCCTTCCCTGTATACCTCTTTCATGCGTGCTATGTTCGAGCTGCCATACCGAGCAATCGGAATATCTGTGTGCTCATCAATAAAACAAGGCATACTCATAGGCCACAGGAATTGCTCGCCTATAGATTCATAGGTGAATTTATGAATATCGTTAAGCTGGCTAATGCTGGTAACAACGTCTGTTTCAGGCGGCGTAATAAACTCGAGCAATGATTCTGAAAAATCAGTGGTAATCCATGTATGAGTTAGTGCTGCCCCAAGCGCCTGAGGATGTGGCTCGCTGCTAATTGTGCCATTGTCGTTAACCCTTAAGGTCTCGCGCTCAATACCGTGTTTAATGTTACATAGCGCCTGCATAAAAGAAGGCGCAGATACGGCAGCTAGTCTAGCTTCAAAACTTATTTGGTTGGTCGGCAAATTATTATTCTCTATAATTTATGGTACGGTTATGACGAAGCGCATGTATGCTTCGATGTGTGCTCGCGAAGCGAGCCGTGCTTGCTAGGTCAGTTTAACTTATTCGGGCACGTCTATTATTTCTATGTCTCTACCTAATGGTTTTAGTGATTCTACCAATGTCGCGGCGTCTCCTACCACTAAAATATGCATTTTATCAGTATCAAGCCATTTATTCGCTAATGCATTGAGCTGCTCAGCATTTATATTTTGGATGATGGCTTGCTGCTGAGCTGGATATTCTTTGTTCAAACCCAAAGATAGCAGTCTCACCAAAAAACCTGCTTTTTGTCTTGGGGTTTCATATTTAAGGGCGTCAGACTGGCTGTAGGCATTTTTAAGAAAGCTTAGCTCCTGAGCCGTCATGCCGGATGCGTTGAAGGTATCTATTTCTGTTATGAATTCTTCAATGCTTTGTCTTGTGAATTGGCTCGACACATCGGCAGACGCAATAAACTGACCCGTTTTTTTACCGCCCACAAATGCACTTCGGGCACCGTAGGTGAAGCCTTTGTCTTCGCGAAGATTTAAATTAATTCGACTGTTAAACATGCCTCCTAACGGAAAGTTCGCCAATGTTAATTTGAAATGCTCTTCGAAAGCATCAAAAACAGGCGCGTGACGAAAAATATTAATGACTGACTGCACGCTGCCCGGGTTATCAACAATATATAGCTTGCCTTTGCTTATAGTGGTGTCAATTGTAAAACTTGGCAACTCATAGTTTTTGCCTTCCCACGATGATAAAAACGCGCTTAGCTGCAGCGTTTGAGCTTTGTTCATGTCACCCACCGCCACCATTGTTGCATGGTTTGGACGAATGTAATCATCATAGAACTGTTTTACATCATCAAGGGTAATTGCTTGAATACTTAACATGGTGCCATCGTCGGGCAAGCCTAATCTTGATTCGTTTGAATACAACAGCAGATTGCGACCGCGCGAGGCCAGCACCGACGGATTTCGCAAGCTTTGCTGCATAGCGCCTAGGGTACGGCTTTTAATAAGGTCAAAGTCAGCCTGGGTAAATGCGGGGCGAAATAGCTTTTCACGTAATAAATCAAGTGTAGGGACGGCATTTTTTGAAAGCGTATCTACATACACATTAATATAGCGGCCACCTGCACTAAACGATATAGAACTACCCAGTAAACTCAGCTGGTTAGCCATTTCTTCAGCGCTATAGTTAAGGGTACTTTCATTCATTAAAGCGGCTGTTAAGCTGGCAAGACCAGTCTTGTCGATAGGATCGAGCAGTACACCGCCTTCAAGACTTAAATTTAAAGAAAAAGTAGGTGTTTCACTTGTTTCAATCCCTAAAATATCAATGCCGTTTGGGTATGAATATTCCCAAAAATCAGGCACTGAAATTGCTCGATTTGCATCTGCTGTGGGGGTAATGCTTCTATCAAACGTGTCGACTATAGCGGCAATTTCAGGCGCTAAAATAACAGTTTGTGTAGGCTCAATATTACGTTTGGGCAAAACAAAGTTTTGTTCGCTAGCGGCTAACTGGGCTTGCCCTTGGGGCACTATACTAAGCACAACAGCGGGTTTGCCTTTTATATACTGTTTATAAACACGCATCACGTCTTGTTTAGTCACTGCATTATAACGTGCAAGTTCACTTTTTACCGTGTCTGGTTCACCTTTAAAGGTTTGGCTTGAGGCCATTATATTCACTTTGCCCTCAACGCTTTGCAAAGCATAGATATAGCCCGTTTCTATGCCGCTTTTTACACGCTGGAGGTCATCGTCTTGCACGCCGCGTTCTTCAAACTCAGCTAACGAGTCATGAATGATCTCATTTAAGCTTTTCAAATCTCGCACGTTTTGAGGATTAGCTAAAGACAGTAAGGTAAATTCACATGCAAGCTCTTGACAGGGATGCGCGGCAAAGGCTTGCACCGCAAGGCCTTCTTTTACCATATTTTTATGCAATAAAGAGGTTTTGCCTTCCCCTAAAATACTGGCCAGTACATCGAGCGCGGCCTCGTCTTGATGGTTTGCATATACGGTTGGATAAGTGACCTGTAACAGCGGTAAATGTACATTGTCCTGCAGCGTTATATATCGAGTATAGTCAAGCGTAGCAGGCTGCTTTGCTGCATCAATTACGTCAGGACCTCGCAGTATAGGCGAAAAGTATTTATCAACCCACGCTTTAGTTTGCGCAATGTCAATGTCGCCGCCAATGGTAAGCACCGCATTATTGGGCCCGTACCATCTTTTAAAAAAGGCTTTAAGGTCATGTAAACCCACGCGTTCTAGGTCTTCTACATAGCCTATGGTTGACCACGAATATGGATGTCCAGTAGGATATAGCGCCTGCGCGGTTCTCTCATTGCGCAGGCCGTAGGGTTGATTGTCAACTCGCTGTGCGCGTTCGTTTTTAACTGTTTCACGCTGGTTTTCAAACTTTTTTTGAGTGACTGCAGGCAGTAAAAATCCCATACGATCGGCTTCAAGCCATAACACTTTTTCAAGCTGATTAGCCGGCACTGTTTGAAAATAATTAGTACGGTCGCTATTAGTCGTGCCGTTTAAGTTGCCGCCCGCCTCTGTAATTATTTTAAAATGCTCTTCGTCATCTACATTTTGCGAGCCTTGGAACATCATATGTTCAAAGAAATGGGCAAAACCAGAGCGACCTATTTGCTCACGTGCAGATCCAACATGGTAGGTTACATTCACATTTACCAAGGGGTCAGAATTATCTTCGTGTAGCACAACCGTTAAGCCGTTTTCAAGAACATACTTATAATGCTTTATGCTCTCACCTTGCAAAGCCACCGGAGCAGCAACGATGCTGTTTTGCTGTGTACACCCGTTCACAAAAACAAGGCATAATGTTAGGGTCGTGGTTAGCGCAAACGCTTTCTTATATGTCGATAATGTTAGGCTGCTACGCGCAATGCCTGTTAGTTTCTTCATTTCCATAATGATAATAATGTGTACTGTTTGCGAACATACGCTTATGATGGATAAAAAAAACCAATTTGTAAAAGCCTAATTAAATCTTTATTACTTGTGTCGTGAATAAACGGGTGGTTTATTTACCAGTTATGCCCATAAGCTGCGACAAATAGCTCACACTATATTGGCTGACACGCACCTTAGCATGTAAGAGGGACGTCTCTAAAATGACCAAAACACACAAATTAGTCGATATTGAATTCGCTACCACACAACTTGGCGGAAACGTTGCACTACTCGCCAAATTGCTTCATAAATTTTGTGATGAATTTACCCACACTCCGCAGCAGATAAAAGACGCACTTGCACAAAACGACGTAAAATCAGCTAAGCTAAAAGTTCACACTACAAAAGGCTTATCGGGCAATATTGGCTTAACAGCGCTTTATGAGTGCAGCAAAGTGTTAGAGCAACAAATAAGCCAAGACAACATAGATCCGCTTCAAGTTGACGCGTTTCATAGTGTTATGCAAGATACGATTAAGCATATTAAAACATTAGCCGAAGACTTGCAGTACCTTGAAGCCATTGAAATGATAAAACGTACGCCCTAGTGTATGTAATTAAAACCCACCACACCTCATAAAATTTACAGTAGAGCAACAGCCTAAATGACATCGATTATTCCTATCGTTTATGACCATCCAGACTTTTTGGTAATCAATAAACCCTGCGATCTACCTATGCACGATCCTTTAGTGGGCGTTTGCCAAGTGCTTTGTCGTCAGTTGTCCCTCGACCAACTTTACTTAGTGCATCGACTCGACTCTGCAACAAGTGGCTGTTTGCTGCTGGCAAAAAATAAATTGGCGGCAGCAAGTTTAAGCCAGCTTTTTGCCAATAAAAAAATTGAAAAATACTATGTAGCCATAAGCGATCGCAAACCTAAAAAGAAGCAAGGCAAAGTGTCAGGCGATATGAAAAAAAGTCGTGGCGGCAGCTATATGTTAACGAAACACGAGAATTCGTTGCCTAAAGCTATTACCTTTTTTATCAGTAAAAGCACCCCCGATCTTGGCCGTGTGTTTTACATAAAACCAGTGACCGGTAAAACCCATCAAATACGCGTTGCACTTCAATCTATTGGCAGCGCTATTCTTGGCGACACACGCTATAAAGGCACAAACTCAGATAGACTTTATCTACACAGTGCTATGTTGGTATTTTCGTACAAACAAGATGATTTTTGCATAATGTGCATGCCACAAACCGGGAATTTATTCACACCCGCATTATTACAAGATATCGCGGTAATTCACCACTTACCTTGGCCAAAGTATATACCGCCAATACTACCGCCGACGCACCCACATGGTGTCGACTCACGTAAATCGGTATGAAAATAGGCATTGTGGGTCAAGGCGCTATCGGCAGTTTATTCGCATATTACTTTAAAACACTTTCACCGGTGCTGTTAGTAAAAAATATAGACGTTCCTGCAAGAACAATTATAGGCTTGACTAGAGAAAGCACGCTGCTTGACTTCGCAAAACAGCCCGTTCATAACCCTTTTACCAATAACGCTGAGCCTTATATTTTTGATTTTTTGCTCATTACAGTAAAAGGCTATCAACTAGCAGAATTGATATCTCAGTTGCGCCCTTGGGTGGCTAGGCAAACGCGGCTGGTAATAATTCAAAATGGTATGGGCGGCGCACAGTTGCTGGCGGCGCATTTTCCACAAAATTTGATTTATGCCGGCACCACCACCGATGCCGTTTATTTAAAGTGTAAAGACACGTATCAGATAAGCGCTGAAGGTCGGCTCGATATAGGCCCTCTTTGGAATATGCTCTGTCCACAACAATATTCACCTAATGCCATTAAGATTGAAACGTTTGACTGGCAAGAAGAGAAAGATTTGATTGACAATTTTATAAAATTTCATCCCTTTATCAAATGGCATCACAATATTTCTGAGGCTTTGTATACTAAATTGGCAATTAATGGTGTAATTAATCCATTGACTGCGGTTTTAAAAGTCAAGAATGGACAGTTGCGCAAATATCCAGAAGAGGTAGCGGCGTTGAAGAAAGAGATTTTTGCTGTTTATGCTGCAAATGAGATCACATTGCCCGCACCAGCTTTATCACACGCAATTGATATAGTAATTGAAGCAACGGCCAACAATTGGTCCTCAATGTACCAAGACATTAAACAGAAACGCTTAACAGAAAATGAAACTGTGCTTGGATTTTTGCTTAGTATGGCTGAATTAAAACATCTAAACACACCCTTTATAGCAGAACTCTATCAGCACTTAAGAGTCCTAGACGCCATTAATGAAAGAGGGCTGTAGCCTTTGACTCTAGCACTAAGCAGGTATAGTTTACGGCAGCTTTCTAGCAACAAGGGCCCACGCTAAGGGGAGCTCAAGTTCGGGCACAAAAAACATTTTGGCTGACTCAATAGAAAAGTCTAGGCTAACAAGTTCAGAATTAATTTGCCTGAAGTCTGACTCATTGACACTCGCCTTTAGCATCGACGACATCCGATCACTATATGCATCTATTTCGCTGTCCATTTTCTTAAGCCAGTTAAAAACGTCAACTGGATCATAACGTTGGATTCTTTGATGCATTTGACGAACGTCGGCATACAAACCGGAGATAGTATTGCTGGCGACACCTCGACCATAAGCTTTCATGATAGCTTCAAGTTCTCTTACAGCCGGCGCATATTCTTTAGCAGCTTTGGAATAAGATTCGCTTTTTATACCCTGCACAGCTTTAAATCCTGCATCAAACATACTCGTTGTCAGCGGAATAAACTGACATTTACGTAGGCGCTTTATAGCCTCGAAACTTTGCTGACATTCTTTATAGATGCTTCCATTGTGGATGTGGAGTAATACTGCGAGTTGGCCACTTTTTGCCACTAATCTTGCAGCTTCCACAATGGCATTTCGACCCGCATATTCCAAGCCAAACTGACTACTTACCATATCGAAGCTCGCCGTTTCTATCGGTATTGAACAAGCATCTGAAACGATTCCTTTTACAGCAGGAAGGCGCTTGTTTATGCTAGCAATTGCTGCTGCCGAAGCGTCAAGTGCAACAATTTCACTTTTCTCACTACTAAGTACTGCTAGCGCAAACTCAACAACAGCGCCATTGCCACTGGCAACATCTAAGACCTTAGGGTGCACGTAATCTTGCTTTGCCCCTTCAAAAAGCGATATCCAAAATTCGCGAATGGCTGGATGACTAATACCGTCGCTATTTAAAGCACCGCCCTTACTGATGCCTTGCCAATAAGTATCCCAACTGTTACTTGCCTGTAAATTGGCAGATTTAGCTTTAATCATAATTATTTTTTAAAATCTCCCCCATATGATTTTACCTTACGACAGTAAAACTAAAAATACTAGGCTTGCTAGTTCAAATGTCAAGAACTTATGTTATCAAAAAAAGTATTTTTTGATACTTAGCAAACGACCTAAATTATTTATATAAAACTATTTTTTCAATAAGCGCTACGGTGATAATAAAAATATGCTGCTAAAAGAATATAAAACGCCTAATTTTACAAATTTTACAAATGTATATTAGGCGTATAAAGAAATTAAGATAAGTTCTAAAACATAGAGAAAGTACGTAATAATCCGATACCTGTGAACTCTCCACATAAGAGTAATAAATCAAGTGCCTAATTAGTGAACGAATTTAATTCTAAATAGGGGTGCGAGATGACAGACGTAACTTACAAGCCGATATGTTTTTAGGACAGTTAAGCTATTATGTATTGGTCAACGATTGACCAAGTCCATAGATTGGGTCTATACTTTTGATGGAGGATTGTAACCTCATAAATAAAAACTGAAAATGTTTATCAGAACAGTTAATTATAATTACAGACTAGGAAGAAACACATGCATACAAACTCTAAGTTAACGAAGTCAATTCGTATAGCGTTGGCCTTAGGTGTAGCGTCAGCTTCAGCTATGAGTCCAGCTGTTATTGCACAGCAAGAAGGAGCCCAAGAAAATATTGAGAAGATTTCAGTGACAGGCTCTCGCGTTCAGCGCGTCAATATGGTCAGCTCAAGCCCTGTCACTTCAATCAGTGCAGCAGATATCAGACTAACAGGCCTTACACGTGTAGAAGACATTCTTAACGATATGCCTGCTCTTTTTGCAGCTCAAACGGCCAACACAGCTAATGGTGCAACCGGTACTGCCACTCTAAACCTACGAAACTTGGGTTCATCGAGAACATTGGTATTGGTTAACGGCCGACGTTTACCAGCAGGTTCACCCGGCGCTGGTGGTTCAGCCCCTGATATTAATCAAATCCCAGCGAATCTTATTGAACGCATCGATGTGTTGACCGGCGGTGCATCAGCAACCTACGGCTCAGACGCTATAGCTGGTGTTGTAAACTTTATATTAAAAGATGATTTTGAAGGTTTTTCTTTTGACTATCAAACCAGCTTCTATAACCACCAAAATAACAACCGTGAAATCCAACAAGTTGTTACGGGCAGCGGTTTTGATGTACCCTCAGGTACTGCAAAAGACGGCCATACTAATGACTTTTCGATGATAATTGGTGCAAATACAGCAGATGATCGCGGAAACGTTACAATGTACGCCACTTTTCGGGACATCAAGCCAGTAGTTCAATCTGACCGCGATTACAGTGCTTGTGCCTTAGGCAATACCTCGTCTGATTTTACATGTGGTGGTTCTGGTACGACACCAGATGGTAGATTTACTAACTTTGACGATCTCAACTTTCAAGTAGCCGGTAACGAATTTGTTCCCTTCACAGACTTATATAACTATGGTCCATTAAACTACTACCAGCGTCCTAACGAGC
>Ga0306898_1000318_pt1 | contig 19622 bp, 24 predicted proteins | sample AntRauMFilla1564_FD_190424 | JGI IMG/M metagenome (GOLD analysis project Ga0306898, IMG submission 190424) | Saline lake microbial communities from Rauer Islands, Antarctica - Metagenome Filla 1 #564 (v2) (version 2) | ecosystem: Environmental > Aquatic > Non-marine Saline and Alkaline > Saline ...
ACCATGCAGCGATTGCGCTCAATGCAAGAAAAATATTATCCCAGTAATTCTTAATAAATTCAATCATGTTTCAAAAAATAATATAAATTAATATTGTAAATGTCAATATAGCGAGCACCTTGCGTATGCGGCTGTAGTTGAACGTGTAGCCTTCAGTAAATTCTACTATATATTGAGCAACTTTAGCATCATTAAACGGTGCGGTTGTGCTTTGCCGCTTGCTTATATACTTACTGTTTAAGTACCTAAATGGTGCAGCTATGTAGAGCAATGCTGCGCGCTTGTCTATGTGATACGTGCTATCGCCTAGCTGTTCCATGACCTTAAACAACACCTTGTCTGCGGTTTTTATCTTTTCAATAGACGTGGTGTAGTTAACAGCGTCTAGGTAGTCGTGCATGATTGCGCCTATGTCATACGTGTAGCCGTGTACTTTGTGCAGCTCATTGTCGCCACTTGCACCGTCGTATTGCGTTGGGTTTTCGACAAAGTAATTAAAGGCTATTGAGAATGCATAGAGTGTAGCGTCATCGCACCCTGTATGACGCATTCCATTCAATAATATTTGCTCGTGCTTACGCAAGGTCTCAGGCTCATTTCTGAGCAACCAAAACGGCTGTTTTTTAAAGGCTTCACGATTTGTAAAGCCGCCTATGCTTATTTTTTTCATTGCCAGTCTGTTTCTAATAAATTAAATGTAAGTTTTGATACTACCTGTTGTAAGAACAAATATTTAATGCACCATTCTTGTATATCCATGTAACTATCGATTTCTACTGGTACTGCTTGTATCACTTGATCAAACATCACGCTAATCATATCCTTAGGAATATTCTCGTAATAGTCTACAACAACGTGTCTGCGTGTAGTAGGCGTTTCAATTGGCGTGTCATAGTCTGTAACACCGCTTTCGTCAACGGGATAGCTAGTGATGACTTCTTCAAATTGCTGTATGTATTTAATGCGACCTTTAAATCCTTGAGTTAACGGCTGCACTATTTCTAGCTCAATAATCGCTGGCATTTCGTTAACACCGCTTTTTGCAAATGTTAATGAGTTGACGTTGTCTGTAATCTTAGCAAAGCGTTCTGCTTGCTCTTTCCATTGCTGGTTAGTTACGTTGGGTATTGTTGTTAGTTTCATTGTGATTTTTTTAAAATAATTGTATACCACTACCATTGTTATAAAGAGTATCTATAATTTTTTGTGTTGGGGTTGTGATAAAAAACCCATCCTCATCCTTTACACCTTTAAGCGGCGTATACCCTGTCATACCTGTAGAACCTATATTTAAAATCTTCGGGTTTGCAGACATTCCAGAATAAGTAAATGAATCACTGTCATCAAAGGCTTCGTGTTTAACCCCGTTTATCCAAAAATCCATCTGCACATTGTTTTTATCCCCATTGTAGGCTACTGCTAAGTGAGCCCATTCATTTGTAGGTATTAAAGAAGATGGAATATATTTTCTTAATCTTTTTCCCTGAGATGTATCTCTTAGGTCTAATGAAAAAATGGATCCGGTTCTGTTGTTTTGGTTAATTACGATTCTGAACTGTCGGTCTGCGTTGTTGCCGAATGAAATGATAACTTGATTTCCTAACGTGTTATCAAGTTTTACCCAACAACTATATAAGAATTTCCTGTCGTTACCTAACCCATCATGCATGTTAAATGCTAAAGCCTCTGAAGTGCTAAAATTGCAACTTGTTTCGCTGGTAATTCCATTACCTATTATACCATCTATTACAGAGTTTCTTGATGTAGTGATAATGCCACCACCTACCTGTGGTGTGTTTTGATTGTTATTAAAAACTTCGTAGTTTGCGTAGAAAACACAGGTATTTCTAAGCTGTTGCAAAGCATCAACACTTCTAAGCCTACTCGATGCTATTATTCCTGTTCCCATTATGCTATTTTTAACCTACCTATTATAGCTACCTCGTTTGTGTCGATCACAATGAGTTCTACAAAGCTATATTGAGAAGCTGGTACAGGCAACTCGTCTGCTGGAAATCTAAGCGTTACACCTGTTTCCCCGCTTATTGTGACTTCACCTGTTCCCCATTGTGATAATTCAAATTTTGTTCCTATGGGTGTGTTTAACTTTACCACTGCGCTTACAGCTGTTGCTGCCGTGAATAGTGGTGCAATGGTTTTATTTGAATCTTGGAATAGGTAGGTTGTAGCTACTATTTTGACTGCGGTTTTTTGTACTACGAAAGCATTTATACCATTACTACCATTATTAATTAATTGGCTAGTTGTTGTTACAGGTGCAAAAGCATTCACAGGCTGCAATGCGTAGTCACTAAGTAACCCATTTACCTGACCAGAAAAATTGTAATAAGCATCTACCGTACCGCGAGCCACTACCGCTGGGTCTTGCGTTGCGTCACCCACGTAATACAGCGTGTCGCCTGACTGTGTAGATTGTGCATTAATTAATTCATTTATGTTTTGATACAGTTCTTGCGGTGCCCTTTCTGCGTTGCCTAAGCTTTCTATTTGCCATTGTCCCTCGATTCTATTCCACCGCGTTGTGCGGTCGGTGCTAAAGGCATACGTGCCATTTGCAGGGGTTGGGTGTGCGGTGTTTAATGCGTTAAGGGTTGTGAACGTGCCTAGGTTTAAAATAGAACCTATTAAAAACGCGTTTATTTGCGTAGGCTCTCCTGTACCGTCTTGAATTAAAACTTTTGCATTTACAGGTAAAACGGTATCCGTTACTTTTTCGTTAAAATAATCCCTAAATAATTTATCTGCCATTATACGTATATTAATCGGTTATTGTCACCGTCTGTTAAAATCTCAAATAGTTCACTCAATAAATAATCGTTATCGGTGGCTAAAACAAAGCCCGCATCTTCTAAATTCGTGAATAAAGGCGATTTAAAACGCTCACGCGCTTCTAGTTCTAACTGATAACCGTTAAAATCTGCGTTTCCATTTCCTATACTTACCGTAAGGTTAAGCAAATCCACCCCATTAAACGCGCCCATTAGCCGAAACAGACCGTTATAATCCTCAACTATTACACCCAGCCTTATATCTTGGAATCTATCTAAATCAAAGCTACTTTCTAACTCTATTTTTTTAAGTATTAAATTTACTTTTTGCTCATATCCGTTGTCGTCGATTAAACTTTCGCTTAAATCATTACCATTTGCGAGTGTTTCAAACTTATAAACTAGCGTAATCGGGTAAGACTCTAAATTAACACCTCTAACCCCTTGTATTTGTGTGATGTTATATTGCTGCCAACTCCATAAGTAAACGTTTTTAATACCTCCTAGCGTGTCTTTGCACGGTTCTGTACGTCCTCTATCTATCTGACCCATCGAGATACCATAATTTTATACGCGGTGAGTCTTTTAAATAGAAACCACCCACTATATTACTACTTATTACAGGGTCAATATCGTAATTATTCGGCTGCGCTTGTTGATACTCTGGTATATCATGCCCTTTGTCTTCTAAATATCTTTCTAATCTATCTATATAAACTTGCGCCTTTTCTCTTATCGCATTTGTGCGTCTGCTTATTATTGTTTCTTGCGTGTTTTGCGAGTCTGGCGGTGTTACGTCAAAAACTCCGTTGTTATTTACGGACATACTAGCAAATAAAAGATATTCAGCAAAGACGCTATTCCATAAAATAGGCTTGCAATAGTCAAACACTATCTTTTTGTAATGACCTGTAAGGCTTTCTATGCCGTTATCTGTTATATCTTTAAGTATCTTATCTATTAACGCAGTGCCTAGTGTAGGCTCTAGTACAAAGACCTGCTGCTCTGGTATCATGTATGCGTATTTGTCCACGTCAACGTTCCCGCCCATTGGCGTGTTACGTGTTATTTCTATGGGTTGTATGATTAAAGCCATTATCTTAGTTTCCAGAAATTATTTGATTGACTTGCAATGCTTGCTACTTTACTTGAGTATTCGGGAAGTCTAAAGTCCGCCCTGTCGCTTGGGTCTAGTGCTAAAATTCTCCGCCTCGCCTCGTTTACTGAAATGCGTTCATTGTTGCGTCTTAAATATACGCGACGTTCCCAAAAATGCTTACATCGTACACCGCCTTTGTATAAAAAAATGTTATATTTATTTGAACCATTCGCGCCCATTCCTGCCTGTATTACTTGCTCACTCGCAGCATCAATGTCCTCTTTTCTATATACTAATTTAGCCGACATCATTGCCTTGCAAAATTCTCGCTGTGGGTTAGGATTGCCCTTGTAAACAAATCGAACCTTAAAAAGTTCATTGTCCTGGTCGCTTTTATTGCTAGGGCTATTTGCAATCGGGCTTGCGAGGTTTATATCTACGGGTATGCCGCGTATAGCCTCTTCGCTTATAAGTTCCCACTCGTCGCCCATTACTTCGCCTAGACCTATTAAAAACGCTGAACCGTCGGGCTCTTGCTCGGATAGTGTAGTTGTTTCTACTGGCGCGTCGATTATTTCCTCTTGTTCCTCTTTTTTATTTAAGGCTTCAAAATACAAATCTAAATTTATACCTTGCTCTTGCAAAAATGGTGTGATGCTGTCTATTATTAAGTCCTGCTCTGGATTAATGCGCATATCCATTGTCAAACTCAAAGCGGTTTGTAATTCGTCTGCATTGTTGCCTAGCCCGCTGTTATCTTTTATGCCAAACAAAACAGGAGATACTACACCGTGAGCGCGCATTATTTTTTCCTCGCCTTGCTTGTTTACGCTTTCCCATTGCTTATGCGAGTCGCTAACTTGCAAAGGCACTATTTCAACAGCAGCTTCTTTGCCGTCGTTAAATGATATAATAATCTTGCCAGCGTTTGTACTGCCAGTCATTTGCATCTTTATACGTCTTTCAATCTCTTCGCGTTGCTCTTCGGTTGAAGGAACACCGTTGTTCATGTTTACAATGTAGCCGTAAGAAAAACCGTTTTTAATGTGGTTTATATAATAGTTAGAAATTTCTTCTTCCATTTCTGCATACTGCAAACCGCTTTGATACTTTGGCAAAGAGTAATAAGACGCGCTGTCTTGCGCATCGTTTATATATAAAATTTCAGTTTCTGAACCGTTTGTCGTTCCGTATTTAGGTATAAATTGAGGCTCATACTTCTTAACGTCTTTCCAGTTTTTAGAATACCAAAATCCGTCTACTTCTCCGTCCTCGTTAACCTTGTTAAACGCTAATTTTGTAACGTCAATATACTTGGCTTGCTTTGTTCCGTTTTTGTTTGTGATGATTTGAAACGCAGCGTTAAACTGCAAGGCATAATCTTTTATGACCTTACGCAAATCTCGCTTAGGTATAGCCGCTAACATCTTAGCGTAGTCCATTGGCTTGCGCGCTGCATCTCTAGCGTATAAGCCACGCCCAAAATAAAGATTTCTATAACCGTTTATAATTGTGCTATTCGTTGGACTTCCGATATACCTATCTTCGACGTACTGAAAGTATGAATTGTCTTTGCCGTTTAAAACCCAATCTTTTCCTCTTACCTCTTCAACTTTAGCCTTAACGTAATTATTTAACTGTATTATTTTTATGTCGCTCATGCTTTTAGTGTGTAATTTTGTAAGTCGGTTTGATTAGTGCAATATATTTCGCCTCTATAAACCACTTTTAAACCGTTGTAAATGTCGATAGTTAAGTTGCTGCCCTCGCTTAATGTTATGCTGTCTGTCGGCATTGTAAATGACAAATAACCGAGCACCTCAAAGTTAGGCGCGAACGTTTCGGACGTAAAAGTGTTACCGTTTGCCTTATCTTTTAGCGTATAAAACACTTCGGAAAGGTTAAAACTACGCGGTATAAACTTAAAGTTAAAATTTGCTAAGTCCTGATTAACTATTTTCATAAAGTTAAAACGATTTGCACGTGTATTTGTTTAATAAAAAAAGCCCCTAAAATTAATTAGAGGCTTTTTGCTTAAATATTTGTTTTACTATGGGTTAATCGGTGTGCCGTCAACTAATGCTTCAAGTGCGGTTTTTGTTGCTGAATCTAAAAGCGGGGCTATTTTGTTTTCTTGTGCTGAAAACGTTAAATTGTAACCATTAAAATCTGCTTTTGCGCCACCTGTTCCGATAGTGCTTCCTGTGGTTTCCATACCCTCGCTTATTCCTGCGACGTGGTAATTATCGTTGTTATCTCTAACGATTATTACAGGTCTACCCGCTACTATCTTGTCAACTTGCGCATGTGTTAACACATCTTGCTTCTTTAATACTAAAGTAAGCGTTTGCGTGTTAACTCTTGTACCTGCCTCACGGCTTCCTATTAGACCTTGGTCAAAAGTATTGCCCTCTGCTAGTGCTTCAAACTTATAAACAGTGGTTAACTCTGCTGCAATAGCTGTTACCGCTCCGTCTAGTATTGTAAATGCTCCGTCTGCCTCGACAAAATCCGCAAAGTACACCGCTCGAAGACCTCCGAGCGTGTCCTTACATGGTTCTGTGCGTCCTTTTGTTACCAAACAACTCATTATGCACCTACGTAATAAACGATATCCTCACTATTATAATAGTTTACACCACCATTATATACCATTTTCATTCTAACCTGTCCATCAAATAACACATCTTCCATGTCTTTAACTCTGATTTCGTTGTGATCTCCTAGCAAGCCAGTTGCAAAAGCAAGGTTTTTAACCTCGTATGCTACTATCGTGTTGTCAGCAAGACTGTTTACAATCTCTAGTGTGTATCTTCCAAATACTAAAGATGCGTTTGCGTTACCACCTAAACCGTTAATAGCTCCGAAAGAGGTAAGCTTCTGCAAGTACTTAGTAGCAACGTCAGGCGATACAATAAATACAAGGTTTTTACGTAGCATTGCGGTAGGGATAGAATTTTCTACCAACTCCAAAGCCTCGATAACGTTGTCCTTTGTTATTGCACCCGCTGCTGTAGGTTTAATCACTGCTGCATCGGCTGTAAACAACTTTATAAAGCCATCCCACTCACCAGCAACATTACTGTCTCCGTTCCATATAAGGTCGTCTGTGCGTTGTGCTGTGCTTGCTAGAACCTCGGCAAGTATTGCGCTTTCAATGTCAGCAGCTAGAGTGTCGTTAAATGCGCTTGCACCAAAACCGTCCTCGCTCCATGTTTGTCTGAAATCCTCTTTACATACTTCGAGGTTGTTCATTAGCTTAACAGGGATTATTTGTCGCTCGTTTAAAACGATTGCACCCGCTGGAGTGAATCCACATGAATAAGCAACTGTGCCGTCTGTGTATCTAATGCGTCGCAAACTGATTTTATCGTTTACGTTAAATAAAGGAGTTACTAACCCTTTTGCTAAAGTGTCAGCTTCTCTGAATGCTGCACCGATTATTTCACCTGCGACCTTGCCCGCATAGTTACTTGATACTGTTGTAGTTGTTGCCATTTTTTAGTTTCTATTTTTTTGAATTTGAGCAAGTATACGCCCTTTGGCGGTTGCTGGTCTTTCGGTTAGTGTTACTTGTGATTTTGCCTGTATGCGTGTTGTTGCTGGCTGCTCGCCCATTTTAGAAAGGGCTATTTTAAAGGCTGCGTTTTCTTGCTTAACCTCTGCTAGTTGAGTGGTTAAAGAATTTAAACCGAACCTTTTTTCTAAAGCGTTAAAAAACTTATTCATTTCGTCGTCGGATAGTTCCGCTTCAACTTCTGGAGCGTCCTCTGCTGGTGCTGCTTCTGGTTGCATAATCTCTGCGATTATACCCTCCTCTGCAATAACCATCATAGTTCCGTCCTCTAGGCTATAATCACCTACTGGTAAAGGTACTTGCTCGCCCTCGTTCTCAATAAATACAACCGTACCTACCTCTAGTGCCTCGCCTTCATAAAAGACTTCTACACCGTCAGCGGTTAAAACGCTGCCTGCTAGTTTAACGTCCGTAGGTTTTGATGCGTTAATTAAGGCTTCCCCTAATCGCTGCAAAATCCCTTTGGACTGATTTTGTTTATTCATAGTTACATTTTTAGTTATCTCTTTTAAGTTAAAAATTCCGTCAATACTAAAGCCTAAAATCTTGCCGTCTTTGGCGTCTTGCCATACTTTGTCATCGTGTACTTTCATCATAACAGCCCATGAGCCTACGCGGTCAGTAAACCCAAACTTGCGCGTCTTATCGTGCACGTCGTCTTCTATAATCCACGATTCAACCACGCTCACCGCATCGCTTCCTAGGTCAATCTCATGCTCTAGTGTGCTGTTGTTTACGTTGCCTTTTTTCACAAAGTCGTGAGCGGCTTGTACTATTGTTTTGCTAGAAAAAACTAGATTATAATCTCCGCTTTCGTCACTTCTAAAAATAGGCTTGTTAGGCACTAACGCTATGCCCATAAGTATGCGTCTTTCCTCGTCTACCGTTGCAAGTTTTACCGTCTTTTTTTGCTCGGATAGTGTGATCCAGTTGCTTTGCATGGCTGGACTTTTAACCACCGACAAAGCGTAGACGCCCTCGTTTTCTTTTGGATTATACTCGACATTGTAGATTCTCATATAGTTATAACGATAGGCTAAACCTTTTGTTTAACTCAAAATAAAAATAAATACGATTTTGCTTGTTTATATCAATTAGTTAAGTTTATATTTACACCAATCAAAACAAAACAAATGAAAACTTGTACTAAGTGTAAAGATGAAAAACAATTAAGTGAGTTTTATAAAACTGGTAAGTATTTAGCTTCTTATTGTAAGCCTTGCCATAGTGAATTTCAAAAAAAATATTTGCAAAGTGATTCAGGTAAAGAAACCCGAAAAAAATATATGCAAAGCGAGGCTCGTAAGGAATATCAAAAAAGATATGGTCAAAGTGAGGCTCGTAAAGAAACCCGAAAAAAATATGAGCAAAGCGAGGCTCGTAAGGAAATTAAAAGAGAATTTCATAAAACAGATGCTTTTAAAGAGGCTAAAAGAAAATACAAGCAAAGTGATGCGGGTAAGCAAAAACAAAAAAAATATCAAAAAAAACATATAAAAACAGAAAAATATTTTAAACAAAAGCTTAATGCAAAAGGCTTTAAAGAAAATGATATTACCCCCGAATTAATAGAACTGCAAAAATTATCAATTGTAACATACCGTTACACTCAAGAATTAAATCAAGTAAAATAACAATTATGAAACCAGTAAACAACAAATCACTACTCGCATTTATCTTCGGACAAATGGAAAAACTAGACAACAAAGAGATTGATGTCGAAACGGCAAACAGCCACGCAAACCTCGCAAAGGAAGCGTCTAAAAGTATTAAGTACGAAATGGATAGGGCTATGACTTTACTCAAGTTAAGCCAGCACAACAAAGCCACGGGCGACGAGATACAAATAAGGAACGTCGAAAGTATAACCTTTGAGCCTTAAAAAACTTAACCCTATCAAATCGATAGGGTTTTTTATTATCCAAAAGCAGCCTGCGACCTTGTACTGCGGTCTGCGGCTTGCTGGCTTGTAACATCTTGACCTACTACAAAGGCTCTTACAGGCGGTGTATCTTGCTCGTCTAAGCCTGTTCGTAATTGGTTTACATTTGACCTACCTACTAAATTAAAAGCTGGCTGCTGCGTTGCTGTTGCCGTCGCTGTGTTACCACCAGAGCCGCCTCCTTGACCCGATACCTTTACGGCTAGTATTTGCTTAACGTTTGCAAGTCCAGCCGCAACCGCTGCTGCTGCTGCTATTGCTCCGCGTATAGGCGCGTCAGGTGTTGCTAGTGTTTGCTGTGCTTTAAAAGCAGCCGTAGCACTTTGGTAAGTGTCAACTAAAGTAGTTGCTACCGCTAACGCTTTGCTTGCAACCGTTCTTTTTCCTGCTAACGCTTCTAACCCTTGCGCAACCGTGCTTAAATTATTAAGGGCTTGAATTTTAGAATTAGTTTTTAAATTTTCTAAATCTATTTCGTCTTGCGCATCTTTTTTGTCTTTTATTTTTTTTTCTTCTGCGGCTGTTTTATCTAAATCTTTTTGCTGCTGTGCAAACTTTGCATTTAACAATAAAAGTAACGAGGCTTTTTCTTCTTCTGTTTGCGCTAGTAGTTCTATTTCTTGCTCGGCTCTAGTGCGTGCTAAATCTAGTTTTTGCTGTGCTGTTATTGCCTCCGCGTCTTGCGCTTCTGTTCTGTATCTTTTCTCTAAATCAGCAATCGCTTTTGCGTGGTCGTCAATCGCTTTTAACTCGCTTTCGTTTATTTTTTTTAAAAAATCCGCGCGGTCTTTTTCAGATAATTTGTTATTTTCTGCTATAAGTTTACGCTGCTCATCAAAGCCTAATTTTGTGTTAGTTAGAGCGTCTGTCATTTCTTGCTTGGCTTGCTCGTTAACCACCCTTAGCCGTTCCTTTGCTGCGTCTGCTGCAACCTTTGCGCGGTCTTGCGATGCTTTTGCTGCGGCTTTTTTAGCATCTTCTAAACCTTTGATTCTGGACTTCTCATCGTTGTTTGCTCTTAGTTCTTGCTTGTTTATATTGCGTCTGTCCTCGGCTGATTTTCTCTCTAATGCTATTAATGCAATTTCAGCGGCTGCGGCTGCTTCTAAATCTTCCTTACCGCTATCTGACTGCTCGTTAAGTGCAAGTATAGCGGCTAGTTTTCTCTTTGCGTTTGCTAGTTCCTGCGCTGTTTGCTCTCCCTCGGCTTTTTTAATTGCATCTAAAGCATTTTTTTTATCTTTAAAACTTGCGTTTTCGTCTGTTAGTAATTCCTTAGATACTGCTAGATCTTTATCTAGTCTAGCGCGTGAAACGCTTAAACCTCGCATAGCGTCTGAAACCTCTTGCAGTACTTTTGTCGCATCCGCAGCCGCTTGAAACTCTCTAGCTACCTCGTCGCCAAAACCATTAACCGCTGCCCTGCCCTCTTCTAAGGCTCCCTTAAAATCTCCGCTAAAAAATTTAACTATTGCGTTACCTACGTTTAAAATTCTATCTCTAACTACATCTATAACCGCGCCTACGCCAGCCATTACCTGCTCTAGTTGCTCGCCTCCTGCTTTAGTAGAAGTGAACGCTTTAAACAATAAAGTAAGCGCGCCAACTATTGCAACCAATGCAAGCCCTAAAGGATTTGCAACTATTGCGACCATTGCTTTAAGCATTCCTTTCATTCCCGAAATGGTTTGACTTAATGCTGGTGAAACTCCAGAGATTGCGCTTTCAGTACCCTTAAAACCTTGTGTAGTTTTTTTTGTTGCGTTATCGCTTGCCGTTCCTACATCGTTTATTTGACCTTTTAAATCCTTTACGCCTTTGGTTGCCTTGTCAGATTTAACGACAATTTCAATCTCTTTTTTTATCATCTTACAATAATTTTATAAGCTCGTTTTACCTTTTGCTTTAGGTCTTTTACATCTGTGATGAGTTCGTACTTTCCCTTTGCGATTTCTATTGTTTCAGTTTCACCGTAGTACTCAAATGCTTGCAGCGCGTCTATTATTTTGGCTATCATGTTGCTAATTGTAAAATTGTTATTGTTGGGTTACTTAATCCGTCCGTTATATTTATCGTGCCTACTCTGTCCTCTGTGAAATTATCGGCTTTAAATGTAAATATAATGTTTTCGCCTGATGTAACTACTGGCGTTTGTATAATTATAAACTGGCTTTGCGTAGTTACAAATGCTTGCTCTGCACCTGTGTAGTAAATCGACCCGCCGTCGGCAAATTGCCCAGTAGATTGTGAAACCTTGCTTATGTCGCCCGCGCTTAGGCTGGTAAAAATATCATTTATTAAAACCAGTTTTGAAACGCCTGTGATTAAGTTAGAATCCACCGTATCTATAATGTACCTATCGCCCTTTATTATTAATCTATCGTTTAGTTTCAACTCACTTGCAAGTGTTATCGGTAGATTAGCGTTTAGCGTGAACTGTCTGCGGTTTTCACTAAACAAATCATTTAGGTAATCGCTATAAAAGCGTGAATACCAGTTATCTAAAAGAGCAGCACCGTTATACTCGCTGAACTCCGCGTTAAATTGTGCCGCAAATCCACCTGTTAACTGTAATGAGTGACTAGGTAAGCGCGCTTTTATTACTTCTTGGTATGTATCGCCACTGAATCCGATGCGATTATCGGACGTTAAATCTAGTAATGGCGCGTAAAATAGGAACGGTGCGTTGTTATACGCGTTTAAATCCTTATCGACTATCAACCCATACTGCACGGTTGAGCCTGTGAAGCGTTCAAACTGTGGATTTTCAAATGGTAGTTCTATTTTTAACTCGTCTTCTGCTGAAATATTCTCTAGGATATCCTCAAAACCACCAAACTGCTGCGAAAAAATACCCTCGTATTGCTCGGCAAGTATGCTCTGTTGCTCTTTATAACCAAAATTAATTTCTTTGTACAACTTACCGCGTGTCACGTCTAGCGTTTCTATATCTACATATTGCGATATGTCAGTAATTGCTCCGCTATCGTACCAACTTGCAAGGTCATTTACATAAAGGTCACCGTTATTTTGTGGCACTATTACCAAATTAAACGCCTTTACGATTGCGGCTATAAAATCAACTACTTTTATATCGGGCAAAATGTTCTTAATCTCTACTTGTGGCACAAGGCTGGTAAAACTGCTAGTATTTGTGCTTTGATCACTTACAAAAATATTACTAGAGTTGATTACAAAGTTCAAAGTTTGGTATGTTATGTCTACCGTAGCGGTTATGATTCCTTTTATTTGTAATTTGTAATTAAATATATACGCTGCGGAAGTAAACGGTAACAAGTCACCTCTATAAGTTATAAAATTATTACCTGTTAAATAATCGCTTTTAAAAACTTGTTCACCATTTATAAAAAATAACAAACGGTATTCAGAATCTCCCGCGATTACATTTACGTTAGCGCTTATTTCTGGTCTAAATCTAGGTTGATTAAACCGCCTTTGATAAGGTCTAATAGTAAAAGTATGCAGCTCTAGTATTCGACTAGGAATAGCATCATCTTTGCCATTGCCTAAACTCATAAACAGGTTGTCGAACTCTTGGCGCGCAAAAAAATCATTTGTAAAAAACAATCCATACTGCGTGCTTATTGCTTGTATTATTTCTTTTACTTTTATGGCTGGTTTTAATTCTCGCCAGCTTAACCCGCTAGTAAATGCAGCGTCATACTTTATATTTATATTAGCCTCGTTGTCTAGTTGTGAGCCTTGAAATAAGTATCTTCTGTCATAAGATAAAAGAGGATATACTAGGCTTCCGTTTGCAATGCCTAGCGCGGTGTCTAGTCCACTTAAAACCGTTTGCGGGCTATATGTATGGTCAAACTCTGCAAGGTCTAAATCGCGCAGTTTGTCCTCACCTATTAAGTCTTTTATCTTTACCGTTTCACCAAAGAACTCAATCATATAATTCACTGGTACATTTGATTGCAGCGATGCACCGTTAAGTTGAACCTTGCCAATTTTATAAGTAACGCCACCTAAAAGTAATAACGCGCTTTGTTTTTTTCTTGCGTCAAAACCGTTTATAATTTGTGCGTCGTAATAGTGCTTAAAAATAGCGTTGTTTAGGTCGTCAGCGGGTACTCTGAATTGCTGCGTAAAGTCTGTAAATATTTTGGTTAGATCCTGAATTGATTGCACCGACTGGTTAAGCCTTATCGTTTCATCTGGAAATAAAGTAACGCGCTCAAATGGCGAGTTCTCGTTACGCTTTACGTAAAGGGCTAAATCGCTATACATTTTGCACCGCGTCAAATGATTGTAAAAAGTCGATAGCGTAATTAATTAATTTATCGTTAAGCCCTGTTAAAACCCTTAACGATTTGCTGTCTACGTTTACAGGTGTGAAAGTTCCTGCATCATTAAAATAAACATACTCGCTATTTAGCAAGTCTTTAAGTACTTCATTTTGTTGCTCGTTTATATAGCCGCTGTTGAGGCTTACCGTGGTTCGTGCGTTCTTGTTACCGCTTCTATATAAGTGTCGTGAGGTGTCGTATAAACCACCTAAAACAAAGTTATTTTTATACTCGCCCTCTTGCGTAAATGTTACGTTTTCGGTTTTAGCCTTAAAAAAAGTTAGTTGCTCAAATACTCCGAGCCTATTTAAAAACATAACGTTAACAGGTGTAAACTTGCACTCTTTTACTATCTCAAAAATATAATCATTATTTAATATAATGTAAGGCGTGGTTAATGCCGTAGTGTCTACAAATAAATACTGCACTCTTTCCTCAACTATCTGACTATCTAGCACGGTATTACCATAAATAGTATTATCATCTTTGTCTAAAAAAAAGTAACTAGAACCGTCGGCTAACACAGGAACTACGATTGTATCGCCTTGCTGAACTTGGTTAAACTTAGAGGTAAGTAAGACCTTGCTAGTAGTGTCTAGGTAGTTTGCTCCGTCAGCATAAGACGAATATCCACGCGTAGTAATTAAGTCTACTATATGCGACTGTGGCGATGTCTGTAAGTTGTTTTGCGTTCTTATTGTAGTTGCTACTAACGAACCAACCGCGCTCGGTAATATGCCAGTAGATGCACGCCATACTGGTCTAGGATTTAGGAAGTCTAAAGCAAAGCGCGAAATTAAAACATCAAAATATTCCCAGTTTAAACTAGGTGTAAATACTTTTTTCTCATAGTTGGGTGATGCAAGGCTTGCGCTCGTGTCGCCTGTCCTAAAAAACATTTGCACATTTTGGAATACTTCGGTAGTTATTCCTAAAGATAGGTAATAGTTTGAACGCGCAAGCATTAACCCGTCGATTGCTGGCACGCTGCTAGGTGTGTTAGTTATTAACGCGCTTACTCGTACGAAGTTAGGCTCGAAAGTAAGCAACTGATTAATAAATATATCGGGGTTTGTGCTTTTAACAGTTACAACGTTGTTTAAAATAGTACATTCCCATTGCCCACTAGCCACAAAGTCTAAATCTATCGCGTCTTTGTATAGTTGTGCCTGAGTATCTGCGTCCGTTCCTGCTGAAAATTCAAAGGGTTGCGACCTTGTTTGTACGATAGTTTCCAAAACAACCCCGTTAGACTGCGTGAATTGATTTGTAAAGCCTATTGATAGACCGTTATTTTGTACGTTAAAATCAAATTCCTGATTGAACGTTATTTCTATCTCTGCGAATGTTGCCATAATATTTATAACGATAAAATGGCTATCTTTGTTTAAATCAAAACAACGCTATGAAATATACATTTGTAAGAACACAAGAAAAAAAAGAGTGTTATACATTTGAGCAACCTGTAGATAGTGTTTAGATATGACCTTACGACGTAGTAAATGTTAACAGGTCGTCAAGTTCTAATGCAAACGCTTCTACCACCTCTTCTGGCAGTTTCTTAAATTCGTTTTCGAATGGCTTAGTAAAAAACTTAGTAGGCTTTATACCGCGTTTAAAAATAGCCGTAGCAACCGCAAAACCAAAGGATTTGTAAGTAGTGAACTTGCCTTGTTTGTTTCTAGGTTTTATGCCTTTAAGTTTAGCCCATTTCTCAAATATTTGCGCAGGTGGTTTCTTAGTCTTATAACTAAAAGGCGTGTTAAATTTGCGTTCCGTACCGGTTACCCCGCTATCTTGAAACTGCCAGTAATTTTCTAAATCAAAACTTAAAACAAAAGAGTTCGGGCTTACGGTTAAATCGTACTTTGTAGATTCATACAATCCCTTACTTGCGTTCATTTTATTACGCGTTAAGTTTGCGCGCGCTTGCTGCTGTACGCGCTTACCGAACGTGTCAAGGGATTTCTTTACGGACATATAGACATAACATCGTTAGGCACTTCAACAAGCAGGCTTAGTTCCCAGCCGTAAATACCATTTTTAACTGAATCTACCTTTGTGAATCCGCTATCGGTTGATACGCTTATAATCTCGTTCCTTACCAACTCATTGTACATACGTCTTAGCGATTGTAAAGAGGTGTTATAAACGTCTTGGCGGTTGTCGTTTGTTGTAAACTTGTCGGTGTTTATCTCTTTACGTGTTTGCACCATGTCAAGGATTTGAACGGTAACGTTAAACTGAAAATTATTAGCGGTAAAGTTTCCGTCTGCTGCCTCTATGTGCGCAAGCGGGTATAGGTTCTTTTTTTGTATATCGATTTGGTCTATCTGGATACCCTCGGTAACTGTGTTAATGTCGGTATCTGCGCTTAAAATAGACAGTAGGTAGTTAAGTAGTTGTGTATATGCGTTCATAATGTTAAAACGATTTGACTATGCTTTTTGTTTAGCCATGGTATTAAGGTCGCTTTGATAAGCCATCTCCATAAACGCCTCATGTATGCGCATTTGCTCAACTTGCTCAATGGTGTAATTGAACGCAGAGCATAGAACCCTAATGTGATGATACCAGCCCCATTTTTTACCGAAATTATTACGAATGTTTGTTGCGTCGTTTACTTCTCCGCCTTGGAATACTTCAGGGTAGAGGTTAACAAGTCGTCCCTTAAAGTCAAAAAAAAACCTATTGCAGACCTTACGACGTCCATTGGTAGCGCGTGTATTTTGTCTATGTGTAACGCTTCCCCTGTGTACTTTTCAACGCTGTAAGAGCCTATTACTTTCTGCTCGATAGGTCTGTAAAGTACCGCCATAAAAAAGTCGATAGTGCTTTCGTCTTCTGTATAAAATTTCTCTAAGTCCACGTATTCCGATACGCTTACATTGTCTAAATTAGGTATAAAGCCCAATCCTTTATAAGTAGTTACAAGCGGCTTTGCTGGCTCTTGCATTACACCCTGTAAGATAGTTACTATTTCTTTATAATCCTTTATCGGTATTTGTTCAACCTCTTTTAAAGATAGCCCGCAAAACACGCTTAACAGCTTCTTATCTGCTTGCTGCTGAGTTATCTCTTTGTTTGCGTTTAAGTATTCATTATACTTCATAAACTGGATTAGGCTTACCTCGCTTAGTTGTGTGGGTATGTTTATGTTCATTTATTTGTTTTTTAAATTATTTTAATTACCTTACGTAATAAACCCCTTTAGGTTTACCAAAGAGTTCCATTATCGCATAACGAACCCCGTCGATAGCGTGATTGTTTATATCGATAGGCTTGTTTAGTCGCTCGCCTGTCTTATCTGTCGCCCAAGTGTAAGATTGGAACTCCTTAATTAAGTTTTTAGACCTTGCGGTAATTACAATATCTTGCTCTTGAATTAATTGTATACCAAAATTTATACTGTCGTTGCCCTTTTTGGCTGGTAGTATGCGTATGCCGGCACGCTTAATTTCTGCTATGCTCTTTGGTTCTGCGCTGTCTGCGTATATGTATAGACTAGTCCCAATAGATTGCTGCTTACAGAGGCTTACAATGTCGCTGTTGAGCAATCCAGTCTTATACACTTCCTCGTCTAAGATAAGGCTATCGTTATATTTGTATATACTTGTTATCGCGGTAGGATCATTGGTGTAACCAAAATCTAAACCATGACCTAATAGCCTTGCATCTTGTGGCACGATGTCTATTTGTTTAAATGATTCAAATATAACGCCCTCAATGCCGCCTGTATTGCCTAACCCGTACACCTGCCATTTGTTAGCCCAATACTCGCTCTTAATTGTGCCGTCGTCATTGTAGCCCTTACTCTTATACCGCAGTATCTCGTTGCGTTCCTGCTCGCTTAGGTACTCGTTATCTAAAAATGTGAGTTGTAGGAAGTCGCAGTCGTCGCGTGGTATCACTTCCTTATGCGCCCAAAATTCAACGTTAGGATTATAATCAATTATTATGCGCTTAGCGCGTGAGGTTAACTCTCGGTATGATTCAAAGTTGATTTTGTTAGCTTCGTTAATATACACTAGGTCAGAGCGTAAACCCTTACCTACGTCGTCTTTATCTAATCCGATAAAGCGAATGAATGAACCAGTAGAAAATGTTATTTTAGGCTGTCCGAAATCGATACCAGTCATTTTACATTTAACACCTAATTTGTCTATAATGTTAATGCAATCTTTTAAGACCGTATCCCGCATCTTAGATAGTTCAGACGATACAATATAGCACTCTTTACCGTTATTCTGTGCTAGGTGGTTTATAATGATTATGCACGCGCTGTAAGTCTTTGCCGCACCTTGCGAACCTTGCAAACACCATATCTTTTTCTTGAGTCCTGCAATCTTACGTAGCGCGGTTGTTTGCTTAATCACTTAAAGGGTCTATATTTATAATTTGCTGCTTAATGCTTTCGCCATTCGTGGTGACGTCTATGCTTTGGTTAGGTTTGCCTATGTAATACTCTAGCAATATTTTTGACGCTGCTGTATCTTCCTCGTTTATAGATTTGTCATGCAGCATTTTAATTACATTTACTATGTCTTTAGGTTCAAGGGCTTGTTCTAACACTTCCTTATACTGATTCTTTCGCTTATCAAATCCTTTTGCTGCGGTGCTGTTACCTCCGTTGTTTTTTCTTTTGTCCATAATCAATACAATTCAATATTTGATTAATATTTAGCGTAAACCTTTTCTATTCCTTTAATTAGTTGAAGCCAGCCCTCGCCTCCGCAGCTTCTACACGGCTCTAGTGATGTGATGTTAATAGCGTTGTAAGTATCTTCTATAAAGTCCATATCCGAATCTAATATTATCTTCTTATCCGCTACTCTATACGCTCCCCAGTCCTCAAATTGCTGCTGTGTCATTTCGCCTTTAATCTTATTAAAGGGAAACGCTTTGTTTAAAAACTTTTGCCTACGTGAGCAGCCCTCGCACTGCTTAATACCTAGTGATTGAGTAAACGCCTTTACAACATCGCCTATGCCTGTCATTTGCGGTTTGTTCTTAACTCCTTTTTTTCGTCCCATTTTTCCTTTTGTATTTTTTTAATTCGTTTATAAACTGCTTTATCTCTTTGTCGCTTTCTTTTTCTGTCGCTTTGCTTTCTTTATCTTTCATTTTATTGCTTTTGTGCTAGGTATGAATCTCTTAATTCCTTATCAAATTTTAAACTGTCTTTAATTTTAACAACGTTGTATGAAATAGTTGAGTAGTGTAATTGATAACGCTTGCCGAGTTCACGAAATGTTTTGCCGTCTACCTCCATGAGTGCTAAATCCGCATAGTATGGGTCGTGCTGCTTTAACTTTTCCGTTAACATTAACTCCGCGGCTGTGGCTTCGTTATCTTCGTTCTCTTGCGTTAAGTAATTACTAACATCTTCTATATCTATGTCGTGCTTATCGGTTCTTAGAACGTCCCTAAACAAATTTAAGATACACCAGTAGACATATGAACTATTTGTCTTTGTGTAGCCGTTGCGGTCAAACTTTATATACATCTCTTGCACTAACTCATCGCCTAGTTGCGTGTTGTTAGTTATAGAGTAAGCGTAAGACCGCCATTTGTTATCATGCTCGGCTAGTTTATCTAAGGTTGTTTGCATGGCTGTAAAGCTACTAAAAATATACGAATAAATAACTAAAAAAACCGCTGAGATTAAACAGCGGTTGTTGTTATCTTCTTAATCTTTTAGATTCTTTTACCTTGCATATAGCAAGCAAGCTTTCAGTTTGAGTGTTAAAATCTTTTTTGCTTGTATAAAAACCCATGCTAACTTGGTAAGCATTTGACTGATTTCTGTATACATACTGCCACTCGTATACAGGCTCTGCTATCGCAGCCCATGTACCCTTGTTAAAAATGCGGTTTCTGTTAAAGTATAAGTTATTAG
>Ga0306898_1000319_pt1 | contig 19604 bp, 28 predicted proteins | sample AntRauMFilla1564_FD_190424 | JGI IMG/M metagenome (GOLD analysis project Ga0306898, IMG submission 190424) | Saline lake microbial communities from Rauer Islands, Antarctica - Metagenome Filla 1 #564 (v2) (version 2) | ecosystem: Environmental > Aquatic > Non-marine Saline and Alkaline > Saline ...
TATTATCATAACCACATTTGTGGCACCAATAAGGTCTATCGTCAGATTTTTCTACTTTCCAGGACCAACCACATTTACAAATGGTTTTAAAATTTTCATAAAGGTATAAATATTTCATTATCTATTTATCCTATTACCTTATAGAATTTATACCCAATTCAGAAGCATTTTCAGAAGGTTTAAAAGAAACGGAAAGATCCGAAAGATCTTCATTAAAATTTAGGCTCCATAATCCAGTATCGGTTATTTCAAATTCTATGGGAAAATCATCAGGTGAATCTATAGAATATTCCTCCATTATAGATTTTATACCAATATCTAGATCCCGGGTTATCTCTTTTACCGTATTATTACTAAGAACTTTATATGCATAATTTCCAATAATATTATGCATTAGCTCGTTCAATTTTTCTTTGGCTTCTTTTTTCATTTTTTCAATTTGAGAGTGGGGCTTTTATTTCAGAATGACTTATATAATCTACTATATCAAAATCCTCTGCTATCCAATGTTCAGGTTTAAATGATGGAGAGTTTTTAAAGTGTAACTTTATATCCAATTTTGGGAGAGGCAGGGGTTCACGTCCGATTTGTTCCTTAGCCTGGTCAATATGATTGGAATATAAATGCATGTCTTCTAGGGTACCTATAAGCTCCCCTGGGACCATATTTACCTCCTTGGCTAGGATTTCAAGAAGAAGTCCGTAGAATACTTTAATTAATGTACTCATAGTCTCCATATTTATCATTTTTTGATTTTATCCTATGTATTATTAAGGACGCGCTCAAATTCAATCGTTTAGATGCTTCTGATAAACTTTCATATAAGATTCCATCGATTTTTACTTTTCTAATATTTGAAGGCTTCTTACCCTTTCTATTTTCACTTAATTTCTTTTTTATTTCTTCTGAATGGGTCTTACCATAAAACGGATTATTTTTACTCTTCCTATCTCTACAATCAGAACAAGTCCTGTTAATAGCCGCAATATTTTTACCGCATTTACATTTATTTTTTGATATCCCACCTTTCCAGTTTGGATTTCCGTTAGCAACATAAATTCTACGTGATTTTAATCCTTTTTTTATAACATTCTTCGGGATATTTTTATTTTTCCAGTATCCAACCTTTCCAAACATTCCGTTTTCCTCGCCTGAAACTTTATTTGAACGTTCTCTTAGTTCAGATTCAGATAAAGATGTCCAGTATTTTTTAGTTCTGTGTCTCTGCCCCTCCTTCCATTCTTCAGAATATTCAATAAACCTTGACGTATCCCCTCCGGTCCCACCCTTACTTAAATTATATCCGGTATTTATAGAATCTTTTTCTTCAATCCAATATCTTTCACGTTCATTAAGTTCTTCTCTTGTAGAGCATCTCTCTAGAATATACCTATCAAAATTTTCAAGCCCGTGTTTATTAATTGCTCTCTTTATTAATTTACCACTACCCCAATATTTACCTAGCTCATCCGAAGAATGTTGACCTATGTAAGATTTTCCGTTTTTCCTATTTTTAATCTCATATATAATCATATTAAATATTATTGATATTTTTTAGGTTTACCCTTTAATATATCTACAATTTTAAAAAATTAATTAGAAAGAGGAATCTTTATTGATGGATGACTTTCATATCCATCTAATTTAAAACTATACTCATCGCATGATGCTAAAAGATCATCTATATTTCCCCCGAAATTAACACCTTCAGAAATTATTAAATTTGGTAAATTCATCGAGATTCTAGTTAATTGTTTTTCAATCCCTTCTATCTGATTGTTATAGATATGAGTATCCCCCAATGATCCTATAAGTTCGCCCGGAATCATATTAACCATTTTTGATAAAATCAATAATAATATTCCATAGCTTGCAATATTAAAAGGTAGTCCTAATGGAACATCTACACTTCTCATATTAAACAGAAGTGATATTTCTCTAGACGGTACTCCTAATTTGTCTGAATCTGTTTTTACCTCTGATTCAAACAGTTCGTCTGTATGTAACTCTGTTTTTTTACAGTCTAAATTATGTAACCTGTTCAATAATTCACAGCGTTCATCAGTGTTCAACTTCCTTGTATAAACCTGAAATCCGAAATGGCATGGAGGAAGCGTCATATTCTCAATTTCTCCAACATTCCAGCTATTGACCATCATCCTCCGAGAATCTGGATTTTTTCTGAGATCATTAATCAGATTTTGGATTTGATCAATCTCTACGAATTGTGGGGTTTCATTTGGGTCTAATGCAGCCTCTGTGATGGCTAAATTTTCCATTTCAATAGGGCTCTTTGTTTTTCCTGACAGCACGTATTCAATCTTATCCTTCATAGATATAGGAATTTTAGTATTCCATCCTCTCCATTGCTTACCGTAGATGGGACCGAGTTCTCCCCACTCCTTAGCAAATTCGTCATTAGTTTTAATTGATTCTATGAATTCCTTTTTGTTTAAAATAATTAACTCTTCGGGGGCACTAAACATAGATTCTATATGAGGTTGAGATCCCAAAAGATCTCCATTTTCATAAGCTTCTTTAATTTTTTCCGCTTCATTTCTAAATTTCTTATATGCATCACCAACCCAAATATAATTTCCGGCTCTAACTAGAGATTGTATATTCGTTTCTCCTTTTAGAAACCATATAAGCTCTGTAACGATATTTTTAAATGCCATTTTTTTGGTAGTAAGGAGAGGGAATCCTTCGGACATTTTATGTCTAAACATTCTACCAAAAACAGAAATGGTTCCAGTCCCGGTTCTATCCGATTTTAGATACCCATTTTCCATGATATCCTGAAGCAAATCTGTATATTTTTTATCTAATGTGTTCATATTTTATTTATTATCTATTATTGTCTAAACCAATTTATCATTCCATCCCATAAAGCATCCCCGTGATTTATTTTTCCATAGGATCTAGTTTCCTCCATCTGCTCATTATCCAATTCAGCCATTTGTAAATTATCATCTATATCTTTTGGAGGCTGGACATTTTGGGATCTTTCTTTATATAGCTTCCACCATTGATTTTCATCGATACCCGTAGAATAGTCTGGACATATAGAAATTTCACCTGGATGGTAATCGGAAGGTTCTATAGTTGCTGGGATTCCATAGTACCAAATTTTTCTTCCTTTTTCTTCAGAAGGGTTTATGAAATTATAAGGATGTTCAGAAATTATTACTATTGTAGTTTGAGCTTTAGCTAAAGCGTATCCCAAATCATGGGAATGAAATTTATAAACTTCCTTTCCGTTAGCACTAATAGTGCATGCACCTCTACTAGAAATACTCCACTCGTCCCATTTATACTTACTTGTATTAAATTGCTTATAGTCAATTCCCCAACATACTCTATGGACCATTTTGTCAACAAAAGGTATTAGCTCTCTTTCTTTTTCAGCATCTGAATATTCTAGCCACCAAGTTGTTGGAGTTCCGTTCCATTTACCATTTTCATGTTCTAATCCATCTATAGACCATATCTGATATGGTTTATCGTTGATCATAATTTGAAAAGCTTTTCTAGGATTGTAATCTTCTTTAGCTTTTTCTATTGTTATTCCTTCCTTCATTTTTCTAACTTTTTAATTTTTTCTGAAAGTACGTGATATTCAGCAGAATTTCTTACATCATTGGGGTAAACATATCCGGTTATTCCCAAAGACCAATTTAAACCAATTTCTGCAAAATTATAGAGCAAAAGAAAGAAAGCTAAAAAGGTTGGAAAACACCAAATAAACATGAAAGGTACAATTTTTATTTTTCCCCTATCCCAAATCTTCATTTATTTTATTTATTAAAAGTGAATATATTCCATATTATTTTTCATAAAAAGGTCTAAGTGTACATATAACATCCCATGCGTCTTCTAAAGCATTGTGAGTAACTTTTCCTTCCACCCCAGCTCTTTCTTTACAAAGGGCTAAACCGGGTAAAGATTCATCATCTTCCCAGTCAACATAAAGTACCGCAGGATCTATAATTCTCGATCTTACTTTAAATAGCTGCTTCCATCTAGGAAGTTTTTCTAAAAATTTAAGATCGAAAGTACCAAAGTTTTTACCCGCTACGTTTAAATAAGTTTTAGGAATCTTAGACCCTATTATAGGATATGTGGATTCACCTTGAGAATACATCTGTGCATTTAAAATCCATTCCGGAGAAAACCCTTCTTGTGGAATTTTATGATCCCAAAGAAATTTAAAAAATTCTTCCGCTACTTCATCCTCATTATAGAATTTCATCCCCGATCCTGATTCAACGAATCTTCTAGTTTCATCATTTTGTGAGTTTTGATAATTAACAATATCACCTATGAGTGAGGCATTCATATTCAAAGCGAAAAAGCTTCCCGTGATATCACCAGATCTTTTAATAGCAGCATGGAATTTAGGACACTCCTCCAGGGGAAGAGTGTTCTTAGTATCCTCAATAATAGCTCCTATTGATAGAATTTGATTATTTTCTGGATCTAGTCCAGTAGTTTCGATATCTATGGATAAATAGATCATTTCGTATTTTTTTTAGATTTAGTTTTTATTTTTGGTTTATCGGCCTTTGGAGTTCGGAATACCCCTATTATTCTATCAGAATCTAAACAATCTTTGCAACAAGGAGTATGATATACATTACCCTCTAGTGTATCTAAGAAATCGTGCATTTTTAATTTTACTGAATATGCATCTTTATCTAATATCGCTTTTATACAAAAACTGCATATGGTTTCTTTTGGTATTCTCTTAGCCATTTTTTTTGGGTTTAATAATGCAAGAAATACAAACTCTGCTTAAATTTAGGACTTTTGGTAATTCCTTACCGCATACTGAGCAGTTATAGTTTACTTTCTTATCTAACTGTTCCATTACTATAAGAATTCTACCTCGTTTGTGGTTGGATTCCAATCTATTGTTAAAGGTCTATTTCTAAAGACGTAATTTTCATCTAAAACTGATGCGTTAATAAAGTGTGTGTCGCCATTAAACACATACCCAAATCCTTCATGTATATGGCCGAAAATATGGATTTTAGGTTTTATTTCTTTAACTCTAGCCAAAAGTAATTCACACCCAACATTCTTTGCACTAAATTTAGCATAATCTAATATCCCATAAGGAGGTCCATGTGTTATAAGAATGTCAATATTCTCGGGAATAGCTTTCCATTTTTCTTCAAGCTCATTTCCATATCGGGGAAGATTAAATGCCCAATTAAAAAATTCAGGCTGCCAAGGGGAACCATAAATAGTAACCTCTTGGTCTTCTATAAAATAAGTTTGATCCTTTAGATAAGTTATCTTTCTATTATGATCACTTATTAGGGATAAACTTTCAGATTCGTTTTTTTGAAATCCCCAATCATGATTTCCAGCTATTAGTATTTTTTCTTTATATCCCTCTATTTTATGATACCATCCGCAGAAAGAATCAATCTCATGTTTTTGACCTCTTCCAGTTATATCACCACCACATATGAGTAAGTCACCTCCGGGTAAGAAACCGTCTAATTTTTTATGAGATCCGTGGGTGTCAGAAATGAAAGTTATTTTCAATTTTTGGATTTTTGGATTAGATCCTTTCTATTTTTATGTTATAGTAAGGTTTATGATGATTTGTTTCGTGTTAATTAAAAGTTTTCCACATTTCTTTATAAAGTAAATAGACCCACGTTCTTTCCATTTCTTTAAAATCTCTAGTATCGTATGAAGATGGTCCACCGTCACGAATTCTAATTGCTTCGCTCAATCCTTCTAAATATTCCCGTAAAAGATCGCGAAATTTAGGCTTTTTATCTGTTTGATATTTTTTCGGATTTTCATGAAAATGTTTTATCCATTCATATAAATCTTCAGGATCTAAAATAGAATGCCAGGAATCTTCTAAAATTTTTTCTGAAAATTCTATAAAGCTTCTCATATCGATTTCCTCTTTCGTATAAGCTAATCCTAATCCTTGTAGATCTTTTAGAAGATCCTTCGAATCTTCATACTCTTTTAAATGCTCTATTATTTTAAAACAATTTTAGACATTTTAGAATATGTTTGGTAAGTATCAGATTTTTCCAATTCTTTTATTTTCCATACATCAGTACCTGCATAAAAGGGGTTCCTATTCTTATTAAATTCTTCAATATCCAAATAATAATCTCCAATAGCTAAATAATAATCAGAATCTGTATCTATATCATAATCCGAAGGGTTTTTATAATAATCTTTCAAATAGTCTGCAAAGTCCTCTGGCTCTTTATTTCCTCCAAACTCTTTTATAAAATCATACATATCCATCTCCTCCTTCGTAAAAGCTAAATCAAGATCTTGTAAGTCTTTTAAGAGGTCATTATATTCATCATACTTTTTTAAATGCTGCATTTCATATAAGCTATAAATTTTGTCCTTCTGGATACTTATCTAAAATCTCATCAAAATCTAAAAATACTTTCCTTCCGAAATCAACAATTTTAGGAAGGTCTCTTTCTTGCCGTAAATATTCAATTTCCTCTTCTCCCCTTCGGTTTCTAGGTTTCATTTCCCAAATACATAAACTTCCTCCGTCATCAAAAGCCTCCAAATAATAATTAAAAACTTCTTTCCAATCTTTTAACTTACCTGTATATTCAATATCATTTTCATATTCTTCTGTCTCGCCGGTAAAAACAGAATTAATTAAGAAAAGTCTCTTCGCGTTTTCGAAATCTCTAGCAAATATACAAATATGAAGAATCTCATATTCAGAAATTTCCGAAATCCACCATCCCATAAGTTTTTTATGTATAGTTAGATCTTCTAAGTCATCTAAGAGATTATTTTCGCTTTCGTAAATTTTTAGATATTTCATATACTATATAACTAAAAAGCTCAAGTAATTTCTTACTTGAGATTAATATTAACTGGATCGAAGTTAGTATTATTTAACCCCTGCGGGATTGATCTTTATTTCTCCTGTCTGGATAACTTTGATTTTATTCAGGATCTAAGTAATATTTCCTGGGACGTTTTTTTTTAGTTTATATAGGAGCCCTTTGACCTATATGGAAATCAACCTTTACTCGAAAGTATGATCGTATTCCTTTTTCTCTGATTGTAGTTTTTAAACTTTGCTGTACCGATCCATCTGGTTTCTTTTTATCTATTTTGCATATAAATTTTAAAATTGCTGTAAGAAACCAATATTCTTATATATCTATTAAGCTTTAATCATTTCGTACCTTTCATCTAAAATGGTTTTATCCATTATTTGAATTGGTGATTCTATTGTACCCCCTAGTAAACTTTTCATAATAGAAGGGGAAAAACCAGAAACTAAAGCGGTTCCCTTAGTGTCAAAAGATACTGGGATTCCACCGTTTCTAGATTGTATATTCCAGAATACTATTTGTGGCATATTATATCCAGCTTTAGAAAATTTTTCTTCTATCATCTCATGGGCCGAAGGGTTCCATGGGGTTTTGTTAGAATTTCCCCAACCTCCAGTTCCGGTAGCAGAATCAAATTCCATATCCGAAAGGATTAGGATTTTAGTAGGCATATCAGAATCTTTAAGATTGTTTTTAATTCCTTGCTGGAGAATTAAATCAAATGCAGCTTCCAAGTTTGTATTCATTTCCCAGTATGCTCTACGTAGTTGAGTCAATCTCGATTGTAGATCTCCTGTTAGATATTGAAGTTCAGGGCTTCCAGAAAAAGTTAAAAATGCATTTTCAAAGGGTCCTAAATTTCTTTCTGAAATATAAATACCTAGGGAAAGAGCCACGTCCATACAGGTTACGGTTTTATTTCCTCCTGCTGGGGTTTCCATAGACCCTGAGGTATCTACCATAGGTAGAATTAATTCACCATCAGCATCTTCAAAATAATTAGGTAAAGCTTTCCACTGCTCTGTAGAAACAGAAACATCCCCGTATTTCATACCCTTTATAATATCATAAGGATATACCGCACCAGCATTTATTTTTGCTTCCCCTTTCTTAAGGGATTCTACATATTCGGAGTATCTAGACTCATCATTTTTCCAGAATGCTTTTTGATATCTAGAAGCTGCAACAGAAGGTATTTTACCATATTCTATAGCATCCCAATTTCCGGAACACATAGCGGTCTCTATTACATTAGTTAGATTAACTAGGGTCTTTCTATATTGCTTTGGTGAGAATCCCAAGTAATTTCTAAGCTTAGAAGCTACTTTGCCTTTTCTTGGCATCCATTTGGCAGCAGTAGAGCCAATAAATTCAAGATTTTTTAATTTCCTTCTAAGAATGTCTTTGTTTGTCTCCATGTTATATTACCTAATATTTTATTATACCGCTAATATAATAAAAGTTTTTAATGTTTAGATGATTATTTAAAATTTATTTAAATAATCATCTAAATGGATGCCTTGTATTGGTATATAATATATGACCATACCATTCACTTACAAACTCGTATTTAAACCAACTAAACAATATTATTACGGAGTTCGTTGGGCTAAAGGATGTAGCCCAAATGATTTTTGGATAACTTATTTTACCTCATCAAAACATATTAAAAAACTTATAAATGAGTATGGGAAAAATTCGTTTGAATTTAAGGTAACTAAAACCTTTTCTAATAAAATAGATGCGGGAAATTGGGAAACTGCTGTTCTGGAAAGAGTAAAGACTAACAAAAATTCTAAATTTATAAATAAAACCAACAATATGCCTGTCTATGATTCCAGTGGACTTAAGGTCATTCATCACATCGAAACTGGGATTGGTACATTTCATGACCAAAGTATTCCAATTTCTGATGGTTGGAAATATGGACAATCAGATAAACATAAAGAAAATAATAAAAAGGCTCATACCAAACTATACTCTGACGGAAAATATAAAGCATGGAATAAAGGAGGAGGTAAACCAACTGGGAAATGTTCGGAAAAAAGGAGGATTGCGATTAGTAATTCAAGAATGAATACACCGAAAAGTGTATGTGAGCATTGCAACAAAAAGATAGATCCGGGTAATTTTAAAAGATTCCACGGAGATAATTGTAAAATGAACCCCGATATAAATCAGAATGTATTAAAAAAACGTTCAGAAAAAGCTAAAAATTCTATGAGAAAACAAAAGGAAAGGGGAACATTTAGTAAACCAAAAACACTTATTGGAATTTTTAAATGTCCCTTTTGTAGTAAGGAAAGCATAAATTATGGATCCATGAAAAGACATCATTTTAATAAATGTAAAGCTAAAGGCTCTTAAGCATTTCAATGCATTCTTCTTCCGACATATTATCTATTCCAGGGAGAACATCTGCTGCCATCTTACCGTTTTTTATTGCTTGTCCAACTAAAAAGAAAGCTTCGTTCTGTAAACTAGTTCCTTCTAGAACCAAAAGGTCATCCCATCTACCAAATAAAGGAATATAAGAAATATTAGGAGCTAATTGCTCTTTATAATTTTCTGCTAGGTAAGCCATAATATCTCTAAATATCTGTCTCTCTCCCGCACCTCCTCTTACGTCTCTCGCCCAGAAAAGGATTTTTAAAGCCCTCGTTGGATCCTCTATAAAAGCGGAGGAAAAATTAGAGATTAATTTACTTTTATCCTGGCCTCTCATTGCTCCAATATTGAAGAAGAGATCAACACAAGAATTTAGAGAAGATGAATTGGTTGTCATCCCATTCTCAGTTAAAGTATCTTTAGTTCTTAGTGCGTCTACCAGTTTCATGTTGTTTTTTTAAGGTGATTATTATATACCCAAATTTAAAAAAGTTTCTTTAAAAAATACGATAAAATTTAATTTTTATTGAACTATAGCAATTTTGTTTCAAACCTTTCCGCTAATACTTTTACTTCAGGTGGGGTATAACCTCCCTTACTATGTCTATTTTCTACTATAACACTAAATACATGAAATCCGTAACGGTCCGCCATTTTATAGTATGGTTCCATTTCTTTCTCGGTGGTAAAGTTATTCGAAACTATTATCTTATCTAATTCACTAGATCCTTTTTTAGAAGCCTCCATAGCATCCATAACAGAATTATGACACCAATTATTAGCAGATTGTATATTCTTTGGGTTGTAATTATAGGTTCCATCTTCGCTTCTGAAATACATATCAGATTCGAAAACTATTCCTTCCATTGTTGAACCTAGTGTTGTCTTACCAGAACCTGGTAATCCTCTTAGTAAATATAATATCTTTATTCTATCCTTTTCCATTAAATATTATACGGATAATAGAAATATAAGTTTCGTTTATTATTTATAGATCAATTCATTTTCGTCTTCGTCCCATATTAGGTAAGTATCTCTATATAAAAACTTATAGACGGTCTTTTCTTTAAAACTATAGTCCCTATTAGAAGTATGCTCTGGAAGTTTTGGTGGGGATATTTCCAATATATAGCATTCTGAATTAGTACATACTAGAAATCTTTCATTGTCAGTATTTACCTCTATTCTACAATATCCACTATTATGTATATTTCCAGTCCAAAAGAATTCTAGAAGTTGTTTTCCTGAATTAAAGCTTTCGGGGACTGGAAGATAATGAACAGAATCTATTATCGCAAAAAAAGCTACGGTTCTGGGAAAAATAATATCTATTGACAAAGACCTATCTACATAGCTATCTAGAGAATGCTTAAAAGTATTTTGCTTACTTGATGATCGCATTTCCCCTTCATATGTAACCTGAGCATTTATGTTAGTTGAAATAAACAGGGTTATTATTACAATTAGCTTTTTCATATTAATCTTCCGTGATATTTAGAGTTGAAGGGGTTACTGGGGATAATATTACGTTAACTTCCTCGGGTGGAGTTGAAGTATGGTTTCTTATTTCGCTCACATCTATTTGATTGGAATTTATTAACATCATTAACAATTCCATTTTTCCGTTTGTTGCATCTACCTGTTCTTTTATACTAGTAATCCTTTCATCTTTTAACTGATATACTAGGACCTCGAGTTTTCCAATCTTTTCCGAATTGCCGTCGTCACTTTCATCTATCCTTTTATCTATAAAATAATAAGTAACAAAAAACATAACACCAATCATTATCAAAAGTGACATGAAAGCTTTTATATTAAATGTTATTTTAGAGTCCTGTGTAAATTTCTTATTACCAACTTCTATTTCCTTCCCCGAAGGGTCTAATTGATCAACGATAGACATAATTACCTATTATTATTTTTATTAGAAGCTGCGGATTTTGAGAATGGTATGAATAAGCTAAAGTGGGTACACCCTCTATTAAATTCCAATATTCACCGGAATTATCTGGGGATGTCCAATAACCATTCCAGTAAAAGTATCTTATTCCTGAAATGTAGGTCAATCTAGAAGCTCCGTTTGGTCCAAATGAATTTGACTGGTAATATACAGAGTATTTATAACTTCCAACTTCATTAGGATAATTACTTCTGGTTACCCCCACAAAGAAAGAAGTACATCCAGCGCAGGTGTTACCAACTTGCTGCCAAGAATATCCCTGGGTAGTTGGAAAATTTATAACCGTCTGTGCATTTAAAGCTAAAGTCGAAAAGAAAATAGCTAATATTAAGAGAATTCTCTTCATATCTTTGAAGTTATTTACTCTATATATATTTGTATCTTCTAGTCTTTTCAGTAATATAAGCTTTGTACTTGATCTGGATTGTTGTAGATCATTTGGGGATTGGGATCCATTATTATGGACATTTCATCAGATAATGAATATAATTTGGAAATGTAGGATCTAATAGCATCTCTTTTATTCTTACCTATTTTAAACTTGGCCATAACTTCAGAAACTATATCCTCTATTTTTTCAGAAGAATCCGACTTTCTCTGGGTAAGCCATTCTCTTATTCGAATCTTGATCCCTTCGTCAATATAGATATTGATAAAACCATCTTCATATTCCAAAATATGCTTCATAAAAATGAAATCTTTTTGTTTTATATATATATAACCAACATAAATATATTTATATAAACTTTATTATGATAGAAGAACAAGAAAACGAAGAAACTCAAATTGAAGAATTTTCAGGTACTGAGGAAACTACAGGAGAGGAAACTGGTACTGAGGAAACTACAGGAGAGGAAACTGGTACTGAGGAAACTACAGGAGAGGAAACTGGTACTGAAGAATTTACATCAGGCGAGGATACTACAGGAGATGAAACAGATTCTGGAGAAACTACAGGAGATGAAACAGATTCTGGAGAAACTACAGGAGAGGAAACAGATTCTGGAGAAACTACAGGAGAGGAAACAGATTCTGGAGAAAATACAGGAGAGGAAACTGAAGAAATCTATAACGATGGATCTGAAGAAGGAAGCACTACTGCTCCAGAAAGACCCGGAAGAGTGGTTTCATTTGATGATTTTGTATCCAACCAAGAGGAACAATAGAATAACCAGGTCTTAAACCAAAAAAAATCCCAATATTTTAAAATATTGGGATTTTTTATTGAGATTTTTTATTCTCCAGAAGATCTTCCAAGATCTTTCCTTATTAACCTTCTAACATAATCAGAAACTGATGCGGGTTTTTCCCCTTTGGATAAAGAATCTTTAGAAATTTTCTTAGCCAAATCAACAAGGTCTTCGTTACTTAATAAAACTTGTATTTTTTCGGTTTTTTCTTCTTGTTTACTACTAGCTTTCTTTTCTAGAAGTTCTCCTATTGTTAATATATTATTTTTCATTAGATCTTAAATTTTTTTATATATCTGATTTTTCTTCAGAATCTTTACTGAATTCTATCCCAGCTTTTCTATCTCCTCTAGAATGTTTTGGAGAAAATCCAGATTTTGGCTTATCACTTATTATAAAAGCTTTATGAGGATTCACTGTTAGTCCTAAATCTCTCATTAATTTTCTATTAACCAAAAATGGGGTACTTTTTTCGGTTCGGTCCACGGGAGAAACTTTTACCTTATCCATATGGGCATCTCCTATATTAAAAGAAACTTCTACTATAGGTCTTTCGCTTCTATCTCTTCCAACTTCTGCTGTTGAATATCCTACTATTGGGCTTTCCATTTTCACTTCACCTACAGTCCAATGTAAAATTTCGTCCTTTACCTCTATTTCGTCAGCGTGTATAGTACAAGAGGTAGACCCGTTACCAGTATCAAATTTAGCAACCAAGTTACCAATACCGGAAATGGCTACGGTCTCTAAATAGCCGACCTCCATCTCTGTATATGTCCAGTTACCTTTATCACTTACGTAATCTATAATAGTATTGACAACGGGTTCATCCATAACTTTAGAAATCCCCTCAGTACCTGGTGAAGAATTAACTTCTAATATGTAAGGATTTTCGCTTTTTTTATCAATCATTATATCAACTCCACACCAGTGACATCCCATCACATTCGCCGCCTTACAAGCTATTTTTTTTATCTCGTCAGTAAGCTCGAATCCTTTAACTTCACCTCCTAAAGAATAATTAGTTCTAAAATCCTTATCTACCGCTTCTCTTTTCATAACGCCAACAACTTCACAATTATCTGCACTGTTTAAAGAAAGAGGGTTAAACTTTTTAACTATTATTTGAACTCTAATATCATAATTAGAATCTATTTTTTCCTGAAGTAATATTTCACTTTCTGGACTTAATTTAGTTATAGTTTGATATACTGATTTTAAAGATGCATAAGAATCTACAATAGATACCCCTATTCCTTGGGATCCTGAAAGTAGCTTCATTATCACTGGAAATTCCCCGCCTATTTTTTTTAGTCCATCGTCAAGATTTGAAACATCACTAACGATTGCATATCTAGGTATAGGTAATTTTTCGTTCTCTAAAATAACCGAGGTTAAATATTTATTTTCACAAGCTTCTATTGAGGATAAAGAATTCACACAGAAATATCTGCCCTTTTCTAATTCCCTCATAATTTGCTTAGTTTTAGAGTTTTTAACTACCCCTCTTCTAGGAACTATAACAGTATTTTTTGGGTTTATTATTATTTCTGGACTACCCTCATCGGAATCCAAAATCAGATGTCCGTTATAGAGTTTGTCCATAGTTATGTTATCTACATTAACTACATTACACTCTATAGATCTTTTTTTGCACTCCTCCAAAAAAGATTCAGAGGTTTTACTTACTCCTTCGGTACCGGAAAGTATTAATAGATTTATTTCGGAGTTTTCTTCAGCTTCATTGAGAAATTGAGAAAAATCCAAAAGTTTATTAACATTAAGATTTTTTTGCATATATCCAAAGGATTCTTTATCCTATATATCTAAGTATTCTTTCTTTCCTTTTCTACTTTATCCCTGATTTTTTCTAAAAATTTAAAAGATTCGCTAGATCCAATTATAGCATCAGATTTCCCTATAAGGGTATTTAGAAACTCTACGTCAGATACACTCTCTGAATGTATTTTTTCTAGATCTCCAACTTCAGGGAGCATTCTTTTATTGAATCCCATTTACCAAAGAGTGTTAATCATAAATAGATTAGGACTTATTTTATTATAATTCATAACTTCTATAAACCTGTTTATTGGATCCAAGATAGTTTTAGTAAACTGGTGATCGTAATCGATTGGAGGAGCATATTCATAAGGAAAGGTTCCTTGAGCATATGAAAATACATTATTTTCCATAGGGCTGTTAGTTTTTACAAAATACATTCTAACTTTTTCTCCGCTACCTAAAAGGGGATATTTATCCTTATATTTAGATTTATTCAAAATATAATTATGATATGCACTAGCTCTAACGTGGATCGGACATCCCTTACCAACCTCTAGTGCCGTTGTATCATTAAGCACAAATTTCTCATATCCTTTCATATTTACAGAATTCGAAATGTTCTCCGGTTCCTGTACCTTAAACTCTTTCTTGATGGCCTTAAGTTCCTGAACGAATTCTCTAAGTTGGAATTTGCTACCTGCAGCAAATATGAATTTAGTTAGATATCCAAGTTTTTCTCTAACAAATACTGGTGTTCCTCCCTTAACCATTTCTACCCCGGTATACTTAAGGGTTGATCCTTTTTCAAAATGTTGGCCAGAATCATATACTAGATTCAGTACATATTTTTTCTTACCTAAGAATATCCCATTAGCTGAAAGTGTTTCCAACTCAAAATCTTGGTAATTGTCAGTTTTACATTTTTCAGCATAAATATCGAAGCATTTTTGTAAATACCCAACTATTCTTTTCTCGTTTAAAGCGAGTATGAAATCTTTGGGACTTCCCTCCCATCCTTCGAATGAAGAAACTACTTCCTCAAAAGAAACATAATTGGAATCAGTATCACCATAAACAACCATTGGTTTCTTAATTGGCTTTACATTATAGATTCCCAGCTCTTTATGTAAGGCTTCATCTTTATGCCAAAATTCATGGAAATATTTATCTAAGATTTTTTCAGAGTGCTTAATTAAATCTTGTCCTTGTAAAGTTACTGCTTCTGCAACATCTGGATTGAAACAAACGAACCAGTTATTACCTATGGCACCATAAATGGAGTTCATAGTTAGCTTTATTGCCTGTTCTTCATTTTTAAGTTCGTCCCTTCTGGATATTGCTTCATTAATTTTTATTTTAAGCTTTTCTATCTTACTTTCCATTCAATACATAAATTAAAATTATATACTTTTATAGATAATTAAGTAATATTGTTTCTATAAAAGCGAAAATTAATGCTACTTGAACGATATATAAGGGGCAATAAAAAAGATAGAATGATAATATCAGATTTCCTAAATGATAAGGGTCGAGTTTCATCGACCAGGACCACAAAAAGTTATGTTAAGAAACATTTCTATAAAGAATATTCAAAAGTGATAAAGCATAGTGAAATGATTGGATTGGAACCGGAAAGATTTTCGGAAGAATTATATCACTATTTAAATAATATACTAGAACCCGTTAAATGTAAAAAATGTACCGAAAAAATACCGAAATTCACCGGGCTTTTGACGGGGTATTTAGATTATTGTAGTTCTAAATGTTCTAATAGTTCTTTGGTTGTTATGGAAAAAAAGGAGAGAACCTATATTAAAAAATATGGGGTAGATAATCCTTCTAAATCTAATATAATAAAGAAAAAAATAGAAAATAAATTCATAGAAAATTACGGGGGGAATCCATTTACCGTTAAAAAAATTAAAGATCAGATAAAAAAAACCAATCTAATTAAATATGGGAATAAGCATCCAATGGGTAAAGGAAGTAACCTATATGAAAAATTAGACAATGAAAAATTAGATACATTTCTAAATAAATATAGGCATTTAGAGGTAATTAAAAGAGAATCAAAAAAATGGGGAGAAGTAACAATCAAATGTAATGAATGTAATAATAATTTTACTATATCCAAGTGGAATTTACACCAAAGGACAAAATTATTAATAGAAACAAATCCATGTACAATTTGCAATCCTATCGGATGTATTAAATCTTCAGGAATCGAAGATTTCGTTAGGGCTATATTAGAAAAGAATAAAATTAGATATACTGAAAATGATAGAACTATATTGGAAGGTAAGGAGATCGATTTTCTTTTACCTGATCATAATATTGGGATAGAAACAAACGGTTTGTATTGGCATTCAGAAAGATTCAAACATCCGCTATATCATCAAGAAAAAACAAATTTAGCTAAAAATAAAGGCTATCTATTGATTCATATATTTGAGGACGAGATTACAAAAAATAAAGAATTAGTAAAAAGTAGAATCCTATCTATATTGAACCAAAACAAAAGAATTATTTACGCTAGAAAATGCAGCATAAAAGAAATAGATTCGAAAAAATGTAATGCTTTTTTAATAGAGAATCACTTGCAGGGAGCAGCAGGGGCAAAAAAAAGATATGGAATGTTTTATGGTGGTGAATTAGTATCTGTAATGACTTTTGGTTCTCTAAGAAAAAACATGGGGAACATAAAAAAAGAAGGGCATTGGGAACTAATAAGGTTTTGTAACCTAAGGGGAATTAGTGTTATTGGAGGGGCTTCCAAATTACTTAGTAAATTCAAAAAGAATAATACACCCAAGAAATTAGTTACATATTGTGATGCTAGATGGTCCGATGGAGAATTTTATAGAAAATTAGGATTCATATTAGAACATCAAAGTAAACCTAATTACTGGTACTTTAAAAATGGCATCAGAGAAAATAGATTTAAATATCGAAAGGATCAATTAATAAAAGAAGGATACGATCCTAAAAAATCCGAAGCTCGGATTATGAACGAGCTCGGATTTTTAAAAATATATGATTCAGGCTCTTATAAATTTTCTATGTAATTATTTTTACTTAGTTACTAACCCAACCGCACAAGAGGTAGTGGTATCGCTAGAAAAAAAGACCATTCTATTTTCATGAACATAACACTCTCCCGTTTCTACGTCAACATATCCTAATTGACTTTTATAAATAGAAATCTCTCTAGTCTCACTATTAATATCTATTTCATCCTCCTTTATATTTAACTTAAAATCGAAAGAGTTTCCCTTTACTACTATTTTATCTTTAAAAACGTCCCATTCCAAAAGTTCGTCCGAATCAGTTTCAAGGTTACATAAAGCTGCAATAGAAGTAAAGTCAGAATTATATAGTTTAAATTTATGGATATAATCCTCCTTAGAATGAACCATTTCTAATACATTATCTTCAACATAAGCTAATAGGCTTAAGTCTGCACAACGTATTTTTATAGTTAGTGTTGGAGAAACTAGATTTAATTCAGTTGCTACACAATCACCATCATTTAGGTGGGATAAATTAAGTTCCAAATAGATATCTTCTTCTGTTCTAAAATGCTTAAAAGCATCCATTAACTTAGTAACATCCATTATACCTATCTTAACCCTATCAGTTTTTATAAATTCCCAGTCGATCTCTCCGTCGAAAATTTCTGTGTTCTCAACAGCTGAATACTTCATAACCGCTTTATCCGGGGTATGTACTTTAGAAAAGGTAGTTTCCTCATTAATTTCTAATAAAACACTTTTCTCTATTACTTTTAACTTTTTAAGGAAAGTAATAAAATTTTGGGGGCTAGTGACTCTTAATTTCATTTTTATTTTTTGTATTTATTCTACTGTATTATTTATGGTTTGTTTCTGGAATTTCTTTAATTATATTTCATCCTCCTCATCCTGATCTATAACTTCAGTCTCTTCAATCTCTTCCTGGAATATCTCTATCCCGTCTATCTCAGTTTTTTGATCGTCGTATGATTTTGGGATTAATGAAATAGATTTAGCTCCCTTAGATTTTTTTCTTGTTGAATTTAGTATTTTTTCCTGGGCTTTTATTTTTCTTTTACCAATTATTATTAGTTTTTTGGTTTCTATTATCAGGTCTTTTGTTTCTTTTATTACATCATCAGATAATTTAACTATTTGAATCTTAGATAATCTAGCCGATATCCATCCCTTAAATCCTTTCAAGAAAGCCAAAATCTCTACATTTTTCCTTTTCTTAGAGCTCATAAAAATTAGAAATTTAAGCTTCGCTTCCAAATATTCTAACTCATTATCAAAATTAACTAAATCCCTTTCCAGTCTTTTAAGTCTTACAAATTCCAGATGAACTTTAAAAGAATCTAAATAATCCTTCACTGAATCGAATTCCATAACAGATCCATCCCTAACGAAAACCACATTTTCTCTAACTATAACCCTTCCCATATTTTGAATCCACACACTAGCAGAGTCAAATTCTTGAGGGCTTATACCTCTTAAGGTAACCTGGATATCACATTTCTTTTTAGATGAATTTTCTATTTTATATGCTATTTCACTTTGGTCTAACTTATTTGTTAACCTATTCATAAAACTTTCATATTTAATAAGAGGGGAAAGATCAAAAATTCTAATAGATTTCCTTTTCTTGTTAATCTCTATTCCACTTTCTACTAACCAAGATCCTTCTTCATTATTAAATCTAGTAACTTTACCAGAGAAGTCTTTAAAATGAGGCTTTAGTATTTTATTTTTACCCTCTAAATATTCTATTACGTCCTCTCTTTTTCTGGGAAGTATATTACTCCTGTAGCCAACCGCTATACCAACAACATGTGTAGATATACCAATAGGATATTCTACGTGAAGCCAGTCGTGCCCTCCTTCTTGATTTTTGATGTTTAGGTCTTGGTGTTCGGATATAGTTTCTTTAGCCCATTTACTTATCCTAACGGAGGTGTATCTAGGAGCAGAAGGAGAAGGGTTTACTGGGGATCCGAAAAATCCGTCACCTTCTAATACTTGCATATCACAACCAAAGGGTCTAGCTAATTTAGCAATAGCTTTAGCCAATGATGAATTATGACTTATTATGTTTGATTTACCTATTGAAAAATTAGAATATTTTTCTACCGTTATATCATAAAATGGTTTTGGCTTAACCAATTTAATTTTCTTTATTGATTTAATTTTCATTTCTTATGGATTCGTCAAAAAATTTAATTTCTTCTTTAAGTTCTTCTAGTGTTATACTACACGAAGCCCACTTGTTTCTATTTTCACTAAAAGTTAAAATATCAAGATTGGAAATATGTCCTATTATATCAGGGTTTATATTATTTAAAAATCCTTCGTTTCTAGAAAATTTGTGATCTACCGTTAGCCAATCATTTTTTTCTAATTTTCTTGATTCCTTTAT
>Ga0306898_1000320_pt1 | contig 19540 bp, 32 predicted proteins | sample AntRauMFilla1564_FD_190424 | JGI IMG/M metagenome (GOLD analysis project Ga0306898, IMG submission 190424) | Saline lake microbial communities from Rauer Islands, Antarctica - Metagenome Filla 1 #564 (v2) (version 2) | ecosystem: Environmental > Aquatic > Non-marine Saline and Alkaline > Saline ...
AGCAACGCTAATATCTGTTCGTCGTACTCATGCAAGAGCTTGAATACTTCATCGACTGTTAGTAGTCGGCAGACTCGGTTTTTGTGTTCGCCTGTATCGTCAATGAATGTACCTTTAGGGCAGAAATACGACACGAACATTTCATCCCGGGCTTGCATTAGGTGTATTATTTTTGTTTTCATAGGTGTTATTTAGTGGGTGGGGTTAATTTCTGATAGGGCTTTTTCAACACTCATAGACAGCACTCCTTCAAATGCTAGGACTTTCCTTACTTCAAGTATTAGGGCGGTGCGGTCGGCGGTGAGGGCTTGAACTAAGTTTTCTCTAACTTCTTGCTCTAGCTCAATGGTAAAAAACTTACCCCACGCATATTGAGACATAAACTCCTCTACCTTCTCCTCTACGCTTGGTATCTTAGTCATAGGTGTTATTTTTCTAATTCCTCAATTTTGTCTGTTACTTGTTGGTAAGTTACATTTGAAAGCATATTTACATACGGTACGGTTTCTCCAAAATATTTATCCATTATTTCTTGTCGGGTTGTTTCATCAGTGCAAATAAAAACGGTAATTTTTTTAGTCATACTACTTCCCCAGCTTACGTCTGATTTCTAATAACGCTGCTTCGGCTAGTTCTTTGGTCTCGTAGATTCCTAGGAAGTCTCGGCGGGCGATGTCAACTGGGTCATTATTCCAAACCTTTAGACCAGGAGAACCCACGTTATCAATAACGATAAACCAATAGTCCCCACCATCTTCAGGCTCCCACGCTGGTGTGTCCCAAGTGTAGCCGAACTCTATTAAACCAGCTTCATCGGCAGTAAAACAATATTTAGTGAGGTTGTCCATTTGAGAAATGTGCAATACCGTCCCGCACGTTTCTATCACTTTACGTGTAATCCCGTTTCTGTCTTTTATCAGGTCGCCTTGTTTTAATGTTGTCATACTAATCTAAGTAAATTACCTTGTCCTTATAAACTGCATACTTTACATCTTCCATAGTAAATATCATTACCTCAGATGTCAGTCGTACTTGTTGCCACTCTATTCCGTTCTCTAGTGTTCCGTAAAAGTCTCCTGTAGGTGTGATGTGCATTTCCTTTACTGGCTCGTTGCACCGTGGGCTGTATGTCCAGTTGTGGTTGTTGCAGAGTACGATTGCTGTGATTGCTATTTCTAAAATCATATCTTAGAAAGGAAAAGCAATATAAGTCCACATACTGCTGCCATTGTCAGGAAGTCTGCAATCTGTAGAAGCCAATGCTCTCCTTGCTCGTTGTAGCCTGATTTGTACGCGTCTGTTGTTGTTGTGTCTGGGTCTGGGTTCATTTTAAGTAATGGCTAAGTGTGTAAATCCAATCTTCTTCTCCTTCTGGGTTTTCTTTCTTCTTGCCTAGTAGCCAAATCAGGAAGCCGGGGTTTTCTTTGGCGATGTTGCTAATTAGCTGTTGTTGGGGGGTTTTTCCTTTTGCGGTAGCATATTGGCCAAACGTAATGCTTTTGATTAGTTGAGGCTCCATGCTAATTTGCATCATCTTCCTGATTGTGTCCTCTTTTGATAGTCCGTACTGCAATTGGATGGCTCGTGCCAGCTTCTTGAACACGGCTTCGAGCACTATGATGTCTGCTAGGGCATCGTGGGGTGATAACTCACCTAGGTCAATCTCAAGCTCGTAGTAGTAACGTAGGTACTGAAGGGTATGCTTTTCTAGCTGACCTTCATCAATGTGTTGAGCTAATTTTCTGGTGCAAATGTGTCGCTTGAAGTCTACTCCTTCTTTTTTCATCATTCTAAGGTCGAAAGCTGCATTGTGAGCGATGAAAATGTAGTCTTTGGCTACGAGGTCGTTTATCTTAGCTTCGGTAGTACTTCCGGCATACGGAGGTTTTAGTGCTACATCTTTGGTGGTTACATGGGTGATGGATGAAGCTACGTGTCCGATTGGTACAGGTGGTTTGAACATTTCATTAACTGTCTCGTCTGTTGTTTTGTACGCTACTTGGTACATTCGATCCTCTGTATCGACTCCTGTACTCTCAACGTCAAGGAATAATAATTTATTTTGCATATTACAGGTTAAAAAGGGATTAAAAACTCTGGGTTGCCTCCGTCAATAATTCTCTCTCGGATGGCTTGCCTTGCTTCGGCTGATAATTTCTTAGATAATTTCATTTGGTTTTTTGAATCAAACATAGCTACTATGTACATAAAATTATCTTTGATGTTTGCAATGTCTATGACTTTAGCTATTTTTTCGTCTGTGTACATTGGTACACTGTTTGTTTCTATCCACACTTCAATTGCTTGTCTTTTAACTTCCTGAAAGATTTCTTCTGATGGGGGAGTGTAATACATATTATGTTAGTCCTAACTGTGGGTCCTGGCAATGTTTAGTTACTACTGTTTCAAGCTCTGATCCCATATCCATGATTGACTTATAGCATTTGAGTGGTAGTTCAAATTTGTTTTCTGCTGAATATGATTCAGTTGAAATACTGTGGTCTGGAACCTTTCTACCTTCTTTTGTGTAGAGCGACATATATGTACGTACAGTAATTTCTCCATCTTCGTCGAACCTTACGTCATGGCCGGTTAGTTGTGCCTTCTCAATTTTGATGTCTAGTTTTTGCATGGTTAGTGTTTTAGTTCTATTGAGTAACAGTCTGCTTGTCTCCAGTTTCTTCGTCTTGATTCTTCTGCTGCTTTCTCTCTTATTTCTTCTATCGTTTCTGCTTCGATAATTACTGAGTCTTCAGAAAGGGTGTGGATTATTTTAAATTTCATGCTTTAGCCTTAGCTTCTTCGTCGGCTTTTAATGCTAGGTAGTACTGTCGTAGTGCTACGTTATATACTTGTGATCGGCTTGTTACTCCCAGCTTCTCGATGATGTAATTGGTCATTTCTTCTGCTTCACCAGTGTAGGTGATGCTAAAGTTCCTTACTTTTGGTTTCATGCGTTGTTTATTATCTGTTATATATACATAATATCACATGTCTATTGTCCATGCAAACACATGTATGTTAGACTACTGATTAGTGGTGTGTTGTCGCCTTCTACGATTACCCTTGGGTTGGGATTCGAATCCCGTTGGTAGAAGGAGAGAGCACATCAGTATGTCACACACTTGTATACAAGGTGCCAAGCGATGGATAGCTCCCTGAAAAGCGATGCCGTCCATTTAGCCCATCATCACCTTAATGTATAGATGATGTGTTCCCACCTGCCGCCAATAGTATTGGACACATTAGAGTAACTGACATGCGCGTAGGGTTACTTGGCAGGCAAAAGCACAGCATCACATTAAAGATTAAGCCGGGGGTTCGAGTGTCGGAATAGTGTAACCGATGAAGATATTGGGGAACTTGCTCCCTACCACGTAAAGGGTGACTGCTACAGAGTCACTATATAGAACGCACATACTGTAAGGTGACTATACGAGTCATATGGAAACGTGTCGGCATAACCCTATCGGGGTCGGTACGGCGATGCCATGTCTCGGCAAATCCTTACCTCGAACCCTCAGTTTAGTCTTTAAAGTTTAAGTGCTCTGACTGATTCTTGATCCTTCGGTCATAGCACTTAGTCCTTAATAATTAACATATGAAAAAAACATACATACAAACAGACGACCAATTCGAAGCTGACTTGGCCGAGCTCAAAGAATTAAACCCTGGCTTTGCTGGGTCCGTTTTGATTCGTCTTGCTGTTCGATCAGCTGCACAAAGTAAGTTTACTATTATGTTGGCTGGAGACAGTAAGACAAAGACTGGAATGGAACGTAAAGCAGCCTTACAGCCTAAAGATACATGGTGTGGGATATTTGGTGGTGAGATGAAAGAGGGTGTTTGTAGTATTTATAAGTACGAGACTATGCCAACAGGACACGTGAGGAAAGACAAGAGGTCTATTGCTCTGAGTGCATTCCCGTTGGACCGAGATGATTTTAGGAAAAGTATCTTAGGTCACTTCAATACTGTTGAGGATGCGGAGGTTGCTTATAAGGCAAAGCCGTTATGTTAGTGGGATTGATAGGTTTTAAGCAGGTGGGGAAGAGTACAGCAGCTTCTTACCTACAAGATAAATATGGGTTTGTTCGACATAATTTTAAGGATGCTTTAGTTGAGGAAATGAAGGAGAGGTTTCCTGATTTGTTGGAGGAGTTTGCTTGTTGTTACTTTCCAGATGATTTAGGTATGAGCGGTTGGAATCGTTTGTTTTTTGAGAAGCCACCAGCTATGCGTGCCTTGATGCAGAACTATGGTACTAATGTTCGACGGTTTGATGAAGACAGTTACTGGACCGACAAATGGGTTGAGGGGTTGCTTTGTGGTGATGTCGTAGTAGATGATGTACGGTTTAAGAATGAAGCAGCAGCAGTTAAGGGTCGTGGTGGTGTGTTGATCCGGTTGGTTCGTCCTGATGTTAGTACTGGAGGTCAACATGTAAGTGAGACTGAGCAGTTGGATATTGTCGCTGACCACACTATTGAGTGTGTTGCTGGGGATCATGGTGATTTGTACAAAAAGCTAGATGCTATAGTGCTAGACCCACACGAATAAAGTAAAAGCGGTATCGCATATGGTATTGGAAATTGCAAGGTGTGATTTGCTTTGCCCGAACTGCCACGCTATTCGGACACATGACCGGCGCAAATAGTCTAAAAACGCAACGGGTAGAAGGGTTTGGCTAAATGGTGGATTCTGCAATGTTTTTGTCTTTTGTCAACAAAATCATGATAACAAAAAAGCACTATATTTCTATAGTGCTATTTCTGCTATGCGTTCGATACGCTTTACTGTACTAGCTTTATGGTTTGGCATAGGTAGTTTTTACCGCCTATGGCTTTGTCGCCTACATTGATGTACAAATTATCGCCCTGTATATCAAAGTTTGCAAAAAAAGTTCTCTCTTTTTTATATTTAATATCTATTAGGATGATTTTATCCCCGCCCTTGCTTACTGTTCGCCCTGCTTTGTCGCTGCTTAGTTCCGCGTATAATTTTGCCATACTAAGTGGGGTTTATGATTGTCTCAATAACTTCGTACCAGCCGCCGTTACCTGACAGCATGTCATGTTGGCCTTCAATATAATCCCGTTCGGTAAATTCTTTTGCTGTTTTGTGGTGTAGGTAGTAGTTGAGCATTGTCTGTTCCTTGTTTCCTAGCCACATGAAACCGCTACAACTTTGAATTTTATTCTCATGATAATCCTCTTGATTATCACCAAAACAATATTGTGCAAGCTTTTCATGGTCCACGGTAAATATAAAGCTACCTTGGTCTGTTTGAAAATTATATTCTCGCGGACTCCACGGTTCGCCGTCCTTTTCTATTTTTAGAATTACATCATCAATAATGTTATCAGTTAACAGATTATAACAAGTGTCGTAAAGCATGTTTACTAGCTTTTTATGATCGTATTTGAACTCAATATCATTGAATGATAGATTGTTTTCGCTCTCTTCGATTATGTCGTCCTTTTCCTGTTCCTCATGGCTTTCACCTGTAAACGTCTGATAAGTATCAAGCGTGTAGGGCGTGTACATTGTTGTGAGTTGAATTTTCATATTATTTACCATCAATATTAGCGTGAGTAATGTCACCAGCCTTGCGAGTCATACCGCATAAATTGCATTTATGAGCATGTGACTGGCAAAAAGTTGGTGCTAAACATAACCAGTAATGCTTTTTACATTTTGGCTTTATTATTTCTTTTGCCATATTAGATTGATTGTAGTCTTAATCCTTTGCGCTTTGCGTTCATCTCATTTTGATTCATCTTACCATAGCCCATAACCTCTGATGGGGTATAGATTGTGTGAAATACCATATCCATGCCACAACCTACAACACGTATACAATCACTATCTGTGTGCTTCCAGTCTAATGCTTGAGCTACTTGATAAGATATATTTACAAGCCTTTTGCCGTCCAGCATATACAGTGCAATGTCTCGACTCATTCCAGACCGTGATACATGTATCACTTTGCCATAAACTAGGGTATTCTTTTTCATTCCCCAATCTTTTAAACGTGCAATAGCTTCAATACTAATCTGTTGTTTTTGTTTGTTCATCTTATTTATTTTTTTATATGTAAGTAATCAAACAGCGCCGCGGGTGGCCGTGTTAGGGTTCGCGTGCTGTTTGTTGCTGGATTGTCAATGTGCTGTTGCTACTAATGTAGCCCATACAATACCCGAACGTGTCGGATACTGTGGGGTTATGCTAGTAATGCTAGGTCGTGCTTTAATGTTGGTGACGGTGCATTTTCTATTAGTTTATTTAGTATATGGCTGGATAATTTGCCGGTGGTGTATGTGGTGCAAATGTCGCCCGACATAACATTGGCCGTGAATGATAAAACCCACATCATACTGCTGCCCCTGTTAGAGTTGTACGTATTCCCGCAATTATCGAACAGGGTAAACATTTTTTTTGATAGTACAGAAACGGCCTCATGATAATCTTTTGTAGTAATGCCGTTAAGTGATACGTTTTTATTTCTATGTATTGTCATATTGTGGGGTTATGTTAGTCAATTACGCCGTTGCTGGTAAAATCGTAGTCATTGGCTTGGATAGTTTCAATAATGGCCTCGTCTGTTACCAGATACTCATAATCTTTTTGTAGTATCACACTGTATGCATTGATTAACATAGTCTCAAAACTTTTGTCTGCCATCTCTAGCCGTTCATCAAAAATATCTTCGTGTTCTTCTGCTACGTGGTTTGGCTTGTTTTTATCCTCGTATTTTTTGACAAGTGTATCACGTACCGACAAATAGTCTGTTGCGATTCTGTACGTGTCGCACATTTTCCCGTGGTTATCTTGGATGTTTTTTGCTACTTGATGCGGGTCTTCGCTAAATTTACCTGTTGCGTGCCGGTTTCTATCAAGGTCAAAAGATTCTAGTGTCAATCCGATATCTTTTGCATCGCCATAAGTACCGCCCCACCAGTCATGGTCGATATTTATATCCGACAAGTTGGTGACGGCTTTTTGCTGTTGCTCTTTTGTTAGCTCATCGTATTTATATACGTTGTATGTTTTTGTTTTCATTATATTTTATCTGTACATTGTACGGTTATTAAATTTGTGCCTGTTTGTAGGACTGTCACGCTGTTATATTTACTGTACATTCTATTCTGGTATTGTTCGGCTTTTTTTAGGTCCTCATTTGATTTGATTGTGAATTGTTTTTGTATTATGTCGTTAGCTTGAGATATCATATATATGTATTGATTTAATTGATTTTAAAACTTATTTTATTTGTCTTACGGCCACAGAATGATTCATCGTATGCTACGTAGCATTCTGACTCAAGTTTTTCCTGTTCATCGTCAGACATTTTTTGCTGTTCATCAAAAGATAGAAAATGTTCAATTTCGGTCTGAGCATTTTGAAACATTTTCTCAATTAAATATTCATCATTTGCACCGGCCAGTCTTATTAGTTTCAACAGTTCGGCTTTTCTTGTTTTTGAGATTATCATATATATGTATGGTTAAAACATTTTTACTAGCCTTGATTGTGTTCGTGCGTGCTTTGCTCGTTTGATTTGTTCAACGAGTGTTGGTCGTTTTGGCTTTGGTAGCTGTTTGATTAGACTGATTTGCGCTTCTCGGTAAGTGTCGGCTATTGCTATGTGGTCGCCGTGGGTGGCTACTATTGAGCCGTTAAAGTTTATTATTTGCATGTTTTATTTGTTATCGGTTATACATACATATTATTATATTTACATACATATGTCAATGTATAAGTGGGTTGACGTTGGTGGTTTTCTGTTCTTGAGTTTTTTTGCTCTTTTTTGCCCTTGACAAAAACGTAGTGTGGTATAATGCGTGTTTTGAGTAGGCCAATTACCCAAAATTATCAATATTGATATACACGAGGACATGTGTCGGTATATGTTGGGTGCTAGGGTGCATCGTGGGTGTTGTATGTATGTTGGTGGGGGGTTCGGTATATATGTAGGTTCATGGTTTTGGGTAATTGAGAGGTTAAAAATCAGCATTATACCACGAAGTGTTTTTGTCAATAGCAAATTACAGGGCTAATCTAAACAGTATTGACAGAATGAGAAAGTGTGGTCATTAATATATATGTATTTTCTTCAATCTACATTGAAAAATAGCACTAGCAATTACTTATTTATACTTAATAAGTATTAAAAATAGTGCTTTTATATACCTATTGATGGCCATGGGTTTAACGTTTGTCAATAGCAAAATCAAACGGCTTAAAATAAGGCTATCATGAAAATTGACGGATTAGCGATTTACCCCATATCAAATTGATGGTATATAGAGACATACACAAAACATAATCCACCCTTATTTATAGCCATATCCTTGTGAATGACGCAAAATATACATTGCGCACCTGAACATTTGTGCGACATAACTCACCCACCCCTATACCCCCGACGATGGCCCCCCGTACAACTTTGAAGACCACTATCGGTACCAGAGTGCAAAATATCTAAAAAAACCGTTTTTATATTTTTTTATTTTTTTTTATTTTTTCTGTTTATTGACTTAATTAGACTACTGTGCGACAATAGACATATGCCCAAAAAACAAATAACATTAGAATCAGTTCAAGAAGGACTTAAAAGATATAAAGCAGAAAATAACCACGAACCATCTTCTCATGAAATAGACGACTGCCCATATTTACCCCAAGCCAGAAGTATTCAAAGATCTCTTGGCGGACTAAAAAAAGTAAGAGAAGGAATAGGTTTTAATACAGACCAAACAAAAGGTAAAACACGGTCTAAGATTTCTCGAAAAATAAACCTCAGAGCAAATAAACAAGAAGCAAGAATATTTAAGTATTTAGAAGACTTATTTAAGTTCCCTAATGTCGCACGAAATTATCCTTTCAATTTAGAAAGCAAAGCAAGTATAGACTTTGCCATACATTTAAAAAACAAAACAGTTATGGTTGATGTTTTTGAGCCTAATGGGATAAGGACCGCTCAAAGTTGTGTGAATCACAAATTAAATAAACACAAAGAACATCCTACTGATGTATACGTGGAAGAAAGAGAAGTTGAAATGATTTTTGTCTGCCTGAACAAAGATATTACACAAGAGATGTTAGATGAGAAGATCAGGCGAACTGGAGGATATTCCATCATCACAGAAGAAACATTCAAGGATCTCATGATACAATATTCGCAATGCTAGAAAACATCGCAAATGTCAACCTGACAGAAATTATCTCCAGTAAGGTAGATACAAAACAATTAAGACAAATTCAGGAGATTGCCTCCAACCTTATTGAAGGCTTACCTCTCAATGACTCTTGCCTACTAGCCAGAGTAGAACCAGACACATACAAAAAATGGACAGAAGAAATACCAGAGATAGGAAAGTACATGGAGATACAAAGACTCACGTACAAACGTAAACTTCTCAAGACACTTAACGAACAAGCCACACTAAATGGTGACTTTAAGATAGCTCTACAACTTTTAATATCAAATTTTCCTGCGGAATATAATCCAGCCGTACAAAAGGAGAACATGAAGAACTTAAAACCAAAAGAGCAAAAAGAGTCCACGCTAGAAGAGGTGTTTAAAATAATCCAACAAGGAGAGTCCAAAATTATAAATGAAGATCAGCAAATAGAAGAGCAAGAAGAATCAAGACTAAAAGAAACACTTAGCTCTATACTTTCATGAGTACCCTCGACATAGAGACGCTGAAAGCCCATCTAAGCGATCATAAGTGGCGACTGAAGAACTTATACTACATTCGCGATAAAAAGGGCAACAAGGTCAAATTTAAGCCCAATGCGACCCAGTTGTATATGATTGAACACCTGTGGTTCATGAACATCATCGTTAAAGCCCGCCAGCTCGGACTTACGACGTTTTTTACTATCTTTTATCTAGACCAAGTACTTTGGTCAGAGAATAAGGTTGCCGGTATTATCGCCCACAGAGAGGAGGATATGAAACGTATTTTCCGTGACAAGATTCTATTCGCTATTAAACACCTACACCCGTGGCTCAAAGAACTTGTCGGAGAGCCCACTGTACAGACAGCGAGTGAATTAGTATTCCAAAACGGAGGCAACATCTTTGTGTCTATGTCAACTCGTGGAGGTACACCGAACTTCCTACACATTTCCGAGTACGGATATATTTGTGCTCACGACCCAGCCAAAGCGGAGGAAATCCTACAAGGAGCGATTAACTCAGTAGATGCTGGACAGATGGTATCAATCGAGTCTACGGCTGAAGGAAGGACTGGTCACTTCTATCGGCTGCTAATGATTGCTGAGAATAAAAGAAAAGCCGGTAAAGCTCTAACTTCACTAGACTTTAAATCATTCTTCTTTCCGTGGTGGATGGACCCCCTCTACTCACTGTCGGACAACATACCAGTGCTGGTGACGGACGAGATGAGGGATTACTTCAAATTGATGGAGAACAAGCATCAAATTAAACTAACCAAAGGACAGCAGTCTTGGTACATAAAAAAGAAAGAGACTACTGGCGAGGGTATGTATGAGCAGTTCCCCACTATTATCGAGGAGTGTTTTATGGTCCAAATCAAAGGAGCTTACTACGCAAACGAAATGGGTAAAGTGTACGAAGAAAAGCGTATTGGCTATTTCCCAGTAGATGATAAATACGAGGTCAACGTGGCTTGGGACCTTGGTTTTAATGACCACAACGTACTTGTGTATTATCAAGAGATTGGTGAAGAGATACGGTTTGTAAATTTCTATCAAAACAGTAATTACGGATTAGAACACTACGTCAATCACATCAAAGAAACTGGCTACCGAATAGGTAAAAACATTTTACCTCACGATGTGGCGGTCCACGACATCACTATCGGTATTTCTCGTGAGCAGTTTTTGTGGGACTTAGGTTTAAAAAACATTTACAAAATGGAGAAGACAGGGTTTATGGCTGGTATAGAAAAGACTCGTAGTATCTTTAAAAGGTTTAGGTTTAATGAGGCTACAACTGAAAAGCTATACAATGCTTTGCACGCCTATCGTCGTGGCTACAACAAGAAGATGGGGGTAGAAATGGACACTCCTTTAAAAGACGGAAACGATCACCCATCAGATGCTGTTCGAATGTTGGCACTAGACTACACAGAACGGAACTTTAATGTGTGGGGTGAAGAAGACACATCTATACAGAGCACATCGTTTTTTGGTTAAGAGTCATGTATAATATAATGAAATGACATTCATCGCTTTCGCTCACCCAGTATCATACTCAGGTTCTCGATTAGAGAACCCACTTCTGGACCAAAAAGAAACCATAAAAACAGTTGAGTATGACGAAAAAACGTTTGCTTACAAGTCTTATTTAGAAACTCGGATGCTTCGAGCACAAGAAGCACGTGACACAAAACACGCGGAATTTGACAACCTGACTTACCTACAAGACTTTGAAGAGAAAGAAAAAATTGCCAATACTCTTTTAGAAACTCCAAAAAACAAATCTCAAAAGGCGTTGTCCACAGGTACAATAGAATCAAAACTTAACAGTTTACTTTCTCATTTAGATAACCTTAACCTCGTACCGAAGGTGTATGCGTTTGACCGGAACAACAAAAACCTCAGAGACTTAGGTCTTGCTTTTACTGACATATTGGCAGTAACTGCTGAACATGATGGAGGAGACGACGGTGGAGACAAAGAAAAGAGAATGAGCAGACAGCGGGAGCTCTTAAAACAGGGTACTGTTTTTGTACAAGAAACATATCTCACTAAGTACCAAATACGAAAGAAACTCAAAAAAGCCTACAAGGGTGAGTTTAATGATTTTGCTGGTTACAGTGAAAAGCTTGAAAAAGTATTCGAAGGTTGTAGTCGTGATTTGCTATACGGACCGAACGTGTACTTGGGGGACATCACACAGTTCTCAATGAACGATCAGCCATTTGCCTTTACAGTCGAGACAATGAGCTACGATATTGCCAAGACTATTTACTCAGATTTTGAAAACTGGAAGTACGTGCGTAAGGGGATGCCACAAACATCTACTAATCAAACAGCCACCGCCGTTGGTGGAAGAACTATCTATGACTCTAAGTTTAGATTACTTTCAATTCAAGAAGACCAAGTAGAAATTATAAAATACCAAGACCCTCACAACGATGAGTGGGCGCTTCAGATTAATGGTGTCCTTATGACTCCTGCTGGATTCCCATTGTCGGCTGTAACAAGTAATGGTAATTACAACATCACTAAACAAGTTCTTTATCCTAAAAACAACCAGTTTGCTTACGGAGGCTCATTCACAAAAACAGGAGCTGTATACCACGTGTCAAAAGTGTTGGACAACATGCTTAGTTTGTTTGAACTAAAGACTCGTAAAAGTATTGTTACTGCTTATGTAAACATTACAAATAAAGTTATTCCAGCGAAGGTGTTAGACCCCGGCAACATTACTATGGGTATTGCTCCTAATGCCTTGCAACCTATCGGTACAGAAGGTCAAGGTGTTACCTCGTCTGAGTTCCAGATTTACCAAGAGCTTTTGAATATTATTGAGCAATCTACTATCTCCAACACCTTCCAAGGTCAAGCGGCTAAATCAGGGGCTACTGCTACTGAGATTATTGAAGGGCAACGTCAGTCTAAAATGAATCTTGGAATCATTATTGCGTCTGCAATGTTCCTTGAGCAAAAACTTACTTACCTACGTCTTCCAAACATTGTAGGGAAATGGATGGAACCAGTCGGAGTGAACGCTGACGGAACAAAGAAATACCGAAACGTATCACGAGAAGGAAACATTCCTGGAGCCGGTGAAGGAGAACGACGAGTCATTCCTATTGACGGATCACTACCTAGTCCACAAGCAATTCGTATTTTATCAATGCAAGATGAAAGAAAACTTGGAAAGCCAGTGCGTCGTTACTACTTGTCACCTAAACTACTTCAAGAAGCCAAACTCTTGTGGCATGTCATTATTGAGCCACAAGAAGCAGAAACGTCTGCATACCACACCGTACGCTTCCGAGAGCAAGTAGGAGATGCTATCTCACTTATGAGTCTAGGAGCACAACCAAACATTGAAGGAATGACAGATGAGTTTGGTGCGGTTTATCAAAAGGATAAGTCTAAATTCTTCGCTAGTGGTATCGGCAACACCGCCCAACCAGCCGATGCTGGGAAAGTGGCAGGGAACAGAGCAGCTGGAAACAACATGGCGAGCGTTGCGACACCAGCACCGGCTGGATAATAGTTTAAATTTAAAACATGCTAAAACATATACCCATCCTCGGAGACTACTTCGTATTAAAGAAAGATTACAACAAATTAGTAATTCTCTTTAATACTGAAAAAGACATAAACAAAATCCTTTCCAAGCCCGCAAAAAAAGCCCAGCCATCAATCGTTACGGTTGTCGGTTTTGATGATAACGAGTGTGAACCTACAGACCCTGTAGCAAGGTCTGAATATGTGAAGGATGTGGACTATTTTCAGGACAAAATCCTGAAAAACAAATTAAAAGCTACCATTGCAAACATACGAGAGATGTTGGCTAATATACACATAGCACAAGGTATGCCTCCAACCATGACACGTTTGGAATATGACACATACCTTCGCGGTATGGAGTCAATGGCTTGGAAAATGGATGAGTGGGCAACCACTCTCCAAGGAGAACGAAGAGAGATTTTACAAGAAGAAGAAAATAAACAATAATTATGCCTAAATATTTTGACGAAGATGGTGTAGAGATAACTGAAGGAATCTTTTCACAAGAAGACGTTGACAAAGCAATCACAGACGCAGTAGCAGCCAAGGTAACAGCAGACGAGGAGGCTGTAACAGCTAAAGAGGCAGAGGATGAAGCAGCAGCAAAAGCAGGTCCAGCTCCGGGTAGTATGGAAGAAAAGTTAGCTACTATCCAAGCAACACTAGCTACTTTAACAAAAAGTAATGAATCAAACAGCTCAAGCAAGTTTGTGTCGGGAATGGATGAAGAAAAGAAGATTGCTTTTGAAAAAAAGTACGAATCACTAGCAAAGACAGGGGATTACGAAGACACTCCTGAAGGGTTAGAACAACGAGGGAACGATGCATACCAACTAACAACAGGACAATCATTCGATCATGGAAATTTCAACATGAATAATCTGTCTAGTGTAGCAGGAAAAGCTCCAACAAAGCCAAACCAGGAACAATTAGAAGAAGACAAAGGGATTGGAGAAGCACTAGGAAACACAGAAGAAGATTACAAGAAATACAGTAACAAAGCATAGTTATGGCAAATCCAATCATCCCAGACGAGAACGCAAAAGGAGGTAATAGTCCAGCACCAAAAGAAGAAACAGTAACTATTTCAAAAGATGTTTTAGATAACATCTTAAATAAGTTGACAGACCTTGAGGCTGGACAAAAAGAGTTTGAACAAACAGCATCAAAAGACCAAATGCAAAAAATTGAGAAACTAAGAGCTTCAGGCAAATTGGTTAAAAAAGTAAAAATTGCTAAGTATCAAGGAAGACAAGTAAAGTCTTGGAAGACAACAATTGACGAAGTTCACATTGACCCATCTACAGGAAAAGAAATTTCCAAACAAGAGATGAGACTTACCTTTTTTGAAGGCAAGGAAGTGACACTAAAGCAATTAGATTTTGCAAGACTTAAAACTTTAGAAAGTTTTGAAGTTATCAAGCAAGCTAAGACGGCTGATGGTGAAGTAGAGTTGACGGTCTTGGGAGACACAGGTGAAGAAATTGTTATCAATAAAAAATATGTAAACTAATTATGAATTTTTACGGCCCAGAAAAAGTTATCAAAAATGAAGGAGAAGGAGAGTTTCTAAAGCTAACTTTAGAACGAGAAAGTGGAGAAATTTACCAAACAGAAATTCCTAAATCTGTTTTTGAAGAGGGAGCAACAGAAGAAAAATCAGATTGGAATCATGTGCAGGAAATAAAGTTTAGTTCCCTTACTAAAGAAGTACTAGAAATGATGATGGAAAGAGGAATCACTGGAGGAGAGTTTAAACCATTCCTACAGACCTTGACCTACGCTTATTACAACGTGTTGGACCGAGCAATTAGTTATCAGTTCACAGGAGACGACTCACGATTCGTTCCCGGTGGAAGTGATATCCACTTTGACTTTACACTCAACAGAGCGCACGAAATAACAAAACATCTAGATGAACCAAAAAACACAACAACAGATACTTCCGCTTAAACAACAGGAAATAGATCTTATTGTTGAGATTCGTGAAAAATATCGGTTTGGCGAAATCACTATTATCACAAGAGACGGGTTGCCTCAAGACATCTTGAAGACGGTTGCAAGGACAAGATTGGGATAACTTGTTTGACTTATAAAACTATTGGTTTTATAATAATGGAAGAACATATAGCTCTACCAAAAAAGGCGGGCAGGAAGCGGGTCATAAGTAATTTATTTTACTTGTGACGCTTCCTGTCTGCCTTTTTCTTTTGTGATTTGATTGTTTGCATGTCAGTCAAATCACAGAAGAAGAAGGTGGGCCAATGTGATTATTAAAATTAAGTTTAACAAAACTATATGTCATTTTCTGTAAAGAAAGGAAAAGTGAAGACAATTTGGCTTCCAGTTGATGCTTCAGGTGGAGCTATGGTGAAAGGTTCACTTGTTACATTAACTTCAGGAGTTATTGAACTAGCTGCTAACAATACTGCAAACACAGCTATTGTTGGAATCCTAGACAAGACTGTTGCAACAACTGATGCAGATTACGCTACAGCGCGTACACTTCCAGTTATCGTACCAATCGAAAAGCACGTTGTTTACGAAGGAACAGTCACATCTGGCCTCGTAGCAGCAGACGTAGGTCTTGAACAAGACCTAACCAGCGCGGTTGCAGTCAACCGTGGAGCCTCAACTGTAGAAGTTGTAAAGTGTGTAAAAAGACTTTCAGCAACTAGAGGTGAGTTTTTTATCAAATTTAACGGAAGCTACTAATTATGTCTACTCTAGATTTATCCACAGTCGCACTTCCCGATTTCGTACGAAACGCCGAAATCACATGGAAGAAAGGAGCTGATGCTTACACTTCAGTAATCCGAAGCTCTGGTATCGTAAAAGAAATTTCAGTTCCTGTTAATACCGGAAACACTCGTGAGTTTAGTGCTATCGATCTTGAACTTTACGCTAAAGTAAAGAACGAACGAGAGCAAGCTTCACTAGCGAAGAGTCAGCAAGGCTTTTCAAAAATTGGTACTCTTTACCGAGTGGCACAAGCACAAGTAATTACTTACGAAATGCGGTCACAAGGGAAGTACCGAGAAATTCAAGCTATGCTATTGGACATCCTTCCAAACGCTATGCGAAGAATGGAACTTGACCTCCAGCACCGAATTTCATTTGCTTTTGAAAGTTCATACGAAGATATGGATGGCCGAACAGTAGATTTGACTACAGGAGATGGTGAGCCACTGGCTGACACAGCTCACTTAGTCCGAGGTTCTGCTGCTACTTACCGAAACGCTTTGGCAAGTAACCCAGCAGCATCACGAGCTTCATTAGAAGCAATGGAAAAGATGCGTGTTGAAAACAGTATCAACCAACTTGGACAGAAGGTTCCTTGTACAGATGATATTCTTTGGACAACTGATGACCCAAACACACAGAACACAGTTCGAGAACTCTTGCGAGCAACCTCAACAGTGACTGTAGATCAGAACAGTGGTGTACCAAACGTCTACAATCAAAAGTACCGACACGTGGCACTACCACTTGTTGCTACAGACAAAGACGGTAACACTGATGCAAGCAAGGCTAAGTACTGGGGACTTGTGTCTTCACGGACAAGTTCATTCATGCTTGGAGTTCACGAAGCACCACATGTTATTCCATCAACAGTAGGAGACGGTCAGAGCGTGCTAACACACGACTGGACACTATCTTGTGCTGCTGGTTACATGGTTGTTATCCCAGACCCTGCGTTCTTCGCAATCTCAAAGGGAGACGCTTCTTAATCCACTCTGTCCCCCATTAGTGGGGGCCAGAAATGGCTTTATAAGTTATAATTCAAATATGTCAAAAGATATTAAAGAGTACACAATAATGAGTGGTAAAAACGATGTAGGAGTTGGGAATATTCCAATGTGTGAAGACTTTACCCACGCTATTGTGTCGGTAAATACAACCGGAAGTACTAACTGTACCCTTAAATTTGGAGGGTCTATTGCTGAGGAAGCACCAGACTTTGCAGCAGGACAATCTCCAACAAACTCATATGACTTCATTCAAGTTAAAGATTTGGAAGATGGTTCAACTCTCGATGGAGACACTGGGCTTGTTTTATCTGGTACTGATGACAATCGAATGTTTGAAATGAACACTAATGCTTTGCGATTTATGACAGCACGACTCACTGCAATCTCTGCCGGTGCAGTTACTGTAAAAGTAAGACTATATAACAACTATTAATATGTTTAAAACAACTCCAGAAGGACAAAAAAAAGAGCAAAAAATTCTTGCTGATTCAATAAATTCACACCAGCTTGAGCTTGAAGCTATTCAAAAAACCACTAAAATTTCTTTAAAAGAAGCTAGTGTAGCTAAAGAGTCTCAAACAGAAGAAGAAGGAAAACTTGATAAAGTGACAAAATTAGTAAAAGAAGAAACTGAATCACTAGTTAAAGTGTCTGAAAAGAAAGAAGAGCTAAAAGTTGAGTTATCTAAAATAGAGACTAAAATTACTAGAAAAAAGAAAGAATTAAAGGACATTGAAAGCGTTCTTGAAACACAAGCATCAGTAAATACAGATCGACAAAATGCAGCAGACGCTCAGTATTCAGAAAAGATGGCAGAGAACGACGCTCTAATGGTTGAACAAAACGCAAAAGCTGTAGAGCTTGAGGCGAAAGTAGAGAGCTTAATGTTTTCAAGTGAATCAATTGATACTCAAAACATTAAAAAGAAAAAAGAAATCAAGGAACTGAACACAGAAGTAAAAGAACTTATTAGCCAGAAGACATCTTTATCTGGACAAATCGAATCATCAGAAAGTGTATTATCTGTTGTTGATACTGACGTATCACTATTGGAAACTAAAAAAGCTTTGTTAGTAGAAGATATATCAAAGCTAGAAAAAACAGAAGAGATAGCAATAGAAAAAACAAAAAAAGCTCAGACTGAGCTTGATGGTAAAATAAAAGAAAAAATTGCTCTGGCTGACCGAGCAGATGCTCTTAACCAAAGAGAAGAACACATTAAATCAGCTTACAAAAAAGCTGGAATCAAATACGAACCACTTACATAAATAAACACATATGGCTCGAACCGATAATACATTTACAGAAAAAGACGGGAGCTACATTAAAACTATTTGGGCTGCAGGGCGCAACTGGTTGATTAATGGTGCCAATAAGTATTTAAACTTTAACTCTATTTCTGGTGAAACAGGTTACGGTATTCGAGATAATGATGGAACCTTGCAAGCCAAAAACTCAGGGGGCAGTTGGGCGAACCTTGGTGTTGGTGGAGGTCAAACAAACACCGCATCAAACTTAGGCTCAGGAGAAATTGTATTTAAACAAAAAACAGGTGTTGACTTCGAGTTTAAAACGCTTGTTGGTGGTTCAGGTATTACTCTTTCTGCAAACGGTGATGAAATTACAGTTGATGCAGATGGGGGAGGAACAACCGTAGACCACGTATCAAACGTAGCTACTAACACTATTCTAGGTAGAAGGACAGCCGATTCTGGTAATTCTGAAGAGCTTACACCAGCGCAAGTGCGGACTCTAATTAACGTAGCTGACGGAGCTACTCCAGATCAAGACCTTTCAGGAAAGCAAAACATCCTAGCCGAGGGTGCATTTGTAAACGGTGACAAGAATAAACTCGATGCCTTTAGCGAAGCCAACCAGACAACTAACAACGCCAAGGTTACTTACCCAAGTGCAGACGCTACTAAGGTAGGACACATCACAGTCACTCAAGCAGTCAACCTCGACACAATGGAGAGTGATATTGCAAACAAAGCCAACACCGCTGACCTCGCAACCGTAGCAACTACAGGAGACTACGATGACCTATCAAACAAGCCAGACCTTTCAGCCTTTGATAATATTAGTGAACACGCCAACGCCGCTGCCTTTCCTGGCACTGGTGCCGCAGATAAGTTCTACCTGGCTCAAGACACAGGAATCCTCTACCGTTGGACAGGTAGTGCATACGCTATCATCTCAGCTCAACTAGCTCTAGGAGAAACTTCTTCTACTGCTTATCGAGGAGACAGAGGAGCGACAGCGTTCGCACACGTATCAGCTACTGACAATCCTCACAGTGTCTCTAAGGCACAGGTGGGACTAGGCAGTGTAGACAACACCGCCGACACAGCTAAACCAGTATCAACCGCACAACAGACAGCCCTTAACCTCAAAGCAAACCTCGCTTCCCCGTCTTTAACAGGGACACCTACCGCACCAACACAAACTGCGGGCAACAACTCAACACGTATTGCCACTACTGCTTTCGCAACAACAGCCCTCAACTTAAAGGCAAACTTAGCATCTCCTACATTTACGGG